>Ga0182738_1000491_pt1 | contig 55611 bp, 55 predicted proteins | sample eDN5th30CBELigMG_FD_128876 | JGI IMG/M metagenome (GOLD analysis project Ga0182738, IMG submission 128876) | Enriched Miracle-Growth compost microbial communities from Emeryville, California, USA - eDNA 5th pass 30_C BE-Lig MG (version 2)... ... | reverse complement strand
CATCGTTGATCAAGTTATCCGAGAGTTTGAGACCTTTAGAAGAAACTAAATCTGAGAGCTCGTGATGGAGAAGAAGTTTATTTGCGCTGTTTTGAGAATAAATGTTTAATGACAGTTTGATGAAAAATAATTTTAGCTGAGACTGGTCAATGGAACAAAAATTTGCTTTAATAATTTTGAAAAACTCTATTATTTTGCAATAAAAAATCTGTAATTGAATGATCAAAACTTGATTTCAAGAATCGCAACTAGTCTTCATCATTATATCTGTCCAAAACCCTTCTCTCGCATTAAAAATCCTGATCTTGAGAGATTTTCAAAGTAATCCAACACGATGGAACTATCGAATTTACAACATCTTTCTTGAGAATGAAGAAAAATGAGCTTCTTACAGCAAAAACTAACTGTGAGGTTAATTGATTTCAAAGGTCAAACTTGAGAAATTGGCCTTGGAAAATAGTATAGTTTTTGAACTTCTTGGAAGTGGAGAAGAAAGCGATAATCAGATAGGGCAAAATAAAAAGGTTCTTCCTTTTCTGCTACTATCCTTGAAGATTGGTTGATTGCAGTCATATTTAATGGTCCTATTGATTGAAAATTCCAAGCAAAGATTGGTGCAAAATCAAATACTCAATTAATATAAGCGTAGTTCATATCTGAAATCAATGTTTGAAATGAAAATTAGTTAAAGAGCGAGATGTTTTGGTGATAAAATATTGATCGTGACGGAAGCATGTTCAATCAACTTAAATTAATTCAGTTCAAAAAAGACAGAAAGAAAACAAGAGTTAAAAAGATTCTTTCTCAGAACTGAGCGAAATAACTCGATGAGTTTTGTAGCAGATACTACAAGAGAGCGAAAATTACCAAGAGGAAAGAAAGGTCTCTTCGAGTTTCAAGGGACACATGTATAAAGCTTTCGATTTATAAAGTTGATTTAACCAAAAAATTTTAATCAGCTTAATTGCAGCTTCTCTTCGCATTAATCGATTCAAAAATAAAGAAAACTCGGCTCGGGAAGAAACCGAGTAAAGAGACAGAATTAACTTTGATGAAGAGATGGGATAAAAGGGGATGGTGAAGAGAAACAAAGGAGGAGATTAGAGGCAGAGGTGTTTGTTATTAATTGAGGGGTTTTTATTTAAAGCTTTCATAAAATAATTAAAATAGAGATTATTAATATTTTGTTATTTTAATGGTTCTTTTTATTTTCAAAATATTATAAACAATTAATGGTTGAAGAAAACTTGTCTTGAAAATAAACTCATTATTATATCCTCTCAACATGATTTTATCATTTATTATTCAGCTAGTTTTGGTTCGAACTTTAATAGGTTTCGACCTGAAATTATGCTTTTGCTTGTTGTAATTCGTCATAATTTAATTTCAAAAAATCTATGCTTTACCTCAAAAATCGCTTCATTCTTGCTTTCCTTCCTGTCTGTGATCTTTTGCTGAGAATCTTTGTCGAGATTCTTGGAAGGATAGAGAAAGAGTCGACAATCACTATTATATCCAGATCCCTTCTGATTGACAATAAAACTTTGTTTTCTCCGTCTGACTGAATCAGTGAGTCAAATAAACTTCTTTAGACCGAAAATATGCTCTCCTAGCTGACATGGCAAGAGTTGGATTTCCAAATTTGGCATAATATGAAGATTTGATAAACTTTGATTTGAACTATTTCTGAAAGAAGAGACAAGGATATGAGATAGAAGTCTTTTTAATCACTTCAAATCAACCAGGTTCCAACATTACTTTACAAATAATAGAATCAACAAAAAATAATTTATCATGTTTGATACTATTTTCAAAGAGCCCAAAAGGATGGCAAAAGAATTGATCCTGGTCCTGATCAATACGAGTAAATTATCAAAAATTCAATCGACAGAAGACTGGATTTTATGAAATGAAGAAATCCCTTTAAATCGGGAAAAACAAAAAGAAAACTTGGGCTCTCAAGAAAATCTCTCAAAACAAATGCTTGGAGGATCTCAAATGACGCTGAAAATGATTTTATGAGATGCTTAATAACTTTTTTCAAGAAGGGAGGTAAGTCATCAGTTTGTCCATTCAAAAGATTTTCTCAAAGTTCAGGAAAAAGATATGGAAGAGGGTAAAAAGAGGGTGTTAAAGTTTGAAGTTTCTAGAATGAATAATCAATTCAAAAAAGGCAATGTCATCAGTTAAATAAATTCGTTTAATTCTGTCAAATATTTGCTAAAAGCGAAAAAAGTGAATTCAGAAACTTCTCAGACCTAATTTGTTACATCCAAACTTACTTTTTGAAATCTTTCTCCTCCTCCATCATAACCTTTTCTTTTTCAAGGAAATCATTTTCTTTCTTTGAGAATTTTATTCTATTTTATTTCTTTTCACATTTTAAATTACTCTAGTTTATTTTAAAGGTCTGAGACCCAACAAAGTTTCAAGTTTTGAAAAGGTAAGTGAATAAGTCCCCAGAAGAGTTATTCCAAGGTCCACTTGCTTAGGAATGATTGCATTTTAAATTTCTAACGGCCATTTTACTGATAAATTTGTTTTTGAAAAAGTCAAAAATAGCTTGTCTATTATCGGAAGCCTTCATGAAGAAGGTTTGGCCGAGATTCTAAGGAGAAATGGGAGTTCTTTCATGGAGTTTTGCCCTTTTTCAATTGGTAATTCGAAATTATGGATTTTATGCTGAATGAGATCGGATTTTGGAACGAAATAGAATCAGTTACAAAATGCAAAGCTTGGCAATGAATTGTTTTCAAAAATATGGAGGTGAAAGTTTAAATTTGAAAGAATGAACTTGAATTGGTTGAATTAAATGAGAAATCAGAAATCAAGAGCCAGTTTATGAAGATGGACAGTGAAAGAGGCCAAACACAAGGGTTCTAGAAGGAGAGCCTAATAAAAGCTTCTAAAAAATTAACAAAAGTTGACTCCAACGGATGGAAAACTGAAATTTCGGCTTTTATTTCAAATGAAACGCTGAGATTGAGAGATCAAAACAGTCTAGAAAATAATCTCAAAAAAATTATTTTGAAGACATTGCAGTTAAAAATCTGTTCTTTTTAAAATTATATTTATTATATCAGAAAGACCGGTGCTCAACTTTGAGATTCAGCGAAGTCTGTCAGGCGAACTTGTGGGTGGAGCCGTAGGAAATGATGAAATTTGGTTCGCCATGAGATTTGCGTTTAAAAAATAGCAAGATGAGTTGAAAACATAAAATTTTTTTTTGAAAAAGGCTCACCAAAAAAATTTCTTTTTTAAGAACCGGACTTTAGACGAAAAAATAAAACCTTCAATATGATTGAAAATTTGTTTAAAATAAAATTTGACATTGCAGAAAAGCAGAAAAACACTTGACAATAGAGAGGTTTTTCCCTGAGTGATTCCTGAGGGATGGATTAAAACTACTGACTTTTTTTTTGTTTTCAACCCTTGTTTTGTTAATTAGCTTTCAAATCAACATAATAAATCGAGAGCAAAAAATTTTTTAATGATAAAAAGCATACATATTCAACACACTAAAATTCATAACGTTGGGAAAATTTCATAATCAATTATTTAATTGGAGATAAATTGACATTAACTTGGTATAAACTTTATATAAAAACCTTCTTATGAACTCACTCAATGGGAACAGCATAAAAATAAAGAAGCGGCCCCGTAATACCTCAGTAGGTGATCGCAGCTACATCTGTGGCGGGTGCCAGAAATCCTATAAATCGTATCCCGCGCTCTACCTTCACATCAAAAGAAAGCATGGTGGCGTCAGGCCAGAGGACACTCGAACATCCAAGCCGATAAGTGCAGTCCCAAAAGAGAAGATTCACACGGGAAGGCCTCAAAAAGTAACGAAAATATTTGTAAAATGTCTAAATTTGCCTAGCCATCTCACGACATTGATGACATCAACCAGGAAGAGTCTTGTATAGAGGAGTTACAGAATGATTTGCTGGGATTTTTGGGAGAAAGTGTAGGATGTCTTGCAACATTAGAGGCAAAGCCAAAATTAGATAATGTAATTGCGGCAATCAGTGGGGTTAAAAACGAGCCAAAGGAGGGATTTTTGGAGAAGATAAAGCAGGAATCAAAGGTGATGTGTGATGAAATAAAGCAGACAAACCCTAAAGATATAGATATTCATATCGATTATGAAGAAATAAAAGCTATATCTGCGGACAATCCTTTAAAAGTGATAGTTTGGTTTATTCTCTGGCTGAGTCGATATAATGTGAAGACAAATTTTGTTCCAGATCTCTGCATAATATTCGGAAAGATTTTCAAAGTGTTGACTGACAAACAACTCGAAATCCCTGATTTGGACAACAAGTTGGTGTGGAACGGGGTTATGAAAGAAGTTGAGCCATTGGTGCCGCAATTTGGCTATTTCAATAAAGACAAGGATCTTATTCTGGATTTCATAAAGCGAGTCTGTCATTTAATCGGCAAAACATTTGAAGAGAAGTAGTTTATGCGATGCCAGCGTCCAGTAAGGGAATAATGTATAATTTTGTGTTGTGGAGAGAGGATAATTTAAAGAAGTTTCTAGAAGAAGATGGCGCAGAAGGGGCGAGGAAATGCCTGCTAAAAAAAAGTATTTGCAAACACAGAGCTTTGGGAAAAGCTTTAAATTTAATCGTAACTGTATATGTATGTCTGTCTGTCTCAATTATGTCTTTTGACCATATGCATTTCTTATGAAGTGACATTTTTGATGATTTATGAAAGGAAAGATGGCGACTTTTTATTTTAGAAGAAGGAAGTTATATTATGGAACTGGAAAAAGAAACAGGGGCGATGATTGTGTTTAAGTCATGTATATATTATCCAAGTCTTTTTCAACTGTAAACTCTCCTCGAAGGAGGAGAAAGATCGCAAATTATGGGAAGCTTATAAAATGCAAACATTCGTGGGAAACTAAGAAGATTGAGAACAAACAAGGATACGACTCTATAAAAGTTTGTTAATTTCACGCTTTTGGCACTTTGGAGGGAGCCTTGTTTGGAAAATGAAGATTTTGCTTTAAAAAAGATGCTTTACTTCAAAAGGGAGGGAGAGAGGAGAGAGTTTTTTCAGGATCAGTCTTGGGGAGTAGCGCAAGGCGATTGGTTCTTGATAGTTTTGGATGGTAATTCCGACATCGAATTTAAAGAAATGCAGAAGAATGATTCTGGAACATTAGAGAGATCAAATCTAGCTTTAGTTTCTTATATGTTAAAAAATAATGAAGGCCTTCAAAATCAAAACCCAGGTTTAGTTTCTAGGGTGATTCCTCATTTATTGAGGAAGGCTTCAGTGAGAAGGAGGTGATAGTTCTGAATTGCATGGATGTTTTTGCGATGCTAATAATTAAAATGTGACCATTTTTAGACAATCAAACCTAAATAAAGGAAAAGTTCTGGAGAGAATATCTCCGATTTTGGTTGAGGTAAAATTGAGAGGAGGAAAAATTTTTGAAGAAGAGTGGGAGTTGGAGATTTGCAATAAAAGTAATTAAAAGGTTGGAAACGAGTGGGGAAAAACACAAAATTTGAAAACAAAATTTTTGAGCTGGATTTTTTCATAAAACGAGTAAAATATTTAAAAGGAATTAATTAATTTCATAAGCGGTCATTATTCTTTAGCTGAAAAATCAAAAATATCCCGTATTAACTTTTATCAATAAAACTTTATTGAAAGAAAAGACAACTTTTTTTTTTAATTTTTAACACGAATTCGAAAATTCTAGAGAGCTCAGGTTTCCGGAAGCAGAATTTAGTTCGAAAAATCTTCAACTTGGCAGATGACTTGAATCATCGTCTAGATGTTGATAGACTCGAGATCCCTAAAGGTGAATTTTTGATTGAAAGACCATTCCTGGAGAAAATGGGCCATTCTGACCCGGGAAAATTTTCAAGAAACTGTTGGGAAAAACTGAACGCTGAAGGGAGCAGGATCGGAAGAATTTATGAAAATATGAAAATAGGCAAAGGGAAATATACAAGATGTTGGAGCAAAGGGTTTTATGAAATGAAAATTTGCTATCACAAAATAAAAAAGTCTGAGGGAACAAAATAATTTTTGTGGCAGAAATCAAACTTAAAATTTATTTCAAGATGGTCGTGAAGTTGTGAGATTAAGAAAATAATGTGTTTTTCTATGAGGGTGTGAAATACCACTTTGAATATCGAGGACAAGGAAGAGAAGATAATTTTGCTTTTAGTCCTTTTTTCTTTATACAATTGACGTGTTTTTATTAGAAAAATAACAAATGATGAATTATTTATTTAGAAAACGAAATAATAAAGGGCAAGCCTTTCCAACGAAAAATAGGATGATATCTACGTTATTAAAACCCTCTCAGTTATCAGAGGAGAGATGGAGGGAAAAACGGAAATTGACCTGATTCTGGTATGAAAAAAGCCAAAAGTAAGTTTAACCAGAATAAACAAAAAGTTCCTCTCATCGATTTTCTTAATAAGAATTTTCCTCAATAAATGAAAGCTAAATATCGTGGAATGGACGCTTCTTGCATTTATTTGGAATTCAACTTGAACTGAGAATAGAAATGAGATTGAGAAACGGTTTTCTAGTGTTTGGGATATCATTCGAAAGAAATAAATTTTTTGAGATGTGAAATCTGTTCATGATTAATGCTAGTCATGTGATCTGCGAAACTTTTGTTTTGGATTGAATTTTGCTTCAAGCCAAAAGGTTTGGGAGCCCAAGGGCAGCAAATTAAGGTCAAGAAAGCTAACATTCCCTCCAATTAATTTGAAAGTTTTTGTAACCCGAATAATCAATCTTGAAAAATCCACGTGCAGCAAATGATTATAAGGAGTTTTAGAGATTGGAAAATATTCATTCCATGCAGAATACAACATATAAAATAAATATTATTTAAAATATACGCTGAGAAGATGAATTATCTAAATAGTAAACGAGAACTTTATTCAATACAAAAAAGGTTTTCTGAATTGTGAAACTAATTAATTCCCATTGTTGCTTTGAAATTATTCAGCAATTTTACTTTATCAACGATAGTATCTCTATCTTCAATAGTATCACTACAATTCCAAGGAGACTTTTGTTGTTGTTGCTGTTGAGGATTATTTAATAGGCCTTCACTTATACTTGCATTTGCATACATTTTTATGGCACGAGTTCTCAGTGAAGGTTGATGAACACTATCCAACTTTGGCGTCGATTGTAAATCATGATATTGGGTAGTCATTTGAGGACTTAAATTCACAGTATCTTCTAAAATCGTGTGATTTTGTTTAAAATCTAAAATGCACGATTCTGCGTCTTCCCAAGATTCTTCCACAATCGTTGGAAAATGTTTTCCTTCTATGTGCAGAAATTGAGTAAAAAATAGAAATTCTTGGTTCTTACTTTCATTGATTAAGAAGCCATGGAGAGCTTTTCTTTTCTCTGAAGCTTGGCTTTGTTGAGCAATTTGATCAACTTTCGAAGACCAATCATATTTTATATCTTCTTGAGGTTTTATCCCTTCTTTTTGGAGAGTATTTCTAAGGATTTTCTGAATTCTTTCATAATTTGGCTGCTCATCAAATTTTAAACTCTTTGCATAATTCAACAATTGGACTAATTCAACTTGAAAAAAAAAAGAGAGCTATTTCTTGCAAAGAAAGATAATGATTATTACTTGATGCTTTTGGGTGCATGAGTTCAGCTGGAGTATTTGTTTTCCATTTTTCTAAATCTTTATTTTCAGCATTTCTTGTCTTTGAATCAAATATCTCTCCTATTCATATTTTAGGGGTATCCTTGTCTCCAATTCCTATTACCTTTGGTGTCGAAGTATAATAAGATATATGCGAGACTTTCAATATCATCTCTTCTTGACAGCCCTAAATGATAAGATCTCCTTCAAATAATTCTCCAGTTTTACTGATTCCAGCATAAGTATTTATACTCGCAAAGTCATTAACAACGGGTCCAGTGAGAGGTTTTTCTTTGTAGCGGATATGTTCACCTTTTTCATTTCGATATTTTTTTATTTCAGATAATCCAGTAATGTATAAATGCTTTTTATGAGGATTGGTGTCAGTAAGAATTTTTTTGGGTGATAAATGTCCATGGACATAGCCTTCAGCGTGCAACTCTTCCAGTAGAGTTACCTACGATGATAAGAAATTTTGATAGCTCGAGTTTTACAAGATTTAAGCCTATCAAGACAACAGTTTTGAGAGAAAATTTCCGGTTGAAGTTTTCAAAAAGATCATAGAGATTAGATCCCTTGAGTTCCATAACAATAAGATCATGATCATGAGTTCTGTTGAAATAATAGAAGCTAGGAGTAATATCTAAAGAGATTTGAGCGATAAAGAAGGCGATTGGGATTAATACCTGCGATTTTTTGCAGAAGCTTGACTTCTTTTTCAACAGTTTCATCTGTATCACTTCTGTTTCGCTAAATTTTATGAGGGTTTATTTTGTGAAGAAGGCTTACGGACTTAACACAGACGGTCATTTTACTATTCTCTTTAAGCGTGCCTAAAAAATTGAAGAAGGGCTTGAAAATTGGCTACATTTGTAGATGGACGAGCTTTTTCCTTTGTAAATGGTAGCTTGATAGAGGAGATTGGTTTGAGCAAGCTCAGCCCCTGGCTTATTGGCAATCATCCTGAAAGGGTTTGGAGTTTAAACTGAAGTGTATTTAATTCGGAATTCGCCTAAAATAGTATATATTTAAAAGTTAAATCAGTGAAGAGTTTGAAATCTTCTGGGTCAAAAAAAAACTTGACGCTTTCGAGGTGTTTAAGAAATAAAATAGGAAATTTGGTGGTTTTAAAGGCTTGAAATGATGTATTTTAATGTAAATTCCAAGGAGACTAGGTTGAAAAACTCTTTGTTCTGGTTTTTAAGGAAACTAATATCTCGGATTTTAATGGAATAAATTTTATTAATCAGTTTTAGATTAAAAGCTTTTTTCTTGAGAAAAACTGTTTTTCATGCTAATAAAGGCTTACAAGAAAGCTTTGAGGAGAATCTCAAAAGAATAGACCTGAGTGAACGATTTTTAAAAAGACAAAGCTATTTTTAAGAGATCAAATAATAAAATACTGGGATATAAGTTTTGATGTCGCTGATGCAGAATTTTCCATGAGCTTCATTCTCTTTGGGATTGCGAAAGAGCCTGTTTGTTAGGGCCAAATGATGGACTAGTTTTCTCTGGAGCTGAATGATTGAGATGATCAAGAGAGAACCCACATTCTATCAAGTCCTTTAAAAAATAAAGTCTAGAAACCTAAATTCTGATAAAATTTATGAAGAATCTAACGTTTCCAGCAAAAAGAAAAAATATAACCAAAAAGGATAAATGAGAGACGATTTTTTGGATGAGGTAATTAATATTACAACTTTTTTTGGATTTTAAAAATACATGACTCAGAATGAATAGAATTACAAAATGGATATTGGTTAAAAAAGAAGTGCAAAAGCACAAACTCAAAATTTTTTGTTGGGTATTTATTTGGAGGTATATTTCTTGATTTCAGCATTATAAGCTTCTTGATCAAGAACTGGTCCTTGGTACCATTTGGTTTGTTTAATTTCTTCCAAGGTCAATCTTTGTGAAGGTTCTTCAAGGAGCATAGCATTGATAAGATCCTTAAAGTCTTGGCTATAATATTGAGGGTTGCCTTTATATTGAGAATGAAGGGCCCAGAACTTGGTGTTGTTTCTCATTAATAATTTATAGAGTCCATCAAATTCAAGTCCCATAGCTCTCTGGATTTCAGCATATGGGGGGCTTCCATTGAACAAGATGAAGAGAACAATAGCAAGGGAGTAGATATCAGCAGCCTTGAGGTTATAGCAGAGACCCTTTTTTATTTCAGGAGCTCTGTATCCAGCAGTGCCTCTAGCAATTAAAGTAGTGGAATCGAGAGATTGGGACAAATCAAAATCGGTGACTTTTAAATTAAAATCTTTATCGAACAAAAGATTTTCTAATTTAAGGTCAAGATGAGCGACTCCATTAGAATGCATGTGTTCAATAGCATCAACAAGTTGGTGGAACAAGGTTCTGCAGAGGATTTCAGACATGGCGCCATATTTGGAAACGATTTCAAAGAGGTCACCATTTTCAGCGAATTCAAAAGCAATGTATGAGGATTGTTTTTCTTTTCTTTCGAGGACTGCAGAGACTTCATCAACATTTTCGATGAGTTTAATAATATGAGGATGATTAAGCTGAGATAAAATTGAAATTTCATTGCGATAATTTTTATCAGTAATTCCGTGGAAATCAAAGAATTTCAAAGCAACTTGTTGTTCGAGTTTTTCATTGAAGCCTTGATAAACTGAGTATTTGCTTGATGACAACTTCTTTGAGATGTTGTAATGTTCAAGGGAAGACAATTGTTGGGTTTGGGAAGTCATAGTTGAACTGCTCATTGTGTAAGTATTTGTGTTGTATGTATTTAATAAGCTTTTAATTTTGAATTATTATATTCGATTTGCATTGCTAACACCTTAAATAATGCGATTTCCATGTGTTGTGGTCAGACGCCGACAGAAACTCGTTTTTCTCCGTTTTCTCTCAATCAAACCTGGTCGAACTGCTTCAGGGCCTTGTAAAGAGGTGGAGTAATAGATTTGTCGCTTGAAAAACGATCTATGTGTCAAAATAGGAGGGTTTGACTCTCCCTATTTTTCCTTTTGGTCTTCATTAAAATTTAATTCACTGTTAAAATTTTAACTCATGCATCTGATTGACTCTCTTAGATCGGTAAGTCAACTTGGAGTCGAACTGTTGGAAGGCCTGTCCCAAAATAGGGGTAGTTTTGAGGATCAGACATGGTGGGAAGGATGTTTTTAAGACAAGGGAAGTGAAATTGTAGCTGAAAAATATCCGTTTTGGGAAAATTTCTGATATCGGAAATGGACCGGTGCCTTTGTTAATTCAAGCAATATTCCCGATGTTTATCAGATTCAGAAACTAGCTCCAAATAATCTACCTAAATTGAAGTCTCACTGGCGAAATGAGAGAAAATTGCCTGACCTACTTGAAAAATGAAGAATAAAGTTTCAAAAAGATGAAGAAAATTTGAATTTTTTATGTGAGAGAGGTTTCGAGAGACAAGATAAAAATCTCTGGAATATTTTTACAAAAAAATCAGAGGTGAATATGTTTGTGAAATGAGAAGTTATGCAGAAGACATGCAGGTTTAGTGCTCAGGATCCTAAGAAAGAGGAAGAATCGAGAAGAGAGTCCTTGAATTCAAATTTTGGGCGCCTTAAAGTTTGAAAGAAGCGGTTGTTTGATTTCTTATGAATTAAAATTTAATCAAAACACTAATCAGCAGGCGATTCAATTTGATTAGGAAATCCTTGTCTTGAAGATGAGATTAAGTTTACAGACTTGAAAAGCTTTGAAAATGACTAAAAAAAACTCGTCAAGTTGTTTAATCCTAAATGATTACCTGATGGTATCAAGAAGACTCCATTTAGATCCAACTTAAGTCAAGATGTTTTTTCTCCCAAGTTTGATAGGTTTATTTAGGTAAAATTTTGCAGAAATGTCGTTGCTTCTTTACATCCCCGAGCTCATTCGAGAGAAATTCATATTCTTGAAAACATTTCTACTTTACATGTATTGAATTGACAAAAAAGAAGTTTGCTGTTGAGATTGGCAGAATATCAAAAGAGAAATTTTAAACAATGGGTTATTTTGAAGTTTATTAAAAAGAGGCTTGGATCTTGAAAGGGGAACTCATTTTTAGTTAAAAATGTTATGACTCTAAAGGATACTGAGGAAATATAATTCAATCTTATTTTGGAAATTTTGGAAAATCACTGAAAAAAATTCATCATTTTATTTCTCGTTCCAAAAGGTTGACTTCATCTCAATATCTTTGGTAAATGAGACGAATCTGATCCTGAGAACCTTTCAGGCGAGTTTGAGGAATGGAAACATTCTTTTTTTCAATTGGCTCTGATTTTTTTTATCTACACCCCCTGAGCAAGAAGGAGAATTTGAACTCCAGTTTTCATCGAATCAGAAAATCAGCTCTTCAGTCGATACAAGTGTGAATTTTGTAATTTCTCGTTTCAATCTTCTACATAGAGAAAATTACATTTGACAAATTATCAGTTTTTCATAGAAAGATGTAAACCTTTTTTGGTTTAGGTACATATAACTATACTAAAAGAGGAATTTTATACAGTTGTAGGTTAAAAAGGACATATAAACAAGACAGAAAAGAGTTTTGATGTTAATTTTAATGAAAAAGAAGTTGAAAAGAAAGCAAAAAGGTCTTTCTTTGCTTTATTTAGTACACTTTGACTTGTCCTCTTTGACAACGTTTATTGACTCTACCTTGAGGTGAATCTAGTCCTAAAGTCAAAAGGATTTTTTCAGCCAGTTCTGAAGGATTTTGAAGAGTCATTTGATGACCTGCAGCAGTGATGAAATCAAACTTGATATTTTTATTTTCAGGAGTTTGAGCAATTCTATAAGCACCGGTCCAATCGTTCCAGTCCTCAACTCCAAAATAGAAATAAAAAGGGACGTCTCTCAAATCAGAACAAAGGATTTTTTCTAAAGGAATGTTACCGCAGATTCTGGGAGGTCTCAAAATATAATGAACAGCTTGTTCACTGCCTCCAGGAATCATGAGCATATGATACAAGAATTCTCCTACTATTTCACCATGTTTGTTATTATTAGCAATAAGACCAGTAATGTATTTCTTGATAAAGATCCTTCCCAAATAAGGGTGTCTTTTAACCAGATCAGCAGGAGTGGTTTTACCATTGTAGAGCCTGGAGTATAATTGGAAATAAGTCAGCCAGAAGTGCTTTTTGGCCCATCCAAGAGCTTGAGCCCATTCTTCGGGGACTTCATTATCGTCACTTTCACTGACTCCAGTCGGAGACATCAAATAAACGCCCTTGACTCCCTTCTTATTCAAATAAGGCCAAGCAGCAGCAATATAGCCTCCAAAAGAGTGCCCTCCAATGTAATATCTTTTAATTTTCATGACTTTTCTCCATCTGTCACAACTTTCAACAAAGTATTGGATAGTTTCTTCAGGAGTTGTGCATTTGAACTCAGGTCTGGAGGACAACCCCATACCAAGGAAATCGATACAAAAAACATGGAATCTTCTTGATAAATCCTTGAGGAGGTTATAAAAGAGGATAAGGGATCCAGAATAGCCATGTAAAAGAATCAAGGTTTCTTTGTTTTTTCTGCCACACTCGACAGTATGAATGTAGTTTCTGCCATCGTAGACAATAGGAACGTCATAGATAAAGAGATCCTTGCCTGGTTGGAAGCCGACCATTTGGAAGCATTTTTCTTCGAGCTTGACAGCAGCTGCTCTGTGATCATGAGTAGGGTCGTAGATTTTGAAGTAATTGGAGAGGTCAAGGTTTCTTTTAGAGGTATCAACAAAATAATTGTCAATATAATCGCGAAGACTCATTGTATGAAGGAAAGAGAAAGAAAAGTGTAAGGAAAGAGAAAGAGAAGTTTTTGTTTAATTGGTTTTTATAAAAATTAAAGCTGAGACTTTCGTTAAATAGTCTAAGGATAGGTCTGATGGAATGAAAATTGTTAGGTTTTTTTTTGATGATTTCCGATTTGGAATTTTTATTCGTTTCCAAAATTAAATTTATAAATTTATCCTTGAGAAAGATTTCTGAATTTATCGAAATTTCCATCATCTCGCTCATTTTACTTCACAAGCAAGATTGCAAGTTCCAATTCATTCAACAGGAGTCAGGTTGTGGTGTTCGGACTTAGGAATTATGACCTTTGTAGTCTGAAAAATTATATTTGGATTTGGATTCAAAGAGAGACATATAAAGGTCAGCCTCCCTTAAGGGCAAGCTTTTTTTGAAGCTTGAAATTTATTTTATGTCAATCTAAGAGGCAAACCAATCAAATCATTTATAGAAAACATCCAGAAAGTACTTTCTGTTATTTAGTAAAGAATAAAATATCCTTAACCATCATAAAAGTATTTTCAAAGGTATTTATGTTAAAGAAGCTCTAAACTTGTCTCTTCATGAGGCATTGAGAATTGAAAGAACATCATCAAACATATTGATCAGATTAGTCTTTTAATGAGTTATTTTGACGACATTCTTTTATCAGAGCCCAAGAGGAAGCGCAGATATTTGAAAGGAATGATAGGCCAAAACTCCATGAGATGGAGAAGTGTTTTCGTTGAGCTAGATTTTGGTATTCAGAACTGAATGGGTCGAATTTTGAATGAATGATTGGGGAAGTAAAGTTCGAATATCAGCAAACAAGATTAATGCAAATCGATTATTTTCAGAATGTTCCTTGAATAGATCTATCTTAATCCTCTTTGGGAGAACTTTAGCTTAGCTCACTTACAACTCACAAGTATGGATCCGAGTCGAGACTATTTTATTGTCTTTTTATGAGAAAGTAAAAGATTGTTGATGAGTAAGGGCTGATTCATTATGAAGAGAAGTAAGAAAGTATTTTTTGAAAAGAATATGGAAACTTCTTTCAGAAGACTAAAAGAATAATTTGAGCATACTAACCTGAAAAATATAACTTTTAATTGTGGTGAGCATGTCCACTTCATACTGTATTGGTTGGATTATCTAAATTAGTTGATATTTTCTAGAATGTTGGTCGAAAACTATGAAAATAAAGTTTTATTAAAATTTCTTGATATTTTCAAACTAGAGACCACTGATAAAGAGACAGGTTTCAGGATCAGTAAGATTCATGTCGAAGAAGGCAAGGAATAGGATTTTAGCTGATAATTCAAATAAGAGATTTTTGACGCTTCTTTTATCTGATGTGAGTCGAAATGATTCAGAAAAATAGTTTTTCCTCTTTTCACAGTAAAAGCAAATCTCAATTATCCTGAGGGTCTTTATCAAATCTCCTTTCTTGAAACACTTTTCTCAGAAGATACAAATTTTTATTGCAATAATCTCCAAGCATTCAGTGGAATGGAAGAATGTTTAATTAATACTGCTTGGACAATCTGGTTTTTGCTTCCCTCTCAGGGGAATAACAAAATATCGAGGACAATTCAAAGAAGTTCGATGGATTTTCTTTGCTTATCACAGGTTGAACCAACAAAAATAGCTATTCATCTCATCTCAAAATTTTCCGCCTAAAAAGCACAAAATTTGCAAAACTTCTTTTCAAACTTGAGAACAGTCTTAACCTTGAAAAGGCTTCGCATTTTTGTCCTAAAATCTTAATATCAAACAAGTATTTTCAATGAGATACCTCCCTCGAGTTTTCAAAAATCTGGTGATAAAATCTCCATTTATTCTTCCACATTGCTGAGAACCAAACTGATTTTGAATTTTTTTTGATTCCTGAGCCTACATATCACCAGAGTTCCAGAATAATTTTTCAGAGTTGAATACCCATGAGAAAGTATGAATTATTTGTCTTGACTCTACAGTATTAAAAATGTAGGGACCAAGGAAAACTTTATCTCAAAAAAGTTTCACATAAAAATACAGGTTAATTTCTCTTTAAAACTAAAAATCTTTAAACCCCTGGGTGGTCAAAATGGGTCGAAAGGGCAACAAGTTTTTGGAGCTTTCAAAATTTTTCATCCATCTCATTGTCTTTCTGCTGACACTTTCTTCCAGCCGATATCACTGTGAAGAAATCAAAGACAACTCAACTGTCAAATGCTTTGATTATGGATCTTTTGGCAATGAAGATAAGAGTTGTGAGAATAAAGCCTTTATTCTTTCTGCAAGCGGGAATTACTTTATTCTCTGCCCTTGGAGCGGTGGTGTGATTACATCAATTTCAATCAGCAATATTGCAGCAATGATCTACATCTCAATTGCTGTTTTTCAGATACTTAAAAAGAAATACGTTTCTGAGAAATTTATGATCTATTCCAGCTTTCTTATCTTGCCAGTATTGATAATAGCGACAACCTTGATGCTGAGGGATTTTTATCATGCATCTGAGCAATGTGGAAAGATTGAGCATGAGTATTTTGGAAAAAGGTCTGTGGACGGACATTGTTCGAATAGAGTCTTTGGAGTGACATTTTTGTTGAGTATGGTCAGCGCATTGGTATTCGCTTATGAAGCTATGCAAAACTTTTATAATTACCGATTTAAATCAAACTTGGTTGGCGATTACAGTATAAAAGATAGATCGTTGAGTAAACGTCTGGTTGATCATTCTGATAATGATGATGATAATATTCAAGGAGTTCTGTAAGATGAGAAAGAGAACGTGTTATAATTTATTTACACAACAAATTAAATATATTTGTGATTTTTTTTAAACAGGAGAAAAATGTGCATTTTTTGTAATAAAAAAAAGTTCTTCGTCTTCATATCCTACACGTCTTTTTTATCTCTTGTTGAACATTTATTTATTTGAGTGAAATTGAATTTCAAAAGCTCATACAGGATAAAATTTTTGGACGTCTTCTTTTTCTTGATATTATTTTTGAGATTTCAGCGATATTAAAATCGAAATAACAAACACTATTTTTTACACCAAATTAAAATGTCTGATTCCGAAGCCAGGAGAAAGAAGCTCGAAGAGTAACTCAACCTGTTTGAATAGTTTGAAAACTTTTCAATTTTAGGCTTCGTCAACGTAAAAACAAAAGAGATGAAAAAACAGCAAGCATTGTTGATGAAATTCTTAAAGAATCGTCTGTCCCTCCAACAATTGAAGAAGTAAAGGAAACAGAAGCTAAGCCAAAGGAAGAACCAGTTGCCAAAGCACCAAAGAAAGCCCAACAATTGACAACTCAAAGATTCGTCGGAGAAATTGAGGTTTCTGCAAAAGTAAGTATGCAAATTTAAATATACATAATTATCACAAGGCTAAAATTGAAACATACAGTCAAGAAGTTCAAGTTGATCTTGGTGATGCCGAACCATTGAATCAAGCTCAAAGTGTTGGAAGACCAACTGTTGGACGCGTATGATTATTGGATAAAATAAGTAAAGAGTAATAAATAGCGTGATAAAGAAACAGAAGATGATGAAGACCAAATGTTGCTCCCTCAAAAAGGTCCTGAAAGAAGAGCTGCCAGACCTAATGCTGAAGAAGGCGAAGGCGATGCTAAAGCTCACGAACAAGAAGCAAAACCAGGTAAAAGAGAGAAGTTTTTATGGGTTTCTAATGATGATATTTCCAGAACTGTCTCAAGAAGAAATAAAGAATCTCGTAAAAACTAAAGATTTCCGTGATTTCTTCGAAAGAAGTAGTAAAATGATTGAAAAAGTAGTTTTCAGGAAATTGAATAATTCTTATTATAAAAGGCTCTTGATTCCAGAACCGTGGATTTATTAGAAGATATTCTTATGGATGAAAGTGCTTCTCAATACCAAGAGTAATCATACTTGTGACCAATTGAAATTCTTAAGCATTTCATAGTGGAGCAACAAAGAAGGAATTCCAAGAAGTTCATAATTTCTATGATCAACAACTTGCGAGTAACAGAGTTGTCACTTCAATTGATTGGTCTCCCAATGTAAGAAAGTCATAGTTATCATGAAGATCTAAGCGATACACTTAGTTGCCAGAATTGTTCTTGACATCATACAGCCAAAGTTTTGAGGGTAATCCAAATGAACCTCAAGGCGTCTTGTTACTTTGGTCATTATCTTTAAGATCTAGACCTGAGTTCACTTGCTATTGCCAAGTACTTATTTTGATATGATGAAAAGTGTGATCTCAAATTGTAGTCTCAAATTACTGTAGCAAAATTCAATCAACATTCTAATTCAATCGTTGTTGGTGGTACGTATAGTGGACAAGTTGTTGTTTGGGATCTTCGTGCAAAGAGTACCCCAGTCCAAAGAAGCGGAATGGCTGGTGGTGGTCACGCCCATCCTGTTTATTCTTTAGCTATTGTGGGTACTCAAAATTCTCACAATATCATTTCACTTTCTAACGACGGCAAATTGTGCGTCTGGAATACAAATATGTTGACAACTCCTCAAAAAGAAATCGATTTGAAGTTGAGGCCTCAAGGCGCTGACGCTACTCCTCAAGATATTATCAACGCGACTTGCTTCTGTTTCCCTCATGAAGAAGCTAATAACTTCTTCACTGGTGTTGAAGATGGTACGATCTACTCTGCTCAGGTTCATGCCAAGTAATTGACTTTTTGGGGGAAATAATAATAATAACGTCAACAAATAGTCAAGCAAATGAGAATATTGTTGAAACATTTACTGGCCATCAAGCTCCAATTACATCTTTAAGTGTTATGCCTTATTTCCAAGATTTATCTACCGATGCATCAAATTTATTGTTGAGCTCATCATATGATTGGACGGTGAAGCTTTGGAGCCCTAAATTCCGTCAAGAATCAATTTGGTCATTTGAAGCCGCTGAAGATTATATTTACGACGTTGCTTGGTCTCCAACTAATCCCACTTTGTTCTCTTCAGTCGATGGTGAAGGATATATTGATCTTTGGGATTTAAGCAAAGATCTTGAAGTTCCTTACTTACGTCATAGAGGAGGTAACTTGATGATATAAGAGATGATGAAACTTAATTTTGATGAATTAGATACAAGAGCTTTGAATAAATTGTCATGGAGTAGAGATGGTTCAAAGTTGTTGACTGGGAGTACTGATGGACATTTGAAATTATACGGGCTTCACAAAAACGTAGAACCTATTTCAATTTGATTATTAAACTTCTCTCTAGTTACAAAAAGCAAGCGAAGAATCGTTGGATAAGTTTGAGACTCAAATATATAATATTTCAAAGAAGGATAAAAAAGAATAATTCAAAAGGAATAATTAAAATTGATATGTTTTTAATCAGTAAGCGGTGTGTTGATTTTATATATTGAAAAAAATCAATCGGTTTTCATTTATATTCTTTCGAAACAATTTCTAAAACAATAATAATACAAGGAACATGGTTGATTCCTTTGTTTATTAAAAAAACGTGAAACGTACTTTTTTAGAGATAATACATACATCAGATGATAAATAAACACTACAAGCCATTGAGACTGTCCTTCATCTTTTGTTTTGTTATTCTAGATCCAAGATTGTTGATTAAAGTCATAATTGTTTAGAATATCCAACAAATATTCAAGAAAATCTTCATCTCTTATGCTCATCTTCAAATCTTCTATCGTCAAATTATTATTTACAATCACAGCCTAGAGATTTTCGTTAAAACTATTCTCAAACTTTTTTTACCTTGAAGGATTTTGCAAATAGATCTTTCATATTTACTTCATAATGTAATCCTTCTGCTTTTATTGTTTTTTTCCTTTCACTATCTCTTAAATCATCACATCTTTCTGTTGCTTTGAAAATATTTAGGAATTATCGGAATCAAAAAGATACTTGCAAGAGAAGGAGTATCATTTGTAACTGGTGGTTTGCCTCCATTTTCCAAGGCAAGCCTGACTTCAGGAATGGTTGCTTTCAAGAAATCGTCCAAAGTTTGATCCAAAATATCTCTATCTTTTATATGTGGCAGCAAATGAAAGACTGCCAATGCATTGAGGCGTCTAGGCGGAAACATAATTTCAGGTAATGAGTTGCTTTTACCTAACGGGACCGGAGATGAGGAAAGGCATGTTATTGACCCACAAGCCAACAAAATTATAAAGTCCAATTTGGAATCCTACGAAGTGAATTTGTAAGCTTTTAAACAAAATTCTCAATACTATCAATCATCTCTAAGAAGCTTTGAAGGCAAAGGATAATGAATCGATTGAGGAGAGTAGTCATAGCAACTTTGAAAGGTTTGAGAGATTTGAATTCTGCATCATAGAAATCGCTCATGAGTTCTCGAAGGAGGAAAATGAGCATTTTTTCAAAGACTTTGAGATTTTCAAGAGGGCCTTGTTTTGCCATAATTAATAATAAGGTTGACATGAGACTGAGAAGAGAACATTTAAGGTTGATAATTCCTTCATTTGGGACAGGAACACTGAAGGCAAGGTTGTATTTTTCTTCCATTATTGTGATGATATTCATGAAGCCTTCTGGAGGAATAAGCTGAGCCAAAACATATTCTTCAATAATATTAATGAATTTGCTGAGTTCTTCTGGGTTTCCAATATTGAGAAATGCGCCTGAATATCTCTCAAATAACGTTTCCATAGCTCCACCGACTTGTTGTACTTCATCATATTCTCTTATGATAAAGAGCCAAAGTCTCACAAGATCTGGCCTTAATCTATTCTCCTTGAAATGATAGTCAATGAACTCAATGCAAATTTGGAACATTGGGGTCAGAGGAGTTCCAAAAGGAAATGATGCAATAACAGTTTTCAGCATATCTGCAAGAGCAGGAAGTAATAATCCATCATCAAGTTTGGTCAAAGCAAGGAAGTTTTGATTTTGAAGCTGAGCTAAAATATTGTCATTTTGCATCGTATATTGCGCTTTCATAAAGAGAATTTTTAAAAGTTCAATAAGTCCCCAGATAACTTGAGGGTTTCGGAATCTTCCCAATAAATCGACAATAATTGGGACAAGGTGTTCACTCAGAGCAGCATAATTCAGGTCAAGTTGATTTTCATTTTGAAGGATGATTTTAAGGCAGACACAGCATTCATATCGGACAACGTAGTTTTGAAGAGATTCTGTGATTTGAACGACATTTTGAACAATTTGAACTTTGGCATTCAAATCAAAAAGACCAATCCATTTGTGTATAAGGACCGGAATTCTTTTTGAGAGATTGAGATCAACACTCGATTTTTCTTCTAGATATTTGAGGACACTACTAAGATCCAGATAGTTGAATGAATCAAAATTGATTTGCTGATAAACTGTTGGTAATAGACCAACCATCGCAAATATACCATCTTGTATCAAGGGTGATAAATCTTGCATCTGATCTTGGGAGGGTTATTAATAAATTAGGGTGAAATAGTAACTTTGGATGACTTTGAGAGTGATAGAATGGATAAGAGGAATAGATTGTTCAGGGAAGCGTTGAAGGAATTCTTGAGTACATTTTAAGGTCAGATTGTATAATGGTGTTTCAATTTTTTCGAATTCAGGAGCTAATGGATCATTTTCTAAATCAATAAATGAGAAAAAAAAAAATTATTAATATTCTCTCATTACCGATTTCAACGAGTTCATCGAGGTTGTTAGGATCTTGGTTAATGGTGAGGAAAGGTCTTTGAGGGAGGAGTTTAAGTAAGAAAGTGTTGAAGAAATTTTCGATTTTTTCAGTGGTGAAAAATTGTTGGAGTTCTTGTAAACATTGCTGACGGACTTCTTCGAAATTTGTGAAAGGTACTTTTTTATTCACTGAAATATCCTCAGGCTGGTAGGAGTAGCGTCGTAAGACTGTATTTAAGCCAATGACAGCAGCTCTGAGGACATATTCATCAACAAAATGTTCTGGATTTTGAATGATAAATTCGAGAATTTGAAGGTAACTGTTGAGGGAATCTTTGAAAAGCCATTGAAAAATAGCTTGGAGATCTGAAAGGGAAAGGAGATATTTATAGAGATTCTTGTTGTACTGTTCGCAGATCGCGTAATAGTCTTTATCCTGCTTCAGAGATCTAGCTGTCTCTGTCAGTTCAAAAGCTTTCTGAACTAAATTGGTCACAATTTGAACAATCTCTTGGCTAGTGAGGGGTAATCAAAAGGCAACCTAAAATATGCTTGCTTACTTTTCGACCATCTCTTCACAGCCATTACATAGGAAGGCGATGTAGATTTTATCAGACTCTCGGCATAGTTTGATGAATCTTTGAATGCTGTCAAGATTTTCTGAAGAAGCAGATGTAATTATTCTCTGTGCATTCACATGAAGAAAACTCCAAAAAACATCAAATTCCTCCATGAGTTTGAGATATATGGTGTAAAAATTGGTCCGAGAATCGCCGATTTTTTTGCGAGTTTTTTCACACATGATAACTTTGAGAGTTTTAATGAAGTTGAGAGTAAGATCAGAAAGTAGGAGTTGATCGTCTTGGATAACTTTTTTGAGTTCTTGCATATTTCCCAAGAAGTATTTCACCAAGTCTATGTAATGATTAGGGAAATCTGTTATTGAGATGATCCTGAGGATATCATTGATTTGTTTGCGGAAAAGAGGAGTCTGATATTTATCAAGAAACGTAAGAAGTTTCGCTCGAATTTCATTCTTAAAATGATCAGAATATACAGCTTTAAAAGAGAATTATTGGAAGAGAAAAGCGTAAGACTCGATACCAATAGTTTTGGTGCCTTTTTTGACCGTCCATTTTTCTTTGATGAGGATTTTGAATTCGATGATGGCTAATAATCGCATTTCTAGACTCTATTCCCAGAGACATGAGTTAAACTAGGAGAGAGAACAGGTACTTCATTCTCATCATCAAAGATAGTCAGGAGAATATCTGGAAATTGAGGGTCTTTTTTGCATTCTTCGATATATTTTTGAGCCTCCATGATCATTTGTTGGCTTTGTTGATTTTTCTGTTTGATGACTTCGAAGCATTTTTTGAGATTTTCAATATCGACGACAAAAATGTTGGTTATATCAAAGCTATTCATTTAGAGGTCTGAAGTTTGGAAATTGACAGCAGGGGAGTGAAAATAGAATGAGAATTCTGAGAGGGTGATTTTGGAATTTTTTTAAAGAGGAGTTATCGCAAGAAATTTAGTTTAAGGAAAACAAGTATTATTAAAATAAAAGATTTATCCCTTCAGGCTAATCAATGTAACCCTTTACATAATTGTCTTGAAAATATTACAGTAAAAATACATTTCTCTCTATTTATGGAAAAGATGTTCGGTAATCTCAACGACAATAAATTAAACAATATCTTCAATATATCTCATTCTAAACTTTGTCTTCATTCTGTCTGCTGGCTATGATTTCATTAGTTAATATATTCGGAATAGGCTTACCCTGTATATTAAATGACATCCATATATTTTGATGTTTTTCTTTAAAACTTCAACCAAAAATACAATGTTTTGTTTCAAGATAGCTAAAAAAGGTATAAAAAGAATATCCTTATTAAAATCAGTACTCAAGAGTTTATTATCAGGAGTGATAATTTTAAAGGATCTCATTGTTTCCATGACTACGATTCCACTTAATCCTTCATAGCTTGGACATTTAGATTGCAGAACTATAGATAACAAATTATAATTATTCTCAAAGGCATCCTTACTTTTAATGATTGCACCATGATAATCAGCTTTAAGAAGTTTGTTGAAGAGATTTTCTTGGATTCTTCTATTGAGAAAATTATTGTCAGGGTTTCAAATTAATCAAGAACTCTTTAGAGATAAGATCTTCAATATATTCTTTCCATAGGGTATTTAATTTTAAGAAGAGTTCATATTTGATTTTTTCAGGAGGAATAGCAAAGAGTTTCTTTCCTTTTTTGAACTTGGAGCTGATAAGTTTGAGCTTTTCTGTTTGTTTATAATTTCCCTTAGGTTTGGCGAATTTATCCAGCAAGAAAGTCTTTGAAGCGATTTTTTCTTCGAATTTTGAAGGTTCTGTAGCTAGTTCTTTCAATGCTTCTATACCCTGATTTTATTCAATTCATTATTTGGAACTTTTAGATGATTTTTTACTTCTTTATCAGCCACAACCCTTCCATCTTTGATAAATTTCTTGTTGATCTTCTCGTACATTTTCAGGGAGTCAATACTGGTATCGATTTTGAACTCTGCCTTTTTGGCCTCTTCTTCTGCCTTCTTGGCCTCCTTGACTTTCTTGGCACTTGCCTCTTCCTTGTCTATTGCCTTACTAAATAATGCATTCAAGTCAAAATCCATCTGGTTCACTCACAACTAAAATTATTTTTTTTTAATATTTTGTTTTAGATGATGAGTCTAATGAAATGTCATGTAATGTAAAGTAAATTGTTTTGATATTTTTCGGGGAGGTTTGGAGATCGGTATCTTTCCAAGATCCTCTAGTTTTGGGCAAATTGAGTGAGAAATATGGTGAAATTTCAAGAGTGAGGATCGGTAAATTATCAAACTCTTGCTTAATCATCTTAACTACAATAGGACATTAGAAAATTCCTTTTTTATTTATTGCTCACAAGTTTTTCATATTCGAAGAATTGACTTCTTATGAGACAATCAGTCCGAAAGGGAAGAATCATTTGATTGATGTGAATAAACTTGTCAGACAGGATCGGAGGACATAAAAAGCAATGGTCAAAAACGATTATTACAATACAAATGAAGAGCTATTCTCAGGTATAGAGGGGAAAGCTGTATGTATTATTTTTTTTACAAATAATGATTAATAAGTGAATTTATTTGCCATATTCTTCAGCATCCTTTTGGGTGTAAGGTTTTTCTTGGAGGTTTTTGACATTCTTCTTGTGAAGTTTAGTTTTGTAATGTCCAGCCAAGGCGATTTTATTGACAAAATGTCTAGAACAAGTGATGCAATAGTTTTGTCCGAGACCTGGCAAATTTTCATCAATAGCCATGTTGGCGAACTTTGGGGCATTTTCAGGCTTAATATCTTCATAGATTTGATCGATATCTTTTCTATAGTTTCTGGTTCTTCTGGCCTTGGAGATGGCCTTGTTTTTAGCAAAGTTACCCTTTCTTCTGGTTCTTCCCATTACAGCCTCTTGATTAAGTTTCTGTTTATAGATTAATTTATTTAATATAAGTTAATGGTAAATTTTGCAATTAATTCTGTGCTCAGGATATGATCAAATCAAGTCATCGGAATCCTCAGAATTCTCGTTGATGTTGTTTTTCCTTTTGAATGAATGAGAAAAATATCTGAAAATTAATTTTGTCAAAAGGGATAAAAAGTTTCTTTTGAGACTTATATTTTTGAGGAAAGAAAAGGAAAAAAAAAAATTTCGTTGAAAAATTGTAAAGTATTTTTTTCTTTTTTTGGGAGATTTTCACGAAAAAAAATTTTCAGATTCTTGAGAAAATTTTTTTTCAATTAATTTCTTTTCATGAACTTATGAAAGGTTCAAGATTCTCTTTCTGAAGGAAAAGAAGATGTCTTGAATTTTCTGACTCCGCGATTGACTCCGCGATTTTTAACCCTTTTTTTTCACGAACTCATGAAAGGTTCAATGCTCTCTTTCTGAAGGAAAAGAAGATGTCTTGAATTTTCTGACTCACTCCGCGATTTTTCACCCTTTCTCCCCCTTGAAATTTGGATTTTATTTAACATACGCATAATTTGACCCTTCTTTATGCAGCCAAGAAATTCTTTAGATCCTGAACATGGGGCAAATTTCTGAAGAAAATTTTGTTTATTTATAAATTTTGTTAAGTTTTTTTTTCAAGTCAATCGATTTTTTTTCTGTGTTTCCTAGGTTTGAAATTACCTAGATTTTTCAAATTTTCCTTAAGTCATGGTTTAATTTTTCCCCACAAAAAATCGAAAGGAAGTTTTCCAAAAAATTCTAAGACCGTTCAAAGATTAAGGAATCATTGATATCACTTCTTTTAACCTTTCAAAAGCTCAATAAAATAATGTTTGCTCTCATTTTCTCCTTTCCACTAATCATAGTGGATTTTTTATTTTGCAACTCGTTGAAAAATTTTTGTCTTGTTCACCACTCTGACTCTGGAAGAAAAACCCAATGAGAAAGAGTCTGAAAGACTTTGATGTTGGATGAATAGAGCAAGAAGAAAAAAATGAAAGTTCCAAATAATCATTGCTAATTTCAAGAAAAAGTTTGACCGTCATATTAAAAAATATATTCAATCAATCGTTGAACCTTGCATTAAAATTGATCATTGAAAAGCAAGACTTAATAAATTAGCACACGGTCTCAAAGATCAAGCAATAAGTTTTCTGAAGCAACCCAAGTAAAAGATGTTACCATCGTTTCTTAGAAAAAAAAATCGATTTCAAATCTTCTTGAGAGTCAATTTTATTGTTTGAATCTTCATTCTCTTCTTGGAGTTCGTCTGATTTTACATCTTTTCAAAAGTTTTTTCCTAACTCTTGAATTGAAAGTCAACCAACAAAAAAAGAAATGATAAAAATTTCGTTTCAGAGGCAAGAGCTTTTTCCTTGATAAAAAAAACTCAAGGATTAAGGTTTTTTTTCCTCTAATTTATTTCGAAAGTGTCTGAATCAAAGATTTGATTGATAAAGTTTAATTCTGATAAACCTAATGAAAGCTTTTTTCAACGATTATTGGCAGAATGAAATTGAAAAGGTGTCTTATTTTTCTTAAGAAAGAGAAAAAATTACTTGATTTTCGATATGAAACATTGGTAAGAATCATTTAAAAAATGCGATCAACATACCGAAACTGAAAATTATGTACATTCGGTTCGTGAAATCCGATATATAGAAACCCTATTTTCTTTTAAAATTACTTTCCATGATGAGCCCCTCACTCTGCAATATTGTGTGGTCAATTCTGAAAGAAGTATAAAAATTTAATATTTAAAGTTAAAGGTTTTTTTTATGATGAAGTCGAAAAAGAATTTTCGTTTCAAAAACAAGTTTTTTTTTCAGCGAAATCATTTGAAGTCGCTTCATTGAACTCTGATAATGCGACTTACTTCCAGGGAGCAAGCCACTTCTCATGTACCTTTCTATTGGAAGAAATATTTTATGGAGAAAAAATTGTCCCCTTGAAAGACTTGAAACTTTGTTTTTGAAATCCTTGCCACCGTTTTTCTTGACAAAAAAAAGCATCATTCATAGAGTTCGGATATCTTTGGATCAAGAAACACAAAAGAGAACAGATTCTCTTTCACATCTCTTTGTTTTTCCTGAAATATAAAAATAGGAGTGAATGATTTTCCAATAAAAAATTTATTAAAACATTTTTAAATTGGTATCATTTCTGATGAAACTGATGAGGATTTTTTTCAGCTTCAGACTTGACCTCTCCTCAACCGCGGCGGTCATTCTTTTCAAAAGCTTGTTCACCTTCTTTCTGTTCAATCAGGAAACAAAAAACCCCCTTGAAAAATTTATGTGTTTTAATTCGAACTAGGTTTTTCCTCATATTTATTCAGATTTTCTTTGGGTTTATAAAACTTTTTATTTACCAACTTTGGCAAAAAGGAACGTCTCAATGTACTTCCAAGACACCAATACCTCAGAGAACCTGAGGCCTAATGGGTCTGAGGAACCAAAAGGCTTCTTCCAAAAGATGGCTGCCTTTGATTTATTTTCGTTTGTTCCTGTTCCTGTCTTTTCTCCTCAAGTCAAATCATCTAAACGTAGTCGAATTGCCTCACAATTTGTTCTGAGCTTGATTCTCATCTACTTCATCTTTCTCGTTTTCAATTTCCTCCATTCAAACACCCCTAAAACCTCTCAAGAAAGACAACTTATTGGAGAAGATTCCTTCACTATGCCAAATATTGCTTTGACAGTTATTCCTGATATTAAATATGGCATTTCTATGGTTGATCAAAGCTATTATAGTGTTGAAATCATTCAAGGAACTTTATACCAAGGGCTTAATAAGACTGTGAATGAGTCTGAGCTTGGGACGGATTATAAATGTTCACCGAAATGGCTTCCACACATGAATTTTACTTCGTTTCTCTGCCCAAAACAATTAGGAAACCTCAAAGGAAATCTGTTTACTTCTTCAGAATTCAACTATATCAAGATTGACTTTTTGCTCTGTAAGAATGGAACAGTACCTGGTGTGGTATGTCAAGACAGAGGAAAAATTGAAGAAATGTTAAATAGTGCAAGACTGTTTTTGTTTATCAAACAAGATGAGTCATTTTATGAGAACCATATCAATGCTTTTAAGGCTTTGTTTTATTATCCAAAGTTTGATCAGCTCCAAAAATATGAGATTTATTTGGAAAACCAGATTGTCAAGACTAACCCAGATTATTTCTATAAATTCAAGACTGATCACAAGCAAGCCTTATTCTATAACAAAGAAAAAACCTATGTGTCTCAACTTACTCGCGGAAAGGAACATCATTTGTTGACTATCTGGTTAAGATTGAACGAAGAGCAAAGTCACAATAAATTGGTGCCAGACACTTTGATGGATATCATCGGAAAATGGAGTGCACTTTCAAGAGTGCTGATTGCAATTGGTGCAATTTATTTCTTGAGGCATAACAGGAAAAAGTTCTACAGAAAGAATCCAGAATGGCAGAATTTCGGAGAAAGTAATGAAAGAAAAAGAACCGAAAGTGAATACGGAAAGCCCGAAGTTGCAGTTGCAATGGTCCTTTAGATCAAAGTGAATTTATAATTCTTGAAGAGTAAAATAATATTTATTGATAATAAAATTGAATATATATCTATTTAATAAAAAGCCTTGTTAATTGATTCAAAAAGTCAGATAGGCTAGCTAGTATTTCATAATAATTAAAAAAGAAATTTGTCTCGAAGTGATCTTTTCTGATTCTCTTTTCTGAGAGCTTTTATTAATTCGGAACTGAGAAAAGGTAAGCCACAAATTTTAACTCAGTATTAATAAATCTGACTAATGCAATAAAGCTTTCGTTAAAAATTAAAACTTTTATTGGTCACTTGCTATCCTTAAAATTTGACCCAAGGAAAATAGTTTTGACCAAATCAGGGTCAATCTGATCCGTGATATCATGTTCTCCTGGCTGAAGAACATCGATTTTATTTTTTTTAAAGTGCTGAGTACTTACAAAACCGTGTTAAAATGCTCCAAAGAATCTCAAAACAAGAAATCCCTTTTCCGAGCCAATAACATTTTATTGCAGTCATTTTCATTTGTTTAATGTTAGCAATAGAATTTTGGGGTTTGACACTTTGAAAACAACTTTTAAAATCTCTTTCCTGGAGGGAGTCCTCGAATTCAAATGAGGTAAGGACTTTTTCTTTATGAACCTCTTTAATCCTTATTGATAACACTCAGTGAATCTTAAAAGCCTCGCAAGGATTTTCTGATTATAAAAAATTTTTAGTAGTCAACTGCTATATTTTAAGGATCCAAGATCGTGATTTAATCTATCTATTTGCCATGATATACCTTTTTAAAAATAATATGATACATAATGATGATGAGATCATACGTAATCAAAATGCAAAATTTGTTGAATTAGCAACCTTCGATATGGGTTTGATTTTAAATGTAATTTATAGCCATAAACTTTTCAGTACTCAAAATCTTCTTTTCTTTTTTCTATCCGTTGATGTTTTCCCATTCAACAGATTTCGAAATTTCATCATCTCGCTCACTGAGGCAATTTCAACCCCTCATATCTGGTCAAAGGGAATTCTTACGAGATTTCTCGCTGAATTAATCTCGGTGCTTTTTCATCCACTTTCAATAAAGTTTTTTTCTTTAATCAAGAATAAATCTTTGACAATCAAAACGACAACATGAATTCTCAGGAGAACCCTTCAGAGAAGCTCATTGAAGAGAATAAATCTGAAGAACCAAAAGGCCTTTTTGAGAAAATAGCTGGTTTCGATTTATTTTCTTTCATTCCTGTTCCTGTCTTTTCTCCTGCAGCTCGATCATCAAAACGGAGTCGAATTGGGACACAATTGGTTATGGCCTTGATTTTGATATACTTCATCTTTCTTGTCTACAACTTCCTCCACGGCAATACTCCAAAAACCTCACAGGAAAGGCAACTTATTGGTGAAGATTCTTTTCCTATGCCACATATTGCTTTGACTGTCATTCCTGATATTAAATATGGTATTTCCATGGTTGATCAGAGCTATTACAGTATAGAAATTATTCAAGGAACTTTGTACGAAGGGCTCAACAAAACTGTGAGTGAAACTGAACTTGGAACAGATTACAAATGTTCGCCAAAGTGGCTTCCTTATATGAATTTTAGCTCATTCATTTGTCCTAAGCAGTTGGGCAACCTCAAAGGGAATCTCTTTACTTCTTCAGAATTCAACTATATCAAGATTGACTTTTTGCTCTGTAAGAATGGAACTACATCCGGGGTAGTTTGTCAAGACAGGGAAAAAATTGAAGAAATGCTAAATAGTGCAAGATTGTTTTTGTTTATTGAGCAAGATCAAACGTTTTATACAAGCCATATCAATGCTTTTAAGGCCTTATTTTACTATCCCAAGTTTGATCAACTCCAAAGATATGAGATTTATTTGGAGAATCAGATTGTCAAGACTAATCCAGATTATTTCTATAAATTCAAGACTCAAACCAAGCAAGCATTATTTTACAATAAGGAGAAAACTTATGTGTCTGAATTGATTAAAGGAAGAGAAAATAATGTCTTGACAATTTGGCTCAGATTGAACGAAGAACAAAGTCACAATAAATTGGTGCCAGACACTTTGATGGATATCATCGGAAAATGGAGTGCACTTTCAAGAGTGCTGATTGCAATTGGTGCAATCTACTTCTTGAGACACAACAGGAAAAAGTTCTACAACAGAAACCCAGATTGGCATAATTTCGGAGAAGCTAATGAAAAAAAACGAACTCAAAGTCAATATGGAAATAATCATGAAGCTTCAATGGTCCTTTAAGAAGTTTTACATGGTAGTGATTTTTCGAGAGATCTTGTTGATTGATAAATATATATTTCGAGTAATTCTTTATTGTTTCAAGCTACTTTGAATTTGAAACCATTGAGGAAGAAGTTTTATTTTCCCACTCTCACTTCAAATCAAAAAATTAATTTCTACCGAGATCTGATCAATCAGAATCGAGTTATTTGTTTGCTGGCTTGCTTGTTTAATTTTTTCTCTCGATATTTTCAAAAGGATTTTTCTAAAGAAATCTAATTCCTCCAATCTAGCCTCAAAGAAACTTTGACAAGAGTCTCCAAATATGTTTATCGGAGTAAATAAAGCCTTTCGGAACTCATGAGAATTTAATTAATTTTTGGCAAAAAAAAAACATAATAAAATTTTTGAAAATTATCAAGTTGTTTTTATAATGGCTTCGCCTTATGATAACAATCCTGGGTACTTTCTCTTCGCTCCCCGTTTACTTACTTTTTAGAAAAATCTTTATTGGAGGTATCCCACCCATTACTAGTCAAGGTTATTTTCCTACTTCCTCTCCCATTTATCTTTATTCAGAAACCATCCAAAGATATTTTGAACAATTTGGTGAACTTTGTGATTGTGTTTTAATGCAGGACAAAGCTACTGGTATTGAGGAGACCATGTAAACTTCTCTGATCGTTTTTAAAAGGAAAATCAAGAGGATTTGGATTTGTTACTTACAGAGATTCGAAAGCTGTTGATAAAGTTTTAATGAAAACCCATACTATCGATGGGAAGCAGGTTGTGACTCAGAAAACCAGTCTAGATCTTATCATAAACAGGTGGATTGTAAAAGGGCAGTGCCAAGAGATCAACAGGGGGAATCTACAAAAGAGGACACGCCAGTCAAAACAAGAAAACTTTTTGTTGGAGGATTACCTCAAGCAATTAGTGAAGGTATGGAGTATTCGCATGAGTGTATAAAGTACAATGACAATAGAGCAATTTCGGGCGTATTTTGAGCAATTTGGTCCGATAGAAGATTCTGTGATTATGGTGGATAAAGATTCTGGCAAGTCGAGAGGTAAAAATCAAATGGATTGGAGCGTTGAGTTCAACTTCCATAGGATTTGGATTTGTGACATATCAATCTGAGGAATCAGTGGATCAGGTTATTGCCAGATATTTCGATAATAAAATTGATGGAAAATGGGTTGAATGCAAACGAGCTCAACCAAAAGATATGGGTACTGCACTCGGTAAAAAAGGTCCAGGCGGCCGTGGAAAAGATTTTTCTGGCCCAAACAAAGGTGGTCATGGTGGTGGATATTATCAAGATAATTCTAGCACCAAAAGTTCAAGGTGATTTGTGAATTTTGGGGATTGATTGAGAATAAACTTTTTCATAGAAGCCAATATACTCAAGACACTTACGGAGGTGGAGGAGACGATTCGTTTTCCGGAGGATATGGTATGTCAAATATGGGCAAAAATAATCCCTATGGTAAAAGCGCATTCTTTGATCTTTCAAATAGATAAAACTCTTAATAGAGAGCGGATATGGAGATTTTAATGGATATAATGCAGCAGGATTTCCAAATCCGTATGATCCAAATTATGGAGGGTACAATCCTGGATTTGGAGGAGGATATGCTGGAGCATTCCCTGGAACATTTAATAATGCATATGGTGGATATAACGCAGGCTACAATACCGGATATAATGCCGGATTTAACACATATATGGGCCAAGGATATCCAAACAATAACAATAATTACGGCTATGACCCAAGCCAACAAATGAATCCAAATTATGGATATGGCGGTGTATACGGATATAATAATCAACAAAGATTTGGAAATGAGAATAATCAAACATTCAAATCATCCCCAGGGTATTTAGGAATAGAAGAGTGAAAATAATTATTCTTGTTAGAGGAGGAGAAGGAACACAATACGATTCAAATGTGAATAATAATAGCAATAATAATGGTGGAAATGTCAGTAGTCAAGAACAAGCAAGTAATCAATCAAATCAAATGATACAAGATGAGGAACAACCAAGCGTTGGTCCTCTCAAACCAAGTAAAAATAAATTTTACAGGGAAAAAATTAACTCATATCACTAGCTTTTGCAAGCAAGAAACAAGGAATAAAAGAAAGACATTACAATCCTTATTAGGATGGGTGTTTGATTTGGATACCGATGTGTCAGAGGGATGTGAGGTTTCGAGAGAGAGAAGAGGGAGACAAGGAAAAGATGAGATTTGTATGATATTAGTTAGATGACTATGAGTTAACAACATTAATAATGTTTAAATAATTTAAATGAAATATGTTGTCTCCCACTTTTAAATTTGGGTTTTATGATATGAATAATTGAGTCTTGCCAAATTTTATATTTTTTGCTTTTGATTTTTTTCCTCTCTCCTCAGTAAACTACTATACTTACTTAGGAGCTCTTTGCGCTCCCCTCCCCGGAAATTTCTCTCTCATTTGCAATTCTTTGAAATGAATTCAATTTGTTAGTATAATTCAAAACAAAAATATAAAATATTTTAAGATTTTAGATGAATAATATATTAGTCGAGAAAAAAGTGTTCCAAAACTAATTGTCAACCTTTTTCCTCTTGAATTGTTTTCTAAATAAAAATTGAAAAATTATTCTTTGTTATCAGCAAATCAATTAATAGTTTCTTCGTCTTGTGACTTCAGTCACCTCACCATCTTCATTATCATGTCGATTTCTCTGATTTTCCTTTCCTCGACTATCATTTCTCTTGCTTCTTTCATATGAATTTGATCTTCTTCTCCTTCTATCATTCTCATCGTTTCTTGAATAAAAGGGCTTTTTTTGGAAACCACCTCTGTCATTATTGTGATTATTTGAATACCTCTTGTTATAATTGTTGAAATGAGGTCTTTGATTGTCATAACGATTAGGGAAGCCACCACCATTCATAAATTGACCCATCATTTTCGCCATATCAGGATTGGAAGAGAATTGATTAACCATCATTTGAGCCATCATTTGCATAAAGAATTGTCCCACCTCATTTGCTTTTGCTTGGAATTGACTGTTGTTAAAGATATTTTCTTGTTGATAACTGTTTCTTCTCTCAGGATCAAACTGTCGTGGTTTTTCATTATTATAGCCGCCATATTTGGATGAATTGCGTGGTTCATGGCGATCTTCGTCATCAATGACCATAACTTTGTTCGTTCTAGAGTCATCACGATAATTTCTGTAATTCTTGTGATCCCTGGACTCTTTTTCATCAGCATCAATAGTAGCATTTCTCTGGTTTTCATTCTTGTAGCTTCTATTCATTCGGCTTCGATAGCCATTCGTATTATTTTCATTCTCCCTATAATCTTGTTGTGCTTGATTGTCATTATAAGGTCTGAGAGCCTTGGAATTTCTCGCATCGGGGTCTTGTTCTTTTCTAGCTTGGAGATTAGCACCAGATCTAAAATTCTGACGATATCCATCCTCATCTCTTCTTGATGCATAATTCCCTCTTCTTTTTTCTTGATTTCTCTCTTGACTGTTACTTCTCTTGCGACCAATATTTTCTCTACTTCGATCTCTTTCCTTCTCTCTACTTTGCTCCTTCCGATCTCGACCTCCTGCACTTGAACTTCTTCTCATCTTCTCTTTTTCTCTTTGTCTAAATTTCTCTTTCTCATTATCTCTTTCTTTAGCTATTTCTCTTCTGAGATTATCCTCTTCTTCATTCTTTCTTGTCTTCTCGTCTTTTTCTTTCTCCTTTCCCTTCTCCTTGGTGTCACCCTCTTGGTCTTTTAATTTGACGAGTCTTTTCTTTTCAGGTGGACTCCTTCTTTCTCTTTCTCTATCTCTCTCTTTCTCTCGATCATTTTCTTTGGTCTGTTCATCTTGTCTTCTTTCTTGATACTTTAGTTGAGTGGATTCTCTCATCTTATTACGAGGCCGCTCTTCTTTATTTCTTCCTTTTGGTCTTTCTGGAGATTCATACCTTTCAATTCTACACGATTTCTTTTTCGGAACCTCTTCGTCTTCGAGTACTCCTGGTTCAAAATCATCTTGATGCTTACTCAAAAGATTCAACTCTTTACAATCTTGAAAAGTTTTCCAATCAAATTCTACATCTTCAATTGATTGAAGCATGCCTTTTCTTTCATATTCAGAGGCGGTCAAGAAGTTTTCAGAGCAGACATCAAAGAGGAAAATATTTGAAGGGTCAACTTGGTCAATGCGCATATCCATCAAAGATGGGTCTTGAACGTACCCTTCAATAGCTTTACGGATCTGTTCAGGTGGAAAGGTGGCATTTGCGAGAATCTTTTTGATCTTTTTGCGGAGATCACTCTTCTTTTCTTTGGGGAGCTTTTTGTGACCGGTATTTTTTTCAAATAAATTGACCTGGACGGTATCTTCAGTTTGCAGAATATTGTTGTTGATTTTATCTTCTTTCACGAGAGCGGCCCAGTAGTCTACGCAATCATCAGCAGGATCGTCAATAATGAGATCAGGTTCGTCAATAAGAATTTCCCCCATTTTTACAAAGTTCAAAATTAGCACTACTTTTTATTTTTGCTCTGCTAAAAAATTTTTGATGTTTAAATTTTTACTGTTTTTGCATCCTTTGTTTTATTATTTTTTGCCCCACAGACTTCTCACACTGAAATCTCTGTACTTTAAAAGGTTCTTTAACCTCACCTCTCTCGCTCTCTCATCCGCTCTCTCTTATCATCTCTTTTCAATGCAAAAGTACTTCTTTTTGAGGCTCTTATTCATTCCTTTGACAGAAACTCTACAAGCAATAAACCTTCCCAAACTGGATTCGACGATTACGGCACCAGGTATATTGAGGTTTATAAGACAAATTTTCACACAATTTCATTCATAGTTATGCAAATATTGACGAAATGTGGAAAAAGGAACTTGAAAATCCTGATAATGGGGATGTAAAGAATCCTATTGGAAGTAAAGACAATTGGTACAATAAAGCAGCTGAATATTGGGAAGTAATTTATTGACTTGATGATGAGAGATATAAATAAGTCAATAGAAAACTGACGCAACATTGGATGGAGTTTTGGGTGGATTTGGAATATTGAATGATCCTGATATCAAATCATCAATAAAATTCTTGACATATTTGTTTGAAAAGAAGATGATTAAAAAAGGAAGAGCTATTGGTAAGTGAAATGAGTTACAAATTTTTTCCCCAACATTCAAAGATTGTGGTGCAGGTATTGGTCGTGTTTCTAAAGAATTACTCTGCCATATTTTTGAAGAAGTATCTGTCGATTTGGATTTGCCTTAAACTCGTAGGTTGATTTAATTGATCAAAATCCTAAATATGTGGAGGAAGCAAAGAATGTGTTGAAGGATTGCCCTAATATGAAAGATTTTTATGCTGAAGGTCTTCAAACTTTCCAATTCAAAAAGCAATATGATGTTATCTGGGTCCAATGGGTTTCTAGTCATTTAACTGATGAAGATTATATTGACTTTTTAAAACGTTGTGCTGATAGCTTAACCGAAACAGTGAGATTCGAAATTTTTATGGAAGAGAGAGTAATAATTTTTTTAAAAGGGTATTGTTGTTGTGAAGGAAAATTTGGCAAAGTCTGGATTTATTGTTCATAAAGATGATTACAGTGTCACAAGGTAACTAATGAGATAAAGTGGATGAGTATTAACCTGGAGGATAGATCGGATGATTTGTTTAGAAAATTGTTTGCCAGGGCTGACTTGCAAATTGTGCATCAAGCGTTCCAAGAAGATTTCCCTGAAGTAACAAGAATTATAAGAATAATAAATATTGAAATTTTTCTTTAAGGGAATGTTCCAAGTTAATCAGTATGCTTTGAGAAAGAAAGGCCATTAAAATTGTTGGAAAATAAAATTTGTTTATTTATTGATTTTTGAAAAGTGATCATCGTGTAAAGAAAATATTTATAATAATTTTATTCATTTGAAATTCCTTCAAAAAAAAAAGAGTGGACTCTTTATTTTCCTTCAAGTCATAATTCAACTCGGATCAAAAATATTTGAGGAAATTTTACTGACATTTATGAAAATATAATTTATTAAAAATCTTTTTCCTCTTCCAAAATCTCTCAACCAAAAACAGAAGGATCATAATGCAGCAAGAAGCAAATATTCAAAAAATCAGACTCCCTTTATCAAAATCAAAAATGAGGATCTTTAAGTAAAACAAAAACTCCAGGCTCAATCATTTTATCTTGTTTAGAATTGAAACTCCTTTGAATAAACTTAGCACGAAACTTTTCAACAAGAGGAGAGAGATTACAAGGAGACTGAATTTTCAAGAAATCGTTAACTAGTAAAAATTTCCTAAACACTTTGCTAATTGAAAGCCGAACTTCCATTGATGAAGAAGGATTTAAGAATCTCAAAAGAGTCTTTAAATGGTCCAAAGGGCTCATGAATATTGAAATCCAAACCCTAAAGTATCTCTTTCTTCCCTCTGGCAATCTGAATGTTTCTCAAGTTCTCGAGATATGGAGTATCACGATTTGATTTATCTCATAAAAGCATTGGTTAAATACAAACTTGCTTCTTCAGAAAGCCTCAATTTGAAATTTTGTCTGTAAAGAAGCCCCCGAGTTTGGTTTTATATTGAGTATAGTTGTGAGAGTGTTGCTGGCGAATGTTTAGAAATTTTACCGAAACAGTTAAAAAGGTTGAGAAGACTGAAAAGTATCGAATTTGACTTGAGCAGGTAAAAAGTTATGATGATTTTGCTTCAAACTGAAATTATGTTCTAGCAATTTTTTATTAGAAGACCAAAAAGTGCGAGCCATTAGCAAGTGCATTTCGAGATTAAAGACGCTAAGAGATGTCAGGCTATTTGTCTCCAATTGCCAAATGATAACAGATAAAGCGTTTGAGAGTTTACCAGAGGATCTGAGAAAATTGAAATTTCTGAAAAGTATAGACTTGAATTTTGAAAAGTGAGCGGTATTGCAATTTTCATAATAAATGAATAGGAATGCGCGAATGACAAATCAGAGTTTAAAGAATCTAAGCAAATTAATCGAAGAATCGTCTCAACTACAGAAGATCCAACTCAACTTTGGAAAAGGACAGAATGATGTCAATGAAGAAGGGGTAACTAATTTGAGCATGAGTCTGCAAAAATTATCAAAGTTGAAGCAGATTTCGATCCAGTTTGGCTCGTAATAAATAAATAAGTCAAGATCTATTAAATAAAAATTTCGATATTAGGCCAAAACTTGTGAGTCAAAAAGCGTTGGATCTTTTATGCAAAGGGATTCAAATAAATAGCAGTCCATTGAAAAGTCTTTATCTTCAATTCAATTCGTAAGAAGAGTTTACCGTAAAACATATTTCTCATCATGGAAAAAAGGCTTGATTTACATGTCCAAAAGTTGGATTATTTCTTTGAGACAATTGAACAGCTTCAATATCTGAAAGAGATTGCTTTGATATTTAATGAGTAAGTCAGTTTTGAACTGAATAAAAAGTTCTCTAGAGTTGTCAATTTGAGTCCTCAAGAAATTCCAGCACTTGCGGACAGTCTCTCAAAAATAAAAACCCTCAAGTGGATCAAACTTTCCTTTTTCAAGTGTCCGTTTGTTGATGATGAAGGATTAATTCGCTTGGGAAATTGCCTTAAAGCTCATCCCCAACTGGAAGGTGTCCACCTTGAATTTATCAAGTAATTTGTGTGATTTAAATTGTTCTCTCAGAAATAAAGCAACAATCAAATAACTGTTAAAGGAGTAATTGGGCTAAGCGGGGGTTTAAAAGACCTTTTTGCCCTCAAAAGACTTGGCCTTTCTCTTAATGGCTGTAGAATGATTACAGATGAAGGCATCAGTCAATTGAGTGAAAATTTAAGAGAAAGACATAGTCTACAACATTTATTGCTTGATTTTGGATTGTAAAGGGGAAACCTTTTATGAATTAATTTTTTCAGTTGTTCTCAAATTACAGATGATGGGTTGAGTGATTTTTGCGCGACTTTAATGACATTTGAATCATTAAAGAGTCTGACATTGGAATTCGCAGAGTATGGGGTCAGAGAAGCCGTTAATAATTATTTGTCATACATAGGCTTCCTCGGATTACAGATTTCACACTTTTACAGATTGGCGAGTACTTGAAAATTCATCATGAATTGGCAAATTTGAGTCTTCACTTGAAATGGTAAATTAAATCTTCTAAGTGATTTGATAAAAATGAAAAGGTGTGATAGATTGACTGATGAAGGCGTGAAATATTTGTATCAAGGGATTGGGAAACAAACATGGTTACAAATTTTGAACCTTGATTTTTTTTAGTAAGAAATGAAATGCAATGAAATATATTGTTAATTTGCAAAAATTGCAGTTGTTTTAACATTACAAAGCAATCTTTGGAACGATTGACAGAATGTGTAAAAGGACTTGATTATCTTCAGGAGATTAGTGTTGAATTTACAGGGTAAATGAGTTGGGGATAGATATCAAATTGAATTATTTTCTAGATGTCATGATATACGATTTGGGGCAACTGAAAATTTCAAGAAGTCCTGTCTCAAAAAACCTTGTCTTCAGTTTTTAAATGATACTCCATAAAGAAAAAATAGTTTTGAAATTCTTGTTAAAACCAAATGCTACTCCTCAAAATCTTTTTCAACCCATTTGTTCAAGTTTCTTCTTCTTTATCAAAAAAGAATTTTTGTTTTTTGAAAGAAAATAGAACTTTAAAATTTATTAGTTGTAATTTATTCAACATGATCTCTGCTTTTCGAAACAAACTTTCTGCTGTTTCCCCTTTCTTTGCTGCCGTCCGCGCCATGAACGCCAAGCCCTTCGCTGGCTTCGCCTCTAACAAAGAAGTGTACAACCCCAAGACTTATGATTCTTTAAAAAGTCACAAATGGCTTCTCTATGATCCCAAGCACGCTGTATTATTTCCTTCTCAGCTCTTTCCTCTAAAATCTCCTAGAACTCTGCCATCACCCATAAAAGTCTTTCCGAATTATATATTTCCAGAATCCCAGTTATCGAAGTCGAAGAAAGCGTTGTTCGTTGCCTCGTATTTGTTGTATATTTACCATAAATAAAGATTTTAGGGAGGAACTGCTCCTGGTAAAGGCCATCCTCAAGTTTACGTTCAATTGAATACAAGAAACCCTGAAAAGCCAAGCACTTGCCCTTACTGCGGATTGAGATTCAAGAAGAAGCCTCATGGTCACCACGGTCACAATGATCAACATGGTCCCACTCAAGGACATGCTCACTAAATAAAACGAATGGAGAATGAGTATAGTTGTAAGGACTTGCGAGAATAAGTGGGAAGAAATGTTCTATCTATAAAGAGTATAAAGCTCGTTTTGTATTTATACTCGATGATGACCATTTGATTGTAATGAGATTTTGCATTACTCAATAATATAATATGATATGATTCAAAAAAGAATTCCATCAAAAGAAAAAAGTTTTTGAATATTCATAAGAAGGAGGGTGAGAAACAAGAAATGATACGAAGGAGAGAAGAACTGGAATCAGAAGAAATGAATGCATTATTTCTCAGAAGAATCTTTTTCAGGTTGATTGATTGATGAGGAGTGTTCCGAAATGATGAAAGAATGATGTCCAGACTGTATTTCATGAGAATATTTTTTTTCTCTTTGAATTGTTTCATTTCTTTTGAAAGGGAGCTGAATTTTTTAGAAGATTCCAGCATTTTTTGCTCTCAAGAGTTGGAAGAATTTTTTTTTTATATTTTCGCCGATAAAATTTTTCAGTCATTTTTTCTTTTCAAAATGTTCCAAAAAAAATCGATTAAAGTGAAGGGAAAAAAGTTCTTCTGAGGTTTTTCCTTCTTCAAAAACAAAGAGATCTTCAATTTTCCTCCAAGATGATTTTTCATAATGGAGAAATTTTTTCAAAAGATTTTTACCCCTTCTCTTCCCTTTCCTTTGCTTCATTTCCAAATGAAATAATCAAAACCAAATACAATCCATAAAAAAAAAGCATTACTCACATAATCCGATAACTTTAGCCAAAAAATCGACTTTAACTTTCGATTAAATTTTTTACAGGTTCCACTATGAATCTTCTTTCTGAAATTGATACCTTCCTCTCTAAGCGTTCCCTGAACCCTAAATTTCATTTCCCCAGCGTCTGCTTTTCTCTCCTCAATCCTCAACACGCTGAAGATGAATCCTCTACATCCCCTCTCACCCTGGACTACATTAAAAATATCGTCAATAGATTAGACAAGTTGGAAGAAGACGGCAAGAACGAAGAAGCAACACAATTGGAGTGGCTCTCTACTGTCCAAATTCTCAAGTATTTTGATACTTTGGATCAAACTATCGACGCTGTTTTGGCTTTAAATATCGCAAATGTTTCCATTAGGAAACTCAAGATCATCAATGAAAAGAGATTCCACCTCAATTTGGGTCATTTCCTCATTATTACCGAAATGGCTATCCGCTTCTATAAAGAGATCCAAGATTACAAGACGGAAGATCACAAAGTGAAGCAAAAGATCATGGAACAAGGCTCTTGGTTGGTTAAAAATCTCGAAGCTGTGGCTGCTTATGGTGAAGAACATATCCAAAGTACGAGAATAGTCGTGATATGAAAAATTTAATAGTTTTTTAGGAGCTGCATCATTCCAAGGGTTGTCTATTGTTGATATTATGAAATTGTATTTCCAGAATATGAGCAGATTGGTTATTGCTCATCCTATCGCTATCAAGCAACAAAATAAAGCTCTCCAAAAGAAAGCTTTTAGATTGTTATATGAATACAGATATGATAAAGAATTCGCTCATGTTTGCATCGAATTGATTGCAACATTGACTGAAGCTCTTTCTGGAGGTACCAACAAGTCAACTTTGGATGCTAGACTTAAGCTCTATTTCTCAAATTTGGTGTATTTGTTTGACTTGGTGAATCCCAGAAAAGATAAAGAAGCTATTCTTACAGAGTTTAGTTATGATCAAGCTTTCTTTTCAAGAGAAGAAGCAAATCCAGGAATGGGTCCCGCAATCAATTTATTGTTCCCAGTTGATGAGATTATGAACCAGAATAGAAGAATTTCTTTGGAAGAAGTGACCTTCTTTTCTGAGAGTATATATGAGTTGATCATCAGAGTTTTCAATGAAGGTTTAAGAGATGATTTGATGTTGGTTAATATATTGTACAATTTGAGAGTCATTGAAAGAATTTTGACCTCAGATACTGAGCAAATCAAGTCAAAGAAAAAGGCCTTTGAAGTCGAAAAAGGTCTCACCTCTGAAGACTACATCACTTTCAGTACCCAATTAAAAAGTCTTTGCTTAAAACTTATCCGCTTCATTGTGAAAAAGTTGTTCTTGTGAAAATTGATTATTAAACTCATCTTTATAGGTTTAAGGGATATATGGTTAGACATTTGGACTGGACAACAAATGCTTTATACTATCTTTTTGTGAACTTCAAAGAGTAGACAGAAATTATTGAAATTAATATTTGACTTCTATAGGAATTGTTATATTTTGAAGAGAATCATCAGAGTTGTGAGAACAATGCTGGAGATATTGGGATCAAGAGCCACAAGTTTTGCTAGATTTTTGTTCTTTAAAGGAGGAAATTTGTTTGAGATTCTTGAGAAATTATTTGTTTCCTTGTTTGTCAAGAAACCCGAAGTGAAACAAGAACAAACATTCGTGAGCAAAAAGGCAGCCAAGAACAAGAAGAAAGGTGGTCCTTTGACCTTAACAAGTGAACTTAGACTCCAATTAACTGATCAAAATCAACTCGCTTTCTTGGACTCTTTTACTAAATCTGAAAAAATCAAATTATTCACCAGTCTCCTCAAGGTGTTGGTAGAGTATTTGAAGTTATCAGGAAAGCAAGAAGTTGAAGTTGATATCTCAGTGAAGATTGATAACTTTGCTGAAATGATTATGAACGCCAATTTGGGCAGTTTCAGTGGTCTTAATCTTGAACAAAAGCTTCAAGTTGCTTTGATCCTGGAATCAGTTGCTTTGAATAACATTACCAATAAACAAGAATCAATGGTCTTTAGAAGTGTCTTGAACTATCTTGGCCGTTTCATCTATCATTACGGTGGCCACGAAATCACTGAACGAATCAAAGAAAGTAGTGAACTTGAAAATTTATGAATTCTCATTTAAAATATTTAGTACAAGATAGAATTTTGGCATTCCATGAAAATAAGACAGGATTAGTGATGGAACATCAAAGTCTTGAGGAGCTTTACTCATATTATGATACCAAGATCAAGATCATGAGCGCTTTGGAAAAGAGACCATTTGAACAACTTGAAGTTGAAGAACAAGAAGAAGATGAAGTAATTCCTGAAGAAAAACCAACAAAGAAAATCGACAATAAGGATGGTGTTGAAGCTCATAATAAACTCTTCGAATCTGAAAAGAAAGTGATTGTGAATGAAGAAGTAAAGAAGGTTGTGATTGAGAAGAAAGGAGTTGAACAAGAGGTTGTGCAAATTAGAAGAGAAGAAGTCAAAGAAAGCGTTGCCAAAGGAAAAATGCAAGTTGAAACTGTTGAAGTAAGACAAGAAGAAGTGAGAGAAAAAGGAACAAGCGATGTAGATATTTCTGATATGCCCCAACTTATCTTTGACGATGACGAATAAATCTTTTAAGTTAGTGTATGTTTTTGAAAAAGGAATTTATTATTTGTATATACAAAATAAATAAAAGAAAGTTGCTTTTATATTTATTATCATAAGTCCGTAAATGCGCATGTTTGAAAAAACTCTAAATCTTAAAGAATAATTATGAGAGAGAGAAATTTTATGAATAAATAATGAGGGTTTTATTTAAGCTAACAAAGGGAATTTTGTGGGGACCATAAAATTATACAAAAATAAAAAATCTAATTACATTGATTGGAAACTTGATGAATATTATTTAATGTATGGATGTCTAAATAGCTAAAAACAAATAATCGTCTCTTTTCGTTTAGTTTCCTTGACCTTCGAATTCGTAGCGCATAATCTTGGAATCAGATCCTCCTGATAAAAATTCGGAATCACCTGAAAAAAATCAATTAACATTCTTGAAAAAATAATCTCAAATACCATTCCATTCAACAGAAAAGACTTTTTCTTTTTGATCCTTGAGGTTGACCAAGGGGAAAGTACTTCTAAAATCCCACAATTTGACAGTAGAGTCATAAGAGCCCTAATTGCAATTTATTATTACTGAGTGGCAAAGAAGTCAAGATACAGTGAGGAAGATTAAAGGGTTGTTGGGGTGGAATTTGGTGGAGGAGATCCATTTAGAGTGAGCCTTCAAGATTTTGATGGGTTGTTTATTACTACTTCTTTCATCCCAAGCTCTATGAACAAGATGAGTTTTTTATTTTCGAAGATAATGCTTTTACTTAATGTAAGCATCTTCGTGACCAGAAATGATGATATTATCATGATGGGAGAGAGCAGTAACAACATTATCTTTACAGTCGAAGCTCATAGTTTCTCTCATTTTGACGGTATCGAAGAGTTTTATGGTATGATCTTGAGAACCAGTAATGATAGTTTCAGATCTAGCCCAAACCAACTTGGTGATTTCGTCAAGATGAATTTCACTAGAGCTTTGAGCTTCCATACTTTCCAATTGTTGCTTAACCTTCTTTCCAGCCTTTCCTTCATTCTAGTCGAAGATTAATTTTTATAAACTAGCAAACGAGATTACGTTTTCAGTGCCTTTATGCTCGAATTTCCAGATTCTAAGAGTCTTATCAACACCACCAGTCGCGAATAATTCAGAGTTAACAGGATCAACATCCAAGCATTCGATGCCTCCTTGATGTCTAGTGAGATTTGTTAGAACAAAGTAAAAAACTAGAGTGATACCCTGAAGCTTCAATTCTAGGTTCGAATTTCATTTTCTTTCCAGCTTGAAGGAGTCCAACTCTGACTTTTTCATCATTGGAACCAGTCAAGACATAATAACAATTTTCTTGACCCTCAGCTTTACTAGGGATAATTCTCAAAGCTCTAACAGCACCATCTTCAGTGATTTGATATTTGGATATTCTTTGACTGTTTTCGTTGAAAATTGCGACACTTCCATCAAAATGAGCAACACCATAATATCCCTTTTCATCTTAAAGGAGAGTTAAATAAATCAAAGATAGTGATAAGGTTTACTGAGAAGTCCATCGAATTTGGAGATATCCCAAACCCAATCTTCTTCTTGGATAGTCTTGGTAAGCTTGGGTTTTTCAAGAGCAAAGCAATAGAAGATTTCAATAGTTTCTTCTTCAGCAGAAACTTGATGTTTAATCAAATGACTAAAGAAATAGTTAGATGATAAATAACTCAGAAAAAGGTACGATTTAAGAGTTCCTCTGATGAAATCGCCCTTGAAAAGGAATTCAAAGTTGTAGGTAGGTTCTTCTTCAAGATCATTTTCGGCTTGAAGTAATTTGTTGATGAACTATGTATTGAATAAGAGAGCAGAAAAGGAAAGGATCTATACTTGGTTGAGTTCTCTGTCGGTCATGTTGGAGTTGACGGTGTAGCGATCATCAGGGATCTTGTATTTATCGGCAAGATTGGTCTTGAAGACGCAAAAGACTTCACTAGAGACACTTTCAATGAGTTTTTCGAATTCTTGGATATTTTGTTCAGCTTCCTATTGGAAAAGATGAGAGGGAATGGGCCAGGAAGAGAGATACCATTTATGAGGTGATGATAAAGTGAAAGGAATTTATTCGCCTTAAGTTAAGGATACAAATAAAATTTAATAAAAGACTTGTGACTATCTGGTGTGAATTAGTTAGATTGATTGTGTGATAGATGAATTTCTGTTCATTAGAAAATTCTGTCTGTCTGTAGATTTACTTATGCCTTTCTTTTTTTAAATGAAAAATTATGAAGAAATTATTTATTCAAATTTTTTATTTAGATAGAGTGTTAAATTTGGTACACTTTGGTAAAAAAAATAAGCTGACTCTTTCAATTTTTTATTTTTTTTCTAAAATTTTTTCTTACTGCTATGCTCCCAAATGCTCTGTAATGAAGATATTCTGGAAGATGAATTAACCCCAATTTTTCTTTGTTTGTCAATCTCGGATTTCAAGACAAATAAAATAAATTGCAAGTATCGTATTTAGCAATAAATAATTTCATTTCGCATTTATTAATTCAGACTATTTCCCTCACATAAATTATGCTTCAAAATCCTAACCCCACTATCCACGACAAGCTTGAGAAACAAGAGATCTATGATCAATACCTCAAGAAGAGACAAGAAGCTAATCCTGCTGAAGCTGACGAATTTGACGCATTAGAAAGTTCTATTTTTCCAATAATCCTGTATCCTAAGCTTATTTTCTCTAGTATATGAACTCTTGAGAAACATTAACGACCCCGAGCATCCATTGACATTGGAACAATTGAATATTATTACTCTTGAGAATATCGAAGTTGATGATAAAAACAGCTCAATTTTGATCCATTTTACTCCCACTATTCCTCATTGCAGTCTCGCCACAATTATTGGCCTCATGATTCGTGTTAAGTTGATCAGATCTTTGCCTATGAGATTCAAAGTACCCGAATTTACTGAATAATGAGTTAAATTATGGATAGGTTGATATTAAGATCACTCCTGGATCCCATCAACAAGAAACTGCCATTAATAAACAATTAGCAGGTATTTCATGAAGAATGAATACTGATATTAATATTGTGTTTAGATAAAGAAAGAATTGCCGCCGCACTTGAGAATAATCATATTGTTGACGTGATAAATAAAGGTTTAGCTACTTCAGAATATGTTGATTAAAGGGTTCCGGAAAGAGAATAATGCGATGTCATTAAGGATAATAAGCCTTTTATTCAGGGTTTATGATATCGGAATATGTCTATCCTTTTCATTTTCATGTGTAATATAAGCAATAACGCTTGCATGTAATATGCATGGCCACAGCCAGCAGTTTATTTTTGTAATGCTAAATATTTCCATGACAACAATAAATCTTTCTTTCATGAATCTCTATATCAATTATTGAATTCAAAAAAAGCCATCCAAATCTCCTATTTCCTCTCAAATTTGGGATCTGAGAAAGTACTAGAAATATGAAAGAATTAAGAAATGAATCACGGTATTTGTTGCTGATCATAAACAGAAACAAAGTCAGTTGAATTTTTCTGTTGGAAATAATATGTTCACCTGGTCCTGGCGAATTCAAAGCACATTATTAAACCGAGTTGATAAAAAAAATTCCCCAAATTTAATAAAAGTGTGGACTTCTAACTTAATTTTTGTTCTCACTCTGCATAACATATCTTATGAATCAAAATTCAAACACTCCCAATTCTCCAGACTTTGACGAAGATTTCCTTGAATGGGAAGAGCGTGATGACTCCATCCCCTATCTCACTCACTGCATCGGTACTTTTCCAACCTCTTCCTTTCATCTTATTTCATTATTATAGCTGGTTCAATTGCTGGTATTACTGAGCACGTTACTATGCTTCCTGTTGACACCGTCAAGGTAGTTGGTTATCCATGAGATTCACTGAAATGTTCATAGACCCATATGCAAGTGTTTAAGGGAAAGTATTCAGCGATGGAAACTGCTAGAAAGCTATACAAGAATGAAGGTATATTGAAATTTTGGAGAGGAGCATCAGTTCTGGCATCAGGATGTATCCCAGCTCATGCTCTTTATTTCTCAGTGTATGAGCTTTCTAAACTGCAATTGTTGCCGAAATTTCATGATACAAATGATAAAGTCTATCCTTACGCCTACGCTTTAACTGGTGCTCTCGCTACTTCAATGCATGATTTGGTCCTTACACCATTCGACAGTAGGAGTTTTTGTTTGTTAATAAGGAGATTAACTTTTGGATAGTGTTGAAACAGAGAACTCAATTGGCTCCTAAGAATCTTACTGGAGTTTCAGATCTCTTTGGTTATATTGTTAAAAATGAAGGAGTTTTATCACTTTTCAGAGGCTATCCTATCACTCTTGTAAGAAGCTTATAATGAAATATAATTAATATTTTTCAATAATAATAGTTTATGAATGTCCCTCAAGCAGCAGCTATTGTTTCAGTAAATGAGAGTTTAAAAGTGATGTATAGACCTGAAAAAGGACATAATGTGCTTTCATATTTCATGTGTGCTGGTCTTGCAGGTTCAGTGGCAGCGATTTTGACGATTCCATTGGATAATATCAAGACGAGGCTTCAAACACAGACATTTTTCGATGATTGCAGAAAGCCTGTGAGTGAAAATAAAAGCAAGAATGGTGGCAGGAATAGTGGCACGGCACATAATGGAGCAAAGAAGCCATATTTTGCAGTTTCAAGTGCTTATACAACAATAAAAGAAGGCACAAATGCATTAGAAAAAGAGATTAAATATCGGGATATCATGTCAACTATCAGGACTATTTTGAAGGAAGAAGGTGCAAAAGGGTTTGTTAAAGGCGTTTTTCCAAGAATTATTGCTCAAGCGCCTGCCTCTGCGATTTCTTGGACGACTTACGAAATGATGAAAAAGTTATTGAAATCCTCAAAGCAATATTAATGTGGAGAGAGAAATTAAGAGAAGTCTATTCGAAAGTTTATAAACAAAATTTACTAATCGTTTTTATTTTTCAATATGATAATGATGAATATTTCTTAAGTTACTAAATTGAAGATGAACTCATCATCTTCTCGTTGTGAATTTTATATTTTGGTGGAAAAAGAATGAATTTTACTCAAATTACTTAAAAATTTAAGATGAAATTCAGAGAATTTCTAATAATACGTAGTTTCGATTTTTGGTTGCATCAATAAGTTTTTTTTGGACAAATAAGAAAAAAGATAAAATTAAGATTTAGTTTTTGCCCTCAAATTCAAAAATTATAGAAAAAATTTTTATTGACCTGACCTGACCTGACTTGAGAGAAACTTTTCAATCCAAAAAGTATTTGAATCAAAAGAAAAGAGAAAGCTATGTTATGTTTTCATAAAGTTCCTTTGAAGATACTCTGTTTGAATTGTAATAGGATTCCTCATATTTAAAAGACAATTTCAAAAGATTTAGAGTGATTCTTTTAATATCTACACAGTTTTGGAGGTTTTCCATTTCGATGATCCTTTCTGATTTAATTGTTCTGGAAAAATTAGTCGAGTTTTGTGTCGAAAGGCTCGAATTAAAAATTTTCAAGAGATTTTTGGAAGTGGAATTTATATCGAATTAGAGAAAGAATTTGGTTTTAATTTGAGATAATTCACATCTCCAAGTCAAGGATTTTTCAAGCGAAAAATAGCATTGATATATAGCTCAAATAACAAAACAAGGTAAAACTACAAGTTTATTGATAATGATAAAAATACCCCGAGATTCACTCTAGAAATTATTATAAATAATTATGCTGGAAACTAAAAATTATTTTACTCTTTTTTTTCTTTGATTTCTTTGATTTTCTCTCTGATTCATCATCACTTTCCACCAAAATAAGTTCTGAATAATTCTCTTTTGGCTGAGCAGTTTTAGTCTTGACAAGCTTCACTTTATTCCTATCATCTATCTTGAATGTTTCTCTCTCCAACTCCTTCAATTTTCCACTGATTGCCTCATAATATTTCTTGGCATTTTCATGTTCTGGATCTTTCTCTAATGCTTTTTCAAGCAACTTCAAACTCTCCCCAAAATCTTTCTTTATATAATAGTTTAAAGCTTTCTCTTCTCAATAGGTTCTTACATTATTGGCGAGAGCGCAACCTTTAGCAACATAAGCGTCAACAAGAGAGTCATCCATCGAAATTGCATTATTAAAGAACTCTATTGAGAAATTTAACAGGACAATTACAACCAAAAAGAAACCAATAGCTTCAGTATAGTATTTATGTTGAGTGAGTTCAATTCCCTGATTAAGACTTTCTGTAGCCCAGATTCTATTTTGGAACTCTCTAACTCTACATGAGTGAGTTTAATAATTCTTATTCTCAAAATTACTTTTTATAATCAAGGTTGAGATCTTTCCAAACTTGAGAATTTGTGTAAGGATTTAAAGCGATATTTTGATTTATGATTTGTAAGCTGTTTAGTTTGTTTGTATACTCTGCACCATTTGGAGATATTATATCCAGCAAATTATGATTGGGGAACTTGAGATTCTCTTCAAAGAAAGGATCAATCTCCAATATATTCCTATCTGCCTTTTCTAAATCGGCAAATCCTGAGATCATTAGATTTTCATTAAAAATTCATGAAAAACCAAGTTTATAGAAACAAGACTCTCTGTGATCAGGATCATAGGGTTCGAATTTTCTTTGTCTACAACCAGAAATGTATGTATTTTTCAGGCTCATAATTGCAGTTGTTCCCTAAAATGAGTTCCTCAATCACAAATTAATTATACTTCGACTCTTCTAACAAGAGCATTGAGAAGGTCACCTTTTTTGATTCGACTAAAACTGATGAAGAATGGCATTGTATTTAATTCATCCACCTATTTTGGTTTGAGAAGTAAATTTTATACAGGAAAACTCACGTCATATTTTTTTATTTCACCTTTGATATGATGGACTTGGATATTAGCAAGTTGTTTAAAAGAAAAAGGAGCCTTGAGGATTCGATCTCTAAAGTCTTTATAATCATACTCTGTATCAGGCAAATCATCTCCTTCATAACAGAATGATAAAAGACGTGTTATTGTTAAATAGATCCTATCTTCTGTCTTTTGTGTCACAACTCCTTGGAATATCATGCAAGGCCACACAAACTAAGAAAATTCTCAAAGAAAAATATTTGAACAAAATTACTTTGATAATTTCTTGTTTGTTGATAGGATCAATGAGATGACTAAAGAGATTTTTGAAGGAGGAATGAGTGTCTCTCTTTTGGAACGCAAGTAATTTAGCTCACTTTTAATATCAAATAGATCACCGGCTTATTTTCAGTTTTGGTTGGCAGATTCTGTGCAAATTTCTCCCTTATCTTTTCTAATTTGTCCTGTGTGGTTTGACTCAACATCTTTTCTACTATACTCTTTTCTATTCAATTTGTATTGAGAGTTTTCTTTTTCCGAATGTTTTACCTTTATTTTTATTGACCTTTGTCTCGACTTCAACTTCCATCTTTGTTTCTTCTTCTTTATTTTTTGATATAAGAGCCTCGGGAGTTGTCTTTTTGATGTTAAAGTGAACTCACATGAAGGAAATATACTTGGATTTGAGAGTCTGGGATTTGCTTCATATGTAAATATATAAATTTATTAAACAAGATTTTGATAAAAAAGGACCGAAATATCAAAAAACATGAATTCAGTCACATTTGAAGGAATTTTCAGAAGTTTGAAAAGCTTGGTTTTGAACTTTTTTATTTTAAATCACCACACAAGGATATGATAGATCACAAATATTTATATAAAGTAACTGGGGACAGAGAATCACAAAACGACAAGTGTATAATTTCACACTATAACATGGTGTAGTTTATTATAAATTTTTTTTGGGAGGTTGATTGCCTAAAAAAACAAAAGACAATCTCTTATCAAGATAAAAGGTCCACTTTCTATTTTAAGAGGCAAAAGTTTCATAATTCTTCATATTTCTTTGCAAGATGTCTTCAAGAGGTCCCAACAATCTCTTGAAACTCATTCTATCCAAAGCAACAAGCTTCAAGTCAGTCTAAAACAGAATTAATATCACAACTCTGCGAAAAATTATTCTTACCTTTGCAATGACACTAGCTTGTCTAGGAACATCCTTCAACAAAGCAAGTTCGCCGAAATAGCTTCCTGGAGCATATTGGAAGACCTCCTTAGCAGCTTCTCCTAAAAAAGAGTGAGACAGGGTTCACTTTTTGTTTTTATTTTACCTTGAGTAACGGTCTTGGTAGCATAAGCTTCACCTTCTTCAACGAAATAAAAGACATCACCTTTTTCTCCCTATCTTGATTAATATCCTAATCCAAAAGCCTAATGTACTTCTTTAACGACATATTCACCAGCAGGGACTTTAACTCTCTTGACAGCATCAGCAATTTTGGATCTTTCATAAGAATCAACATTAGATAATAATTCGAGATTAGAAAGGAAGTTTTCATATTCTTCTCTCTTTCTCATGGCAGCATCCTTGACAATGTGGTTGAAAGTTTCTCTATCCAAAGCGAACAAGACGCTGGGTTCAACAGCCTTAATAGAGGCAGCTCTGGGGGCATTGTAGAGAAGAGCAAGTTCACCAAAGGACTCGCCAGGTTCGTAGTTCTTCAAGAAAGTAGGTTCAGTATTGCCAGAGAAAAGTTTATAGCAAGCGAGTTTACCGCTGTCAACAACGTAGAGTAAATCTCCGTTTTCTCCTTGGTTAATAACGAACTCTTCAGGCCTATAAAAGGAGATGGTAAGGATTTCGCAAGGAAAAGAGCAAAATACTGGTAAGTTTTTTCTTCCATGGCATTGATGACGATTTCTTGTTCTTTATCATCGAGAGCAGAGAACATGAAAGCTTGAGAGAGCTTTTGTCTGATTCTGCCTTTTTGTTCCTCGCTCTTGGGGACAACCTTAGCTTCAAAGGCGTTCTTTTGATTGAACTTGCCATAAACTTCGGCACTGACGGAAGCTCTAGTGCTTCTGGTTTGGTTCTTGGCGATAATTTCTTCTTTGGTAGGAAGTTCGGTGTGTCCTTCATCTTCTTCCTCATCTTCAGAAGCTGATAAATCGTCCTCCTATTCACATATTAGAAAATTTGCATTTCTGCAATATCACTTTAGCTTCAGATTCCTTGAGTTTTGGTGAAGGATTGCCTGGAAATTGAGGTTAGAAGATCAGAAGAAGATGGAAAGGATTATACCAGATTTAGCATCGAGCCAGTTTTTCATGAATCCGATCTAAAGGAGGGGAATTAGAGGGACAAGAAAAAGAAAGATTTTGGATACGACGTCCTCAGGAGTTTCAGCAAGGATGTCAACGATTAATCTTTCGATGATAGGGTTGACTTTTTCTTGAAGATATTGTTTCTTTTCTTCTTTAGTGGCCATTAGAGAAAGGATCAAAGTGGTTTTTTTATTTGTTTATTATTTATATATAAATAATTTTTTGATTAATCAAAAACAAGATCACTATGTTTTACGAGCAAAATTACACAGGCGGGGTTGAATCTAGATTGAATCATTTTACGATTTTCATGATATTAAAATCTAAACTCTAAATTCTTAAAAAATGCATCCAATCAATCAATTTTCACCATAGTTCTTTGAGCACATTTATTATCAAGATTTTCTCTTCTTTTGTTGGCTTGGAAGTATTCGTTGAAAATACCCTTATTCAAAGCTTGACTCTGAATTATTCGACTTTTTGTTACTTCATTTGAAAAAAAAATTTGAGAAAGGATTTTGAGAATAAAAAGAGGGAAACCCTTGTGAAAAATATGAGTTAAGTTTTAATTTCATAAGCCAAAAAGGGTTCAGATCGACTCAAAAGAAATGAAGATACTCTAAATTTAGAAAAGAAAGAAATGTATCTTTTGATTTCAGTGAGAGTTTAATTGATTAAAGATTAGAAAAACTCGTTTGAAAATTTATAAACTACGCAATCAAATGACCCTAAATAAAGTTTCTTGGAGCGAAACAAACAAATGGGTCCAATCATTTCCGGCTCTAATGTCCTTTTTTTCAAGCTTATCTTTCGATTTTAGAGAGAGGCTTCTCACTAGCGAGTTTTTTCAATGATAAACAAAGAATGAGTATTTATAGAAGCTCAATTACTGAAAATACATTTGTGGATGGAGCAAAGCCTCGAGATTACCCAATGTGAAGGTCTTGAAATTTCGAGAGTCGTAATAGAATGTTTCGGAAAAGACTTTTCTGGTTTTTTGGTACTAATTATTAGACTTCGAAGTGATTGTAAATTAGACCATTCAAAAATCGTTTGAAAATCAACATTACTGGATCCAAAATGACTGATTACTTCTGTTATTTTGAAATGTGGCTGCTAGGAAACTTAAGAGAAAATTAAATCCTTCATTCGTCAACCTTTTCTTAATTTTACCGCAAATCTTGTTGATTTTAAGACATTCATCTTATTTTGCGTGTGATTCTTTTCTTCCAGCAGATGTAAATTCAAACCCCAAGAAAAATAAGCTTTGCAAAATATTTTCTCCATATAAACGAAAACTCAGCAGAATCAGTAGGAATACCTTCATCTTCCTTCAAAAAATTAGAAATTTCGCCCCTGAAGTTCTAAAATGTCTCAGGGATCAAGGAAAATCTTTGGCACTGAGATTTTTATAACTGAGTCTAAGGTCCTTCAAAATTTCCTTTTGAATGAGAAACAGTTTTTTTTCAATGTCTCAGACCAGGGCTTCGCATTATTTCTCCAGAACGTCAGATCTTGTCGGACGTAATTTCAAAAAAACCCAAATCTCTATCAAAAAGCCGGGCACAACTGATTTGAGACAAATCTCAGGATTTTTTATGACGATTCAATAACTCTAAAAAGGTAAAACTAGAAAGGTATGTAAGAGAAACAGGAAAAGTATTTAGTCAAGAAGTTTCTTGGATTCTGAAAAGATTGAAAGAAAAAAATTTTCTGCCTTGAAGGGTTTGGAAAATAAATAAGAAAGTTTGCAAGAAAAACTCAATGAAAATTATGATATTTAAAAGAAGAAAAAACTTGGGAAAAAAGAAAAATTCTCTCATTTGAGGGGATCTTTGAATAAATTTTTTCTAGCTACCAAGTTATTCTCTCTTTACTAATTCTACGCAAATAATCTCTTGAAAAATAAAAATCTCTCTTACTTGCATAGAGAATTAGTTTTTGTAAAATGACAAAAGCTAATAAGACTCTCAGAAAAATGAAATTTATTGGCAAAAACTTCTGATGAATTGGCTCGGAATTACAAATCAAGAGAAGAATTTTTTATTTCCCCTTCCAATTTGAGGTCTCAAGTATTTTTTTAGAAAAAAATTGTTTTTCAACTTCCTGAAGTGAGATTGTCAAAAGATCTTTTTTTGATATCTCACCACAAGAAAAAAAGTCAAGCAATACTTTTCGGGAAAAATGAAATTGAACACTTTCGAGAGAATTCCTTTGAATATTTTCAGGTTCTGAGGAACGAGCGAGGATATGCCCAAAGCTTTTTTAATTTTCATTTCAGTTTGTAGCTATGGGAAAAATTCTTTCAAGTATAGTTTCAAGAAAGACTCTCTTAAATCTGAAAAATTACCAATTTTTCAAAATTATCTCATTCTCTTTTTTCCAAAAAAAAAAAAAAGTTTTTTTTTTCAAAATCACAGGGAAAAGATTCCCATAAGGACTCGTTATTTTCCATGGGAATATCTTGTGTGAAATTTTGAGATAATTTTAAGGACATTAAATAAACTCCCAAGAGAAAGATTATTTTATATTTTGAAAATTTATTTCATAAAAAATCAAAGGAATTAAATCTATCAATATTTTCAAGTTTTCTGGCCAAATAAAAATAAATCTTCTCAAAGATTCTGAAAAGCAAAATCTGAAAGGACCTGGCTGAAGAGCAAAATTCGAAATTTTAGATTTTGAAAATCCAAGTCCTTTTTCGGATCCATCTGGAACCCTCTATTAAAAGTTTCTGAAGAGTGAGAGATATTTTTGGGGGGCTCTTTCACTCATTTTTTCATTATTTTCGATTTTTCAAGTTTGCAGAGACAATATTTAAAAAGTATATATGGGTCATGTTTTTCTAAATCATGTCAGAGGGGGCTGTCAGAGCTTCCCCGTCTTTTGTTTTTCTCAAACCTGTTACAACCTCTTCGAAAAATTAGCAGGTTCGTGACATATTTTAGAAAAACATGATCAGTAGTTTTCTTTTGTAAAGACACATTGAATGCTGAATTTCTGCTTGAGCAAAAGCTTTGAAACAAACTTTATTTTTCACACATTTTCCGTGAAGACAATATCACTTAGAAGTTCACAATTCTAACTTTCGTAAGCTGCAAAAAAAATTTTAAGGATAACAATTTTTTCTTTTGTAAACCACGAGTTCTCTGAATTTTTTGGAAGAGGAAATAGATCAGAGAATTTGAACTCCTTCAAAAGGTCTAGACTGTCCATTTTTGAAAAAGAAATATTTATCTTCAAAATATTGAGCTTGGCAAAAGGAAAAAGTTTCTCAGAGATTTTTCAATTCTTCGCTAAAAAACCTCAAAGATTCCTAAAAAATTCAACAAAAAATTTTTCTGGTCAAGTCAGCATCGTTTTTTCAAGAAGTTTTGTAGGAAAAAAGTCTTGAAGAAGTCAAGACGTGCTTTTTGAGAGTCAACCAAATTTT
>Ga0182738_1000488_pt1 | contig 55733 bp, 48 predicted proteins | sample eDN5th30CBELigMG_FD_128876 | JGI IMG/M metagenome (GOLD analysis project Ga0182738, IMG submission 128876) | Enriched Miracle-Growth compost microbial communities from Emeryville, California, USA - eDNA 5th pass 30_C BE-Lig MG (version 2)... ... | reverse complement strand
TATCCAACCCATAAACCCCTTTGCTCATACGGCGGAAGCGCGCGTCTCTTATCAATGCGCCATTCACCGATTGAGTAGAACACGTGATTTGCTGCTGCACATGAGCCGCGATCTCTTTCACGGTGGCGGGTTCATTATGCGCTTCCAGGAATGATTCGATGAGGCCGGGGATGTTAGCAGAGTCATCGCGTTTTAGACGTTCATCTTCCAATCCCCAGGAAGCCAGGCCGTAAATCCCCATGCCGACACGGACGAATATATCACGTTGACTATTCAAACACACGCGCACTCTTTCCGGAGGAATGTTTCGATCCATGAGATGATCTTGATTTAATCGCTTCGCAATATCACGAATATGTGCAGGAGTCCCGATTCTTTTTAGAGCTTCCTCCACCGTTGATTTGATGGTCGGTGTCTTTACGTTAGTCGCGTCTCCAAAATACCACTTCGACAATCCATAAACGCCCGGCGCTGTGCGGCGGAACTTCGGATCATTGGCCAATCGCTGAGACACAGAAAAATCCCGACACTTCTTTCGCTGCATCACATAATCAACTATCTCTGCTTGCTTTGTTGGTGCATCGCGTTCTTCCAGGAAATCTTCAATGATATCCGCAATCAATAGTGAACGATCGCGCGTTATCCGTTGTCCAGCCAAACCCCAGGAAGTCAAGCCGTAGGTCCCTTTGCCGATACAAACAAACAAATCGGGGTATCTTCCCAATGCAGCACATACTAACCGTTCACTTGTGGCCTTACCTAAAAATCCAAACTCATTAAGCCTAGCGCAAATATCGGTAAAATGCGCCGGCGCTCCCATGCATTGCAAGGTCTCTACCAATGCCACTTTCAACGTTGGAAGCTTTTGCACCACATCAAAACGAGCGGGATCAAATCTTCCATCCGCCCGCAAACAGGCAAGCACATAACCTGAATTCAGATGGATATTGTTTTCCTGGAGAGCGCCCATCACTTGTCCCAACCATTCACTGCTTTGGATGGGAGATTCCCGCTCCACCCAGAGTTTCCTCGCCGTTTCAATTACGTCATCGAAACCTTCTGCCTTATCTCCCAACGCATAAATAGGCCCTTCCGTAGACGTCATTGCATCACGGAGTTTTTGTGTCGCAACACGTGCAACCATATTAAATTCCGGACATGCCTTACAAAAAAGCAAACAGAGATTAGCAGCGGAAACGCCGCCCGGCGAAAAGTACTTTTGCAGTTCCGCCGCGGCATGTTCCATGTCGAGAATCCCTTCATTCTGTTCAAACACCCAGATCAACGTTTTGTGGAAAGCTCCAATAATTCCACCACTTTCTCCAATTCTCTTAAGCCCCGCCATTTCCTGTTGCCGAATCCGTTCTCTCGAGACGCCTAACTCGGCTGCAATTTCAGAAAGTGTATTACCTTCACCATTCGACTTGAATCCACAACGCGCCAAGATGATTGCCCATTCACGCTCCCTGCATAATTGCTGGCAAGCGTCCATTAGGCCATCCATGGTATATTCACGCGCCGTTGCTTTATGCCGCAGCTGTTGGCGTTTTTGCAAAGCCTCTTCTACAATGCCATCAATCTCCGTCGACGCATTCCACCATTTCAAATAGGTGGGTATATTCCAGAATAGATCAGGGCTCTCATACATCATTTTCCGTTCTAACTCACCCCAAGTTATGCACAACCTCTGTGGTAAATAAATGGTTTGGTGACCAGGAAAAAAGCCGCGTTGCCGGGTTATGCACAAACTTTGTGGCGAGGGAATTGTCCCCCATAAATCTATTAAGCAGGACTTAATTTCATCAATTACCAGACAACTCAAATGGTATTTTTTATATAAAGTATCCTCATCAAGGCATAACAATTGCGAAACTGTTGTGAGTTGGCGATTTGTCAGGCAATTTAGCGCTCGTTTTGAACGAACTAATTGACTGACGGGCAAATTGGCGTAACGCTGGATATGCTCAGGCGAAAGATCGAGGATTTCAACTAGACTTGGTTTCACAGGGTTCTGAAATTCTCGGACAACCGATGGAGGATCAGTGGGATTCTGCAGTAGCTCAGTAAGCTTTAACTCGATCTCTTCCATTGATTTCTGGCCAAAGTTACGTATCGCAAACAGTCTTTCCCTCGACCTAGTAAATAATGCTCCAATAGTTCTGATTCCATCCCGCATCAAACAATTGTAAGCTCGATTTGAAAAGATCAATGTACTGATGGGAATATTCGCAATACGACTTATTTGATCGGGTGAAGCACACAATATCTCGGAAAGCTCTGGCTGCTCAGATTCGGCTGCTCCATCTGGCTCTACCAAATGGATTCCTTCATCTCGAAAGGACTCGATAATATATGTTTTAGCCTTCTCCCTAAATTTATTTGTCAAAATCTCATAGTCATAGCTTTCTCCCGGACGCACATTCATTTGAAAGGAGACACATTCTTCTTCACTTCCTGCTTTTTGCTTCGCGCCGTTTACCTTAACACGCAAATAGTTCTCAATTTTTGCTTTGATTTCCTGGACCGACTTGGTTCCCAAATTTGGCGTACTCTCTAAATACTCAACAGAAACCTGCAAAACTTGGCCGATTGTAGCAAGTCCACGCCGCCAAAGGCCTCTGATAGCGCGATTGGATAAACTCAAATCTTGAATGGGCACATCTCCATAAGCAATAAGTAACGAAGAAGAAACGTTCAATTCCTTCACAAGAGGAGAAGGTGCTACATCGTCCACGGTGTCATCAAATGAATTAGCAACATTTTCCAAAACAATTATCTCCTGATTACATTTCTTAAATTATACTATTACGTTTGATTATAACGAGTTAGACAATATCTTACATATGACACCACCGTGCTGTGATGAATGAATTATAAGAATTTCCACTGCAATATTTTTGCAGTGAAGCAAAAAACTTTGAGGAACCAACTATGCTGCATCAGAGATGATGCTCATCTTAATTTTTATGGTTCTATAACGAATTGTGTGGGTAAAAGCCACTTGGCTACTATAAGGCAGACGCACGTAAAAGGCTAACCCTGGAGTTTGCGACTCCGGGCTACAAATATATGATCCCTTCGGGATCGCGCAACGCGGAAAAAGTACTTTTATCCCTATTCCGTAGACACTCTCACTTCGTTAAGAGCAACATTTACCCACACCAAACATCTTAGAGCCATTTTTTCTATAGCCAAGGGCTGTGGGCAAGTCAATTTCTGCCCCATCCCTTACCACATTCACGAATTATTCTCACATTGTAAACTATCTGTCAGCGTTAAACTTCAATTTATTGGTTTTCACGTAACTTTTTTGAGGACAATTGGATATCACATGGAAGCACAACGGCCCGGCGATGTATTAGTTATTGAGAATGACGTTCAATCCCTGACACGAATTAGCAGTATCTTGCGCAATGCCAGCCACAATGTGGTGAGTTGCACTACCCTGGCGGAAGGCCGCCAGCATCTGGAGCGGCTGCCTTTTGATGTGGTGGTGTGCGCTCAATCACTGGCCGATGGCGAAAGTGCGGAATTGTGTGCGCGCATTAAAAATTCGCCGGATTTACAACAAACTTCCTGCATAGTGCTGATGGACGTCTCACAGGATGGCGAAGACAGCCTGATTGATGCCGCCTTTAAGCGTGGCTATTTCCCGCCGGTGGATGCTGATGATTTCCTGCCGCGTGATGCGAGTCCGGCGGCACTGACGCTGAGTGTGATGAACATGATCCGCATGCGCCGTTATCTGGATGAAAGCAGCCGCGCAGTGCATGCGCTGATGGGCACCGCCGAAGGCGCGGAGGAACAAAATGCCCACTACAAAGGCCACTGCAAACGCCTGGCAAATATGGCTGTGGAACTTGGCATGCTGATGGGCTGCGACGAATGGGATATGGGCGTGCTGGAAAAAGCCGGATATCTGCACGACATTGGGCTAATCTGTATCCCCGGCGCCATCCTGGAAAAATTGCAGCCACTCTCGCCGCGCGAAAAACAAATCATCCGCCAACATTGCGAGCTGGGCGAGAAACTCTGCCGGCCGGTGGCGGCATTGCGCCCGGTGCTCCCCGTCATCCGCCATCATCACGAGCGCCTGGATGGTTCTGGTTATCCAGATGGATTGCAGGGAAAAGATGTGCCCTTCCTGGCACAGGTTTTCGCTATCGTCGATGTCTATGAAAGCATGCGCCTGTGGCGGCCTTATCGCTCGCCGCTCAATGAGGAACAGGCCATCAAAGTATTGGCAAGCGAGGTCAGCCGTGGATTGTGGAATAGGGAAATATTCGAGACCTTCCGCGACAAAGTCTTGCCCGGACTGGATGCACGATTGACCGCAGCCCAAATCTACTGGCCCAGCGGCGGTGCCTCCGCCTCCGCCATTCACACTGGCGTTATTTAATTTTAGATAATTTCCAGGTTTTAGGTGATTAGGTGTTTAGGTAAAAGTACTTTTATAGCCTCACCTACTCACCTAAAAACCTCTAAATGAAGGTATCTGAGACATTCCTGCTGGACAAAATCCTCAAATAGCGTCAAGATAGAATTCGTAAGAATTTTTGGAGGTCGTGTATTTTGCAACCAGTTAAGATAGGACTCATTGGTGTGGGCGGCATGGGAAAAGGGCATGTCAGGGCGCTGACCAAGATTGAAGAAGCCGATTTGGTGGCAGTGTCGGATGTTAATGAAGAGGCTGTCAACGCGGTGGCGCAGGAAACCGGCGCGAAGCCATTCACCAGCTACGAAGATTTGATTACTCAGGGCGGCGTCGAAGCGGTTGTCATCGCCACGCCGCATTATTTCCATCCTCCCATCGCGGAATTTGCCGCGTCCAAAGGCGTGCATGTTTTCAGCGAAAAACCCATCGGCGTCACCGTGAAAGCGGGCCAGCAGATGGTGAAAGCTTGCAAGGACAATAATGTCCTGCTGGGTGTGAACTTTCAGCAGCGTTTAACTGTGGCGCGCGCCAAAATTCACCAGATGATTCAGGACGGAGCCATCGGCGATGTCATGCGCATCACCATGGAAGTGCCCTGGTATCGCACCCAGTTCTATTACAACATGGGAAGCTGGCGCGGCACCTGGAAAGGCGAAGGCGGCGGTGTGTTGATGAACCAGGCGCCGCATTCCATCGATCAAATGATCTGGCTGGCCGGAATGCCCCAATCCATCCAGGCCATCGTTACAACACGGTTGCATGATATCGAAGTGGATAACACGGCGCTGGCTATTTTCAACTATGGCGATAGCAAAGTGGGTTCCTTATATGTTTCCACCGCCGAAGCCATCACCTCCGAACGCATTGAAATCACCGGCGCGTTGGGCGCGTTGCATTATGAAGGCGGCAAATTGACACATTACAAATTGGAACAACCGCTGCCCGAACATTTGCGCGACACACAGGCCAACACCGGCATCAAAGGCGAATGGGTTGACGTGGATACATCGGGCGAATCCGGCAGCACTGCGGAAATGCTCACCGCATTCATGCAGGCCGTGCGCGAAAACGATCCCTCCAAAATGGTCGCCAACGGCGAAGACGGATTGCGTTCCCTGGAAGTCGCCAATGCCATTTTGATGGCCGGATACACACATCGCGAAGTGGAATTTCCGCTAAATTATGATGCGGTGCAGGACATGTTCGACAAACTCTGCGCCGGAGAATCTCCGGAAAGCCTGCGCAAATAATTCTCCTGCAGAAAACTCTCAAAGAGGCGCGCCACGCGGCGTGTCTCTTTTTTAATGCATGGCGTATAATTTGCAGGGAAAAAGTACTTTTTGAAATACATACTTCACAGGAATTTTTATGCCACAAGTCAAAGTCGCCGTTATCTACTACAGCCTCACCGGACACAACCTACAACTGGCCCAGGCCGCCGCTGATGCCGCCAAAGTGGCTGGCGCGGAAGTGCGTTTGGCCCATGTGCCCGAACTTATCCCCGCTGAAAAGCTGGAATCCAATGAAGGCTGGAAGAATTATGTGAAAGCCGCCGAAGGAATTCCCGAAGCCACGCTGGATGATCTGGAATGGGCAGACGTTTACATTTTCAGCACGCCGACGCGCTATGGAAACGTGGCCGCGCAGATGAAAATGTTCCTCGATTCCAGCGGCAGTTTGTGGGCTGCCGGAAAGTTGGCTAACAAAGTGGCCACCGTCATGACCAGCGCGCAAAATCCCCACGGCGGGCAGGAATCCACCGCGCTGGCATTTTATAACACCATGCATCACTGGGGCGCGATCATCGTGTCGCCCGGATACACCAACGAATGCATCTACAAATCCGGAGGCAATCCATACGCCACCAGCGCTTCGGCTGATCACAGCGTGAAAGTTGCAGAAGAAGTGCTCGAATCCGTTCGCCACCAGGCGCGCCGCGCCGTGCAAGTGGCAGGATGGATTAAAACCGGACAAGAAGCGGCTTAAACGTAGAAGTCATCCTGAGACCTGTAGGCCAGCGAGCTGGCCAAGTAGTCGAAATGAATTTAGTCCGTGTCATTTCGACTGGAGCGAGGAACAAGCGGAATGGAGAAATCCTGCCGTTACTCCCAACAAAGATCTCTCGACTTCGCTCGAGATGACACCGAGGCTCCTTCAGAATGACAGGCTCAAAAGTACTTTTATCGCTCCACAAAGTACTTTTACCGCCCCGCAAAAACCGCGTCTGTCTTCGCTGCCATAATAAAATCATTGCGGTGCAAGTTGCGGATTTTATGCGTCCACCACGCCACCGTCACTTTGCCGTATTCGGTGGTGATGGCTGGATGATGACCGGCTTCCTCGGCGATCTCGCCTACTTTATTGGTAAAAGCCAGCGCGTTCACAAAATCATCAAATTGATATTCGCGCACCAGCGTGGGAATGCCGCCGCGCTCTTCCACATTCCATTCGGGAATCTGTTGCAGCATTTCCGCTTTTTCGGCTTCGGTCACTGCGGGCGCATCAGCGCGGCAGGCGGTGCATTTTTCTGTGGTAAGTTCTGACATGGTAAATCCTTGTTTTCTTCATATTTTTCGTGTCATCTCGACCGGAGCGAGGAACGAGCGGAGCGGAGAGATCTTGCTGTTAGTATCACAAAAAGATGTCTCGACTCCGCTCGACATGACACATAAAAGTACTTTTCCAATAACTTCTCAATTCTGGCCTTCACCAAAAAGCTATTGTAAGCTTATCAGCGAAAGGAAATCCTATCGTGACTCATTTGCAAATTCCACGCCCACCCGTAAAAGTACTTTTTGTTTGTCTCGGCAACATCTGCCGCTCGCCCATGGCTGAAGCGGTCTTTGCGCATTTGGTGCGCGACGCGGAATTAGAAAACCTGTTTGAAATCGATTCTGCCGGAACCGGCGATTATCATATCGGCGAAACCGCGCATCACGGCACGCGGAATATTTTGCGGCAACAGAAAATTCCCTACAATGGCCGCGCGCGCCAGATCACGACGGCTGACCTGGATTATTACGATTACATCATCACGATGGACGAATCGAATCGCGAAAACGTGCTGGCGTTGGGAACGGGCGGCGCGCAGGTGTTGCCGCTGCTTTCTTTTGCGCCGCAGTTGGGAATTATCGAAGTTCCCGATCCCTATTATCATGGCGGTTTTGATAAAGTTTTTGAAATGGTGCGCGAAGCCAGCGAGGGATTATTGGAACACATCCGCAAAAGTACTTTTAACGAGATGACATCATGAGCAAATTCACTCCACTTAACGACGAACTCTACAGCTACATCACGAGCCAACGCAGCCATGCCAGCGATCCGGTGCTGGAGAAACTGCGCGCTGAAACCGAAACGCTGGGCGACGATTTGAAACAGATGCAAATCGGCCCCGATCAAGGCACGTTTTTCACTATTCTGGTGGCGGCGCTGGGCGTGAAGAATGCCCTGGAAATCGGCACGTTTACCGGCTACAGTTCCACTTGTATCGCGCGCGGATTGCCTGCTGACGGCAAATTAATTTGTCTGGATCAAAACGAGGAATGGACCAATATCGCGCGCCGCACCTGGAAGGAAGCGGGCGTGGATTCCAAAATTGAGCTGCGTATTGGCGATGGCCACGAAAACGTGAAAAACGTGCAAGGCCCATTGGATTTCGTGTTCATTGATGCCGACAAAACCGGCTACGATCATTATTACGAAACCATTTTGCCGCAGGTGCGCGCGGGCGGCGTCATCATTTTTGATAACATGCTGCGCGGCGGCCGCGTGATCAATCCCGATGCCGATAATGAAAATGATGCGGCGGTGATTGCGTTGAATCAGAAATTAGCCAACGATAGCCGCATCGAATGCGCGCTGATTCCCATCGCAGATGGATTGATGTTTTGCCGGAAGATTTAGTTTTATGAGTCAAATCATCCACGGCGATTGCATTGAAGAAATGAATCACCTGCCAGAAAATAGCGCGCGGCTGGTGATCGCCGATCCGCCCTATTACAAAGTACTTTTAGCCGAGGATTGGGATAATTCCTGGCATAATGAGGAAGCGTATCTGGCGTGGACAATGCAATGGATGGATGCGGCCATGCGCGTTTTGATGCCAGGCGGTTTGTTGTATTGTTTCGGCCAGCCGGGCAAACGCGAACAGGTGATGTTGCATCTGATGTCGCAGGCGGCGGCGCAATTTGAATTTCATGATTTGATCATCTGGGATCGCGTGGTGGGCTATAACGACCGCCGCGATAGTTTTACGCCGGCCTACGAAATGATTCTGGTATTGCGCAAAGCGGGCGAGGTGTATTTTGATAAAGATGCCGTGCGCGAACCCTATGACAAAGCCACCATCGCGCTCTATGCGAAAGACAAACGCTACAAAGATCCCGATGCGCGCATGAAGCATTTGCAACGCGGAAAATATGCCACCAATTTATGGCGCATCCCGTCGCTCAAAGGCGCTTCCCGGGAAAAGGTGGGGCATCCGTCGCAAAAACCGGAGGCCTTAATCGAACGGATTATTCTCTCCAGCAGCAAGCCGGGCGATTGGGTGATTGATCCGTTTCTGGGCTCGGGCACCACGGCGGTGATTGCGGAGAAGCTAAAACGGAATTGGATCGGCATTGAAAAATCGCAAGAATATGCGGAGCTAGCGCGGAAGCGATTGGCGTAAAAGTACTTTTGCGGGGAATGTATTCCAGGCAAAACAGTCTTACAACGTTTCCTCACACCAAAATTTGCCCTTCGAAAACCAGGCGCACATCTCCGGCCAACAGGATTTGGCCTGTTTCATCCTGCCGCACGCGCAAAATGCCACCTTTGCTTTGCACTTTTATTTCTTCCGCATCGCAATGCATCGTGCGCCACGCCGCCGCTGCCGCCGCGCAAGCGCCGGTGCCGCAAGCCAGGGTTTCGCCGGCGCCGCGTTCCCAGATTCGCACTTGCACGGCATCGCGCGAAAGTACTTTTGTCCATAACACAGACGTGCGTTCGGGGAACCACGGATGATGTTCGATGGCGGGACTGTGTTCCTGAAAGTACTTTTCCTCCGGCCATTCATCCACAAAAATCACCGTGTGCGTGGTGCCGGTGGAAAGTGAAGTGACGTTTTCAATGATTTGATCTTGCAGCGGAAGTTGATATTCCACGGCTTCATCGCCCAAAGTACTTTTGGCAGGATTCATGGGAATGTCATGCAACTGCCAGATGGCATTTCCCATTTCGACCTGCATTATCTGATCTTCTCGCATGGCCGCATGGCGTAATCCCGCTAATGTTTCCACCGTAAAAGTACTTTTATCCGTATATCCGCGTTGATGAAACAGCCACGCCACGCAGCGCAAACCATTGCCGCACATATCTTCGGTTCCGTCAGGATTCCACATGCGCATTTTGGCATCTGCTTCGTTTGAGGGTTCCAGGAGAAGCAATCCATCGCTGCCAATGCCGAAATGGCGCGCGCACACTGTTTGCGCCAGCGCGGGAAAATCCGTATTCGCCGGTAAGGAATTGGCAAAGGCATCCAACACCACAAAATCATTTCCGGCGCCGTGCATTTTGAGAAAGGGTAAGAACATTAACTTATAATTTAACATCGATGAATAGGAGATAAAGGATAAAAATGAGTTTTAGAACCTGTTTACGACCTATGGTAGATTCACAATGAAAGGTGTCATCCGCATCCTATCCATCAATGTCAAATAAAAGTACTTTTACGACGGCATCAAATTATATTTCATGACGCCGGTATAAACATTGATGGCAAGCCAGATTAACATCATTGCCACATCGCCCAGCACCAAGCCCAGGAAGAATGGAATGATCTTTTGATATCCTTCATTGCCGCCGAATCGGGTGATCAGGGTTTTGGCCAGCCAGCCCAAAAAGATGGAAAGCCACATCTGGTTCATCGGATAAGTCAGGCACATCAAGAGGCCAATGGGATGCAGCGGGAACCACAGGAAATAATTGCGCGCCACCGCCAGGCCGATGGTTTCAGCAACGCCGATTCCCATCCAGAACCAGTTGCCCCAGCCGACCGGCTGAGTGGCGTGAATGAGGGTGTTGGAATATTTGGCAGGCAACTGAGCGCCGCTCTGCGCGAACCAGCTATTGAGTTGCAACCCGCCATATTCATATCCCAGGCGCACATTCATCCAGGTGCCCATGGCCACACCGATCAAAATCACCACGGAGATCAGGGCCAGCAGTTTGCGCATTTCGATTTTGCGGTCGGAAGCCAGTTTGAATGATTGCACGAAGCTGGGCATCAAAAAGGCGCGCAAATCGGTGAACATGGAAAGCTGCAACATGTTGGCCGGAACGATGGTGGCCGGTGGCATCCAGGTGCCTGGGCCCGAACCGCCCAGCATCGCCAGCGTATTGGTGGAAGTCCATCCCTGCTGCACAAAGAGCAAACCGCATTCGATGACAATGCGCGTCAGCGTGATCGCCAGCACCAGATACAATCCCCACAGCGCCAATGCCACCCACGGTGAAATGCCCGCGGCGATGCTCCAGCACATCAAAAACACAAAGGCCAGCACGAATCCCCAGAACGCCACGGGATAAGAAAGCGCCTCCGTCTTCTCGCTTGCCGTGGGACGAGTGCGCCCGAAAGCGCGCCGGGCAATATGCATCAAATGCTCGCGCGCGCCCCACAAGGTGATAACGGCAAAACCGATATACGCGCCGAATTGCTGAAAGCCGGTAAAGAGATCCGCGCCGCCGGTTTGCCCCAACATGTTCGGCAAGGCGCCCGGCTGCAATCCGCAATAATAGGCAATCAGCAATTGCAATTTGATGAAGAGAAAGAAAAACCACAGTGAAAACGAAACTTCACTGGTCAGCAGATAGGTGATGCCCACCACCACAATCCAGATCTTGGGAAAGGACAGCCCCAGTTGATTCCAGGGACTTTCGGTGAAAAAGCTGCCGGTGATCTGCATCGGCACCACCGGCATATCGGGGAAATATTGATTGAGGCCGTTGAGCAATTCGATGAAAACGGCGATGGCGAATCCCACCCACATCACTTTATTGGAAAACAAACGCCCCGCAAATCCCCGCACGCCGCCGGTGTCTTCGGTCATCTCCACCGGCAGTTTGAGCAAGGGAAAAGCCAGCGCTTCGCGCTCGGTCCATTGCGCGCGCAGCATCACCGAAAGACATCCCAGCATGATGTAAGACGCCAGAATCATGGCCGTCCAGGCCAGCAATGGAATGATCCAGGCCGCCCACGGAATGTGCGTTGCGCCCAGATACCAGCCCTGCACCAGTTCGGTATTGATATGTCCGTCAGCAGTCAGCGCCGGCGTCAGCCAGGGTTTCAAGTAAGGCTGCATGAAGCCCATCCATTTATTCTCAGGCGAGGCAAAATAAAACGGCGCCACCAGCGTGGGCACAAAAAAGTTCTCGCTGCCATGGCCCGGCACCAGGCACGAGAAGAGGCAGGTTGAATAAATCGTGAGCAATTCATTGCGGCGGAAGGCCAGCGCTTTGGAAAGTACTTTTAGCAGCGGATTGATGACCAGTAACAAAATCAATAACGCCCCAATCGCCCCCGGCGGCAAATGCGCCGCGCCGAGATAGGTGTCGGAAAAATACACATCGATATACGGGATGATGTAGCCAAACAACACCGCCAACAAGACGGATAAGATGACCACCCGAAAGGTGACGCCGCGCTCGGACATTTCATCACGTTGCACTATTTTTTCCGGTTGGTCTGCGATAATTCCTTGCATAGATGAGTATCTTAAGGATGTCATATTGGCTGTAATAAGGGAAGAGGGACATCTCTATACCCAGATATCCCTCGTGGCACGGCGTCATAAAAGTACTTTTATGACGCTGCATGTTGCGGCGCAATTAACGCATGCAATAATCCCTCTCTCCAGGCCGCAGCAGAACGATTATACACGCCAAATCCCGCATCAAATTCCCAATACGCCCAGGAAATTCCCCGCTTTTCGGCCGCCTCGCGCACGCATTGAGTCCAACGAATGCGCGAATCCATGTCCGCCCTTCTATAAGCACCAAACTCGCCCAGCCACAACGGAATGTGATGTTGCTTGCTCCAGGCCTGGGCAAAATCCATCGCTTCATTAATGCGCTTGGGCCCGGCGGGGTTATCTGCTGTGGGCAAGGTATTGTAATCGTTCCAGAAATCGCTTTCCTCCCCTTTCACGGGAACCACCGGATGAGGCGGTGGTCCCGGCCAAACCACACCTGTGGTTTGATATTTGGAGCTCCACTCCGCGCCCTGATGGGTGAATACCATCGGATCATAATAATGAAAAGTAGCAATCAAATTGGTCTCGTTTTTGGGCAGCACCAATTTACTGAGCCCTTTCACATGGCTCCACCACACGCCGCCGACAATTAGGGTGTGTGTGGAATCGATGGCACGGATGGCAGTGATGGTTTGAGCGATCAGGGAATTATATTGTTTCTCTAAATTGCCACTGGGCTCATTCAATAATTCGTAATAAACGCCATCGGGCTGATTTTTATATCTTTCGGCAACCTGTTTCCATATCCCAATGAAACGCGCTTTATTGGCGGCGGGCTCTTTTGTCAGCCCCTCGCAACCATGAAAATCAAGTACCACATTCAATCCGAGTTGTTGCGCATTGGCCAGCAATTGATCAACCTCTAAAAAGTACTTTTGATCAATCTGGTAGGGCGCGTCCACAGCTGCATTCTTATCCCACCGCAGGGGAATGCGCACGGATTGGAATCCAGCCTTTTGGATGAGGCGAAGTCCCTGCAAATCGGTTTTCAACGAAGCATTAAGCCCCTTTCCCAAACGACGGTTTTGTGCAAACGCATCAAGATTTTGGGCGTCAGCAACACGCGCTGCGAAGGCGCATCCGGCCAGAATGGCAAAGAGAAAGAACAATCGCATTTTCATGGTAAATATCTCCTGTAACTGAAATCTATATTTTATGGCTGTGGATTAAACGTGGGACTTTGGCCTGATATCGACGCAGGGGTAACTCCGTTGTAGATGGAAAGGCTCTGACTGTATTCTTTGTTATACACACTATCCGGCCCTCGCTCTTCCGCTTTAAACCATTTCGCATGACCATCGGCAAATGCCACATTTTGGCCGCTGAGATGGCGCGTGGCGATTCCTGCGGGAAAGGTGGCAAGGCCGGAATGACAAGAAGCGGGCCAGGTGATGCAATTGGTGGAATCGTTGTTGCTCGAATTCAATTTTCCCGAAGTATATCCGGTGTTATGGCCGTTATTGGAAATGTAATCGACAAATGCAACGGTTAACGACGGACTGGTCAATGCGGCCATATTTACTCCCGGTGTGCCGCCCTGCCCCTGCTGCGGCGAATCACGGTTTGTGGCCAAATACAGGTTATACGCATAATCCGAAATCTGCGCTGCATAGTCGCCGCTGGCGCCGCCATAATAATAAGCGCTCGATCCGTTAGTTGGCTCGCTGGGACATTGCAACAATTGCCGCGTCACGCCATAGGGCTTTAGCAACATCGGCCAATTTGCCGAATTCTGAAACCACACGCGCTGCCCCGAAGGCGCACGATAACCCAACATGGGATATCTCTCATCGTAATCCTGAACATACAGCATCAATCCCAATCCCATTTGCCGCAAATTGCTTGCACAGGAAGCTCTTCTGGCGTTTTCCCGTGCCCTGGCAAATACCGGAAACAACATTGCCGCCAGCACTGAAATAATCGCAATGACGACAAGCATTTCAATTAAGGTGAATCCACTTAACGGCCGAATTTGCTCTCTCATTTTTGTATTCTCCTCAAAAAGTACTTTGGAAGGGAATGTAAAAGTACTTTTTTCTTACATCTTCCGCACGCTGTCCCGTGGGATGACTTCTCCCTCATACACCAATCTGCGTGGCTCGCCGCGATATGTTCCATCGAGTCTTTCCCGCAAAAATTCCACTGCCTTAAGCGCCATCCGTTCACGCGGTTGCAACACAGAACTAATTTGCACAACGCTGTAACGCGAGACCGCGGAACCATCGATGGCAATAACTGAAACTTCATCGGGAATTCCGTAACCTTTCGCGATAAGTTGGTGGATAAACGTCGCAGCGGTGGTGTCGTTAGCAATGCAAAGCGCCGTGGGACGTTTTTTGAGCGCCAGAAAATGCTCCGCCAACGTTGCGCCATGCGCTTCATAAGTGCTGAATTTAGAGCCGCTATCCTCCTCGGCATCCAGCAACCACGAGTGATGAGGATCAACGCCAAAGGCGTCTAATTCCTCATGAAACCCTTGTATCAACGGTTGTACTAAATCATGCGTTATCAACCCTCCCAGTCCAATATCACGATGCCCGGCTTCCAGCAAATGGCGGATGGCAAGGCGCACATTGGCCTTTCGATCAAAATAAATCTGATCGCATGGCACATCCAGCCGTGAGTGAATGCCCACCACAATTCCGCCTTTATGGATGTATTGACAAAGATCATCCGCCGCCTGCGGAGGCAGCTTGAACGTGTTACAAATCATGCCTTCAGGCTGCTGGCGGATGAGTGAAGATAACAGCGGATAATAATCCGGCCAGTCTTCCAGCGAATAGCCATAGGTATATAACGGCGCTTCATAACCGTGTTCCGCCAACTCATGATGCAAATGCGACATGGTTTGCCAGGCCATGTAATCCAATGTCAGCGAAAACAGCCCCACCACATTGCGCGCCATGCCGGTGGAAAGGCGCTGCGCGTAGGGATTCACTTCAAAGCCCAAACGCTCCGCGGCCTCTTTCACCGCCTGCCGCACCCGCGGTGACACCGCGCCATTGCCGCTCAACGCACGCGACGCCGTCGCCTTGGAGGTGCCAGCCATACGCGCTACATCCCTTAATGTCACTGAATCTTCCATGAGGTGATTTAACTAATTGGAACCGGTTCCAAATAGTTATGCCACATATGCGCTATTTTCAAACATAGAATTTTGCAAAGGTTGTTTGCTGTAATGAAATGGGTGGCGGACAACGATCAAAAGGGCTGTCTTTAAAAGTACTTTTGCCATCACGAATGCCGGCGCTTGAGTTCCATTTTTACGACTTTCACGACAAGCCAAATTGCCCCGGCGCTGACCGCCAGCAGGACCAAAAGAATGGCAATGCCAATATAGAGCGGTCTGGTGTAATCTCCTTGCTGCTGTTTTTCCGCCTTCTGCTGGAGTTGCTGAAAGTACTTTTCCCGCTTATCAATCAACTCTCCGGAATACCCATACTGCCGCGCCTGCGCGTAAATATCGAGCGCGGTTTTAACGTCATCGATAATAGCAGATATATTACCGGCATCGAAGAGCAACTGCGCAACGACAGGATCCTTCGGTTGAATAAACGACATGCGTTCCGCAAGCTGATAATAGAGCTGTTTCTTAGTTTGGTGCAAGTCGCGCTTAGTTTTCTTTACGGGTATTTCATCCTGGCCAAAATCCAATCCCAATATGTTGTGGGTGCGAAAATAATGAGGACCACCCTTCGCATGAACTTTCGCTTCCAAGATTTTCAAATGAATCCATTCCGAGCCGTGATGCGAATCCGGATTTATTTCCAGAGCGCGCTTGATCCAGCGATAGGCTTCCCGATCGTCTCCCAGCAACTCATCAACCGTGCCCAGATTGGCCGCAGTGGCATAGAGGCCTGGCTTTTTCGCTTCTATTTCCTGGAAGATTTTCTGCGCCCGCTCATATTGCCCGGAATACATCAACATGGCACCAAAATCGTTGTAATCCTTGATCGCATGCGACTTGCGATAAATATCCCACGCCTGATGCAATTTTTGATTTAACACCTTGCGGGCATTCGGCGAATTCAAATCAAAATGCGCCTGAGGCGTATCTGATATTCTGTCGCTCTTGATGACCGTTCCATCCAATAAAGAACGATAAAGCCAGCCACAGGCAAGTGCCGGATAAATCCCGGCATTGAGGAATAAAACCGCAAAAAGTAATCGCCAGAAATAACGCATGGTTTTATCTTTAAAAGTACTTTTGCCCATACTTCTGGACTATTTTGAATGAGTGGGTTGCGTTACAAATATCCCGGACATAACTTTCCGTATATTGAGGGGAGGGTTACTCGGGACGGCCGGATTTGAACCGACGACTTCCTGCTCCCAAAGCAGGCGCTCTACCAAGCTGAGCTACGTCCCGTTGCGCGGCATTATATTATACCAGTTGCACTTCCGCTGCACCATTGCCGGTTTGCACTTCGCCGATTTGATACACGGAAAAGTACTTTTGCAGCAATCCTTGTGCGGCATTCGCATCTTCCGGTGCAATAATCATCGCCATGCCGATGCCCATGTTGAAGGTGGTGAACATTTCGCGTTCTTCGATTTCGGCGCGTTGCGCGATTAAAGAGAACAACTCCGGCACTTCCCAACTGCCGCGTTTTATTTCGGCGATTGTATTGTCTGGCATGATGCGCGGGATGTTTTCATAAAAACCGCCGCCAGTGATGTGTGCCATTGCTTTGACGGGAATTGATTGCAATAATTCCAACACCGCTTTCACATAAATCCGCGTCGGTTCCAGCATGGCTTCGCCTAACGTAGTCTCACCAAAAGTACTTTTCAGCCCCAGCGGCTCCAGCACTTTGCGCGCCAGGCTGTATCCATTGGAATGCAAGCCGGAAGAAGCCAATCCCAGAATCACATCGCCCGCCTGCACGTCTTCGCCGGTGATGATTTTGGCCTTATCGACAATCCCCACACAAAAGCCGGCCAGGTCATATTCGCCGTCTGTATAAAACCCCGGCAATTCCGCAGTTTCGCCGCCGATCAATGCGCAATCGGCTTGCACGCAACCATCGGCAATTCCCTTCACCACGGCTTCGCCCACATCGGGTTCTAAACGGCCAGTGCCGAAATAATCCAGGAAAAACAGGGGTTTGGCGCCGCTGCATAAAAGATCATTGGCGCACATCGCCACCAGATCGACACCAATAGTGTCATGCTTTTCCAGCGCGAATGCCAGTTTCAATTTCGTGCCCACGCCGTCCGTGGCAGAGACCAAAACCGGTTCTTCATAATTCTTCCAATCCGCCGCGAATAGCGCGCCGAATCCGCCGATGCCGCCCAACACGCCGCGCTGCGGAGTTCGCGCCGCATGCGGTTTGATGCGCCGCACCAGTTCATTGCCCGCTTCGATATTAACGCCAGATGCTTGATAGGTTTTTGGTAGAGACATGATTGCGGGAGAGAGTATATAAGGGACAGTGCTGAGTGCCGAGTTTTGAGTGCTGAGTAAAAGTACTTTTGTCAGTCCGTACTTGTCACACTGAGCGAAGTCGAAGTGCGAAGAGGGTAAAAGTACTTTTACGTATTCCGAATATCAAGTCTCGCGCTATTAGCAAGTTTGCTGAATTTATACTTCGCGATTCCATCTTGATAAAACAATTCCACCCGCACATTCAGGCCGCGGCGTTTGATGGCGTCGCGCAATAGTTGCAATGTCACTTCCGATTGCTCGGTATATTTCCGATTGCTCAACGATTCCGGATAAACGCGATAATAGTAAAGCGGCAACGGCAGATGTTTGATATTGGTGACTTCCGCCAGTTTCAGGCTGATTTCATAATCCGACGCCACACGTGAATTCACATTCAGCGGCGCGATTTTGGCATAGCACGACTTGCGGAACAGTCGAAAATGAAACGTCATGAAATGCAGCAGCAGGTTATCCTTGCTAAACGGCATTTGCGAGCGGCGGCTGATGCCGATGGTTTTGCCCTCTTTATTCATCTCATAATGATCGGTATACACCATGCCGTAATTTTGATATTGATCGAGCACCAAATTGGTCAATTCCAACGCCCGCTCATCCAGCAAATCGTCCGCATCCACCCAGCCAATATATTCACCACGCGCCGCCGGGATCATCTGATGCAGCCACGCATTCTGCCCCCGATTTTCGCCATCGCTAAACACCTGAATACGCGCATCATCAAACGAACGGATGATTTGCAAGGTGGCGTCCGAAGAGCCGTCGTCGCAAATCAGAAATTCAAAATCCGCAAACGATTGGCGCAACACACTTTCGATGGTTTCGCGAATGTAGGCTTCGGCGTTATAGGCCGTGCAGAGTAGGGTGATTTTGGGCATTGGCAAATAGCATAACTAATACAGGAATTCGACGTCATTCTGAGGGGAGCTACGCGACCCGAAGAATCCCCCTGATTTGAAACGACGATGGATACTTTAGAGGATTCTACATTATGCACGTTCCTCGCTTTCGATGCCTGTCATGAAGCTGGCTGTACTTCCTCTTCACGATGCTCTTTGATAATTCTCGCAAATGTCTTCCTGAATTTAACGGTGTATTCCACCATCCAGGCCAGTGTTTCATCAACTTGAAGTTGGTCGTCAAAATTTACCGAACGCGCGAGGACGATAGTCTTATCTTTGCTGTTTGGGTTAGGATTCCATTGGAGAGGTTGTCCGATTGCTTCCTCAATCTCCGATTTTCTACTTTCTAAATAAGGAAGCATTTCTTCCGCGATTTTATTGCTAATATAGACTCTGATTCCAACAACCTTATCCCACGTATTACACGTTAAGGACAAATTGATGTGGCTCTTGCCAAGACTGATATCGAACCAATACTGCGGGCGTGGTGTGTGGAGAGAGGGGAATTCGTTCGTTGCCGCTAATCGATCTCTAAATTGGGTCCAGAAATCTAATTGTGATTTTTTGGCATCAGAGAGATCGTCCGCGAATTTTGATTGGGCAGCCTGCTTGACGGCCTTGTTGGGGCTGCTGATTGTATTGAGCCGGACAGCCGGATTGCTATTGTCAATTTGCCACAGTTCCAACTGGATTCCATAAAACGAAATTTCATCGGGAGTATGATCATTTAACCAGTCAAGAGTTTTTCTATGTTGTTCTGTAAAGTCAGTCGCGATCCAAATGATAGTAGACGCATCAAGGACTGCCGCGTATGTGAGTACCTTTCCGAGATGGTCATGGTCTGTCTTTTCCAACTGATTTTCAATAACTACATACTCATTCGTTCCTGTATCTTTGGCCAGAATATCCGCCGAATATGGCCCGGCCGCAACTTCGACATTTTCCACCTCAAGTTCCAGCCCGATGGCTTTGGTCAATTCGTCCATGTTGTCGGCAAGCCAGGGCGTAAAATCTCTGGCTTCGTTTGTCCAATGCTCTCTAACAGAATTTAAACGTTTGAGTTCTCCTAATTCCATAATCGCTTCCATTTTAAGTTGGATTGTTCTTGTATAGTATGGCATAACCTGGCTTTATCATTGAAGCAAAAAATAAAGCCGCGCTTTATCCATCTTCAAACGGGTAAAAAGTACTTTTTACCCGTTTCGCAACAAGTGAGCTTGAATTCAGCCGCGCAATATAAGATTGGCTATACTTTGATTATGAGTATTTCCATGTTCGATTGCCAGGATATGTCCATCGCGGAACGCATCCGGTTGGTGGAGGATCTTTGGGACAGCATTGCTTCGGAATCGCCTGATTCTGTTGTTATCACAGATGCGCAACGCAAGGAAATTCAACGCCGCATTGCGGAACATGATGCAAATCCCGCTTCAGCGATTGGTTGGGATACGCTGCGCCAAGAGCTATTTCAACATAATGGATGATGAGTGTCTCATTCAGGCCGGAAGCCCGTATTGAAGCGCTGGAGGCGCAATCATGGTATGAGAGCCGCTCCAGCGGACTTGGGGTGGAATTTGCGCATGCACTTGACGCTTCCATTCAGTCAGCCCGACGGAATCCTTTAGCAGCTCAAACCATCGAAGGTGACTGTCGCCGTGTTCTCCTAAGACGTTTTCCTTATTCCGTTTTTTACCGCCCTGATGCGAACGGCATTCTAATTGTGGCCATCTTTCACCACCATCGCCGTCCTGGCGCGTGGCTTACACGGATGACACGTTGATGAGCATAATCCCCACGCGCGCAAAAGTACTTTCACCACGAACCCAAAACCCCGAACCTGCTAAACTTTCTCCCGCTATATTTAAGAGTTACCACCATGTTTGAGGCATTTGAGGGTGTTCCCCATTATCCAGATTTAGAAGAGAAGATACGTCGTTTTTGGGAAGATCAGGAGATTTTCCGCAAATTACAAGAGCAAAATCAAGACGGCCCGCGCTGGGATTTTCAGGACGGGCCTATCACCGCCAACAACCGCATGGGCGTGCATCACGCCTGGGGACGCACCTATAAGGATGCCTTCAATCGCTATCACGCCATGCGCGGCCAGCGTCTGCGCTGGCAGAATGGCTTTGATTGCCAGGGTTTGTGGGTGGAAGTGGAAGTGGAAAAATCCCTGGGTTTCAACGGCAAAGAGGATATTCTGAAATTTGGGTTAGAGGAATTTTCCAAAGCCTGCCGCGCGCGCGTGGAGAAATTTGCCGGCGTCATCTCCGAGCAATCCAAGCGCCTCGGCATGTGGAACGATTGGGAACGGTCGTATTTCACCTTCGATGATTCCAACATCGAGCACATCTGGCTCTTCCTCAAAACCTGCCACGACGAAGGCTGGCTGGCGCAGGATTATCGCGTTATGCCATGGTGTCCGCGTTGCGAAACGTCGCTTTCGCAACACGAAAGCGCCGACAGTTATAAGGACGTGACGCACCGCAGCGTCTACGTGAAATTGCCCATCGCGGAACGCCCGGGAGAATTTTTCCTGGTGTGGACGACGACGCCGTGGACGCTGACGGCCAATGTCGCCCTGGCGCTGAATCCCGAATTGACCTACGTGCGCGCCAAAAGCGACGGCGATATTTTGATCCTTTCCGAAGGCACCGTGGCGACGGCGCTCAAAGATGGCTATGAAATTCTGGATACGATTTCCGGCAGCGAGTTGATCGGACTGCATTACTCCGGCCCGTTCGATGACTTGCCGGTGCAAGTTGAGATGAACGCCTCCACGCCGCGCCGCACGGTGGCGTGGGAAGATGTGGGCGAGGCCGAAGGAACCGGTATTGTGCACATTGCGCCGGGCTGCGGCGCTGAGGATTTTGAGTTGGGCAAACGCGAGAATCTGGGCCTCATCGCGCCGGTGCAACAGGACGCGCATTTCATCAAAGAGACTGGTGAATTCGCCGGATTGCACGCCTTAGAAGACGCCGACAAAATCTTTGAAGGCCTCAATCAGCGCGGCCGTTTATATCGTATTCAAAAATACAAACATTCCTATCCGCACTGCTGGCGCTGCAGCCACGAGTTAATTTTTTACGCCACCAAAGAATGGTTCATCCGCGCCGACGCGGGCCAGCGTCCGGCGCGCGAACGTCTGCGCGCCGCCGCCAAAACGGTGAACTGGGTGCCCGAATACGCCGGCAAGCGCATGGACGATTGGCTGGTCAACATGGGCGATTGGTGCATTTCGCGCAAGCGTTTCTGGGGATTGCCGTTACCGATTTTCGGTGATGAAGAAGGCGAGCATTTTGAGATCATCGGATCACGCGCCGAACTGCGCGAACGCGCTGTTGACCCGGCTGTGGTTGATGCCTTGCCGGAACTGCATCGCCCGTGGATTGACGACATAAAGATATATTCCGCGGATCGCACAAAAGTACTTTCGCGCGTTCCCGAAGTAGGCGATGCGTGGCTGGACGCGGGAGTTGTGCCGTATTCCACCGTCGGCTATAACGGAGCAAAAGATATACGCATGCCGGAGCTTGCCATCAAGGATAAAAGCGATTGGCAGCCAGCCGATTTCATCTCCGAAATGCGCGAGCAGGTGCGGTTGTGGTTCTTTTCGATGCTTTTCATGAGCGTGGCGCTGGAAGACCGCGCGCCTTATAAAACCGCGATGGTTTACGAAACCATGCTGGATGAAAACGGCGACCGCATCTCCAAAACCAAAGGCAACGGCGTGCCTTACGATGACGCCGTGGCGCAGGTCGGCGCCGATCCGATGCGATGGACGTTTTGCGGCAATCCGGTAAATAAAGATATACGTTTCGGCTACAAACCGATTCACGAATCGCAACGCAAATTGATCACGCTGTGGAACGTCTATTCGTTTTTTGTGACCTATGCGAATCTGGATAAACCGAAATTGTTATACAGTATCGATGATCCGAAAAATGTGCTGGATCGTTGGATTCTGGCGCGCTTGCAGCAATTGATCGAACAGGTGACAAACGCCTTCGAAAACATCGCGCCGTCCGAAGCCACAACTTCCATTGAAGATTTCGTCGAAGTACTTTCCAACTGGTACGTGCGCCGCAGCCGCCGGCGTTTCTGGAAAAGTGATAGCGATGAGGACAAGCAGCAAGCCTATCAAACGCTGCACAAAGTACTTTTGACGCTGTGCAAATTGATCGCGCCGGTGATTCCGTTCACGGCGGAGGCGATGTATCAAAATCTCAAGCAACCGCTGGAAAATGCGGCTCAAAGCGTGCATCTGGAACGCTGGCCGGAAGTGGATTCGGCGTTGCGTAATGATGATTTAATCAACGAAGTGAACGACGTGTTGCTGGCGGTTTCGCTGGGACACGCGGCGCGCAAAGATTCCAAAATCAAAGTGCGCCAGCCGCTGGCGCGTGCGCTGATTTTCGCGCCAACGCCAGACGGGCGGCAGGCCGTGACGAATTGGCGCGACACGATTCTCGATGAATTGAATGTCAAAGAAATCGAATTGCTGGAAGACACCGGCGATCTGGTCAGCTACACGCTGCGCGCCAACCTGCCCAAACTCGGCCCCAAGTTCGGCAAACAAATCGGCGCCATTCGCAAAACGCTGGAAAGCGTCGCGCCGGAGCTGGCTGCGGAAATCGCCGAAAATGCCAAGGCTGGTAAAAGTACTTTTATCGATGTGAACGGCCAGCAAATCGAACTCGCGCCGGATGAAATTCTCATCGACACGCACCAGCAAAGCGGCTATCAATTCGCCACCGACAAAGGCTGGGCCGTGGCGCTGGATACCACGCTCTCCGATGAATTAGTCGTGGAAGGCCTGGCGCGCGATCTGGTGCGCGCGGTGCAAAGCGCGCGCAAAGACGCCGGTTTCGAAGTCAGCGATCACATCGCCATCCTAATTGTCGACAACAACGAATCTCGCTTGCCAGAATTACTGGAACATTTCGGTGATTATATTCAAACCGAAACGTTAGCGGATGAATTGCGATTTGTGGATGCCAATTATCCGGAATTGCGTGAGGCTAATATTGGCAATGATGAACACTCGGAGACAATTAAATTTTACGTTGAGAAAATGGCGTAAAACAGCAAATGTCTCACGCGAAGCCGCGAAGGGTGCGAAGAAGGGAAAGAGAAAAAAAGATGGCAAGTGGTGCGCTAAAAGTACTTTTGTTGTAATGTTTTATCCATTTTAATTCTTCGCGTTCTTCGCGGCTTCGCGTGAGATAAAACCTATCGGCTCTAAATGCGATAAAAATCGAATCATGAAACAGAGCTTTGATCTCCAACATAATATCGAAGAACTATCAGCAGTAGTCGTTGACGCGGCATATCACATTCATTGTGAATTGGGACCGGGTTTATTGGAGTCTGTATATGAAACAGTGTTGGCAAAGGCGTTGATGCAGCGCGGATTGAGTGTGGAGCGGCAAAAGATTGTGACGTTTGAATATGACGGAATAACATTTGATGACGGTTTGCGTCTCGACCTATTGGTTAATAATAAACTGGTTGTGGAAGTAAAATCTGTTGAAAAATTTGCACAGGTTCATCCAAAACAACTTCTGACATACTTGCGATTATTGAATTTGCCGTTGGGGTTGCTAATTAATTTTGGTGCGCCTACTTTTAAGGAAGGGTGTAAGCGGATTGTGAATAATCATGAAAATTTGTCCTCTTCACGGCTTCGGATCAACCAGGAAAAGTACTTAGTCACGCGAAGCCGCGAAGGGCGCGAAGAAGGGAGAGTGGAAAAAAACGTGTCTATCCCTCAAACGTGGCTAAAAGATGCGCGTAAACCTTTGCTGTATTTATCAAACCCTCAAGGCTGACGCGCTCATTTATGGCATGCAGATCTATGCCATTGGGACCATAACCCATGACGGGAACGTGTAATTGCTGAAAAAATAACCCGCCGTCGTTAAATCCACCGGAAACCTTGAAATCCGCATCGCCCTGCCGCACTTCGTTGACGCTTTGCGCCATTTTTTGGAAAAACGCATCGCGCGGTTCGCTGAAACAGGGATGAATATGCAGGAACGGCGTAATCTCAACGGGGCAATCTCCTATTTCCGCCGCCTTTGCCTCGATGAATTGCGTCATTTCCTGCTGCACATCTTCGATGGATTCCGTGACGATGAGCCGCCGGTCAATTGTGAAATGCGCGAACCCGGGAACGGTATTCACTTTGCCGCCCGCGCCGCTGTCAAAAACGCCGCCCACATTAATCGTGGGATGCATGACTGTGCCATTGGGCACGGTGAACGAGCGCTTTGCGAGAATCTCTTTATATTCGCCGAGCGCCAGAACCAGTTGCGCCGTTTTTTCGAGAGCATTGATGCCGCGCTGCGGTGCGCTGCCATGCGCCGATTTTCCGTGCACTGTTACATCCATCCACAGCGCGCCGTTGTGCCCGCATCCGATATGCTCGCCGCCGCCGCCTTCCAGAATGAGAACATAATCCGCTTGCAAATTGCCATTCTTCGCGATCCAGCCAGAGCCGAGCGCGCCGCCAATTTCTTCATCGGCGACCAGGGAAACTTCCAAATTAACGCGCGGCGTATGCCCGCAATACCGGAGCGCCTGCAATGCTATCAACAAGCAGGCGATGGCGCCTTTCATATCGGCGGTTCCGCGCCCATACATCCAGCCATCCTCGATTTTGCCGCTGAACGGATCATCAAATTTCCATTTTCCCGACACCGGCACCACGTCATAATGCGCGTTGGCATGCAAGGTTTTGGCCGCGCCCGCCTGCCATTTTCCCAGCACATTATAACGCGGAAAGGCTTGCGATTCTTCATCGAGATGCGCTTTCACATCGGCCCCGGGAACTTCATATCGCTGCGTTTCCAATCCCAGTTGTTGCAAGCGTTCCGCTAAAAGATGGGAAAGAGAATCGTAATTTTCACCGGGTGGATTCACAGTCGGCACGCGCACTATTTCCTGCAACGTGGAAAATAATTGCTCGCGGTTTTGGTCAATGTATGCAAAAATTGCAGATGTATCGCTCATGATGATGATTTATACATCACGCAGCGCCGCCGCGCAACGTGGCCGCTCGCGTTGCGGTAAAAGTACTTTTAGATCAACATTCATAAATGCCACAAACAGCGAACGTTCGCTATCTGATATTGAATCAGCGGGCATTCAGCACGATAATCGCGGCAGGAGTTCCGTCTGATTCAATTCTTTGGTGAATAAAGGTTCCTTGATACCGCTGCAAAGCGATCTTTCAAATAACCGGGAATCGCGCAATTTAACGGAGGCGTAATTTCAACCTCACTCAAACCGCATAATGTCATATTGCTCCAAAATGTTATATAAATGTAAATCCTATTATTTCTAAAAGAACTTTTGTACTATTGTCGCTCAAATTAATTCATTCTCATCTGAATTAGGCATCCATTTAAACTCAAAATGTTGCAGCTTACTAAATGCAACAAACAAATCACCTAAACGGTTAATGGATGCAGGCTCAGATCGAATAGAAAAAAGACAAATGCGTTCCTCTGGTTCTTTCAGATTTTCTTTGATCGAAATTTGCAGCGCGCTATGCCCCCAGGAACCAACAGTATAAACGCGAAGTACAAAATGGCAATAGGAGCGAGCGGCGGGGTCGCTTGAGCCGTATTCATATTTATATTCGTCGGGAATACTTTTGGGAAATGACTGTAAAGCGCAGCCAATTTTCGCAAGGTCGCTGACATTGCAATAAATATCGGTACTGCCGGAGAAAACGCCATTTGAAGCGCTGATTTCCAACTGCGTGTGATATGGTTCTTCGTATGGAAGCCTACGAACTTGGAGATATTCGTGATTCATAATTATGCACCTAAAAGGATTATAACCAACCTCAAGACAACTTCCATGGCACGCAGGCTGTGGCTACAATTCTGGATTTACACCGCAACTTCAATTCCCGCGTCACGCAGATCAGCTATTCGGTTTTCTTGCTCTGCATTATATAATTCCCAGATGACCTTTAGCCCACTTAAACTATCCTCCGCGTTTGTCAACGGCTTCTCTCCGGTTTCGATGCAATGCAGGAAATGATCCATCTCACCTTCCAGATGTTTGCCGCATTTGCATTCGAGAAGCAATTCGTTTTTTCCGGGTTCACCTTCAAAAGCGCCTCGGTGCAAAATTAATTGATCGCGATCCGGTGTGAATTCCAGCATGCCCTCTGTGCAATGAATATGCATGGAATTGCGCAGCTTCGTTCCACGCGCGCCCCAGGTTCCCATGTGATATCCCAGCGCGCCGTTTTCAAATTCGATACTCACATTGCTGGTGCCTTCCATCTCCATCCACGGCGTGCCGAGGCGCGTTCCGAGGTGCGTGCCGCGCACAGGTTCTCCCAAAAACCACAGCAATAAATCGATATAATGACAACCGTGGCTAAAGAATTGTCCACCGCCTAACAGCACGGAATCGGAAATCCAATGATCCGGCGGATATTTGGTGAATTGCTCCGTCCAGATGGAAACCTGAAATACATCGCCATAAGTTTTGTCATCAATAAGTTGTTTGATGCGTTGCACCAGCGGATGATAGCGCATGCAATAGGCGACCATTAACGTGACTTTCGCAGCTTCGGCGGCGGCTATTAAATCTTCGCATTCCTGCCGCGTATTGGCGAGCGGCTTTTCCATCAACACATGTTTTCCCGCGCGCAGACAATTCATGCCGACCGGATAATGCAAATGGTGCGGCAGCGCTAATAGCACGGCGTCCACATCGGAAAGTACTTTTGTATAATCGGTTTCAGATTTTTCCGCGCCGATTACTTGGGCGGCGTGTTCCGCCTTTTCGATATCGACATCCACCGTTGCCACCACTTTCATGCGATCCGCATGCACGTCAAATCTATTGCTGTGCGCTTTGGAAATGCCGCCACAGCCAATTAATGCCAGTTTAATCATTGTTTTTATCTTCTCATCGGACGCAGTTTTTATTAAGATAACTCCACCGCATCCACTAAATATTTCCCTTCAAATAATTTGACACATACCGCTTTGTTTTCGGGCAAAAGTACTTTTGTTCCGTTCACCGGAATCGTTTTGAGATGTGCTCCCTCGGCATCACACAATACTAAAGTTGCATCTTTCACAGCGCGGTCTAAATGTATTCCGTCTTTCTGAACAGAAAGTACTTTTGGTAATCGCGCAATCGCCGCCACTTCATCCGCCGCTATTTTGAGAGCTATTGCATTATTGCGCGGCGTGATTTCTTTCCCGTGCAATACATCAAAATAATGGTATTTATTATCCGGTGTGATTTGCAATACATCTCCATCCACCGTGAATCCACGCGCATTATAAAACAAATAGATCGTCTTTTGGCCGGACGCAAACTGATTGATATAAATCCCCTGCGCCAGGCTGGGAATCAGCGGTTTGACATTAGCGCCGCCGAAGGCATCGCTGTTTTCTTTGAGAACGCGATAATACAGCGGCGGATGCTGGCCCGCTCCTGCTAAACCGGAAGCCGTTGCATTCCAGAATCGCCATTCTTCACCGTGGGCGCGTTTGGAAGTATCCAGATCATACGGTTTATTTTCCGGAAAATAAAAGCGCGCCACGTTCAGCGGAACCGGACGGAACGCCGGAGAGACATGCCGCTCGGATTCGTATTCAATATATCCATTCAGCGTGGAAGCCAGATAATCATTGCCGAAATATTCCGACTGCAACATAAATTGCGGATTGAACTTTTTCACATTTTCCTGAATGCGGCGGCACAGCGGTTCGGCAGCCTGCATCCAGGCGTTGTGTCCGGGCTCCGCATAGAGATGTTGATGATGCGGATTGGTGCAAACAAAACCACGATTGGCAATTTGATCTAAACGGATGCCGTCCACGCCGGTATCGTGGGCAATGCGCGTCATTTGATCGACGACGAAATCCTGATACCATTGATTATCGATGCACATGTTAAACGAATAGTAATCGCCGACATATCCTTTTGGCGTGTATTTAGCACTCGAATAAGTGCCGCCGCCTTTCCATCGCGGATTCATGACACCATATTCCATGCCGTGTTTGCGGGCTAAATCCGTGTTCGCATCCGCCAGCAAAGGATCAGTATAAAATGTGGGAGATAATCCTTTATCGCGCAGTTGTTGCAGATAATCCCGCAACGCTGGCAAGCCGCCCCAGTCGGTATTGTAATAGTAATCACCGCGATTAAACGCCCAGCCCGGTTTTCCGGTCGCGGGATTAATGCGCTCGCTATATCGTTTTCCTGTTTCTCCGAAAGCCGCTTCCAGCTCATTCATCGGGACCTGCCACGGCCCCTTTTCCGCCCATTGCCACCAGGACATCAACTCCACGGAGTCAAGCGTGTCAATAGTGCGAAAATCCGTGCGCCAGGTGCCATCGGATTTATACAACGTGCTGGCATTGCTCCATCCCACCGCGATGGTATTCCATATATCTTTTTCCGATTCTAAAATCGGCTGCCATTTCCAAACGCGATGCGCCCAATCGGCATAGGTTTGCATGGCGTTGTGCCAGTCGCCGGGATGCATTTCGATGATGGCATCTGGAGGCGAAAAGTACTTTTGAGGTTGCCGGGTGTATTTGATATATTCAAAAGCCATGGAAGTTCCCGGTGCTGCATCCAACGTATTTTGCCAACCCATATCATCTGCCAGATAACCACCGACGGATGTGGAACGGTAGTCGCTCAATAGCGCGCCGCCGGGAACAACATTTTCTCCCTTGCGCATATCGATGCCTTTATACAAACCCGTTTCGTCAGCGCTGCGCAGCGATAATCCCGCGCCGCCGGATGGCGAAAAGACATCCACCATTTGCCACCACGCGCTGCCCGCGCCATAAACGGATTTGAAGTTCACATTGGCGTTGGCAATAACTCCGCCCCATTGCGGGAATAGGTAATAATCGCCCTTTGCCTGTTCGGATAATTGGATGCCCCCGATTTGCGGAAAGGCAGTTTTCCAGGATTGAACAGTTGACGAAGCGTTGGTTATGCGAAGGCCAAGACGCAAGCCCGTTTCGTTAATGCCGATTGTAAATTGTGCCTTTAATGCCTGGTCGGCTAACGCCAGATGCACGGCAATTTCGGTAGGGGAAAGTACTTTTACAAACTCCACCTTCCAATCCGCCGCCGCGAAACGATGTCCATGCGATTCAATCAAAAACAACTTGGTTTTATCGGGATATCGCAGCACATTTTTTTGCAGATATTCATTGCGCAGCGAGGCCAAACGCAAATGCGGCGTGGTTTCAAAACGCGCCTGCAAGGTGGAATTTTGCAATGTGAACCCCTTGGCATCGCGAATAATTTGCGGTTTTCGCGCCAGCGCTTTTCCTTTGGGCAAAAGCACTTTTGGCGCCATATCCACGCGCTGCGCCACATTGCCCACCGGCTGCGAATAGGCAAATTTCACTTCGCTAATATCCACCTTCGCATCTTTCGCGCTTTGAATTTCCAGCCCTTTGGGAGGTGATTCCTGCGGCGCTATTTCGAGATGAATCCGCCCCTTTTCACGGGTAACTTTGCCGGTTTGCGATTTGCCGCTGCCATCCATAAAGCGCACCGCCGGAGCCGCTCCATGATACGTAATATCTATCTTCATCGGCTGCGCGGCGTCTATTTGATATTGATCGAATTCAAATTTAAGCTGTTGCGGTTTATTTTCTACGTAGCCAATTATCTGGTGAGGATCGGTGGTTTGCTGCGGCGTCCACGCCGCAGCCGCTTGGGGAGATTGATCTAAAAGCAGCAGCCGGATCATATATTCACCGGTCGCGCCAATGGTGTTGAGGCTTTTCGTCTGCCAGGTTTTTCCGCCATCCAGCGAACACCGGCTCAATCCATAATCCACCGAAGCATCTATTCCTATATATAAATAATCATCATTTTTATCCGACGCAGTTTTATGAAAAATAAAGGAGTTTATTCCCGCTTTCAAAGCACTTACCGGAATCATAAAATCATGCCACTTGCGTCGAGGCACTCGCGATAATCCGGAAGGCAAGGTGGGATCATTAGTTTGATAGAGAAATGGCTTGCCGTTTATCACCAATTCAAATGCTTCGTCCATGCCGTTTTTATGGGAATTATCCAACAATCCCAGATAAACGCGGAGCCGGGCTTCGTGGGCTTTCTGTAGACTTTCAGCAGGCACAGTGAGCTTTTTTTCGATCCAGTAACTTTCCGTATTTTGATGCGTCGTTCCCATTGAAGAACCGCCATACGCGCCTTCATCGGCGGCGATGACAGTGACGCCCGGCTGCGTCTCCGCAACGGTTTGCGCTCGTAACGGCAACGCCATGAGGAACGGCAAACATACGCCAAACAAAAATTTGAGATAATTGTTAAGAGGTGGTAGTTTCATATTCGGTGTCCCGGATTCCATTTTAATGTACCGATATAATCAAGTGGGAGCAGGTCTTGTTACTTACAGATAAAAGTACTTTTGCATGGCTCTTACTTTTACGAATTATCCGAAAGCGGATCCCAGGCGCAAGGCGCATGCGAGGTCGTCCATTTATACGCCTCGGCACGAACCGTGGCCGCTTTCAACCATTTGGCGTGGCCATCGGCAAATGAAATGTTGATTCCGCCAAAATGCCGACCCGATTGACAATCCGCCAATCCTCCCTGGCCGGCAACGGAAGAAGTAAATCCGGTGCAATTGCCGCCAGCCTCGCCAATCCCCGGAACGTATACAATATTACCAATACCATTTTTCGCGTAACCATAAGAGACCTTGTAAGATCCGGAATCCATAATCATATAGATGGATCCCGGCGATTGGATGGCTGACATCTTCAATGGAGTGCTGTCCGTCATCGCTGTATTTTTCATCACGTATTGATTTGCGCCATAATGGCCGGTCACTGGCTTATCGCTGTTAGTGCTCAACTGCGAGGACGGACAGATGAATAGCTGCGCATTTTTAGAATAAGGATAAAGAATTTGTTGCCAGACGATGCCGCCTGTAACCCACAACTTCTGATCGGGCATATCCGCCGCAGTCGCTCCGGGAATGGCATAATAGGTCTGAGGGTAATGCTCGTCATAATCCTGCACATACATCATCACAGCCAGTCCCATTTGTTTCAGGTTGCTCATACAGGCAGATCGCCGAGCGTTCTCTCTTGCCCGCGCGAAAACAGGAAACAGGATTGCTGCTAGAATAGATATAATAGCTATGACAACAAGAAGTTCTATCAGCGTGAAGGCTTTGCTGAATCTCTTTGCGGCCGGTTGGAAGTTGCGCTGTTGCATTTCAAAATCTCCTTGTAATTGAATGACGCTATTAGTGTAATCACATTTCAGATCTGATTGAGGCTGTTGCGCTTTATTTTTTCCTTGCCAAGTTATATATTTTAGCCGTTACTTTTAAATTCCCGCCAAAGAGTTGGCTCATTCGCGCCCGATATTCCCGGGGTGAGCATTGTTGATGCTTTCGGAACCATGCACTAAAATGGCTTAAAACGGGAAAGCCACAGTAAGTGCCTACCTGCTGAATGCTCAGCGTGGGATTTTGCAATAAATCATGCGCCCGCTCCAAGCGCTGCTGCTGCACAAATTGAAATAGCGGTTGGCCCATGTTTTGTGTAAACAACCGGTTAAGATGCCTCTCCGAAATGCCGGTGTGTGCGGCAACCTGCTGGCAATTTAATTGTGAATCGCCCAAATGTTCATAGATAAAATCGATTGCCATGCGCACTTCGGCATTGATAGCCGCTTCCTTCAATAACGGATTTGTGCCTGCTACCAACGGGACAATGTCGCCATCATCGCCCATACTGATCAGTTTGTGCGATCCTGCATTCCGCTGGATCAACAACAAAATTAGCAGGAGATAATGATGCACAATTGTCAGGGAAAATTGATGCGTTTTTTGAAGTTCATGCAATAAACGCTCCCCCAGCAAATGCGGTTCAGGATCGGGAAAAAAGAAGTAAGGATGCTGCCACAAATCATCTTTATCCATCGTAAACGAGCGAAGATTCACACCATCGCGCCGCAAATGAAATAACACGCATCGCGCATATTCCACGCTGTTTTCTTTTGTTCTTCCGGCGGTGAATGGAACGCCCGGACGCACCATAAAGAAGGTTCCCTGCTTGACGGGAATCACCCAACGTTTGCCTTTGGTCCCGGGCGGCGTGTGCACTTCATAATTGATCTGTCCCTGATAAACACATCCCAAAACTGGCACTTCGATGGAATTCACATTTTCTTCCGGCCAGCAATAATAGCCCGGATAGGGTTTCACATCATGCCGCTCCCGCAAGGGGCGCGCGTTGAATTCCTTGATCTCCAGTTGCTGCATACTGCGAGGCGGAATATCAAAAAGATGCACAGCCGCGCCATTTTGGCTAAGGGGAATCAAGGTGTTCCGCAACAATTGTTCCAATTGGCGCGTGTTGACTAATGTCTTCTTATGCATGTTATCATAAGTGTAACGTTTTAAGTTAAAATTCCTACAGGCTCGTCTTCGGATATAATACTCCTGGACTTTATGAAAACAGACACTCTTCAATTCGGCGTCATTGCCGATTGCCAGTATGACGCATTTTGCGACGAATCTAACTTGCCCGGCAATCGCTATTGCGTGACAACGTTGCGGAAATTGCAAAATGCCGTGGGGGAATTGAACCGGCACGAGTTGGATTTTGTGGTGAATGTGGGGGATTTGATCGATCAGCGATGGGAAAATTTTCCCGCGCCGTTAAAAGTACTTTCCGACCTGCGCGCGCCGCTGTATCACCTGGTGGGCAATCATGATTTCTGCGGCGCGGGGCATGAATACGGATTGCGGCCGCGCGAGGACGTGTTTGATGCGCTCGGCTTGAAAAATCCCTATTACAGCTGGCGGCAAAACGGTTGGAAGTTGATCGCGCTGGATACCAACGAAGTCGGCACCATTGAATGGATGCCCGAAACGGCGGAATTTGAGGCGGGCGCAAAAGTACTTTTAGACATGAAAGAAGCTGGCGCGAACAATGCGCGTCCCTGGAACGGTGGTTTGAGCGAAGCGCAGTTTGCCTGGCTGGAAAAGGAATTGCAATCTTCCGAACCAACTATCGTTTTTGGCCATCATCCCATTTCGCCCGATTACGGCGGCAATTGTTTGAATGATAAACGTCTGCGCGCCTTGCTGCAAAAATCGCCGCAGGTGCAGGCGTATTTTTGTGGTCACGAGCATGCGGGAATGTTTGATTTATTCATTGATCTGCCGTGCCTGGCGTTTAAAGGAATGGTGGAAACGAAGGATGAAACCTGCTTTGCCATCGTGACATTGCATGATGATAAAATAGAGATTCAAGGATTTGGCCGCGAGGAATCACGTATTTTAGAGCAGCGCAATATGCGGCGTCATTCTGAAGGAGCTTGCGACTGAAGAATCCCCCGGATTACGCCGTCGAAACTTCGGGGGATCCTTCGGTCGCTGTCGCTCTCTCAGGATGACGCTGAGTTAAGCAGGCACGGAGGCCTGCCCCCACTCATCTGTAAGTCAGCATACAAAAGTACTTTTATGGACCGCCGGTATTGGACAATTGGAATCTGGGCATTGGCCGCGCTACTAATCGATCAATGCAGTAAAATAATAGTGCGCCGCGTGCTGGAATTTGGCCTGCCGCATCCGGTGATTGATAGTTGGTTGTATTTCACTCGCGCGCAAAATTTCGGTGCGGCGTGGAGTGTGCTTTCCGGCCAGCGGGTTTTGCTGGTGTTGATTACGTTAGCGGTGATCGGCATCTTGTTTGGTGCGGCGCGGGAATTGGCATCCAATGGCCCCGCCGCGCGCATCGGTCTCGGATTAGTGCTGGGCGGCGCATTTGGCAATTTGGTAGACCGGCTTTTGATGGGCCATGTGACGGATTTTATCGATTTGGGTTCGCCCTGGCACTGGCTGACCACCTTTCCGATTTTCAATATCGCTGACTCCTGCCTCACCGTGGGCGCTATTCTGTTGGCATGGTCGTATTTATTTCATAGTAAACGAGTTGATTAAACATGCGTCCCATATTATTCATCATCCCCACTCTGCCCCAGGGTTGGTTTTTGCCGCTGGCAGTGCTAGTGGCTGCGCTGGCGGTGATTGCCGCTGGATTCATGATCACGCAGAGCCGCCGTCAGGGCGCAGTTTCTGTTGAAGTGCCTTTATTGCCGCTGGGAATCGGCGTGGCCGCAGAAGTACTTTTATGGCTGTGGACGCGGCATAGTTTGAGTTTGCATTCTTATGGTCTGCTGCTGGTGATCGGTTTTTTCGCCGCCACCTGGAGCGCCGCTCACGAAGCCAAACGGCGCGGCTATGATCCTAATCTGATTCTCGACATGGCGCTGCCCATGCTCATTGTCACGGTTGTGGCCTGCCGCGTTTTATATGTGATATTGAATCTGAATCAGTTTGATTCTTTTGCAGAGACGTTGCGTGTGTGGGACGGCGGGCTATCTTTTTATGGCGCGTTTATCGGTGCACCACTGGTCTTTGCTTATTTCGCCTGGGCACGCAAAATCAATGTGCTGACGTTGTGCGATCTGGTCACTCCATCGGTCTTTCTGGGATACGCATTTGGCCGCATCGGATGCTTGCTGAACGGCTGCTGTTACGGACACGCCTGCACATTGCCATGGGCGGTGCGCTTTCCGATGGAAGGCAATCCCTCCATTTTGACGCCGCCATCGCATCCCACGCAACTCTATTCCGCGCTCATCGCGTTAGGGCTGTTTGCATTGATGCAGCGCGCCAAAATCAGCAAAGCGTTCACGCGATTTGCGGGGCAATTGAGCCTGCTGTTTATCGTGCTCTATCTACTGGAACGCTCGTTCATTGAAATCTTCCGTCTGGGCGCTACGGCGGAACCGATGTTCGCGAATATACCGCAACTTTCCTGGCTGACGCAGGCACAATTTGCCTCTATTTTAATGCTGATTGCCGTAGGCATCATCTGGAAAGTACTTTTGGATCGCGCCAATACAAAGGCCGCAACGCACCCTATTGCCACAGACGAATCTCAGGATTCCCTTCCCGTGGGCGCCGGCAAGCATCTGTAATTTCCTCTCTTCTGCTGCCTTTCGCCAAACGTGTGACGCCTTTAATACGAACGAATCATCGTTCGTCATTCCCACGCAGGCGGAAGTCCAGCGCTTCGGCTCCTCTCAGCGGCCGTTCCTTATTTCAGCGGCCATTCCCTGGGCGGAATCGAAGGAAAAAGTACTTTTAGCACATCCATTCCGCTAAATTCACCCTATTTCACCCAACAAAAACGGGATGGAGAAACTCTCCATCCCGTAAAAGTACTTTTACGATTCGTTAGCGGCCAGTGATATTAAAGGCAGAAACCTGCGGGATCCAGTTGCGGGACATATAGTCTCCAAAGGTGAAGAAGAACATGACGCCCAGAAACAGGAAGGCAATGGCGGCAAAGAATTGAGTCAGGCGGCTGCTATAACGCACGTGCATGAAAAAGAGGATGACTAATGCCGCTTTGACAATGGCGATGGCCATGGCGATGACGATATTAGCCGGGCCCCAGTGGAGGCGAACGCTAAAATCCTCCATGGCGGCAAGCACCGTAACAACGAGAAGCACCATTAAGGCGCCGAACACCTTCATATACACACCAACGGGAATGATGTGATGAGATTCAATGACTTCCAAATCTGACTCGTGCGCTGTTTGCATTATATTTACTTCCTCTACTCTCTCTATTCAATAATTTGATACTACCAGAGTGGCCCGCCCAACTTGATTCCACTTACCAGATATAACAGCGGGAACAGGAAAATCCAAATGATGTCAATCAAGTGCCAGTAAAGCCCGCTAATCTCCACTGGCTGGTCATTGCCGTTGGTAAATTTCCCCCTAGATGCCATGACAAGTAATATGGTTACCAGGGTCAAACCGATTATCATGTGAATACCGTGCAAGCCGGTCATGAAGAAATAGAACACCATGAACATCTTCACAGCATTGGGACTGACGCCGGCATCGGCTAATTTCTGCACTTCTTCGGTATGGTGCGGATGAACGGTGGTATCATAATAGTTCCAGGCAATGCCGGGCATTAAGCCTTCATGATAATCCTGTGTCCATTCAATACCCTTAATACCGATAAAGGCCCATCCCAGCACTAGCGTCAACGCGAGATAAGTAACCAGGCGTTTCTTATTGCGCAGGGCGGCAGAATGCACTGCCATGGCCATGGTCAAACTACTGACCAGCAGCACGCCGGTGTTAAGCGATCCCATGAACCATTTAATGTGATGGCTACCGATGGCAAAGGCATGCGGATACGACCAACGATAGACAGCGTAGGCACAGAACAGGCCGCCGAACATCATGATTTCGGTCACCAGGAATGCCCACATCATCAATGTGTTGCACTCCCGCTGCTGCGCCATATCATCGAAATGATGGTGGAGCAAATGCTGTCCACTGCTATCACTCGGTGGATCGGATGCAGGAACTTTATCTACTGTCAATGTATTACTTTCAGCGGTCACGTTCAGTCTCCTCATGCAGTGCTTGCGAATCCTGGCGGTCAGCGGCACCATGGCCGTTTCCGTTACCATTACCATTATGATCCTTCGCACCATTCATTTGTTCGCGATTGTCTTCGTATTTTTGACGCGCTTCTTCAAACTCAATGCGCTTATCTTCTAATTCATCCGCAGCCGGGTTGTAGGCGTAAGGGCCAATACGAACTACCGGCACCACGTCAAAGTTGAAGGTGGGAGGCGGCGAAGTGGTCTGCCATTCCAAGCCCGTAGCACGCCACGGATTCGGGCCGGCCGACTTGCCATGCTTGAGCGACCAGAGCAAATAAAAGAAGGGCAGCAAATAACCAAGAGCAAGGATTGTCGCACCAGCCGTGGACAAAATGTTTAACGTCTGGAATTCGGGAGCATAGATCGCATAACGGCGCGGCATACCCTGATATCCCAGAATAAACTGCGGGAAGAAGGTCAGGTTGAATCCAATGAAGAGCAACATTGCAGCAATACGCGCCGCGCCTTCATTATACATTTTTCCTGTCATCTTGGGCCACCAGAAATGGATGCCGCCCAGGAAGGCCGAAACCGAAGCGCCCACCATAATATAGTGAAAATGAGCAATCACAAAATAGGTATCCGTGACATGCACATCCACCGCGATACAGGCCAGATAAATACCCGTCAAGCCACCAACCAGGAACAAGCCGAGGAATCCGAGTGTATATAACATCGGCGCATCAAGGCGAATAGATCCTTTATACAGCGTGGCTGTCCAGTTGAATACCTTAATCGCAGAAGGGATTCCCACCGCAAAGCTCAGGAAAGAAAACATTAAGCCTGCATAGGCAGACTGACCGGAAGTAAACATGTGGTGGCCCCACACCAGAAAGCTAATCACCGCAATGGCAATACTGGAGAACGCCACGAACCTATAACCGAAAATGGGCTTGCGGGCAAAACAGGTTACCAACTCACTGATAACCGCCATACCGGGAAGCACCATAATATACACCGCCGGATGCGAATAGAACCAAAACAAATGCTGGAACAGGATCGGATCTCCGCCCATTTTGGGGTCGAAGATTCCCACTTTCAATAGCGTCTCAATCGCCACTAATAACAGCGAAATGGCCAGCACCGGAGTTCCCAGCACCTGGATGACGCTGGTTGCATACATCGACCACACAAAGATGGGCAAGCGAAACCAGGTCAACCCGGGAGCGCGCATTTTGTGAGTGGTGATAATGAAGTTGAGACCGGTAAGAATGGAGGAGAAACCCGCCAGAAAGACGCCGACGATGGCAATCACCACATAGCCGTTCGAGAACATTGAGCTATAAGGTTCGTAGAAAGTCCAACCGGTATCCACGCCTCCCATCGTCAGGGCATACAAACAAATAATACCGCCGATGATATAAAGGTACCATGAAAGCAAATTTAATCGGGGAAACGCCAGATCTTTTGCCCCCAGCATCAAAGGCAGAACAAAGTTACCCAAAGTTGCCGGAATGGCAGGCACCAGGAAGAAGAATACCATCACCACCCCATGCATGGTAAACATGCGGTTGTATGTCTCCGGCTTGATGAAATGGCTATATGGCGTCAAGAGATTCAAACGAATCATCAACGCAGCCAATCCTCCCAGGAAGAAAAACACCGTAATCGACACCATGTATAAGATGGCGATCCGTTTGTGGTCCAGGGTAAACAGCCACGACTTCCAACCATAACCATTATTGAGATAATGGTTGCGTGGTTCAAACTCCAGCTCCCCAATGGAGGCAGTCTGGGGCACGTGATTTACTTCGGCTTCAATGGCAGCAGTATTCATCGACTCATCCTCTTTCGCATCATAGCGCGATAAAAGTACTTTTTATTCTGACAGATAATCTTCATTAGCACACTACTTCTCTTTATAAAACCTCTTTATAGAACAACTCATTACTGTCCCGGAGTACGCACATTAACATCATTAGTGGCGCCGGCCAATGGCGTCGTAGCAGGACGCTCTTTGGGCGGACTCGCCAATGGCGCATTGGGGCTTTGAGGGGCGGATGGCGGGACACCCTCTTTCAGACCACCAGAACGCCCGCTATTGGCCGTCCCCAGGGACTTGATATATTCGATCAACAAACGAATTTTGCTTTCATCCAACTGCCCCCGGAAGGAAGGCATGATCGGCTTGTAACCGGCCGCCACTTCCTGTTCGGGATTCACAATGGAATCATGAATGTAACGCTCATCGCCAATAATCACCTTGGTGCTGCCATCCGGCGTCTGCAGCGGAACCGGATTATTGTAGATGCCATCCAACAATGGCGCACGCACATTGGCGCCGGGGCCATGACAGCCGCCGCAACCTAATTCACGGAACAACTGTTCGCCCTGCTGCGCCATGGTACCGCCGGCATTTCCACTATGCAGCCAGCGCTGATAATCTTCCGGCTTCATCACATAAATGGTGCCCACCATGCCGCTGTGCTTGGTTCCGCAATATTCAGCGCAGAAAAGATGGAACTCACCCAATTTGGTCGGCTTGAACCACAACGTCGAATAGCGTCCCGGAACCACGTCCTGCTTAACCCGGAAGGCAGGGACAAAAAAAGAGTGGATAACGTCTTCCGAAGTCATAATGAGCTGAATATCCTGTCCCAGCGGCACATGCAATTCGTTGTTTTCCCAGCGTCCCTGCGGGTGTTGGATCTTCCACATCCATTGCTTGCCCACCACGTAAACCGGCATGGCATCTTTGGGGGCGCGCATTACCTGCAGGTAAGTCCAGGTCGAAAAACCGAACAAGCCCAGGCAGATGAGGATGGGAATCCCCGTCCAAGCCACTTCCACATACAGATTTTCATCCGGTGGATTGCTGCGATCGGCATTAGTGCCACGGCGGTATTTCACGACGAAATAGATCAGACATCCCACAATCAGCAGGATAAAGAACACCGCAATGGCATTCAGCACATTGAACAACGTGTCGATGCGACTTGCAATTGATGATGCAATACTCGGCCAGTAAAAAATTTCATCCATAACTGCACTCTAAAAGTACTTTTAATTACCTTATCTTCTCACCTTATCCGTCCTCATTACGACGGCGGGTTAATGTGAATATTAGTATTCCCAATCCCAACAAAACCAGCGTTCCACCTGCTCTGAGCATATTCTGTACGGCAAGGTTATATCTGCCGGTCGATGCATCAAAGGTGCAACATTTTAACAATAACAGGTCAGCAGGGGAACCCACTTTACCCTGAGAAGAATCTACTAATCCCAGGCGCAAGTCCTGCTGATGGAACACGACTCCCCCCATGTAACGCGAAATGTGGCCATCCGGGGTAACCAGTATGATACCCGCCGGATGCGCGTAAGACCTGGTTTTGGAATCATACGCATATCGAAAGCCCACAGCCTGCGCCAGCGCCTCGATATTCGATTGTTCACCCGTCAAAAAGTGAAACCCTTTTGACTTGTCCTGCATCCCATAACGTTTCAGATATTCCGCTTTCTTCTCGGCCGCCAGTTTTGGCCCCTCGTTGGGGTTAATACTGACGGCGACATATTGAAAATCACGTCCCGCCTGAAACTTCAAATTTTCCAATCCCTGAAATGTGCCGTTGATGACTTCACCGCACAACATCGGACATTCCAGATACATCAATGTCAATACCACAGGTTTGGCGCCAAAATAATCGCCTAACTGCACCACTTTTCCCTGATCATCACGAAAAGTCAAATTAAGCGGCAGCTTGTCATGCAGGTTCTGCGTCCATCCCACACTATCCAAAATAGCCTGCTGCTGCGCATCCGTCACCGTAATTTTAGTTGGCGCCTTCTGTGCTTTTGCGGCCGCGGGAAAAACTCCCATTAAACATGCCAGCAAAAGTACTTTTCGCAGCGGGTGCCACATTACAAATCATCTCCACTACGTTTGGAACGCACCATATCACGGCGCACCAATACCACCATCAACAGGCCCACCAGAATCACCGTGGCTAATCCGGCGATTCGTATGACATTCATCACGGCAAAGGTATATTGCCCCGTTTGACCGTCATAGCGATAACACTTCAACACAATGAGATCTAACGGCGAACCGATTTTTCCCTGCCCGGCATCGAGAAATCCCAGACGCAAGTCTTTCGGCTCAAAAATCACTCCGCTCATGTAGCGGGCCACTTTTCCTTCCGGCGTCGACATCACCAGACCTGCGGGATGAGCGAACTGATCCGTGCTGGCGTCGTAGACATACCCAAAACCTATGGCTTTCGACAACTGCTCGATCTCTTTTTCCTTTCCGGTCAAAAAGTGTATGCCATCGGCCTGGTTTTCCATCCCAAAGTCTTTAAGGTAACCCGCCTTTTTTTCGGCTGCAAGTTCCGAACCTTCCTTGGGATTGATGCTGATAACCAACATCTCATAATCCTGTCCGGCCTTGAAGGGTGTATCCTTGAGCCCCTGGAAAGTTCCCCGGAGCACCTCCGTGCACAACATGGGGCAATAAAAGAAAACCATCTCTACGAGCACCGGTTTCTTGCCAAAGTACTTTTGCAGCGTTACCTGCTTTCCGGCGTCGTCGCGAAACGTCAAATCGAGCGGAATTTGCTGATTGAGATTCTGCGTCCACCCCACTTCGGAAAGTACTTTTTCTCCAACCTGATTACTGGCCTGCGGGCGGGGTTCTGCATTATAGAAATTCCCGCCTGGCTGAGCGCCCATGCCCTGTGCCCAAACGCCGGCAGGCAGCAACACAAACAACCCGAACATTAAAAGTACTTTTATAGTGGTAACACGATACGACATTTTAAACACCTGACTTAATACCCCTTATCTTCTGCAGGCTCTAACGCCGGACTAACCGGCGCCGGAGGCCGCAACGTACTGGGCGACGCCACCACGGGAAAACCTTTTTTCAAGACCTGAGCCATGGCGTGCTCGACGGGAATATGCACTCCCACACGTTTTCCGTTCGCATCAAGGACATACCCATAATGGCTAACTTCGCTATCTTCCTGCTGCCGCAACACCACCATCGGCTGATGCGGATCAGGCATTAACGGAGGCGTCTGCGTTGGTGTCGGAACATAGCTATCGACCTTTTCATTTTCCGCAAGACGTTCTCCCTGTGAGAGTGGCGCATCGATAATCAAAGACTTGAAGGTAGCAGATGGCACTGTATCGTCTTTGGATTGTTGATGTAATACTCCGAAAAACACCCCGGACACTCCAACAACAACGACAATAACAAAGCAGAACAGCCCCAGGAACCAACCCAGCACCGAACGGACACTGACATCGCGATGCTCATGCCCCTTAACCAATCCATCAAACTGCGTTCCCTGCGGCGTGGTTTCAGTAACATGCAACTCGGCCACAGTATGCTCGTGGATGCTTTCGTCAATTTTAGTGTATTCAGGTATGGCTACCAACTCCCTCTTCTTCACCAGCATGCACCGGTTCTCCGGCGTGCAACTCATGCTCGTGCATGTTATGCTGGGCAACAATCCAATATTTCAAGAACCGCGGATCATACAGCGGCACCAGAGGACGCTTCATGATCTGTTGGCCAAAGAACCATAACCAGAGGCCTCCAATAAAGAGCATCGCTCCTACATCAGCAATATAGAACATAACTTTAGCATCGAATGCCGGGCGCACCAGCCAGACCCAGTTCAAGAAGCGCATGGCCAGGATGAAATAGCCGAACTTCGCCAGATTCGCGGTGCGCGTTTTCAACGAGCTGGACTGCAACAACAAAAACGGCAGGCCAAAATGCAGCACACAAACAATGGCACCCATGATACGCCATCCACCCGCGCGGCGCATGGTATACCACATGGCTTCGTGACTAATGTTACCCGAATAACTGATGATGTATTGCGAAAAGGAGAACCAGGCCCATGCCAGCGTTGCAGCCAGCATCACGTTACCCAGATCACGCACATAGTTATCAGGAATCTTCGCCAGCAGAGGAATGTGCCCGGCCAGATAATGCAACAATACAAACATGAGGGCCAGCATGGTTACCACATCTGTGGCACAAATAATCAGTCCGAACACGGACGAATAATAATGCGGCGTGAGCGATAACACCCAGTCATAGGCCATGAAGGTCACGCTGAGCGAGATAAAGACGATACCGGCCGGTCCCAGCAAATTGAGCCGATGATATGTTTGCGGATTACAACGTTCGTCCTGTTCCGCACTCCATTTGCATCCGAGATAGGCGAAAATCAAAAATACGGCAAAATAAACAACGGCACGAATCCAAAAAAACGGGACATTCAAATAAGCTGATTTGGCGGCGAGCAATGGATCGGACAACGCCGCCGGATCCATCCAGACAAATAAATTCTTCGCGCCAAAAACCAGTGGGATTCCCAATATGATGAGCAATGGAAATAATTTAGAGGCCGCTTCCAGAGGACGCCGGATAAGGAACCCCCAGCCGCCTCCCGCGCAAAAATGCAACATCAGGAAACCCAACGCTCCCACGGAAACTCCCAACCAGAACAAATATGCAATCAGGTAGGATTGAAAAAAGGACTGTTGCTGGTACTTCGCTCCAATGACGCACAAGACTAATCCCACCACAGCCGAAATCAGTGCAAACTTTTGCAACTTGCGCACCTGTGGAGCAATCTGTTCCGGAGTGGGAAATAAATTTTTATCTATTTTATCTGCAGTTGTCATAATCTCTCTTTCTCTCTAACCTCCGCGTTAACGGGTTGCCGGCACCAAAATATTCTCCGTTACCGGGTTCTGGCGCAACTTCGCCGCGGGGCCGGTTTCCAATTGACTCCGTTCAGCCGCCGGGACATCATTAATGTTGGCATCCTGACTCAGCTGCAACGCGCGAATATAGGCAATGATGGCCCATCGATCTTCCGGTGTAATGCGATCACCATACGGATACATCGCACCGAAACCGTTGGTGATGACATCGAAATAGTGCCCCACCGGCGCTTCACGCAATCTGGCCTGATGGTAGGAAGGAGGTTGTGAAAAACCACGGCGCACAATCATGCCATCGCCATAACCGGTGCGTCCATGACAGGGCGCGCAGTAGATATCATAGCGTTCCTGGCCGCGTAAAAGTACTTCTTCGGTAACCGGGAAAGGAAACTTATCCATCAATGCACCAGCGCCTCGCACCCGATAGTCACCCGTAGGCCCGGTATTGCCAACACCTTCGTTAAAGGTGGGAGTAATACCAGCGGCATACATATCTCGAACGGGGGCGAATGTCCCCGGCGGATAGAGCTTGTCCTGTTCCGTCTGACCGTGCCAAACCGTGCCAGCTGGAGGCGTTTGCGAAGAAGAACCGCTAGCCAGGAACGAATCAGGCTCGTACGGTTTTAGCCGGGAACGATTCCACATACTCACTTCGGATGGATTTCCCTGCCGGTCGCAGCCCGTCATCACGAAACAGCATAGCAAAGCGCCAGCCACCAGCAAATAGCGGCCTTTGCCTTGTGATCTCCACGAAGCGAGTGGACTGGCATTTATTTGTTTTAACGTAACACCCAAAATTCTCATTGCAACTTTTCCTTAATTCACCGCGGCCTTTTTTCTTACTCTTCCACCACAGAAACATTATCGGCGCCCAGTGTTTGCATAAATGCCAGCGTCTGCGCCTCATCATACAGTGGGTCACGTGATTCGATACTCAGAAAATAGCGATCTGTGGAAGCCCGTTCAAAATTGGGCGTATTAAATACAGAATGATAGGGCTGCGGCAAGCCATTGAGTGCAAACATGGAAACCACGCCCACGATAGCCGATGTCAATACCGTCATTTCGAATGTCGGCGGAATAAATAACGGCCAGCTGTTGGTGGGCTTACCGGCGATATTTAACGGCAACGATATCCCCATTGCCCAGAAAGCTAATGTATATCCACTGACAGCGCCGATAAAGCCGGCCACCAGCATGATAAACGGCACCCACTTGTCGCGCAATCCCAGCGCTTCATTCAAGCCTTCCAGAGGAAAAGGCGTATGTGCGTCGGTCTTTTTATAGCCTGCATCGCGCACTTTACGGCAGGCAGCCTTTAACGCCTCTGAGGACGAAAATTCTGCTACAATTCCAAAATTCGGATTATCTTGTTTGACTTCCATGACTAAACCTTCACCCCTCCAGTCAGAGCCGGATCATTGGCCCCCAACTCATCCACATGATGCTCGTGGTGAACCAGTTCCCGCATTTCCACCATGGAAATAACCGGCAGGATGCGCACGAACAAGAAGAACAGCGTAAAGAACAACCCCAGCGTTCCGGCAAAAGTTGCGTAATCCCAGAATGAAGGATAATACATGTGCCAGGACGACGGTAAATAATCCTGTGTCAAGCTGAATGGAATCAACACCAGACGCTCCAACCACATAGCAAGGTTGACGACGAACGCCACGATGTAAAGCCCCCAAATGCTGGTGCGAATCTTCTTAAACCAGATCAACTGGATAAACACACCGTTACAGAAAATCAGCAACCAGAAGGACCATGCGTAAGGGCCGAACATGCGGTTGTCAAATGTCATATAACGCTCAAAAATCACTCCGCTATACCATGCGGTGAATATTTCCATCAGATAACCGTAGAACACCACGTTACCCGTAATCAGCATGAACTTACCGCAATTCTCCAGATGCTTCATAGTGATGAGATCTTTCATCCGGAAAAATGCTCGTAACGGAATTCCCAGGTTAATAACCATGGCAAAACCCGCATAGACCGCACCCGCCACGAAGTATTGCGGGAAGATCGTTCCGTGCCAGCCTGGCACGATACCGGCCGCGAAGTCCCAGCTCACCGTGGTGTGCACCGATAACACCAGCGGCGTGCTCAATCCGGCTAAGATCAGATAAACCGCATTATAACGCTGCCAGTGGCGGGCCGAGTAGCGCCAGCCCAGTGCAAAGAATCCCAATAACTTCTTCAACCACGGCAACCGTGTCCGGTCGCGCAATGTCGCCAAGTCGGGTACCAGGCCCGTGTACCAGAAAACCAATGAAACTGTAAAATAAGTCGACACCGCAAAAACGTCCCAGATCAAGGGGCTGCGGAACTGCGGCCATAATCCCATGGTGCTGGGAAAAGGCAACATCCAGTAATCATACTGATGCCGTCCTACGTGTAATAGCGGATACAAACCAGCACACATAACCGCCATCAGCGTCATCGCTTCCGCAAACCGGTTGATGGAAGTGCGCCAGTTCTGATGCAGCAACAACAAAATTGCCGAAATCAGTGTTCCGGCGTGCCCAATTCCGATCCACCACACGAAACAAACAATGCCCACGCCCCAGCCTACCGGAACGTTAACGCCCCAAACACCAACGCCCACCAGAATCAGATAGACGACAGCGACCAGCATTAAGGCCAGCAGCGACAGGCTGACAAACATCGAGATCAGCCATCCCAGTGACACCGGGCGGTGCAACACCACATCAGAAATCTGTTTGGTAATTGATTCCAGCGAATGGCGCGAACCAATGATTTCGTCCTGTAACGCGGGATCGTATTGCTGCGGAACACTGGTGAGCATCTCACGCAGCGAGCGGCCGCCGCCAGGCGACTTGTGCCCGTGGCCGGAAACGTCCGTCTCTAATTCGGCAGGTTGTTTTGGCATCTGTAATTTCCTCAACTTGGATACGGTTAATTCTTATCTATCTTCTCTCAAAAAAGTACTTTTAGATCACTCAAAAGTACTTTTATCCGGCCACCGCCAGCGGCGCTTCGGGCGCGGCAGTCGCACTGTTAGCATCTTCACTATCGTGATCGGTCCACGGCGCTCCTTCACTCTCTAACTCAGGATTAGGATTACGCAAACGCGCCAGATACGTGGTGCGTGGATATGTATTCAAATCGGTGAGCATTCCATAATTATGGGGCTCCGCCTTGCTCTTGTAAATCTCGGTATTCTTATCCGCCAGATTGCCGAAAATAATGGCATTCGTCGGGCAAACCTGCTGGCAGGCGGTCACCACTTCGCCATCACGCAGCTCGCGGTTTTCCACTTCAGCATGCCAGCGGGCATCATTGATGCGCTGCACACAATAGGTGCATTTTTCCATAACACCACGCGCACGGGTGGTCACATTCGGATTGTGCATCAATGAAATGGTCGGTGAATCCAATTCCGAATACTGCAGGAAGTTGAAACGGCGCACTTTGTAAGGACAGTTGTTGGAACAATAGCGCGTTCCGATACAACGGTTATAAGTCTGCTCGTTGATACCTTCCACGCTGTGCGAGGTCGCTTCCACCGGACAAACATATTCGCAGGGAGCCTTCTCGCACTGCATACATGGCACCGGTTGGTGATGCGTGGCAGGATTGGTGACATCGCCTTCATAGTAGCGATCGACGCGAATCCAGTGCATCTCACGGCCCATGGAAACCTGATGTTTACCAACAGTCGCAATATTATTTTCTGCCTGGCAACCAATAGTGCAGGCATTGCAGCCAATACAGGTGGTCAAGTCGATGGTCATTGCCCACTGCGGCGTCTGATGTCCACCATAACCAGTTCCCTTGTAAATAGGGACGTTGTTTTTATCAATTCCAACGCGGTCAGATGGCCAGATCGGGCCATAGAACGAAGGTAGGTCGTTGGTGGCATCGATACCTTCGTGTGCTTTTTCCTTAGCTTCTTCATTTTCGGAATTGGCATTGGCGGCACGCTTTTCGCGGTAGGCCCGCTGCGTCTCATCTGGAGCTTCATCCGCCATTGGCGTCGGAATACGGAATTTTTCGTGATCTTCCCGGAACTCCGCGATGGGAATCACCTTAATTACATCACGCCCATGCTCTGTTGACAGCGAATTGGGATCATTGGGATTGTCAGGCACGTTGGTATCCTTCGTGCGAAAATCCACCGTATGATGATGTTGTGTAGTAGCCAGATGGTAATAGTCTTTGGTTTTCGCCACCTGCAAACCGGACGCAAACCATAGAGTGCCCTGTTGGCGCAACAGATAGGTATTCGAGCCAACCTCGCCACCGACCTGCCCGCATTTGGTGCGGCCATAACCCAGCTGCACGTTGATACTGTTATCCGGCTGCCCCGGCAACACAAACGCCGGCAAGGTGATTTTTCCACCACCGAAATCTAATTCGATGACCTGCTCATGCGCTAATCCCTGTTCCTGTGCAGTGGCAGGACTAATGATCGCCGCATTATCCCAGGTAATCTTAGTCAACGGACGTGGCAGTTCCTGCAACCAGCCACTATTGGCATGGCGCCCGTCCTCCAAATTGATATCGGGGCGAAAAGTGATTTCCAGCCCTGCTGCCGCCGGCACTGCGGGCGGAAAAGTACTTTTAGCGGTAACACTCACCGGCTTTGCGGCAGAACCACTGATCACGCCATCATTGAGCACCTTACGCCACCAGGTTTCAAACCCGGCGGAATGCTGCTTGCGCCAGTATTCGCGCACGATGTCATAACCTTTGCGATTGCCCTGCCCCAGCAAAACCGCCAGGATTTCATGCAACGATTTGCCATCATACAAAGGAGCAATTAACGGTTGCACCAGAGAAGCGGTGCCATCATAGGCGCGCACATCACTCCATTCTTCCAGATAATGCGTCTGAGGCACATGCCAGTTACACCAACTGGCTGTTTCATCGTTATACAAACCGGTATGAATACGCAAAGGTACTTTTTGCAAGGCTTCCGCAAACTTCAGTTCCGCCGGGGCATCATAAACCGGATTACCGCCCAGAATAAACAATGCTTCGACTTTTCCATTGTTCATATCCGCGACCAATTCAGTGAGCGAATCTGAATGAACAACAGAATCTGCCTCTACCGGAGCCGTGTATTTGACGGTTTTCCCCACCGCACCCAGTGCAGCGTTAATGGCATGAGCCAGGGCATGCACTATGGGAGATTGGTATTCACCGGGAATAACGACGCTTTGCCCACGATTAGCCTGCAAATCTTTAACGATCGCCTGAACGCGCTTATCTGCACTCAGCGAACTTCCTCCGGCACCGGCCACACCCACTCCAGCAGCAATTGCGCGCGCAAAATCCTCCACATCTGAAGCCTTCAACGGCCAAACGTGGTCTGCGCTGGTACCGGTAATAGTAGGCGTGCTTTCCACAGCATACAAGCGATTCATTGCAGTGTTGTCGTGACGCACGCGCCGGCCATCGGCAAACTCCCTCGCCAGACGCACACTTTCCGGCCCTTCCTGCAGGAAGTTAGCATCCAGCGATAAGATCGTCTTGGCTTTTTTCAGGTCATAAGACGTCTGCACATCGCGCCCGAACGCTAACTGCGCACCCTGTTTGACTGTATCACGATTCTGCACTTCCCAGCGATGCCATTTGGAGCCAGGATACTGTTTCAAAAAGGCCTGAATCTGACTAACCAATGTGGGCGATGTCACCGTTTCCGTCAGAATACGCACTTTGCTACCTGTAGCCTTTTGCTTTTGCAGCGCCACGGTGATGGCCTCCACAAAACTGTTCCACTGGCTATCCTGGCCCTGCAACAAAACACGCTGCGAACGATCCGGATCATACATGGAAAGCAACGTGGCTTGAGTAATGGCATCGGTGCTTCCAAGGCTTGTAGGATGATCGGGATTTCCATCAATTTTGGTGGGACGCGCCATATTGCTACGCACCAGAACACCCCGACCAAAGCCGTGACGGGTTTCTGCCGTCGCATAATACAGAGGGCGGCCGGGCAAGGTGTCTTCCGGCGCTTTCACGTAGGGAGTGATATGTTCATCAGGCTGACGAATACAACCAGACAAACCTGCCAGCGCCAACCCGGCACCCATCAAACGCAAAAAGTCGCGGCGGCTCACACCCTGCCAGGAAGCCGGAGCCTGACGGGGAAATTCCCGCTCCACCAGATCCTGAAACTGCGAATTATCCGCTAATTCTTCCAGACTGCGCCAATACTTCTGACCATTTTGATCAGCCAGTTTCTTGCGTAGCTTCTCCAAATCCAGAGGAGGACGCGCCGGGCTTGCCGCCGTAACGGCCGTGAGGGGAATGATTTGACCTGACGATGCACGTGATGCACCAGATCCGCAACCACAGCTATCACCTGAGCCGCAACAACCCGATGAGGCTGGCACTCCCTGGATCTCTATCTTTTTTGCGCTATCACTTTGAGTTGGTTTAAATTCGTTCGGCATCTGACAATCCCGTTTCTCTTTTACTAACTATATTCAAATATCTTATATCTCTACTCGCCAATTCTCACATGGCGCTTCATTTCTCTTCCGGCAACCTGCCCTCTTAATGGTGACAGACAGAGCAGTTGGTCAGCTGCAAGGACGGCATGATGTTATATTCCTTCACCAGCTTTGCTCCCAGCTTTTCCTGCGTATAAGGCAAGCCATTTTCGTCCAGAACATCCGAGGCTTTCCAATCCATCTTAAAAATCGCATCCTTGGGACGAATATTGCGCTCCGGATGACGGTGGCAGTCCAGGCACCATCCCATGGTAAGCGTGTTTTCCTTGTAAACCAAAGGCATGCGATCAACCCGGCCGTGACAGGAAACGCAACCGATTCCCTTGTTGATATGGATGGCATGATTGAAGTACACGAAGTCAGGTAAGTCATGGACACGCTTCCATTCAATCGGCTTGCCCGATGTATAGGAATCATAGATCGGTTTTATTTCCGGACTATCAGACCAGATCTGCGAATGGCAGGTCATACAAGTCTCTGTCGCGGGCATTCCGGCATACATCTGCTTATCCACCGTGAAGTGGCAATAGCGGCAGTCGATACCATCGTCATACACGTGGTGCTTGTGACTAAACTGAATGGGCTGCGAAATGGGCACATAACGCTTGGCGCCATAGGACAAATTGATGCCCATGAGCGCATAGGACAAAGCTGGCAGCCCAATGACAACGCAAATAATACTGAGTTTCGCAATGGTGTTCGAGCCCCGATGAAAAATCTGAGCCATATTAAGATCCGTTCCTTCTACCGTAATATTTCCTGTTCTGTTCGTAACCGGTACTATGATTTAACATATAAAAGCTCCCCTGTCTATTAACGTTTTACCAATGCACTTCCAAGTACTTTTCATGATTAAAAACCTAAGAGTTTTGCCAAAAAACATCCGACACACCTACATAATCTTCAGAGAAAACGAACGATCCACCGCTAACGCCACAAACAGCAACGCTAAGTAAATCATCGAATAGTGAAACAGTCCGCTGGCCTGCTTCCGATCCGGCTGCTGGTATAGCTTAATACTCCGCAATACCAACACACCGTTTAAGAGCAGCGCCGCCATGCCATATAACCAACCGGCAGCCAGGCCATTGCCCTCACGAAACACCAGTGGTAACAGCGACACCACGGTTGTTACCACAGCATAACATATAATTTGGAAGGAAGTTGCGCGATCACCGGCAACGACAGGCAACATCGGAATACCATTCTCCGCGTAATCATCCTTAATCAATATAGCAAGGGCCCAAAAATGCACCGGCGTCCACAGAAAGATAATGGCAAAGAGCAACCAGCCTAGCCAATCGATATTGCCAGTTACTGCCGCCCAACCCACCAGTGGCGGAAAAGCGCCGGCTGCGCCGCCAATCACAATATTGCTCCATGTGCGCCGTTTGAGCCAGATGGTATAGATAAAAACATAAAACAGCAATCCTGCCAGAGCCATAAAAGCACTCAGCAAAGTCGCTCCCCACCACAGTAACACAAACGATCCTACGCCCAGCAACAGACCGTAGACCAACGCATTCAAGACTGGAATGCGCCCGGCGACAATGGCGCGATCCGCAGTGCGCTTGGTGCGGCCATCAATATCACTATCGTAGACGTTGTTGAAAACATGGGCCGACCCGGCAGACATGAATAATCCTAACCCGGTCACCACGAACAATTCCAGGCCCGGCCAGCCACGAGCCGCGATAAACATGGCGGCCCAGGTGGTCAATAGAAGCAGACTAATAACTCGTGGCTTGGTGAGTAGCAGGTAATCTTTCACCAACTGCCAGAACGTACAGGAAATGGCATCCGCCTCCTGCACATGGCTATCCCTCTGCACCAGATTGTTGATATTTTCGTTAACTGCCAAAATGCTTCACCGTCATTTACAAAGCCAACCCTGTTGGCTTTGTCACCCCTGTCCCGCAGGACTGCCATACAATTCTACCCGGTTTGGCGCAACATTGTTAGCATGAATTGCTTCCAATGCCAGCCATACTACTGCCAACCACAGAGAATCCGCCAAAAACAGGTGGATTAACTGCATGGGAATAGGTGCCATTAGTAACCAGTTCAAAATCCCCATGGCAGTCTGACCCCCCACCAATCCAATGACCACCCAGCCTGCTACCGCCACTGCCGCTTGTGGTAATTTGCGTCTCAAAAACAACGCGCACCACACCAGATAAATCCCCGTGCCAATCGCCACCGCCGGATGCAACCAGCGCAAACGCACCAACATCGAAGATAACGGATTAAAATCCGCCTGCAATCCGGCAGCCAGATTTGTCGAAGGAAATAACATGTCCCCCAAAGCAGCAATCGACCCGCAAACACCAGCAATGAGCATTAATACCAGCCCTATCCCCAGCACCCGCGCTACTACCCCTTGTTGGCGCCAGTTAATCCGCGGGGAATATTCCGCAAACCGCCTTCCCGCCGCCCATGCCGTGGCAAAGATGAACGCCAGCAAGATAAAGGTATTCATCAAATGCAATGATAATGCAAGGGCCCGGTAAGCGGATTTATTATGCGTCACCAGGTTAAAAAGCACCAGACCAGCGCCAACCAATGCTTCGGAAAAAATAAAAATCACCGAATAGACCGCGCCGCGCCGCACCCAATGGCCTCGCGGAAATGCCCAGAATGCCCAGAATGCCAACGCCACGATACACATCAAAGCCAAGCCACTGCTGGCGCGATGCGAAAACTCCACCAACGTCTTGGCAGAAGCTCCCAGAGGAATAAAATCACCGTGACAGGTGGGCCAATGCGACCCGCAACCGTCACCGGAAAACGAGGCACGCACGTAAGCGCCCCACGCCACTACCGCCAAATTTAACGCTAATACGCTCCATGCCGCGTAACGGAATTTCTGTGCCTTCACGGTTCTCCCTGCTATCCCAGTATAGCCACTATCGCAGGTTTTTCCGGCTTTCTTTGACAATATTATTTTATAAGAGGTTGCAATGACTACCGGAGGCATCGCTACAGGGAAGATGGGTGATGTTATTCCAGAATGCGCTCAATCTGCCGTTAAAAATAAGACATACGGGGGTTTTTTTCTGATTTATTATTATTGCTTTATTGCGAAAATCATACGTAAAAGTACTTTTAAGCGTGGAGCCTGGATTTATATTACTCACTCATGTTACGCAGCAAATTACTTTTGCCTCATGCGAAGCCGCGAAGGGCGCGAAGGAAGAATGAGATTTTTGAAAGAGAGTAAAAGTACTTTTACTTTACATCGATGACCAGGATAGGCGGGATAATAATGTTGATTTCAACCCCTGTTCATCAATACAGGTTTTCACCTTCGCGGCTTCGCGTGAGATAAGAATGTAACATGCGTAACATGAGTTACTCGTGTTACGCATCAAACGCAAAACGTCCGTAGCCGCAGGCTAAAGACCTGCGGCTACAATTCTCCTGCGTGACATGAATATATTATTACTCCCTATTTTTTGACTTTTCAAGATTATCAGTTATAATGGGTGAAATTTCCCGGATTTTCTCCGGGACACAGGAGATATTTTTATGTTCAAACAGATTCGCACAAAAATGCATCGTGTAATGGCCGGGTTAATGGTAGTTGGATTAGCCGGCATTACCCAAATCACTTCCGCAGCGGACGCGCCCCAAGAGGCCGCACCAACTTCCGGCACAGCGCATATCCGCGTCTTGCAGGCTATGCCCAACGGTCCTTCTCTCGCTGTCGAACTCAACGAAAAAAGCGTCGCGCCTGATCTGGCGGCAAATTCTCCTTCCGCTTATTTTGATGTGCCCGCGGGAAAGTGTCATATCGTTTTCACAGGAAGCAAAGACCATGAAAAACTCTGGAACAGCCGCCGCACCGTCGTAGCTGATACTTACTATACAGCCGTCCTCTATACAAACGAAGGCAAAACAGCGCTCAAGTTATCCGATGAAAGCAGCGCCAGCATCACGGATGGCAAGGCACGAGTCTATTTTTATAATTACTCCACCGACGCCGGCGATCTGCGTATCACAGCGGCCTCCAAACGTGCCAAAGCCGGTTACACCCAGTGGCTCAAACGCGTGCGGCAAGGAGGCGTCTCATCAAAATCCGCTTCCACCGGCACCTTTACATTACAATTGCGCCAGGGAGAAACCGTGGTGAAGGAAATCCCCAACTTCACCGTGGATGCCGGACAGCGGCTCAGCGTGTTTATTCTGGGGAATGCGGCGGATCTGAAAGTGATGACCACAGCAGTGGGCGCGGAAAAGGCTGCCTCTTCCACCAATACAACAACCACCGCAAAAGCGGATTAGGCCAAAAGTACTTTTATGTACTGGATTCCGGCCAACGACGTGCCGGAATGACGGAATTATTTATTGATACCGCGTAACGTGAGTTTTATCATTACATCGATGAACAAGATAAAAAGGATTTCATCGATATTTTATCCTTGTTCATCGGTGTAACATTTTCTCCACACTCACAAAAGTACTTTTACCGCCGTTTCAAGCCCATCCGGGCCACGGCAATTTCAACAATCTGGCGGATGATCAGATAAATCACCAGCACCAACAGATATGTCACTGAGGTGGAAAAACCGGAATGGGATTCCTGCAACAATAGCCGGAGGCCCAGCCAGAGAGCAAGGGTAATAACGCAACTGAGACCAACCACCGCCAGCTGACGGACAACTTCACGCATACACTCAATTATATACGCCCCTGCGACTTTTATCCGGCTTTGCCAAGCACCAATGAAAGAATCAGCAAAAACAACACCGCGCTGGTAATCCACACGAAGGTGCGATCCTTTTCCAGCCAGAATGTCACTACTGAAAAAGCCACCCGCAACACCGGCGTGGCGATGAGCACCAGCAATCCCAAAGCAACAATGCCCTGCCCGTGGCCGTTTTTAATCAAGTCAAAAATGGCGGCGAGGTGATTGGGTACATGGCCGCTGGACGGATCTTTGAGAGAAGTCGTTAAGACGCTGGAATTCAAATACCCCGGATGGTGGATAAAAGTCAGCACCGTGCCAATCACCAACAAAGCCACACTGATCAACACGCCGCCACGCAGCAACAACGAAATCCAGTGATCCATATGATGGGATTCCGCGAGAGACGGGGCTTGATGCCCGATGCCGTTTTGCGCTAATGAATGATTCATCCTAATCGCACTCCTTTAAGTAACATTTCTCCTGATACCCACAGCAGCACAACTACAAAGGCAATGCGCACCGTTTGATTATGCAGCTTGGGCAAGAGGCGGGAAGACAACGTGGCACCCAGCAAAACCCCGGCGGCCACCGGCGCCGCAATGAAGGGATCGATATCGCCGCGCGCGAAATAAACACCAGCGCTGGCCGCGGCCGTGACGCCGATCATGAAATTGCTGGTGGCAGACGACACTTTCATGGGAAGCCGCATCGCCAGATCCATGGCAGGCACTTTGAGCGCGCCCGAGCCAATACCCAGC
>Ga0182738_1000487_pt1 | contig 55733 bp, 44 predicted proteins | sample eDN5th30CBELigMG_FD_128876 | JGI IMG/M metagenome (GOLD analysis project Ga0182738, IMG submission 128876) | Enriched Miracle-Growth compost microbial communities from Emeryville, California, USA - eDNA 5th pass 30_C BE-Lig MG (version 2)... ... | reverse complement strand
TGCAATAAATTCAATCACAAGATGTTCGCTTGACTTTTTGCTATTAATGCCTCCCTTATAAACAAGGTGCGATTGATTTCCTTTGGTGTATAATTCTTTTTCCATATTAATCCATGAACCAGTAATAGGCATTTGATCTTTAAAGTATCGTTTGGCTAAAATTAATGCTTTGTCTCCAGAAAGGTCAGTGTTTTTTGCTACAGCATCTGTTGTGATATATGCTGCGGCAATTCCGATCGTCATGCCGGCAATAAAAGATTTCCAATTCATTTGCATATTACCTCCATTCACTTTCTTTATTATAGCCAAAATTTATTGGACAAGTGAAAAAATAAGGAGAAAGATGATTGCTTTTTTTATAGCTGTTTTCGGATAGGTTGCTGCGTTTTTAAAAAAAATCGTTGTTTAATGGGTTTTTGACCTTTATCTCAAAGAAATGTTGAGACGATGGGAGTTTTGGGTGGAGAGAAACTTATCTGTAAAATCCTGATATAGGCTTTAAGAAACAATTAGTGGAGACGTAGAAAACCTTACTGATTGAACTTCACTTTATGACAAAAGCCTTTAAAATAGTTAATGGTGGCATGTCGAAACATCTTTCGGTAGAATAAGAAAGTAAAACTTATTTAGGGTTGCTAAAAATAAAAAAGTGGCACTGCAGAATGATTATAGTTAGCTAAAATAAGTAAGGAGTGAAAAAAGTGAATCAAGATACATTACAATTATTTAAAACATTAACAGAGCTTCAAGGTGCAGCGGGCAATGAACATGCTGTGCGAAGTTTTATGAGGGAACAATTGAGTTTGTATAGCGATGATATTGTACAAGATAAACTTGGCAGCATATTCGGTGTGAAAAAGGGAAAATCAGAAGATCCAACTGTTATGGTAGCAGGACATATGGATGAAGTTGGCTTTATGGTCACATCCATTACGGAGAATGGGATGCTGCGCTTTCAGCCATTAGGCGGATGGTGGAGTCAAGTTCTTTTGGCGCAAAGAGTGCATGTAATGACAGAGAACGGACCAATCACTGGTGTTATTGCGTCTATTCCTCCGCATCTATTAGATGATGCACAGCGAAATAAACCAATGGATATAAAAAATATGCTCATTGATATTGGAGCAGATGATAAAGAAGATGCAAAAAATATAGGCATTAAGCCTGGTCAGCCTATTCTGCCTATTTGTCCATTTACACCAATGGCTAATAAGAAAAAAATTATGGCAAAGGCATGGGATAATCGTTATGGCTGCGGCTTAGCAATTGAATTATTAAAAGAGCTTCAAGGAATAGAAGTCCCGAATAACCTATACTCTGGAGCGACTGTGCAAGAAGAGGTTGGACTAAGAGGAGCGCAAACCGCAGCAAACATGATTAAGCCAGATATTTTTTATGCGTTGGATGCAAGTCCTGCAAATGATACATCTGGTGATAAAAATCAATTTGGACAGCTTGGAAAAGGGGCTCTTTTGCGCATATTTGATCGAACAATGGTCACACATAAGGGAATAAGAGAATTTGTATTGGATACGGCAGAAAGCAATAATATAGCGTATCAATATTTTGTTTCACCAGGAGGGACGGATGCCGGTAAAGTACATATTGCAAATGAAGGCATTCCAAGTGCCGTAATTGGCATTTGCTCTCGTTATATCCATACCAGTGCTTCCATCATTCATATTGATGATTATGCTGCTGCAAAAGAATTATTGATTAAGCTTGTCAAAACAACTGATAAATCGACAGTTGCTTCTATTCTTTCTGTTTAAAGGTCTGCGAGAATGAAAAAAGCAAAAGAGATAAGGGGAATGGAGAATGAAAATTTGTATTGGCACAAAAAATCCAGCAAAAATTGCAGCAGTACAAGAGGGGTTTCAGCTGTATGAGAATGCCTCTTTTCTTTCTTTAAATATTCCTTCTTTAGTAAGTGAACAGCCTTTTTCGGATGAGGAAACGATTCAAGGCGCTATTAATAGAGCAAAAGGTGCTGTTTCAAAAGGCGCAGGGGATATTGGCATTGGATTGGAAGGCGGAGTTCAGCAGATGAAAGATGGCCTTTATATTTGCAATTGGGGAGCACTTGCGACGAAAGATGGAGAAGTTTTTATCGCTGGAGGTGCCCGCATTCCGCTGCCTAGTGAAATAGAAGAACAGCTTCTGTTAGGAGAGGAACTAGGTCCCGTTATGGATAAGTATGCCAATAAATATAATATAAGGAATCATCAAGGAGCGATTGGCATTTTAACAAATGGCAAAATTATAAGAAGTGCGATGTTTGCGCATGTGATGGACTTATTAATTGGCCAATATGAATATGAACGTAAATAATATAGGCATTTTATTAGGTATAGAAGCATTTTTTTGATATCATCAAAAAATAATAAAAAGCTTTAAAGGAGGAATAAGCTTGAAAGAACTGCAAACGCAAGAGGAATTTAATGAATTAAAGAACAGCAAGCAAAAGACAGTTTTTTTATTTTCGGCAAATTGGTGTGGAGATTGCCGCTTCATTGAACCATTTATGCCAGAAGTGGAAGAGAAGTATAGTCAATTTACATTTATCCATGTAGATCGAGATAAGTTTATTGATACATGCATTGAATTAGATGTGTTTGGGATTCCTTCCTTTATCGTTTATGAAAACAGCAAAGAATTAGGGCGTTTTGTAAGCAAGGATCGAAAAACACAAGAAGAGATTGAAAAATTTATCGAATCGTTGGCATAAAGTGAAAGTTCAATCAGTGGGGCCAAGTCTCCGCTGATTGTTAGTTGAACCAATCAGGCTTTTATTCAGCAAACTTCTTCCCGCTTAAATTTTTTAGTGTTTTCATCGTTCCTTAGGTGGGGGATTTACTGCCTGCTAAATAGCAATGCAAAAAAACAATACGATTACAGTATTGTTTTTTTCATTACTATGAAAAATAAAGAGATGTTGTTATGATAATGGAAAAAGAGAAGGTTCTGTTAAAAGCAAAAAAGCAAATCGTAAATACGCAACAAGAAATTAATAGATTAAAGGGGCATATTTGGCAAATGAAAATGGATAGCAAAAAAATGAAGGATTTATTAAAAAGCAAGCTGCAAACTGCGGATAGAGTATTTACTTTTGATGCAAAAAAAGATCAAGTGCGCATAGAAAGCAAAAGCTCGCAAAAAGGGGTTACCGTTTCATTGCCTGGAATTATTGCTAAATGGGAAGCTGAAAAAGAGCGTGCAATAGAGGAAGTCGTTTATTATATTGAACAAGGATTGCAGGCATTTGAACAAGAGGCTTCTCGAGATGGCAAAGAAAAAAATATTTTTCCTGTTATTCGTTCAACCTCTTTCCCAATCAAGTCGAATGATGAAATACCATTTATAACAGATGAGCACACAGCAGAAACAAGAATCTACTACGCTTTAGATATGGGAACAACCTATAGATTGATTGATGAACAAGTAATGAAAAAAGAAGGATGGGAACATAATCAAATAAAAGAAATAGCTATGTTTAATGCAAGAAGATTGCCAACAAACGTCAAGGAAGATCAAGTGGCGGGAAACCTGTTTTATTTTCTGAACAGCAACGATGGATATGATGCCAGCAGAATTTTAAATGAAGCATTTATTAAAGAGATGTCTCGCAAAGTAGAAGGAACGATGGCCCTTGCTGTACCTCACCAAGATGTACTGATCATTGCCGATATTAGAAATGAAACAGGCTATGACATTTTGGCGCAAATGACCATGAGTTTTTTTGCAGGTGGAAGAGTGCCTATTACTTCTTTATCCTTTTTATACGAAGAAGGAGAGCTTGAGCCAATCTTTATTTTAGGGAAAAATAAACAAAAAAATAAATAAATAAAGCATTTAAAACTAGTACAGCATGTTTTTTAGCATGCTGTTAAGAAAATTTCATAAAAATGATGCGAAAAATATGTGCAATTGAAAACTGTATGCAATGAAGTAGCCATAAAATAAAAAAGTGTATATATAGTAAAATAATTGCCTGTTTGCTTATCCAGATAAAAGAAAACAGGCAATGTCATTATTTTATTCGATTTTTAGAGAGAATAGTTTCGTTTAAGATAAATAGCAAGGAGAAAATTATTTTATTTAGAGTATAACACAGCCAAAAAACTTTCAAGCTGAGCGAAAACGTTTGGCTTTTGAGGCGTGAAGCCTTGAGAGTAGCGGAGTTTCCATATTCAGTAATCGACACCTAAAAGAGGTGAACAGAGCGTTTGTCGCCTGCTTGAATGAAAATAGTATTTTCATTCTCTTATAGCTGATAGAATAGAAAAAGAGAATATGTAGAAAGAGTGATACAGTGTGAATTGGTTCAAAAAAGTGATGAAGCAAATAAAAAAAGATAGTCAGGATGACATGGACCAAGTGCGATTTGTCGACGAAGAACCAGAGATAACAAATTTACCATTTGAACGAAAAAAAGAAATGGAATCAAAAGTAATCTATCAATATCCAAAGGGTAAGTTCCGTTTTCCTGTTATACCTGACGAACCTCATGTGGAAAAACGCAGAGAGGAGCGGAGCAGAAAAAGAAAAGAGGAGCCGGTTGTCCCTATACTGAAAGAGGAGAAGGCGCCGAAGACTAGCGCAAGCAGTCCCAGTATAGAAAAAATGGTCACCAATAAAGTAGAAATACCAAAAATGAAAAAACCCTTTCGGCCAACAGAAACGATTTCTCCTATCTATGGATATAATAGGCCGGTAAAAAATCAGGAAAAGACAAAAAAGGCATTCAATTTAGAAGAGCACGAACAGTGGCAGGCCAAGTCCTTTTCTCCATCTATACAAACAGAAAAGGAAACATTATTGCTGTTTGAAGAGCAGATGGAGGAAACTGGGCAAAAAGAAGCTGCAATATCGGATGAAGTGCAGACAAACAAAGAGGCGCCATTGGCTGAATGGGAGCATTTTTCTATGCTAGAGGAGGATGAGGATAACCCTGCTGCTTTTGCACAAACGATGGAAATCACTGAAGATAGAATCACTCCCCCTCCTATGCAGCAAAACGACGATAATTCTATCCAAGCACTTGATGTGAAAACAGAAGCCATGGAAGAAGAAGTGGAAATAGGCTGCAAAACTTCCCTTTCTTCTGCCAGCAATCTAACAGGGGATTCGCAAGCAGCAGTGGAGGAAAAAAAGCAGGGAAGATCATCAAAGCGAAGTTCATTGCCATTTAATGTATTAATGCTGAATAAGGATAGACGATACATAGAACAAAAGAGACGAGAAAAGGAAGCATTAGTTTTAGAGCAAAAAAGAACAGAGCAAAAGAAGCAGCATGAGGAGCAATTGGCATTAGCAACAAAAAAAGCAGAACAAAAAAGAATGGATCAATTAACAGCTGCACAAGCAGAAAAAACCAGCGCAAGCATGCAGCAGCATGAGAATAGGATAGTCGAAGAGGAAGAGCAGCCAGCATATTATGTCTTTCCTTCTGTAGATTTATTGCATCCTCCTGTTCAGAAAGTGGAAAATGATGATTGGATTAACGAGCAAACGAATGTTTTGAATAATACATTATTAAACTTTAATGTTCAGGCAAGTGTTGTAAATGTAACGCAGGGTCCTTCCGTAACCAGATATGAGGTACAGCCGGAGCCAGGTGTGAAGGTAAGCAAAATTACAAATCTTTCTGATGATCTAAAGCTAAGCTTAGCGGCAAAAGATATTCGGATTGAAGCGCCGATTCCAGGAAAACATACCATTGGCATAGAAGTTCCCAACCGAACAAGCAGACCAGTATTAATAAGGGAAATTATTAATAGCGATGTTTTTAAACAGTCTGAATCTCCGTTAACGGTCGCTTTGGGTCTGGATATTTCAGGCAAGCCGATTGTAACAGATTTGCGAAAAATGCCTCATGGCTTAATTGCTGGCGCGACTGGCTCTGGAAAAAGCGTGTGCATCAATACAATGCTTGTGAGTCTTATGTATAAAGCAAAACCAGAGGAATTGAAGCTGTTATTAATAGATCCGAAAATGGTGGAGCTTGCTCCATATAATATTATCCCGCATTTGGCAAGTCCGGTAATTACGGATGTAAAGGCAGCAACAGCCGCATTAAAATGGGCTGTAGAAGAAATGGAACGGAGATATGAATTGTTGGCACATGCAGGGGTGCGAGACATTACGAAGTATAATCAGGCAGCGCTGGACAGTGGGAATTATTCGCAGAAACTCCCATATATTGTTATTATTATTGATGAACTTGCGGATTTAATGATGATGGCACCGGCAGATGTGGAAGAAGCAATCAGCAGAATTGCCCAAAAGGCAAGAGCATGTGGCATCCATTTGCTTATTGCGACACAAAGGCCTTCTGTAGACGTTATTACAGGGCTGATTAAGGCAAACGTACCAACTAGAATTGCTTTTTCTGTTTCTTCCCAAATCGATTCCAGAACAGTTATTGATATGAGCGGTGCGGAAAAATTATTAGGAAAAGGCGATATGCTTATTTTAGAGAATGGGACATCAAAGCCAGCACGTTTGCAAGGAACTTTTGTTTCAGATGAGGAAATTGATGAGGTTGTTCAGCATGTAAGGCGAGAAAGAAAACCAGATTATTTATTTGAGCAAGAAGAGCTGCTGAAGAAAGTTCAGATAACGGAAGAAGAGGATGAACTTTTTTTTGAAGCATGCGAATTTATTATTGAGCAAGGCGGAGCTTCAACCTCAAGCCTGCAAAGAAGATTTAAAATTGGCTATAATAGAGCGGCCAGATTAATTGATATGATGGAGAAGCAAGGTTTTATTTCTGAAGCAAAGGGAACAAAACCAAGGGATGTTTTAATTACGGAAGATGAATTTTTGCAGCTGCAGGAACAAGCGTAAGAAATGGCTGAAATGATTATAGAATCTACTCATTCAAAGAGAATAATGACTGTTACATAGTTTTTCTTTGAAAAAGGTGGTATAATCAATAAATGTGATTGCAAAGAAAATAAAGAGAAGCAGCCTAGTTTTTGAAAAATTACAGGAAAACCAAAGGGACATAGCAAGAGAAATATGCTATGAGCAAAATAAAGTTTTGTGTCATATACTGGTTTAAAAGATATACGATTGTTGGAGGTTCTTTATATGACTATTTACCACTTCGTAGGTATAAAAGGGTCAGGAATGAGTGCGTTAGCGCAAATTCTGCATGATATGGGTTTACAAGTACAAGGTTCTGATGTAGATAAAAGATTTTTTACACAAATAGCTTTGGAGGAATCTGGAATAAAAATTCTTCCTTTCCAGAAAGAAAATATTCAGCCTGGAATGAATGTGATTGTTGGGAATGCTTTTCCTGATACACATGAAGAAGTAGAAGAAGCAATGAAATTGGGTCTTCCCGTTGTCCGCTATCATCGTTTTTTAGGTGATTTTATGAAACAGTTCACTAGTGTTGCAGTGACTGGCGCTCATGGAAAAACTTCTACTACTGGATTGTTGTCTCATGTAATGAAAGGAGCAAAACCTACCGCTTATTTAATCGGCGATGGGACTGGTAAAGGCATAGCCGGAGCGGAATATTTTGCTTTTGAAGCATGTGAATATCGCAGACACTTTCTTTCTTACTTTCCAGATTATGCGATTATGACGAATATTGATTTTGATCATCCAGATTATTTTGCTAATATTGATGATGTTTTTTCTGCTTTTCAGGAAATGGCCTGGCAAGTAAAAAAAGGCATTTTTGCATGCGGCGATGATGAGCAATTGCAAAAAATACAAGCAAAGGTTCCTGTTGTTTTTTATGGATTTGGCGATGAAAATGACTTTCAAGCAAGAAATGTCGCCAAAACGACGGAAGGAACGACATTTGAAGTTTATGTAAGAAATACGTATTATAATACATTTTCCATTCCAACATTTGGAGATCATAATATCTTAAATGCCCTTGCTGTTATTGCATTAAGCCATTATGAAGATCTAGATGCAGAAATTGTAAAAGAACGACTATTGTCTTTTGAAGGAGTAAAACGACGCTTCTCAGAAAAAACAATTGGTTCTCAAGTGATTATTGATGATTACGCTCATCATCCAACAGAAATCAAAGCAACGATTCAAGCAGCTAGACAAAAATATCCTGACCGTGAGATTGTTGCTGTATTTCAGCCTCATACATTCTCAAGAACACAGGCATTTCTAAATGAGTTTGCAGATAGCTTGAATTTGGCTGATTCTGTATATTTATGTGAAATATTTGGATCGGCAAGGGAAAACCATGGGAAATTGAGCATTGAAGATTTAGCAAATAAAATTCCGAACAGTGCGGTTATTTCAGAGGACAAAATGGAGACGCTTCAACACCATAAAAACAGCGTCATTATTTTTATGGGTGCTGGAGATATTCAAAAATTCCAGCAAGCATATGAAAAAACACTTGTTTAAGAGAAAAAAAGATGCTGATTGTTTCGGCATCTTTTTTTCAGAGTGTCGAGAAAGTTTTGAAGCAAACCTTCAGGCTGAATGAAAACGTTTGATTACCTTAGGAATTCCCCTTTTTGAGGAGCGGATTTACCTTTTTTGGGGTAATGAGCACCGCAGAAAAGGGGAATGACGAAGAGAGCGAACGTTTTTCAACAGCCTGAAAAAAGATGCTGATTGTTTCAGCATCTTTTTTTGCTTCCAACTAATTAGCAAGTGCAGCAGTATAAGGCTATTTTAAGTTTTCAGGATTAAGGGCTTCTAGTTCCTCTAAAATAAATCTGCCGTCTTTTCTAATCAGCACATCATCAAAGTAAATTTCTCCGCCGCCATAATCAGGGCGCTGAATGTTCACCATATCCCAATGAATATTAGAATGGTTGCCATTAAATGCATCATCATAGCATTGGCCAGGTGTAAAGTGAAAACTCCCATCAATTTTTTCATCAAATAAGATATCCTGCATCGGATAAAGGATATAAGGATTAACGCCAATAGCAAACTCTCCTATGTACCGGGCCCCTTCATCTGTATCCAAAATCTTATTTAACCGCTCTGTATCATTTGCTGTTGCTTTTATAATCTTTCCATTCTCAAATGTTAATTCTACCTGTTCAAATGTAAATCCTTGGTACGGGGAAGGTGTATTATATGTAAGCACTCCGTTGATGGAATCGCGAACAGGTGCTGTATAAACTTCTCCATCTGGAATATTCATTTGTCCAGAACATTTAATGGCAGGAATATCCTTGATGGAAAAAGCAAGATCTGTGCCTGGACCTGTTATTTTTACTTTATCTGTCTTATTCATTAAAGCCACAAGATTATCCATCGCTTTATCCATTTTACTGTAATCGAGATTGCAGACATTAAAATAAAAATCCTCAAACGCTTCTGTACTCATTTTTGCCAGTTGTGCCATTGAAGCATTAGGATAGCGAAGGACAACCCAGCGCGTTTTTGGAACGCGAATGCCGCGATGTACTTTTTTGCCAATCGTTCCGCCTTCAATTTTCATTTTTTCTGCTGGAACATCTGCAAGTTCATTAATATTGTTTCCTGAACGCAATCCAATATAAGCATCCATTTGGCTCATTACATTTGCTTCAAACGCCGCCATCATTTCATACTGCTCTTCTTTTGCTCCTAACAATAAAGAACGATTAATCTCATTATCTTTTAGAGAGACAAAGGGATATCCTCCTGCATTATAAGCTTCTTTGACAAGCGCTTGCACTAGTTCTTTCTGTAGTCCAAAGTTCTCAATTAAAACCTTTTCGCCTTTTTGCAGACGGATAGAATAATTGATGAGATTTTTTGCTAGCTGCTCAATACGTGGATCTTTCATAATATGTACCTCCAAAAGTAAGCTACAATAATGTGCAACTATTATTGTACTCCAAAAAAATTTTTTCTCCAATAAGAATGCTAGCCCGCTCAAGGTCTTTTGCGACAATAGCATAAGAAGCTTCATCTGTGCTAAAGAAGGGGGCAATAATAATAGGGATTCCATTCTGCCAATAAAGTGAAACTTCAATCAGCGGGGACTTTCCACTGATTGTTAGTTGAACCAATCAGGCTTTTATAGGCTAGTTTGGCCACCTAGATTTCTCATTTCTCTTACAATCCCTTAGGTCGGGGGCAAAGGTTCGTTAATGCATGATAAATTGGCAGAAAATGCTGTTCTCTCTTTTGCATCTGTTAGATTTCGCCAATAGTGTAGTCTCTTTATTTATGCCTGCTTTCCGCGGGGCGTTTGCTTGAGCATCCGCGCCATGTTTTACCTGTCCGGCAAATCCTGCTCCAATCAATCTGTTTAACAATAGGGTTCAGTCATAAAACTTATAAAAAACAGCAGTCCTTTAGAAAACAGCCTTATTTATATACAAAGCAATTTTCAAAGGGAATTATATTTGTTTCTCTTATTCTTTCCCTCTATAATAAAAAAGAAAAGTGTTTAAATAATGGAAAAGATGGGAAAGTAACTAAAAAGCGGAGGTGCGATAATCATGATTGAAATTTTATATTGGAGTGTAGCATTAATAGCAATAGCATTCACTATTTTAGTCATTTATTTGGCAAAAACTTTAAAGTCATTACATATTACGTTAGATAGTGTTTCCAAAACATTGACAGGATTAGAAAGACAGCTTGATGGAGTAACAAGAGAAACAACAGTATTGCTTGAGAAAACGAATCTTCTGGCAGCAGATATTCAGCAGAAATCAGAAAGCCTAAACAGTGTTGTCGATGCGGTAAAAGGGGTTGGAGATTCTATTAAGGGCTTTAATGAATCTGTACAGACGATTACGACAAATGTTGAAACAACTGTGGAGAAAAATCAGGATAAAATTGCTCAAGTAGTTCAATGGAGCAAGATTGTCATGAATATCAAAGATCAATGGAGTGCCAGAAAAGCATTGGCAAAAACAAGAAGTGATCGATCTATATAAAGCAGAGGAGGATAATGGCATGAAAAAAGAACAAGAAGAAGTGCGTATGGAAAGCGGCGGCTCAAAGGACTTTTTATTGGGAGCCATTGTAGGCGGAGTTGTGGGGGCAGCGGCAGCATTATTTTTTGCGCCAAAGCCTGGGAAAGAGCTGCTTCATGACATGAATGAACATGCGAATTCTCTAAAAGGCAAAGGAATTGAGCTAACAGGCACATTAAAAGAAAAAAGTTCAGAATACATTTCGATTGCCAAGGAGAAAACAGATCAGCTTACGACTGCTGTTTCGAAACAGTCTAGCAGCATAGTGAATAAAATGAAAGAGACTGGTGGAAAAGGAGACTTGCCGATAAATGAGGCAGATGCTGGCATAGAAGATAAGCAAAAATCGACGGAAGAAAAGTTTAAAAGTGAGTATGATGAAATTCAACGGAAATTAGAGGAAACAAAAAAAGCATTTGACGAGACAGAGAGCAAATATAATCATTCTGCTGTGGAAAACAGCCAAAACTAATAAAGTGAAACTAACAATCGGGCTTTTACGGGCAAGTTTCTATCCACCTAGATTTTTCGTTTCTCCTCATCATCTTTTAGGTGGGGGTCAAAAGCCCGTTAATGCCGGATAAATAAATGCCTTCCTAGATGTCTACAAGTGTCCAGGGAGGCATTTTAATCGATACATACTAGTCCATTTCCTTTAGCTGCTAATTATATGGTATTGTAAGGGGAGTAAGACGAGATTATTTGGATAAAGACGGAGGAGGAATTGAAATGAAAAAAATTAATACAGTAGAAGAATTTAATCAAGTGCTTGCAGATAATGAAGCGATTTTATTTTTAAAGCATAGCCTAACATGTCCAATCAGCCAGGCCGGTTTTGAACAGTATCAACAATATACAGCAAATAATGATAAGGTGCATGCATATTATTTAGCGGTCCAAGAGGCTAGGCCCTTATCCAATTATATTGCAGAAACTTATGGAGTTAAGCATGAATCCCCACAAGCACTATTATTTGCCGATGATCAGGTTGTTTGGAATGCATCCCATTACAATATTACAGTAGAAGCTTTAAAAGACGCTGTTAATACTATTAAATAAAAAGAAGGTGCTGATTCATTTTGTCAGCTTGTTCTTCAGAGTGTCGAAAAAGTCATAAAGTAAAAATCCAGGCTGAATGAAAGCGTTTGACTATCAAGAATCTCCCCCTTTTCGAGGAGCGGAGTTACCGTTTTTAAGGTAATGAGCACCACAGAAAAGGAGAAGAGAGCGAACGTTTTTTTGCAGCCTTAAGACCAAGCTGATGCACTTTGTCAGCTTGGTCTTTTTATGTTAGCTTGTTGGAGCGCTGGCCGGCCAAATTAGCTGAAGATTATCGCCTTTTTTTAAGGGGGTTAGAAAGGTTGCCTTTTCGCCGTTTCTTATCAATTCAAATGTTCCATGATTTACTTTGGGTCTATCGATTTGGATATATCCAAATAAATCTTGAAAGAAAAATCCGTTAAATGGTTTTTGTTCTATAATTATTTTATCGCCATTATATAAAGTCGCATCTAATTTGAGCAGCTGTCCATTTCGTTTGAATTGCGCCAGTTGTTTGGCAAGTGTCAGTTTTTTTCCGTTAAAAGTGACAGGCAGCACCTGATATAATAATATATGTTTTAATTCGGCCAGCTCTTTTACAGTTGGTGCCTTTTTGCTCTTAATAGTTATTTCATCCCCGTCTTCAAATTTATAGTCTAATTTAATCGGGAGACCATTTCGCAGTATACTGCCTGAAAATGCTGGAATAACCGTATCTTTTTCATTGATAGATAGCTTAAAAGGCTGAATTACCTTCATATAAGAATCTAATTGGAGACTCTGCAGCAATTCTTTTATTGTTTGCGGCGTACTGTATTCTATTCTGTCGCGATCTTCTATCCATTTTTCTAGTGAAGAATCTGAGCCATTGCAGCGAATAGATGTGGTGACTTGAAATGTGTCTCCATTAATTTGCACCGATTTAACGGGAGCCATATCCAATAAATCCTTTATTTGGACATCAGCTTGTTTACCATCAGCTCCTTTATAGACAGTCAATGCTTCCCCATTCTGCACAATATCATCTAATGAGCATGTTATCTTATTGCGCATAATAACAGGGGCTTTCCCATAAGTTCCTGGTATGGTAATTTGCTGCGTGTTTACAGATACAATCATGGCATTGCCTGGTTTGCCATACAGCTTATTTAAGTTTATGCCTGAAGCTAGCAGGCAGTCACCCACGGTCAATTTATTTATTTCAAATAAACGAACAGGCTGTTCATTTACATAAATAGTTTTATACTGGACAGGAGATTTTCCAGCTGCAATGGCAATGCCAACAGGCGTAACTAATTCAGGGCCTTTTACGTTTGGATCTGCAAAAGTTAGATGAGTGATGGCATCTATGCCTCTGATCGCAACACGGTTGTCTGGAAGATGAAGCATTTCGGCAATTTTCCCAGAAAGGGCCGGTGTTTGGCTTCCCCCGCCAACAAGCATAACAGCTTTAGGAGCTTTATGATTGTTTAATGCTAATATTTCTCTGCAGATATGGTCGCTGAGCTTATCTAATGCGGGAGAAATGTTTGCAATCGCTTCTTCCTTGTTTACTTCTGTCGTAAAGCCTAATATATCTGTTACAGAAATAACATCATGCTTAGACAGCTGCTTTTTGGCTTCTTCTGCAAGAGGAAAGTCCAGTAAGTATTGATCGCTGATGGCCTCTGTTATTTCGTCTCCTGCAATTGGCACCATTCCATATGCAATAACAGTTCCAGAATCTGTTATTGCAATATCAGAGGTTCCGGCCCCAATATCAACCAATGCTACATTTAATCTGCGCATAGAGGGAGGAATGAGTACATTAATGGCAGCAATAGGTTCTAATGTTAAAGCCTCCATTTCTAAATCAGCCCGGTGGAGTGCTGCAATTAAAGATTCTACGACCACTCTAGGGAGAAATGTAGCAATAATTTCTACCGCTGCAAAATCGCCTTGCTGGTCAATTAAATTCCCCATTTCTTGCTTATCCAATAAATAGTGAAGAACAGAATAGCCTACACAATAATAGAACTGGCTTTTGTCTTGTTGATTGCTCTTTTCTGCAACAGTACTTTGTGCTGTTTGGACAGCTGTAAGCTCCAAATGGAGTATATCTTGCTGTGTAATTATTGGTTTGCCTTTGATGTTTATAGAGCAGGAGGCTTTTTCTGTTTTAAGAGCGCGGCCGGCAGCGGCGACTGATACTTTATGTAGAGGGCCATGTTTTTTTTCTAATTGTAATTTTATTTCTAAAATAATTTTTGAAACTGCTAAAACATCATGTATTTGTCCATCAAGCATGGCTCTTTCTTTATGCTCAATGGACAAAATATCGACAACATGATGTTTTTCGCCATTTTTCTCTAAAATAATCCCGACAACAGATCGTGTACCAATATCTAAAGCAAATATTTTATTTTTATCGTGCAAAGAAAACACCTTCTTTATTATTTAAGAATATTATTTTTATAGAAAAAATCCGTTTTTCTTAATTGCTTTAATGCTTAAAAGCGTTTAATTATTAAAGAAAATTAGTGACAATGTCAAAAAGATGATTTATAATAAATCCAATCACAAGAAATGTAACATATTTTTATATGTCCATAAAGAATATTGAAAATTTGTCTAAATAGAACTAATATGAAAATTCTGTAGATGACAAGTCAAAAAGGATGGGATACCAGATGAGTAACAAAGAATTGGAACAATTGCGGGATCGCGTGGATGAATTGAATTTAGAAATTTTAGAAAAAATTAATGAAAGAGCAGCCCTTGTGCAAGAAATTGCTCAAGCAAAAGTAACACATGGAGCTCATCGTTATGATCCAGTTCGCGAGCGCACAATGCTTGATCATATATTGGCAAAAAATGATGGACCGTTTGATAATGCAACGATCTCTCATTTATTTAAACAAATCTTTAAAGCGGGCTTGCAGCTGCAGCAAGAGGATGACAGCAAAGCATTGCTAGTTTCCCGCAAAAAGAAGCCAGAAGACACAATCGTTGATTTAAATGGAACAAAAATTGGCGATGGTATTCCAAAGTTTGTATTTGGACCATGTTCTGTAGAGTCATATGAACAAGTAGCAAAAGTAGCAGAATCCGTAAAAGCAAAAGGATTAACATTGCTTCGCGGCGGCGCATTTAAGCCAAGAACATCCCCGTATGACTTCCAAGGCTTAGGAGTGGAAGGCCTAAAAATATTAAAGCGTGTATCAGAAGAATATGGATTATCTGTTATTAGTGAAATCGTAAGCCCAGAGCATATCGAAGAAGCCCTTGATTACATTGATGTTATTCAGATTGGTGCCCGCAATATGCAAAATTTTGAATTATTAAAGGCTGCTGGAAGCGTAAAAAAACCAGTTCTTCTAAAAAGAGGCTTAGCAGCTACTATTGAAGAGTTCATTAATGCGGCTGAATATATTATGTCACAAGGAAATGACCAAATTATGCTTTGCGAGCGCGGTATTCGTACGTATGAACGTGCAACAAGAAATACATTAGATATTTCAGCTGTGCCAATTTTAAAACAAGAAACACATTTGCCTGTATTTGTAGATGTTACACATTCTACTGGCAGAAAAGATCTGCTGTTGCCTTGCGCAAAAGCAGCATTAGCAATTGGGGCAGATGGTGTAATGGCAGAAGTTCATCCAGACCCAGCAGTAGCATTGTCTGATTCCGCACAGCAAATGGATTTAAAACAGTTTGACGAATTTTATAATGCAATTCAAGCCACTCCATTTGTAAAAGCATAATTTTTTATGTATGCTTTAAGCATAGGCTACTTCTACTAAAAAAGGTAGAAGCAGCCTATGCTTTTTTGCGCTAATTTTGTTTATGACTAGTTAATGGGACAGTAATCTTCCACTGATTAAAGTTTCGCTTTATTTCCTATAATTCCTTATGAAAATCTGATGAGAAAGCTAATTATTGGGAATAATAATAGTAGAAGACATAAATTTATGAAAAAAGGCATTGTTCTTTTATTTTTATATAAATATAAAGCTTTTATGAAGTTTTTTGTTATAATGAATAAAAAAGGCGTTTTTTTTTGAAAAAAAATGAAAGCTTGTCATTGCGGCATTTTGAACGTTATCGTATGATTAAATACATAATTAGACAAGATTAGCTATATACGAACAAAACGGCTGTATGCTTAGCTGCTTGCAATGTAAAAAGATAATAATGAATGGACATATAAAAGGAGTGTTTTAATAGTATGAATATAACGATATATGATGTTGCCAGAGAAGCGAGTGTATCCATGGCAACCGTATCAAGAGTAGTAAATGGAAATCCGAATGTAAAACCAGCAACAAGAAAAAAAGTATTAGAAGTAATCGATCGATTAGGCTATCGTCCAAATGCTGTTGCGCGTGGACTAGCTAGTAAAAAGACAACAACAGTTGGTGTTATTATCCCTGATATTTCAAGTACTTTTTACGCAGAATTGGCAAGAGGAATCGAAGATATTGCAACAATGTATAAATATAATATTATTTTAAGCAATTCTGATCAGAATAAAGACAAAGAGCTTCATCTGTTAAATACAATGCTTGGCAAACAAGTAGATGGTATTGTATTTATGGGTGGAAATATTACAGAGGAGCATGTACAAGAATTTGAAAAGTCTCCTGTACCAATTGTTCTTGCTGCAAGCATTGAAGAAAGCCAAAAGATTTCATCTGTTAATATTGACTATGCACAAGCAACATTTGATGCGGTAACTTCTTTTATTGAAAAGGGGCATCAAGTCATTGCCCTTGTGCTTGGTTCAATGGAGGAGCCTATTAACAGCAAAGAAAAGCTTATGGGATATAAAAAAGCGCTAGAAGCTGCTAATATTGCATTTGATGAAAGCTTAGTGGTTGAGGGCGATTATACGTATGAATCAGGAATCGAATCTTTTGAGAAGCTGATGGAGCAAGCAAATAAACCAACTGCAATTTATGTTGGATCAGATGAAATGGCAATTGGCGTTATCCATGGTGCAGAAGACAGGGGATATAATGTGCCAAATGATTTTGAAATAATCAGCTCTGATAATACAAAGCTTACCCTGATGGTGAGACCGCAGCTGACTACAATTGTACAGCCATTATATGACATAGGAGCTGTTGCTATGCGTCTTTTAACAAAGTATATGAACAAAGAGACAGTGGAAGACCATATTGTTGTTTTACCTCACAGAATAGAAGAACGTTCCTCTACTAAAAAGGGGTAATGGAATAATTAAATAGTGTTATGTTTGTGCAGAAAGAATGGTGTAATATAGCCATTCTTTTTTTTTGGAGAAGTTTAGAATTATACAGTTTTAAGTATTAGCTGCATTTTTTCTCCAAAATTTACTTATAGATTTATCTTTTTTATTTCTATAAGATTAGTAGAGAAAATACGCTGATTTTCAAGGAAACTACTAATTTTAGGAGTTGAATAATGAAAAAATTCTTTTTCCTTTTTTTAGTGATGGCAATAATGACTTCTGTTTTGTTCAATCCACTTTATCCACAAGCAAGCAGCAATCCAATTCTCCAAGTTAAGCTAGTAAATTATATAGGCAATACAACATCCATTACCCTTAAAACAACAGGTGAATATGAATTATCAAATGGAAAAACCATTAATGATGGATCCACTTTTATTGCAGAAGTGAAAGATGATTCGTTGCAATTTACTGCTGGCGCCGACAAAAAGACTTTAATAAAAGGCGATATATTAACCCTTCATGCGAAAAAGGCTTCCAATACTTTAGCATTAAATGGCCGCAGCTACTATGGAGATTTTCAATTTATAGTAGAGAAAAGCAAAATAAGTAATAAGCTGTATATTCGGCCGATCAATAAGGTAGATATGGAAACATATTTAAGAGGAGTGGTTCCACAAGAAATGCCTGCATTATGGCCGGTGGAAGCATTAAAAGCACAAACTATTGCCGCGAGAACATATGCATTGAAGCATAAAGATGATAAAGAGTTTGTTGATACCATTTCTAATCAAGTGTATGGGGGCACATATGCCCTTCATTCAAAAAGCGATGAGGCAGTGCGGCTAACAGAAGGAATGGTATTAAAATATAATGATAAACTAATAGATGCAGTTTTTTCTTCTAGCAATGGAGGAAGAACAGAATTAAATTCGAGTGTATGGGGCGGCTCTGTACTCCCTTATTTTGCTGTTAAAGATGATTTGTATGATTTTAATCCTGCAAATAAAATGAAATTTCTTTGGAGTATAGAATTAAATCAGCAGCAGCTTGATTCTGCCTTGGATTTATCTAAGGCAGAAAAATGGTGGAATTCTGTTATGGAGAAGGATGCAAATCTTCCAGTATTAAAAAATATGAAAAGCTGGATGCAGACACAAGGGTATATAAATGAAATAAAGGACATAAAAATAATGAATATCCCCTTGCTGCAGCTGAATTTATCGAATAAAACACCCGGCGGCAGGGTGCTCGAGGGCTCTGCTACCATTGTTTATCTCAAAAAAGAAACAGTAGACAATAAGATAGTCGTAAAAAAGAATACGTTAGAATTAAAGAATGTGGCAGCTTCAAAAATACGTGCACTTGTAGGAATTGAAAGCATGCGCAGTTATTTAGTCGATGTATCAAATGAAAAGGCGGGGCATGTGACGATACAGGGAAGAGGATACGGGCACGGGGTTGGATTAAGCCAATATGGTGCCAGAAATAGAGCTGATGCTGGACAAACATATCAGCAAATTTTAGGATTTTATTATCCGGGAGCGGCCATTATAAAAGAATACAGCAATGCTGCTGTTTCTGAGCAAAAGCCAAAAATAGTTGAACAAGCGAAACCGGCTGCAGAAACAAAATCAGCTGTACAAGATAAAGCGCCGCCAACAATCACTAATATGAAAATAAGTGCAGATTATAAAAAAAATAAAGCAAAATTATCTATGAAAATAAGCAAACCAGGAAAATTAACAGTTAACATAAAAGATCAAAAAGGCAAAGTTATTGCTACATTGAGCAAAAATAAGGTAGTAAAAGCAGGAAGCGTGTCGTTTAATTGGAATATTGGAAAAGTCAAAAACGGGATATATAAAGTGACAATAGAAGCTGCAAATAATAATGGATTTAAGCGCAATTTTACAAATAAGGTTACAATCAAAAAGCCAGCTTCTGTACAAAAAGGAAAGGTAAATACAGCTATACTGAATGTAAGAGAAAAGCCGACTACTCATTCTGTAGTCAAAATGAAGTTGAAAAAGAGGCAGTCTGTTGTAATACTTTCCAAGCAAGATTCCTGGTATAAAATAGAAACAGGAAAAAGCGTGGGCTATGTCAAAAGCAAGTATATAACAAAAGACTGATAAAGTGAAACTAACAATTAGTCTAAGCACTCTGCTGATTATTGGCTGTACTAATCAGATTTTGACTCAGCAAGTTTCTATCCTCTTAGATTTTTCGTTTTTCTTCTCTTCTGGAGGAGAGATCAAAACTCTGTGAATTTCTGATAAAAAGTCCCCTTTCCAAAATGGAGAGGGGACAGCTTTTTATTAACGAGTGTGCTTGATTGCAGCGAGAAGAGTCCTTTAATCAAAAATGTGCTTTAATAAAGTCTTAAAAAGGGCAATGGAAAGGTCGACGATAAAACCTTCCACTGCCCTTTTGCATATAAAAGAGATTTTTTGTGACTAGCGAGAGGAGTCCTGTGCAGCTGGATGCCAATTATTCATTATTGCTGTTGGTTTCCTTTTGCTGTTCCTTTTGCTTGTTAGTTGAATCATTTTCTTGCTGCTTATTTGTTGTGTCATTTTTTGTTTCTTCTTTTTTGCTATTTGCATTGGTGCTGTTGCTATTTTTGTCTGAATTCGTCTTTTTATCGTTTTGTTGATTATTTTGTTTATCTGTATCTTGGTTCTTTTTATCTTTGGAGTTGTTCTCTTTGTTATCTTCCTTTTTCTTTGTTTCTCCAATTTTTATTACATTGGAGGAAGAGGACTCTCTGCCGGCAATATCAACAGCTTTTACAGTATAAGATCCAGAACCATTATTGAAATAAAGCTTTTCTCCAGCCTTTTTGCTACCCACTTTTTTTCCATCTTTATAGATTCGATAGCCTACGACGTCATTTTCAGCATGTTTGGACCAAACGATTCCTTTGCCGCTATTGGTTATTGTAATAGCAGAAGGCGTTTTTCCGTTATCATACATTTTTTTCGAAGGAGCAGCTAATTTATTCCAATTAGAATTGTTTTGCACAAGTGAAGAGGCATCAGAGATATCTACTCCAAATAATTTTTTTAGATAATCTGGGTTCAGCATTAATCCTGATTCAGTAAATTCACTTGGCGTAGAATCTAAAGCAACATAGCGTGCATCGCCAATCTGCACAACTTTTCCAGCTACTAAACTATCATCTGCTTTATTTGGCGCTGTTCCTGATTTAAATAAATCTGTTGTAACAAGGCCAGCTTTTGAACAGCCTGCAGAAGGCAACAGTCCTGAGACAGAGCAGATGGATCTTCTAACAATTCCGCCAGGCATTTTAAAGCTTTCAGAAGGGTCAACCAGCTCTGGGTTAATGTCATAGACTGCATTCATAAAATCAGCCCATAAATAGTTTGTGCGCATACTATAGCTTAATCCTCCTGTATATAAAGACTTGGGGGTGTCATAGCCTGTCCATACCCCAAAGGAAACATTAGGATTTGTTGCAACAAACCAAGAATCGGTAAAGTTTTGTGCTGTTCCTGTTTTTCCTGCCCAATCTGAGTGAAATTTTAAACGGTTGTTTACAGCCGCCGCTGTACCTTCAGTGACAACATCTCTCATCATATCTAGCGTTAAATAAGATGTTTGTGGACTAAATACCTCCACAGGCTCTACTTTATGCTGATAAATGACTTTTCCATTTTTATCGACAATTTTATCGATCATATAGGCGTCAATGAATTTTCCATCATTTGCAAATGTTCCATATGCATTTGTATTTTCTTCGACTGTTACTCCTGTTTCTAAGGCTCCTAATGCAGTTGCTCTGTTTGTATAGTCCCCTTCCTTAAGAGAAGTGAATCCCATTTTTTCTAAATATTTAGCAGGTTTTTGAGGAAGAATATCTACATATGCTTTTACTGCTGGAACATTATAGGATTTGGCTAATGCATATCTCGCTGTTACTAGACCGTGATATTGCATATCATAGTTTGATGGCCATGCTTTATTGCTTCCAGGGTTCAATCGCAGCGGTAGATCAGGTAAAATACTTCCTGGCGATAATGTATTAAGTTCGATTGCAGGACCGTATACTAGCAATGGCTTCATGGTAGAACCATTTGAACGTTTAGCGCTGGTTGCATGGTTTAGCGCCTCTCTATCGTGGTCTCTTCCGCCGACAAAGCTGATAATTTTTCCTGTTTTATTTTCAATTAAAATTGCGCCGGTTTCTACTGGCTCTGAGACAGTTTCTGTTTTTCCGGTCTCGCTATTTGTAACTGTTTCTGATTTGGTAGGACCATATAAGGCGAAATTTTTGGCGACTTCCTGCATTTTATCATAGATTTTTTTATCGATAGTACTATGGATTTCATAGCCGTTTTGATGCACTTGACGGTCTGCTAGCGTCGTATACTGTTCAAGCAGTATATCGTCTTTTTGCAAATCCTCTTTCGAATAGCCATCTTTTTTTGCTAAAATTTCTGCAATGATTTCTGTTGATCTTTTTTCCAGTTCATATGTGAGCCATGGATATGTTTCTGTTGGGCTTTTTTTGGCTGGAATAAAGTCTTTTGTAATATCATACTTACTGGCATCTTCGTATTCCTTTTTGGTGATTTTCTTTTCTTTATACATTCTTGATAAAACGATTTTCATTCGAGAGATGCCGGGCTCCAAATTTTCTTTTACTTTCCCTTCTTGGGTAAATGGAGTATAGCCAAATGGGCTTTGCGGTAAACCAGCAATAAATGCAGCTTGCGGCAGCGTTAATTTTTTTGCATCTACGCCGAAAATGCCATTTGCAGCAGCTTGTACACCTGCAATATTGTGCCCAGATGAGTTTCTTCCAAATGTAGAAACATTCAAATAGGCTTCTAAAATTTCTTTTTTATCAAAGAATTTTTCTAGCCTAAGTGCCAGAAGAATCTCTTTTGCTTTTCTTTCAAAGGATACTTCGTTTGTAAGAATTTGATTTTTGATAAGCTGCTGGGTTAGTGTACTCCCCCCGGATTGACTTGAAGTATTCGCAACTTCTTGAAAGACTGCACGCATGATAGATTTTGGGACAACCCCATCATGCTCGTAGAAATATTTATCTTCTGTTGCAACAACGGCATCAATTAAATATGGGGAAACATCCTTTAGCTTTACTTCTTCCCTTTCTAAATCAGTTGGCAATTTTCCTAAATAGACATTATTGGAAAAGTAGACTTCAGATGTTTCTTCATAGTTGTAAATATCTTTTTTCATCGTGTTGTATGAACGCACCGGCTCTTCTTTTACTAATGATGCAAAATAGCCGGCTCCAGCCCCTAAAGCAAATCCGCCTCCGATTAAAAGGCAAATGATAAAAAGCAAAATGAGATTCCATACCACTTCATATGTTAAGCGGGCTTTTTTAACTGTTTGTTTATTGGTAAAGAAGCTTCGGAATATATTCCAGTAATTACTCCACTTCGGCCTATCATTCATTCATATCAGTCCTCCTAAAATCACATACATTATAGCATAAAGAGGAGGGACAATTTGGTTTTTTTTTGTTAAAGCATTTGACAGACTGTTTGTTTTTATGATAAAAATAACTCAACTATATATTGATCGTTATTGTAATGATGGGAATAAGTAGCTCTTTTATCACTATTACAGAGAGTCATTGGCTGGTGAAAAATGGCATAAATAAAAGAGTGAATTACCTCCCTGAACTTTTGCTGGGAAATGGCTAATTAATATAGGCAAAGTAGCAGCAAACGGGATATGCCGTTATCTATTAGAGTGGAGAAGAAATATTTTTCTCAAATTAGGGTGGTACCGCGCTTATTTTGCGTCCCTGCATATAGATGCAGGGGCTTTTTTTATTGCAAAGGAACTGTTTTTCCGGAAAAAATAACGATTAATATAGTTTAAGATGACATTATAAAGTGATGGAGGCTACTTGCAATGAATTTATTAGAAGATTTACAGTGGAGAGGGATTATTTACCAGCAAACAGATGAAGAAGGCTTAAAAGAACAGCTAAAAGAAAATATGACATCCTTATATTGTGGGGTCGATCCCACTGCTGATAGTATGCATATTGGTCATCTTTTGCCGTTTTTGACATTAAGGCGCTTTCAGAATGCCGGTCATCGGCCGATCGTCCTTGTCGGCGGAGCAACAGGGCTTATAGGCGATCCGAGCGGCAAAAGTGAAGAAAGAAAGTTGCAGACGCTTGATGTTATTGGCCATAATGTAAAATGTTTGCAGCAACAATTAAAAAGAATTTTTGATTTTGATGGAGAAAATGGTGCGGTTATGGTGAATAACTATGATTGGGCCGGTTCTATGGATATTGTTACTTTTTTAAGAGATTATGGAAAACATATTGGAATCAATTATATGCTGGCGAAAGATACAATCGCTTCTCGATTAGAAACGGGAATTTCTTTCACAGAATTTACGTACACCATTCTTCAGGCTATGGATTTTCTGCATTTATACGAACATCATAATTGCAAACTGCAGATTGGCGGAAGCGATCAATGGGGAAACATTACAACAGGATTAGAGCTGATTAGAAAAAATATGCCAGAAGGCGCAAAAGCATATGGTCTAACGATTCCTCTTGTAACAAAAGCTGATGGCACAAAGTTTGGAAAAACAGAAAGCGGAGCAATTTGGCTGGACGCTTCTAAAACAACGCCATATGAGTTTTACCAATTCTGGATTAATACTGCAGATGCAGATGTAGTCAAATATTTAAAATTCTTTACATTCCTATCGAAAGAAGAAATCGAACAACTGGAAGAAGCAGTGCAAGAAGAGCCGCATTTGCGCAAAGCACAAAAAAGACTAGCAGAAGAAATGACTACATTAATTCATGGAGAGGCTGCATTAGAGCAAGCGCAAAAGATTACGGCCGCATTGTTCAGCGGGGATATTAAAAATCTTACAGCAGATGAAATTCAGCAAGGATTTAAGGATGTGCCAACATATGAGCATAAAGATGGAGAAGCTGTTCTTGTTGACTTGCTAGTAGCTTCTGGAATTGTTTCTTCTAAGCGCCAAGCACGAGAAGATGTTACAAACGGTGCTGTATATATTAATGGGGAAAGAAAACAAGAGGTGGATTATGTATTAACAAAAGAAGACCGTATCGAAGAGAAATTTACAGTTATTCGCCGCGGCAAAAAGAAATACTTTTTAATTAAATTTTAAATAGGTACGCAAGAGAGCAAAGGAAATTAAAAGTAATAAAATTCTTTGCTTTTAGAAAGATAGACCCTTTCTATGTAGAGTATTTTAACAATAAATACCTCGCATAGAGAGGGTTTTTTTGTGGCGAAAATTATATGCTTTTTGCTGAAGTTTTATTTTTGATAATAAAAAATTAATGGAAGTATAAATAGGGATAGAATGAAAAATTTTTATTTTATATTGCTTTATAAAAATATAATCAAATGGAAAATAAATGAAATATATGTTTTCTAGAATCTTTTCGCCGTATTATAACAAAATAAATGGAGTATTAAAAAGATTGCTTGATAAAATCTTTAAATGAGTCTAAGAGAGAAGGCAGTCATATATTGACCATGGCATGCAGAAAATTAAAACAATGCAAATAAATAGAACAATACTTTATTCAATAAACCTTTGTATTGTAACACAGAGGCTGCTTAAATCCTGCAACAGACTCTTTAAAAGAGTAATTCTGCATTCCGGCTAATATTAACAATTAGCTTTATGTGTATAGTTGGGTTCAGCTAGATTTAATGGAGCATATGCCAAGGACTTGACATGAGGCATATTGAATGAGCAGCCAATTTATGTTTTTATCTATTATCAATCTTAGCAATAAAGGAAAACTAATTAATCAATAGGAGGATAATAACAATGAAAAAAAATGGTGCAGACAACACAAATATTGCAGGGAAAATTTATGATGTAAAAGATTATCATAAAGAGGACGAAGTATCTGCAGGACTTTCTTCTACACATGAACAAGCAAGTGATACGATGACAGAAGGTACAATCGATGGCGTTATGGAAAATGTTGCTGGGAAAGATATTCCGTTGCAAAAAAATAGAAAATAAAAACTATGCCCCCTAAAAACACATAGTTTTTAAGAAGCATGGTATAAAGCTATAGATAAAAGCAGGCTTCTGCATGTTCACCCTTAAAGTGTCATTTTGATTTTCTCTACGCTCTGATAATGTATTGTTAGCATTTAAATTTTATTATTAGTCCGCTATGCATATAAATACGACAAATAAAAAACCAGAAACAAAAAGTTTCTGGTTTTAAATATACTTTTAATAAAGAATACTTATTAACGAGAGTAGAACTCAACGATAAGAGCTTCGTTAATTTCTGCTGGCAATTCAGAACGTTCTGGTAAACGAGTGAATGAACCTTCTAATTTATCAGCATCAAATGTTAAGAAATCAGGTACGAAGTTATTTACTTCTACTGCTTCTTTAACAATATCAAGGTTGCGTGATTTTTCACGTAAAGTGATAGTTTGGCCTGCTTTTAGACGGTATGATGGAATGTCCACGCGAGAACCATCAACTAAGATATGGCCATGGTTTACAAGCTGACGTGCTTGACGACGAGTACGAGCAAGACCTAAACGATAAACAACGTTATCAAGGCGAGTTTCTAAAAGAGCCATGAAGTTTTCACCGTGTTTACCAGGCATTTTGCCAGCAATATCAAATAAATTACGGAATTGGCGCTCATTCACACCATACATATGACGTAATTTTTGTTTTTCTTGTAATTGTAAACCGTATTCTGATAATTTTTTGCGTTGGTTTGGACCATGTTGTCCTGGTGCGTAAGGGCGTTTATCTAATTCCTTACCAGTACCACTTAATGAAATGCCAAGACGACGAGAAAGTTTCCAGCTTGGACCTGTATATCGAGCCATTATAGACTCCTCCTTCATGTTTTTATTTGGTAAAATAAAAACAGATGCAAATTTTTCTTTCTGTACATTTTATCTTCATGTACCTTCGCCCTAGCAGCTAAGGGTTACACAATACACCATCAATTATCTTGAGGAATAAAATGAAACAGTAAAGTATTTTACATATGCTGCAATATTTTACACAAAGAGTATTATATGTCTTTAGGTGATAGAATGTCAAGAAAAGGTTTGTTTTTTCTATTTTTATTTGAATGCTAGTGATCTTTTTGCTTGTTTTGCAAGAGGGCTGGAAACCATCTTTTTCTCTAAAAGGATGGTTTATAGAAAAATAATTTTCACCTGATTAGATGGACCTATGATATAATTATATAGAAATAATAGACAGATATATTATAGAAGAAAATAATTAGAGTTTCCTTTGAAAACAAGAGCCCCTAAAATAATAGAGATAAAAAAACAGCGATAAGGCCAATTTTATGTATGCTAATTGGCCATAAAAAAAGAGGCGTTTATACATCAAAGCTTACTTAAATATAACCGATATATAGAATGAAATAGTTAGATAAATTAGGTGATGATTAAATGGACATGCTTGGCCACCAAATAATATTAAAAATAAAAAGTCGTTTTTTTGATATTGTTGATACAAATAGTCATAATTTAAGTTACATCCAATTGCTGGAAGAAATGTTAACGAATATAAAAGTTGTTTTGCATGTTAACGATATTGCTTTATATAGTTGCAAGGAATGGGACGATCAATGGAGGGTTGAAGCATCAACAGATTCTTCTTTATTTTATCAAACTATTCCGAATTCTTTGGAGTTTCGTCAATTGCTGATGTCTCAGAAAATTTATCGCCAATCGATTGAGATAGAGGAATTTAATAAAAATGTTATTTTATTGCCATTAAAAAATAAAGAGGGGATTAATAGCTTTTTTGCGATTGGAACTAACGGTGCAGAGCAAAAAAGAGGCTATAGTGATGCTTTTTTGGAGATTCTCGGTGAGCAATGCAGCTTATTTCTTAATAAGGTACAGAGTTTAGTGAAAATTGTGGCAGAGGAAAAAAAGTATAAGCGGTTATTTAGCGTAACAGAAAAGTTTCACTCTTCTATGAAAATGGAAGATGTACTTAGAGAAGTTATTAATACATTGCAGGAGCTATATCCAACATTTTCTTACTATTTGCTGCTGTCCCACGATAATAATAGCTGTGGCGACCTGCCGATAAAAGATCTAGAATATGATAGCGAAAATATTGCTGCACTAGAGGCTTATGTGACTGGGGAAGTCCAGTTTGAAAATTCAAAAGAAGAAAGACAAGCTATGTTATATGCTCCATTAAAAGGGAAACAGGGCGTGTATGGAGTACTGCAAGTCATTGTAGAAAATGCTATCGATTTTCCGAAAAATGACAAAGAGTTTATTACATTATTAGCAAACACGGCAGGAAGCGCTGTAGAAAATGCACAATTGTATCAACAATCGAAAAGATTAGTTTCTGACCTGCAATTAATAAATGAAACTACACATCGACTTAATTCAAATCTGCGTTTAACAGAAATGATGACATATATTTCTGAGCGAATCTCTTCTAGCTTTTATGCAGAAGAAGTAGGATTTATTCTTTTTTCCTCTGAATCTAAGGCTATATCTGTATTGGTAGGCAGTACTACTTTTTTTCATACAAAAGATGCCCAATCGTATATTCACCATTTTAAAGAAAAAATTAAATTAGAAAAAGATTCTTTGTTTATTGGGGATTTTGAATTTCCAAAGCAAGAAGCAACCAAATACAAATCTATTATGGCGGTTCCTATGATGCAGACAGGACTTCTTAAAGGATTTGCTTTGGTGATGCATCCATCTCCTTACCATTTTTCATTTGAAACATTTAAATTATTGCAATCATTGATTCATCACTCAACATTGGCATTAACAAATTCAATGCTGAGAGAAGAATTAGAACAGCTTGTAGTTACAGATCATCTTACAAAACTTTATTCTAGAAGCTTTCTCGACGAAAAAGTTCGATCTTCTATAAAAACTGATAAAGAAGGAACCTTTATTTTAATTGATATTGATAATTTTAAAATCGTAAATGATACGTATGGACATCAAGTAGGCGATGAAATAATTATTCAAGTGGCTAATATTATTATTGACAACATTAGAGGATCAGACATTGGCTCGAGATGGGGAGGAGAAGAACTAGCCGTCTATTTGCCGAAAGTGCCGCTTCAGCTGGGGATTAGCATTGCAGAGCGGCTTGTTGCAAAAGTAAGAAAACAAACTAATCCGCCTGTTACGATCTCCTGTGGTGTGTCTTACTGGTCCAGGGACCAAAAGGATGATTATCATTCCATCTTTAAACGGGCAGATAAAGCATTATATATCGCTAAAGAAACAGGCAAGGATAGAGTGGTCATTCAAAATCTGGATGCTGTAAGTGATTAGTTTAATGGAATTAGATTCCTTTTATAGAGTGTGTCTATATATTTTTTATCGAGTGCTGAAATTTAGCGTTTGCTATTTTGAGGAGATACAAGAAAAAATCCCCATTCTGTCTTTTTTAGATGGAGAGGGGATTTTTTCTTGTGATTAAACAAAAGGAAAATGAAAGGAAGTGAAGAGGCTTATCGCTTGTTTGCGAGGAAATCTTAAAAAAAAAATAGATTCCATCCATTTATCACTATTTAACGGGCTGTTGATCCCCATCTAAGAGATGATGAGAGAAAACGAGAAATCTAGGTGGGGAGAAACTTATCTGTAAAAGCCTGATTGATTCAACGAACACTCAATGGAGACATAAAACTCCCCACTGAGTGAAGTTTTATTTTATCAAAAAATCTTTTGTTCTTATTTAGTATCTTTTTTTATAGATGCTCTACTAATGTTTCTGTGAAGAATTGCAAATATTTTTCATCTATTTCATCAAAACGATTTTTTTCTGGAGAGTCAATATCAAGAACACCAATTAATCTGCCATTTTTAATCATTGGCACTACAATTTCTGATTGGCTGGCAGCATCGCATGCGATGTGTCCAGGGAAAAGATGAACATCTTCGACTCTAACTGTTTCTTGTTTGCTCGCAGCAGTTCCGCATACTCCTTTGCCAAAAGGGATTCTGACACATGCAGGAAGACCTTGAAAAGGACCGAGAACAAGCTCTCCTTCTTCTTCTAAATAAAATCCTACCCAATTAATGCGGTCTAAAAATTGATTTAATAATGCAGAAGCATTAGCAAGATTGGCAATTGCATTTTTTTCTCCTTCGAGAAGCGCTTTTAACTGTTTTATTACTAATTGATATTTTTCTTCACGGTTGCCGTTATATGTTTCGACGCTAAACATGACAAACACCTATCTTTCTTCATAAATTATTATTTATTTTAGCAAAAAATACGGGAAATGGGGATACTTTGTCGAGATTCTATTAAAGGATTGTCCTTATTTAGCAAGAAGTAATATATAGTATTTTATTCCCGAATGATTGGAAAGATTTTTCCTTCTAGCAAGTGAATTAAGAGAAAGCGGATAAATTCAAATGAGAAGTTTCTTGGTAAAAAACGTAATCATAGAAGCTTTATTTTATAATAAATGATTCTATTTGTATTGTTAGAAAACTTTCTATATATAGAGAGAGTATAAGAGAAGCAAGCAATTACCTTTCGCTAAGCTTTTTCAATGAAAATGAGTGCATTACTCCAAATAAAGTGAAACTTCAATCAGGGGGCACATTTCTACTGATTGTTAATTGAACCAGTCAGACTTTTACAGATAAGTTTCTCCACACCTAGATTTCTTATTTTTTCTCATCGTCTTGAGACGGGAGTCAAAATATTAAATAGTGATAAAAACAGTACAGGATTGATCTATTCAACCATATATTTGTGATATTAGCAAGGGAGGAGAGAAAGCATGAAAAGAAATTCGAAAGATTCCATAATAGAATCAGCCATCATTCTTTTTAATCGAAACGGGTATAATGGTACTTCTATAAGAGATATAGCCGCACATGCCCATGTGAATGTAGCAAATATTTCTTATTATTTTAATGGGAAAAATGGATTGCTTGAATATTGTTTTACCAGCTATTTCGAAAAATACTTAGAAAAAATTGAGGACATTTATCGAAACAATCTTTTAGGTCCAACAGAGAAGCTGAAAAAAGTGGCAGAAGCGATTATACAATTTCAATGCTTGCATCCCCATTTGACGAGGTTTGTACTAAGAGAGGTTTCAATTGATTCCCAAGTGGTCAGAGAAATTATGTCTACCTATTATGTAAAAGAGAGATTCTATTTTACAAAAATTTTAGAAGAAGGCATAGAAAAAAAACAATTTAAAAAACAAACGATTTCTTATAGCATTATTCAATTAAAGAGTTTATTGTCTATGCCTTTTCTTAATGCTTTCTATTTAACAGAAGTTTTGCATGTACATGTGCGTGAATCTTATTTTACAAAAAAATATTTAGAGGAAATCTACAAATGGATTGACGAAGTAGTCTGCTTTCATCAGGAGTCCTTATCAATTCCCTGATAACAGATTCCAGCCTTGTCCGATATCCTTTGCTTGGTGGGCATCTGATCCATAAACTAGCGGTATTTGCTGTTTTTTAGCTTCTAAAGCAACCCAGGCTGGGGGATAGGATTCTTGGCAGAACTGCTTATATAACCCAGCGCCATTATAATCAAGCTCTAATTGCTGCTGCTTTATATCCTGTAATAATTGAATAATAGTAGAGCGATAATCTTTTGAGACAGGGAATTTTTTTTGGAATTTATGGACTAACGTAATATGTCCAATTCGTTTCGGCTTAAAAGGACCTAAATCTGCAAAAATTGATTTTTTTATTGTGTCGAAATAGCGATCATAAATGGCCTCCGCACTTCCATATTGATTAATCATAGTGGCAAATAATTCAGGACTGTAATCAACGCAATCATAAGTGAGGTTGTGTTTGAGGAAATGTACACTAAGAATGCTGTCATCAAGTTTTGTTCCCCATTCATTTAGAAAACTTGAGATTTCCCGTTCAAAGCCTTCGATATAATCAACTTCCAATCCAATATTTATTTTTATTTTATTCTTATAGTATTCTTTAGCCTGTTCAACCATCTGCAAATACAGCGGAAGTTCTTCAAGTGTTATACTGCTGTCTTTTGTTGGAGTAGTGTCTATAAAGCCAACAGGAAGTGGGGCATGCTCGGTAAAAGAAATTTCTGTGAATCCTAGAGAAATTGCTTTTTCAATATAATTGCTAAGTGCATCTTTTGTGCCATGAGGACAAAATTCTGTATGAATATGTCCGTCTTTTTTTGCTGATGTATTCATTTTTTTCTTCCTTTCATAAAAAAGTAGATTATCGGTTTATAAGCTGCTAATTTTTCTTTATAGGGCAAATACTCGCTAATATAGCAACAAAGTAACATAAATAAAGGCTATTTTCTATAAATTTTTTGCTGTTTGCTTAAAATGCAAGCCTTTAAAAGCGATAAACCAGCCTAAACGAAAAAAGCAAAGGGAGCTGCAGCTTAGGCAGCAGCATGCGATATGAAGGTGATAGGCTAAAAAATAAAAATTCAGACTTTATCATGCGTAAAGAAATTCGCTTCCTTTTCTTTAAATCCATCTTTAATTGAATAGAAATTCTTTTAAAAAAATATAAAATAATAGTCAAAAAATGACGTTTACATGGTATCATAAAAACAAATGAAAAGAACTTTTACATCCTTTTACTATAGATATGGGCATAAAAAATGGTCGGTGCTAGAACAGGGGGCTTCAAATGGATTACATAATTGTCGGAGTAGTCATTATCATATGTCTATTCTTGTCAGGATATTTTATTAAAAGAAAATACTATGGGGCAGTGGACGAGCTGGAAAACTGGAAGATGACGATTATGAATCGACCGGTTTTAGAAGAGCTTTCAAAGGTAAAACAGTTAAATATGATCGGACAAACTGAAGAGCTATTTGAGCGATGGAGAGCGGAATGGGATGATATTGTTACAGTCCAATTGCCTGAAGTGGAAGAAATGCTCCTTGATACGGAAGAGTTTATTGATAAATATAAATTACATAAAGTAAAAAAAAATCAAAATAAAATTCGTATAAAAATGGAGCAAATGGAGAAATCCATTGAGAAAATGCTCCAAGAGCTAGAGGATCTTGTTGGAAGTGAAGAAAAGAACAGAACAGAGATAGAGGGCTTAAAAGATACTTATCGAGAAAGCAAAAAAACATTGCTTGCACATCGATATACTTTTGGTGAAACGGAACCTAAATTAGAAGCCATGCTAAAAGAAGTAGCCTCCCTATTAAATGAGTATGAAGAAAATACACAAAATGGGAATTATTTAGCCGCAAGAGAAATTGTTCAGCAAACAGAAGGAAAGCTAGCGCATATTCGCTTTTTAGTAGAATCGATTCCTCCCCTTTTAATGGAGTGCAAAACAAAATTGCCAGAGTCGATTAATGAGCTAAAAGAAGGATATAAAGGTATGATGGAGCAAGGTTTTATTCTGGAGCATATTCAGCTGGAAATGGAAGTTGGAGAAATAGAGCAAGAACTAAAGCAGTGCAGCGAATTATTGCAAAGCGGCGAAGTGGAGAAAATTCAGAGAATCATAGGAGAAGTTCAAGAAAAACTTGATTTGCTTTATGATTTATTAGAAAAAGAAGTGATAGCTAAAAACTATTCGTCTAAAAATCTCAATGCTGTAAAAGATATATTAAATACTATAAGTGGAGCCAATGAACGTCTGCAAGAAGAGGTTAGCGTGCTGCAGAGAAGCTATCATATTGACAATGAAGATTTGGAATTGCAGTTTAAGCTTGAAACAAGACTTAAGCATTTATTTAAACAGTATGAAGTTTTAGAGCATAAGTTAATTCATGAGACAGCTGCACATACTGTGCTAACAGAGGAATTGAAGCTTTTAAAAGAACAGCTGGAAAAGGTTTCAGAGGAACAGCAGATTTTATTTGGCAAGTTTTATGCATTAAGAAAAGATGAAGTGATTGCGCGCCAAAAAATGAAAGATCTAGGCAAGGAAATCGCTAATTCTATTAGGTTGGTGGCAAACAGCAATATACCTGGCGTCACAAGACAATACAGCAGTGTAATAGACGAGGCAAAAGAAAGTATAGAAAAACTAAAAGAGGTCTTAAATGAGGCTCCTTTGGATATTCCTGCTGTACATACATTAGTTGGACAAGCAGAACATAATGTTGCTGAATTAGTGGAAACAACAGCCGAATTAGTGCAAACAGCGATGCTTGCAGAAAAAATTATCCAGTATGGAAATAGGTACCGGAGAAAATATCCAAAAGTAGAAAAAAGCTTATCTCAAGCAGAAGCTGCATTTAGGCACTATCAATACAGCGATGCACTCCATCAGGCTGCTGCAGCAATTGATGAAGTAGAGCCAGGCAGCATAAAAAGAATTGAAGCAATGGTGCTAGAGGAAAAAGCAAAAGAGGGCCAATATAATTAAAAAATGCTGATGTATAGGCGGAAAAAAAGGCGTGTTGCTATGAACAAGTAGCTTCTCGCCTTTTTTTGATTTCTATACAAGAACGATCTATATTTGCAAAATGCATGTACTATGATACCATATAAAGTTGGCAAGGATAAGGAGGAGGAGGCTTTTGATATATTTAGATAACAGTGCTACTACAAAACCATTTCCAGAGGTTGTACAGTCTTATTCAACGGTAGCAATGGAGTTTTTTGGAAACCCTTCATCTTTACATTCTATCGGAGGACAGGCAGAAAGGCTTCTTACACAAGCGCGCACGCAAATTGCCGATTTATTGGGTGTAAAAAGCAATGAGATTTATTTTACATCAGGTGGTACAGAAGGAAATAACTTTGCTTTAAAAGGTGCTGCGGCAGCTTTTAAAAGCAGAGGGCAGCATATTATTACAACTAAAATTGAACATGATTCCATTCATAAAGTAATGCAGCAGCTAGAGGAAGATGGATTTAGGATCACCTATCTTCCGGTAGATGAAGATGGTGTAGTTTCCGTCGAAGATATAAAAAAGAGTATTTGCAAGGATACCAGCATTGTTTCAATTATGCATGTTAATAATGAAATAGGTTCTATTCAGCCTATAGAAGAAATTGGCGCTATGATAAAAGCACAGAAACAATCTATATTATTTCATGTAGATGGGGTTCAGGCGGCAGGGAAATTACCTGTTGATTTAAAGAAAGCAAATATTGATGTATATACCATTTCAGCACATAAATTTCATGGATTAAAAGGAAATGGTGTTTTATATATAAAAGAAGGAATAAACTTATCCCCATTGCTTGCTGGGGGAGGACAAGAGAAAAATTATCGAAGCGGAACAGAAAATGTGGCCGGTGCGGTTTCAACGGCTAAAGCTTTGCGCATGCAATTAGCTAATCAGATGCAAAAAACAGACAAGCTGGTGGAATTAAATCAATACTTAAGAAGAAATTTGGAGAAAATGGAAAATGTAAGGATACATTCTCCTTTAGATAAGAGCATCCCGCATATTATTAATTTCTCTGTTTTAGGAGTGAAGGCAGAGGTATTTATTCATGCATTAGAAAAGCATCATATTTATCTTTCGACAACCAGTGCTTGTTCATCTAAAAGCAATATAGTAAGCAAAACGCTGACAAGCATAGGGGTCGCAAAAGAGATTGCAGAAAGTTCTTTTCGCATTAGCCTTCAGTATGACAATACATTAGAAGAAATGCAAATAACAATCAACAAAATGGCAGATACAATAAAATGGCTAAGAGGTGTGATGAAGTAAATGAAGTATGATCGAATATTAATCCGCTACGGAGAATTATCAACAAAAGGGAGAAATAGAAAAAAGTTTGTAGACCAATTGCATAAATCGGTAAAAAGAGCCCTTGTTCCTTTTCCCCTTGCTAAGATAGAAGTGAAAAGAGAAAGAATGTATGTCCTTTTAAATGGGGAAAACGAAAAAGAGATTGCAGCAGCACTAAAAAATATTTTTGGCATTCAGTCTTTCAGTCCAGCCATAAAGCTAGAGAAAGAGATAGAAACGATGAAAGAAATAGCTTTGAAATTGGTGTCTTCTATCTATGAAGAGGGAAAAAGCTTTAAAATTACAGCAAAGAGAGTGGATAAAACTTTTTCTTTAGATACAGGAGAAATAAATGCTTTATTTGGCGGACACCTTTTAAAGAATATTCCTGGCATAAAAGTAGATGTACGAAATCCTGATATCAATTTGCTGATTGAAATAAGGGAAGAAGCGGTTTATTTATCTTGTGAAACAATTCCAGGTGCACAAGGTCTGCCGGCTGGCACCAGCGGGAAAGCAATGTTAATGCTGTCTGGTGGATTAGACAGTCCGGTTGCAGGATATTTATCCATGAAAAGAGGATTAGAGCTAGAAGGTGTTCATTTTTTTAGTCCGCCATTCACATCGGAACGAGCCAAGCAAAAAGTCATTGATATTTCTAAAAAACTGGCAAATATGAACGGTTATTTTATGCTCCATATTGTGCCGTTTACGGAAATTCAGCAGCTTATTCATAAACAAATTCCAGAAAATTATACAATGACGGCAACAAGAAGGCTTATGCTGCGAATTACAGATGAAATCCGCAAAAGACAAGAAGCGTTGGCTATTGTGACAGGTGAAAGCCTAGGGCAAGTGGCAAGCCAAACATTAGAAAGCATGTATGCGATTAATGATGTAACAAGCACGCCAATCTTAAGGCCGTTAATTGCAGTGGATAAAACGGAAATTATTAAAATTGCCCGAGAAATAGATACACATGATATATCTATCAGACCATATGAAGATTGCTGTACTGTATTTGTTCCATCTTCTCCAAAAACAAAGCCTAAAAAGGAAAAAGTCCAGTATTATGAAAGCTTTGTTGATTTTGAGCCGATGATTAAAGAAGCCGTTTCGAAAGTAGAGACAATCATGTTAAAACAAGGTGAAACAGCAGACGCGGAAGAAATTGAAAAGTCATTGTTCTAATGCAATAATAAGAATAAGGAATATTTTTTTCAATAGAAGTTTAAAAAATTAGCGTTATGGATAAAATGGCTAATTTATTGATAAAAATTACCAATTTTTTTGATGAATGAAGTCCATGTGTATTACACATTCTATTATCAACAAGGAGGTGATACACATGGCAAACAACAACAGTTCAAATCAATTATTAGTACCTGGTGTTTCTCAAGCATTAGATCAAATGAAATATGAAATTGCAACAGAATTTGGAGTAAGCCTTGGTGCAGAAACAACTGCTCGCGCTAACGGTTCAGTTGGTGGAGAAATCACTAAACGTTTAGTTCAAATGGCTGAACAACAACTTGGTGGTTATGCAAAATAATTTTATATAATGGCTACTAGGAGTGAGGCATGAGCCTCACTCCTTATTTGATTTTTTTTTAGAACTGGATTTATTTATTTTAAAAAAATCCTTCTAAATAGTATAATGACTAAAGTGTATTTTTAAATCCTAATTACAGGGGGAGAAAGAATGAGTCGGGAAGAATTGCTGGCACCACAAATATATAATTTTGTTTCTGAGATTGAAACGTATGCACATAATGAGAATCGTTTAGCATTAAAATGGGAAAATGAGGATGGAGAAACAAAGGAAATTACATATCATGCTCTTTTAAAGTTAGCGAATCAAATGGGAAATGTACTAAAAGATGCAGGTTTAAAAAAAGGGGATGTTGTTTTAGTTATAGTTCCTCGACTAGTAGAAGCTTACCAAGTTTATTTAGCTGCTCTTAAATTAGGATTAACGATTCTGCCAAGTTCAGAAATGCTTCGTGCCAAGGATTTGCAGTATCGCATTCAGCATGGAGAAGTAAAAGGGGTTATCAGCTATTATCCATTTTTGGACGAGCTGCAGAAAGTAGAAGAAATTCAAGGGCTAAAACGTTTTGTAATTGGGGGTGCAGTGGAAGGCTGGACTTATTTAGATGAGGAAGCAAAATCAGCCTCAGAAGACTTAGAGATGTGTGAAACAGAAAAAACAGATACTGCTTTTATTTCTTATACATCTGGAACAACAGGCAATCCTAAAGGTGTAGTACATACACATGGATGGGCATATGCTCACCTTAGAACAGCAGCACCAAATTGGCTATGCATTGAAGAGGGAGATTTAGTCTGGGCAACGGCAGGTCCCGGCTGGCAAAAATGGGTGTGGAGCCCTTTGTTATCGGTGCTGGGATCTGGGGCAACAGGTTTTGTTTATCACGGCAAATTTAATCCTCGCAAATATTTGCAGCTTTTAGAAAAATATGAAGTAAATGTACTTTGCTGTACACCAACTGAGTATCGTTTAATGGCAAAAGTGGAGGATATTGATACATTTCAATTAGCGAGTTTGAGAAGCGCTGTTTCAGCTGGAGAACCGTTAAACAGAGAAGTGATTGATGTGTTTAAAAAGTATTTTGATTTGGATGTGCGGGATGGGTATGGTCAAACCGAAAATACATTATTATTGGGCATAACTAAAGGAGTAGAGCTGCGCCCTGGTTCTATGGGGAAACCAACGCCAGGAAATATAGTGGACATTGTTGATGAAAATGGTGAAGTATGTGCAGTAGGAGAAGTTGGTAATATTGCTGTACATAAAGATACGCCCGCTTTATTTAAAGAATATTTTAAAGAGCCTGAAAGAACAAGAAATCAATTTAGAGGCAATTATTATATAACTGGTGATAGAGCGAAAAAAGATGAAGATGGCTATTTCTGGTTTGAAGGGCGCAGTGATGATATTATCATTAGTTCTGGTTATACAATCGGGCCATTTGAAGTGGAAGACGCTCTTGTCAAGCATGCAGCTGTAAAAGAATGTGCCGTAGTAGCAAGCCCAGATCCAATAAGAGGAAATGTGGTGAAAGCTTTTGTTGTTTTACAAGATGGTGTTGAAGGAACAGAGGCATTAATTAAAGAACTGCAAGCATATGTAAAAAAATTAACGGCTCCTTACAAATATCCAAGAAAAATAGAATTTATTGAGGAACTGCCAAAAACAACCTCTGGAAAAACGCGTCGTGTAGAATTAAGAGAGCAGGAACTAAAAAATAATTAAACTATTTCTTAACATGGAAAAAGGCAGCAAATAATAAAGGAATAAGCAGCATGTATCCTTAATATATACATGTCTGCTTATTTTTTATATACAGAGATTTGCTAATAATTAAAAGATACCTATGCTGTTTGGTAAAGCGTATATGTTAGAAGGAGGAAGCAAAATGGGCTCTTTAGTATATGGAGGAAATATCTATACATTGCAAGAAGAAGGCCAGAAAGCAGAAGCTGTTTTTTTTGAAAATGGCAAAGTAGTCGATTATGGACAAAAAATAAAGCTAGAAAAGGCGTATGGTACTAGGATAACAGAAAGGATTGATTTATATGGCAGTACTTTGCTGCCTGGGTTTGTTGATAGCCATATGCACCTTGTTGGTTATGGAGAAAAGCTGATACGATTAGATTTGTCGCTGTGCAGGTCAAAAGAAGAAGTGTTAGAGAAGGTAGCAGCATTCACTGATAAAGTACCTGAAGGAGAATGGATCATTGGCGATGGGTGGAATGAGAATTTATGGGAAGAGAAATTGCCCATTACAAGAAAAGAATTAGACAAGTATATCTCCAGTCATCCTGTGCTATTAAATAGAATTTGCAAGCATGCGATCGCCGTTAATTCAAGGGCGCTGGAGTTTGCAAAGGTAGATGAACAAACGCAAGTTCCTTACGGAGGGGTAATAGAACTGGATGAGGAGGGCCTGCTTACAGGAATATTAAAGGATCAAGCACAAGAACTTATCAAAAAACATCTGCCTAAAGTGACCGATACATATGTAGAAAATGCATTAAGAGTAGCGATTAAAGATGCCTACCGCTTAGGCTTAACAGGTGCACATACAGAGGATTTGCATTATTATCATGGCTATAAAGGAACAAGCCATGCGTTTAAAAAGGTAATTGAGGAAGAAGGTCACTTGTTCCGGGCACATCTTCTTGTTCATCATGAAGTTTTTTCCGATTTTGTAGCATCCGGAGAAAAGTATTTAAGCGGCAGCCAATGGGTAGAATTTGGTGCAGTGAAAATATTTGCCGATGGGGCATTTGGCGGAAGAACAGCTTTTTTAAGCAGACCCTATCGGGATGATCCTACAACAAAAGGGGTTTCCATTTTTACGCAGGAACAATTAAATGGACTTGTAGAAGAAGCTCGAAAACAAAAGATGCCTGTTGCGGTCCATGCTATTGGCGATGCCGCATTTGAAATGGTTCTGTCGGCTTTAGAAAAACATCCATTAAAAGGAGTTGGAAAGGATCGGCTTATTCATGCTACCATGCTTCGGGATGATTTGCTTGAAAGGGCAATGCAGCTGCCAGTTATTTTAGATATTCAGCCAAGCTTTGTCTCCTCTGATTTTCCATGGGTAATCGATCGGCTTGGAGAAGAAAATATGGAATATTGTTATGCGTGGAAAACGCTGCTTGATGAAGGGCTTATTTGTGCAGGCGGTTCAGATGCTCCAATTGAATCAGCAGATCCCCTTTGTGGCATACAATCAGCTGTGACAAGGACAAATGCACTTGATGAACAGCAGAAAGGATATAGGATGGATGAAGCGCTAACGGTGTATGAGGCAGTAAGTTTGTATACAAAGGGGAGTGCAGCTGCCATTTGTCATGAACATAATCGAGGAATGATAGAGAGCGGGTTTGCGGCAGATTTTACTGTGCTGGATCAGGACATTTTTGAAGTAGATGCAAAAAAAATTGATACATTAAAAGTAGTGAAAACAATTATTGGCGGTCAGGTTATGTATGATGCTACAATGCCAATTTAAAGAATAAATTTTGATGAAAATTCTTCTTCTAACGTAAAAGAGAAGAAAAATCGATGCAAAATTTTTCTATAAAATAAAAAAGGGCTGGCTGACATTATTTTTCGCTTGTTTCTTTTAAATAGTGTCTTGTGTGAAATGCTTTTAAATATTATAATGGTTGAATATTTCGTAAATAGAAAGAAGCGATAAAGATGGGAGAAAATAGAGTAAAACAAGGTGTAATTTTTGCAGGGATCTCTTATTTGATCTGGGGAATATTCCCTATTTACTGGAAGTTTTTGCAGGGAGTGGGAGCAGATGAAATCTTAGCAAACAGGATTATCTGGTCTTTTGTATTTATGGTTATACTTGTTATTGCGACAAAGAAATGGAAAAAAGTTCTTTTTACCATTCGATCTTTTAAAACAAATAAAAAGCAGGCGGTTCTTTTATTTACAGCCTCGGTGCTTGTAAGCTGTAATTGGTTTATTTATATATGGGCTGTAAATGCCGATCAAGTGATTGAAACAAGTCTCGGCTATTATATCAATCCCCTTGTAAGTGTACTTTTAGGTGTGCTTGTTTTAAAGGAGAAATTGAAGAAGGCGCAGATCGTTTCCTTTATTTTAGCAGCAATTGGCGTTTTGATCTTAACTTTTTCCCATGGAAGTTTTCCATGGATTGCACTATCCCTTGCTTTAAGTTTTGGACTGTATGGTTTAGCAAAAAAAATAATTGTATTAGATTCTGAAATTGGTTTAACCATTGAAACAATGTTTATTACCCCCATTGCTCTTTTATATATGGGCTATTTATTTGCGAGTGGGAGACATGAATTTCTGACTGGTTCACCGAGCGTCAATATACTGATTATGGTGTCTGGTGTTTTAACTGCCATTCCTTTGCTGTTTTTCGCAAAAGGTGCCCAAAGAATTCCTCTCTCCATGTTAGGCTTTATTCAGTATGTAACGCCAACCCTTACTTTAATTCTTGGTGTTTTTCTTTATCATGAAGAGTTTACAGCTTCGCATTTAATGGCATTTATCTGCATTTGGTCAGCGCTAACAATATATAGTTTGTCGCAAACGAAATTATTGCGGATTTTTGATAAAAATAAAGCAGAAATGTACGGTAAATAAAAGACAGATACGGATAGAGTGCAGCATGAGAGCACTCTTTTTGTCATGTTCTAAAAGATAGCTGTTTTAAATAGGTTATATTTATTTAAATCATTAAAAAGCAAGCTCCCTTTTGCTTATAAAGGAATGACAATCTTTCATTGGGAAAAACTAACGGCTATAATTATGCTGATGGTTTGTTTAATTATTAACTATAAAAGGAAAATTTATAGAGAATATATTATATTTTTGAAACATTTACTTAAAGTGTAACGTATAGTTAGAAGCAAAAAATAGTAGGAGGGAAAACATTTTGATGAATGGAAAACGCTGGGCAGCGTTAGGGATCGCCGCATTTTTATTTATATTCTCAATCATTACAAGCGTTGTATCAACAGCTATGACAACAGATGTGGAAAGCATATTCAGCAGCTTTATGAATGACGAAGGAGAAGCATTTGCAGAGGATGTTATTCAAGATGGAGATGAATTGGAGAAAATTGCAGTACTAGAGGTTGATGGGACAATACAAGATACCGGAGATGCAGAGTCGCTTCTTTCTTCAGCTGGTTATAATCATAAGTCCTTTATGGAGAAGCTTAATTACATAAAAGAAGATGATAGTATCAAGGGATTAATTATTAAAGTAAATTCGCCGGGGGGAGGGGTCGTTGAAAGTGCAGAAATACATGATAAAATTGTAGAAATTCAAAAGGAGGCCAAAAAACCTGTCTATATTTCAATGGGTTCTATGGCTGCTTCCGGCGGCTACTACATATCTGCACCTGCGGATAAAATATTTGCAAGCCCTGAAACGTTAACAGGTTCTCTGGGCGTTATTATGCATGGCTATAATTTTAAAGGATTGGCAGAAAAATATGGCGTGGATTTTGTTACAATAAAAAGCGGCCCATATAAAGATATTATGAGTTCCACAAGAGACATGACAAAAGAGGAAAAAGAAATACTGCAAAACATGATTAATAATTCGTATGAAGGGTTTGTGAAGGTCATTGCGGATGGACGAGGCATGTCTACATCAGCAGTTAAAAAAATTGCGGATGGACGAATATATGATGGCAGACAAGCAAAACAGCTGCATTTAATTGATGAATTTGGCTATTTTGAAGATGTAGTAGACCAGATGGAAAAAGATTATCATTTGAGTGATCCGATGGTTGTAAGCTATTCAGACAGCACCGGCTTAGCATCTATATTAGGCATGAGCGCCAATAAAATAATGGGTGAGGATAAGGAACTAGTTAATATGATAAAGCTTGTTAGTCATACAAATTCTCCTCGTCTTATGTATTTATATGCAGAGTAGGAGGGGGAAAAATGACGAATCGATTAAATGAGGAAGAAGAGCTAATTGCTGCTCAAACAGAAAATAAAGAGCGTAAGGAAGAGGAAGCCATACAAAAACAGGCACAAACGCCTTTGGGCATATCTTCACAGGTCCTTGATCATTCAACACATCAATTTGCTGGGTTTTGGATGAGATTTTGGGCGTATTTAGCAGATCTTATTATTATTGGCAGCCTAAATCGGATTATCATCTATCCTATTTTTCGGGCCACAGATATGCCTTTGCATGAGAATGGCATATTTACACCAATTAATATAACTACTGCTCTAGTATTTTATTTGTATTTTGTTTTGATGACAAAATTTTTAAAGCAAACATTAGGAAAAATGATTTTTGGATTACAAGTAGTGCCTCTTAAAAAAGCAACTTTATCTTGGGACACAGTTCTTTTTCGGGAATGGATCGGGCGATTTATATCTTCTAGCATTATTATTCTTTATGCAATAGTGGCATTTTTGCCTAAAAAACAAGGTCTGCATGATCTATTTGCAGATACAGCTGTTGTCCATATTCGATAAACTTCTATAAGAAGAGGGTTTTCTTTATGTAGGATATTTTTTCGGTTTTATTGGCTAAGAGTCTACTGCAAAATAGCAGTAGGCCTTTTTTGTCTCCTTTTAATATAGCAGATGATAGTTAGTGGCAAAAATAGGTTTATTTTTTCCCTTTTTACCAATAATAAAAAGGGAAAGGGGGTATCTTTATTTTATGAAAATGCTGCTCATTATTGGAGTTGTTTTATTTGCTGCATTACTGCTTTTGGTATTGTTGCTTTTATTTACGAAAACTACCATACATATTCGTTATTATCATGCAAAAGATAATGATGATTTAACGATTCAGGCAAAATTATTATTTGGACTTATAAGGTATAAAAAGAAAATTCCTCTTATTAAAATAGATGATGATTCTCCAACCATTGTGGTAAAGGAGGAGACAAGCATAAATGACTCAGAAGCAACAGATACGAAAAAAACAAAACAATTTTCTCCAGAGGATTTATTGAATACATTGGATAATGCTAAAGAGCTATTATTGCATGTCGTTGGATTTCATCGCATTATTCGTTCCTTTTTATCAAAGGTCATCATTAAAAATATTGAATGGAGTTCAATTGTTGGTCTTGGCGATGCAGCACATACGGGGGCAATTTCTGGGGCGATTTGGGCAGTAAAGGGAAGTGTAATAGGCATAATAAGTCAATATATGAGAATGCAGAATATGCCCAAAATCAATATATATCCTCAATTTCAGCGTGTTGCCTCTGAAACATTATTTACGTGTATGTTTCAATTTCGAATAGGGCATGCTATGTTTGCAGGTATTAAGATAATTAAATTTTGGAAGGGCGGATTTCCTCAGATTAAATCCACTGATACAACTACGTCTGTCCAAAAATAAATAATGATTATATGGAGGAATAGTAATATGTCAGATCATCCAATACAAGGCTTAATGACAACAGCAATGGAAAACCTGAAAGAAATGATTGATGTAAATACGATAATAGGTGATCCTGTAGAAACACCAGATGGAAGTGTGATTCTTACTGTATCCAAGGTTGGGTTTGGATTCGCTGCAGGTGGAAGTGAATTTACGTTGGAAAATCATTCCGCACAAGATAGTTCCTTCACAAAACATCCCTTTGGTGGAGGTAGCGGCGGCGGAGTGTCGATTACTCCTATTGCATTTCTAATTGTTAATGGACAAGGTGTAAATATGGTTCATTTAGATGAAAGCACTCATTTATATGAAAAACTATTAGATTTTGCTCCTCAAGCAGTCGACAAAGTTTCGCAAATGTTTTCTAAAAATAATCAGCAATCATCCTCTGCAGCTGCAAAACAAGAACCGCCTAAACCGAAGGAAGATATCGAATTTTAATAACAAAACCTAATATAGTATGGTCTGACATGCAAACGAGTGCAGGTATGAGGAGGCTTTTTCTTTTATACTTGTCTGGTAAAGGGATGTCAGACCATTTTTTTTGAGCAAAACGTTTTCGTTGCAAATCCACATGCTTAACGATATGATAGTCAAAGAATATATAGGAAGAAGTATTGGAGGAAAAGAAATGGCATCTATTACTTTTAAAAATAACCCTGTAACACTTGTTGGAAATGAAGTTAAAGTTGGCGACAAGGCACCTGACTTTGCTGTATTGGCAAATGATATGTCTACTGTGACGCTGGAAAGTTCAAAAGGAAAAGTTCGTTTGTTTAGCGTTATCCCATCTATCGATACAGGCGTTTGTGATGCACAAACACGCCGTTTTAATGAAGAGGCGGCAAAATTGGATAACGTGCAAATTATTACCGTTAGTGTTGATTTGCCTTTTGCTCAAAGAAGATGGTGTGCAGCTTCCGGAATTGATAAGGTTATGACGGTTTCTGACCATAAAGACCTTTCTTTTGGAAAAGCTTACGGGGTAGCAATTGAAGAAATGCGTTTGCTTGCTCGTGCAATTTTTGTTGTGGATTCAACAGATACTGTAACATATGTTGAATATGTACAAGAAGCAAGCAATCATCCAGATTATGAAAAAGCAATTGAAGCTGCTAAGCAAGCTAAATAACATAGACGAAGACAATCCAAAGAACTGCCCCAGAAAAAGTCTCGGAAATATTTTCGGGATTTTTTCTGTTGCTTAATTATAAAAGGCTTTTTACTCAACGATTATTATTTTTCAGAAGTATCTATTAAAGAAGAGATATGCTTAAACAAGATTGGTTGATTGGAGCAATCATCCCGTCGCTGCAATCAGCAGTTTCTCAAATACTTGCTAAAATGCAACAAAGTTTGCGAAAACAGCCATATGAAAAGAGAAGCAAACAATAGGCTGGCATGAATAGGAAATCTTATTTATGCTGTTAAATGATAAAATAGAGAGTGCAGATTTAGAAGCAGACACAGTTTATAAACGAAATAGATAATGAAACATATTATAGAATAGGTGGTAGAAAAAATGAAAATGGTTCCAGTAGAAGAACTATTTACCGTTTTTAGCGAAACAGCAACAGTGCTGCAAGAAGAGATGGAATGTTCGTATTTAGAAGCATTGGCTGCTACAGGGGAGAATATCTTTCAGGAGGCTATTTTGCAAACTGATATAAGTGAATATGGCGTAAAAAGACTAAAAAAAAGTTATGAATCCATTTCCCTTGATAAATACAGCAAAGAAGAAATAAGAAAAAGCTTTCAGCTGGCAATCTTAAAAGGCATGCAGGAAAATATTCAGCCAAACCATCAAATGACCCCGGATTCCATTGGCATGTTTATAGGCTATTTAGTGCAAAAGCTTTATAAGCGCAAGGAAATGAGACTGCTTGACCCAGCTGTAGGAACAGGAAATTTATTGACGACAGTCATGAATCAGCAGCCAGAAAAAAGGATAGAAGCGTATGGAGTAGAAGTGGATGATTTATTATTGAAGCTTGGCTTTGTTAATGCAAATTTACAAGAACAGCCTATTCAATTTTATAATCAAGACAGTCTAAGCAAATTATTTATAGATCCTGTTGATGTAGTTGTAAGCGATTTGCCTATCGGCTATTATCCAAATGATATTGGAGCAAGTGAATATATATTAAAAGCGGATAATGGACACTCTTATGCACATCATCTATTTATCGAACAAAGCATTAATCATTTAAAAGATGGCGGATATCTTTTCTGCATGATCCCAAATAATTTATTTGAAAGTGAACAAGCAGATAAGCTCCATCAATTTTTTAAAGAAAATGTTCATATTCAAGGAATCATGCAATTGCCATTAACATTATTCAAAAATACGCAGGCAGCCAAAAGCATTTTAGTTGTACAGAAAAAAGGAGAAGGAATCAAAGCGCCAAAACAAGTGCTTTTGGCTAATGTGCCAAGTCTTTCTAATATGGGGAAAATGGAAAAAATATTAGCGGATATTGAAAAGTGGGTAAAAGATAATAAATAATGTTATAAAACAGAAAGCTTCTATTATATAGTAGTTTTCGATGGTTTTAAGGTAAAGTTTGTCAAAAACATGAAAAATAACAAGAAAATCGTAAAAAATGGCAGAACTGCTAATTAAGTGCTTGAAATGTTTGGAGTACAATGATTAAATGATAAATTGAGAGATATTTGTGATGTCTGTTGTACACAATAAGGTTGTTCCATGTCAGACATGCGTATAAAACTGTTGTTATACAAAAGGAGCGTATATAAATTTATGTCGAAAATTATTGCAATTAATGCGGGTAGTTCTTCCTTAAAGTTTCAGCTTTTTGAAATGCCGAGTGAGGAAGTTATCACAAAAGGATTAATCGAACGTATCGGTTTAAATGATGCAGTATTTAATATTTCTGCCAACGGGGAAAAAATTAAAGAAGTGACAGAAATTCCTAATCATGAAGTAGCGGTTAAAATTCTTTTAAATAAATTAACAGAGCTTGGAATCATTGCTTCTTTAGATGAGATCGAAGGAATTGGCCATCGTGTTGTACATGGTGGAGAAGAGTTTTCAGATTCAGCACTAATCACACCAGAAGTAATTGAAAAAATCGATGCATTATCCGAATTGGCGCCATTGCACAACCCAGCAAACTTAACAGGAATCCGCGCATTCCAACAAGTATTGCCAAATGTTCCTGCGGTTGCTGTGTTTGATACAGCTTTCCACCAAACAATGCCGGAAAGCGCCTATTTATATAGTCTTCCTTACGAATACTATGAAAAGTATGGCATGCGCAAATATGGCTTCCACGGTACAAGCCATAAGTATGTTTCTCAACGTGCGGCAGAATTACTAGGCCGTCCGATTGATCAATTGCGTTTAATTTCTTGCCACTTAGGAAATGGAGCAAGTATTGCAGCAATTGATGGCGGCAAATCAATTGATACTTCTATGGGATTCACACCGCTTGCAGGTGTAACAATGGGAACACGTTCTGGTAATATTGATCCTGCACTTATCCCATTTATTATGGATAAAACAAATACTACTGCAGATGAAGTGCTGCAAGTATTAAATAAAAAGAGCGGACTTTTAGGTATTTCCGGCTTCTCAAGCGATTTGCGTGATATTACAGAAGCAGCAAATGAAGGCAATGATCGTGCAGAACTTGCTTTAACTGTATTTGCTGACAGCATTCATAAATATATTGGTTCTTACGCTGCTGGAATGAATGGCGTTGATGCAATTATTTTTACAGCTGGAATTGGCGAAAACAGTGAAATCGTACGTTCTAGAGTATTAAAAGGCCTAGAGTTTATGGGCGTATATTGGGATCCAACTTTAAACAAAATTTCTGGGGAAGAATCATTTATCAACTATCCTCACTCTCCAGTAAAAGTAATGGTTATCCCAACAAATGAAGAAGTAATGATTGCACGTGATGTAGTAAGACTTGCAAAATAATAATGGAAAAGAAAAACCTGAATTTTGATGCTTCATCAAAATTCAGGTTTTTTTATTGATTAAAATAGCACAAATTACTATACATTTTTTCCAGATGTTATGCAAATATGGTATCCTCATGTATATAAAGTGAAACGTCAATCAGTGGGGAATTTTCACGCCAAAGTTTATACAGATGTGTGGCTATAGTCTATGTTCTTTTATAAAAAATAGATTTTTCATTTTCTCTCATCATTCCTGAGGTGGGGGCAAAAGCCCATTAAATAGTGATAAAATGGTTTATTCTATCGGCTGGAGGAGATAAAATGACTTTGACTAAAAGTGATAATTATTATTTGGAGAAAATAAATAATTGGGAAAAATCGTTAGAGATGCATTCTAATGCCAGCAAAAAAATATATAAGAAATATATGGAATTTGGTCTGGCTCTTTTGCCAGAAACTATAAAAGAACAAATACAGGCACTGCTGGACAGCTCGTTATTTCATTTTCACTCCATTTTGTTTAACTCGGCCTTTCAGAAAAATGCTGCAGATAAATTGATCCATTCAGCAAGAGCATTTAATGAAGAAATCGTTCAATTAGAAGATATGACAACATTAACAAGTGATCAATTGCACTATATAGCTAGGCAGCAGATTGCTCATTATCGGCTTCTTTCTTTTGGGCAGGGGGCGGCTTCTGGAAGTGGAAAAAATTCTTTTTTGCTTAGCGATTTTCTTGCGATGCTAGCAATCAATCTGCGTTCTATTCAAGTGATTGCATCGATTTATGGAAGACCTGCTAATAGTCCTTATGAGATTATGACCGTTTTAAAAGTGTTTTATGCCGCATGTTTGCCTAAAATGCTGCAGCAAGAAGCGTGGAACCAATTAATGGAGGAATTAGAGCAGAATCAGGAAATGTTTTTTTATAAAGGGACAGAAGAAATTATAGATGAACATGTTTTTTCCTTATTAGTAAAGCAAATTGCAAAAATCATGATCATTTTGCATTTCAGCAAAAGCTCTCCTTCTTTCAGCAGGCTTTTCGGCGGCGGAGCCAACTATCAGTTTACCAAAAAAATAACAAATTTTGCGCATCATTATTATCAAAAAAGCTATTTGATTCTAAAAAGCAGCAATAAATGACGAAAGAAAAATAGAACATAGAGACATTTGGCAAAGGGGAGGATGAATTGCGTAAAGAAGATAATGTGGAAAAAGAAAATAAAAAAGCGGAATTTAGAGCAGAGCAAAAGCGTCTTGCTTATACAAAAGAGTATATGGATGCGGTTATAGCAGAAGCAAGGAAAAATAAGGGCGATCTACAGGAAAATATAAAGCAGGCAATGGGAAATGCTGATTTATTGGACAGCAGTTTGAGTTATATCAATTTATTGACAAATAGCAAGTTTTTGCAGACAGCCACAACCGAACTAAATATCCTGCAAAGAATTATGAATGCTCCTTATTTTGCAAGGATTGATTATCAGATGAAGGGCAAAAAAAACAAAGGAATATATTATATTGGAAAAACATCTCTTTATGAAAAAGAAACACAGCAGCCCATTATTGTGGATTGGAGATCCCCAATTGCCAATGTTTATTATGATGGGAGATTAGGGGAGGTTTCGTATAAGGCAAATGAAGAAAACATCGACGGATATTTGTCATTAAAAAGACAATATAAAATAGAAAAGGGAGAACTGATTGATTATCAGGATATTGATTTAACCACAACAGACGAATTGCTGCAGGAATCATTAGCTGGAAAAGCAGATCAACGTTTGACGGAAATCATTACCACCATCCAAGCTGAGCAAAATGAAGTCATTCGCGCAGATTTGAACCGGCCTATTATCGTTCAAGGTGCAGCAGGCAGCGGAAAAACAACGATTGCTCTGCACCGAATTTCTTATTTTATTTATCATTATGCAAAATATTTTCAGCCAGAGCAGCTGATGATTTTGGCGCCAAATAATATGTTTATTGGTTATATTGCAGGTGCCCTTCCAGATCTTGGGGTAGAAAAGATTAGACAAACAACCTATGTAGACTATGTTCGTTTATGTATTGGCAAAAAAATAAAAATAGTTAAACCTGCAGAAAAATTAATTGCTTTGCTTCACCATTCCTTAGAAAAGGAAGAGATGGTCAGATGGCTTGCGCGATTTAAAGGATCATTAACATATAAAAAAATATTGGATAACTATTTACAGGATATATGTGATAATATGTGTCCCAAAGAAGATTTTCGCATTGAAAAATTCCCTCTATATGGTGCCAAAAAGCTGCGGCGTCTTTTTAAAACAGAATATAGCTATCTTCCCCTTTTAAAGAGAAAGGAAAAAATTAAAGGCATTCTTCAAGCAGATTTAAAACGAAAAAAACAGATTATTTTAAAAAAGCTGACTGAAAAGTATGATACAGCATTAGACAGGGCCCTGGAGATTAATGATGATGAAAAAAGAAAAAAACGAGTTGTCTATTTTTTGGATACAAAGGCGGAGAGACTGGCGGAGGTCAAAAAAGAAGCGGCATCAGCAGTGCGAAAATATGCAGCCAAAATGCCTGTTAACACTTTATATGGTTATTATCAGCAATTATTTGCAGAAAAAGAGTTATTTAAAAAATATGCAGGAGAGTTTCTTTCAGAAGAGGAGATCAGCTTTATGGTAGATTTCCAAACACAGCTTCTTCGAGAAAGACAAGTGGAAATAGAGGATTTTGCAGCGCTTTTTTATTTGCAATATAAAATATTCGGCATTGACAAAAAATATAAAGCAAAAAATGTAGTAATAGATGAAGTGCAAGATTATAGTGATTTTCAGCTGTATGCTTTAAAGGCAGGATTAGAAACGGATATGTTTACACTTGTCGGTGATTTAGCGCAAGGCATTCATTCTTATCGGGGCTTAAAAAGCTGGGATACATTAAGAAAAAAAGTGTTTCCCCGCGCGAATTATATGACATTGCAGAAAAGCTACCGAACAACGATTGAAATTATGCATGTGGCCAATGATCTGTTGGTTTTGCTGGATGAAGATCTTCCAAAAGTAACACCTGTTGTCCGGCATGGAGATAAGCCGGCTTTTGATTCTTTTCAAAGCACAAAAGAATTGCTGGAAAAGGTGGATATCAACATACAAGCGAGCAAAAAAGACGGGTATCATTCAATTGCGGTAATCGGAAAAACCGAAGAAGAGTGCAAACATTTATACAAGCATCTAAAAATGAGCAAAACATATGAAGTGCAGCTGCTCCGGGAAAATGAAGGATTAAAAAAAGATCATGTAATCATTGTGCCAAGCTATTTGTCGAAAGGGCTAGAATTTGATACGGTTATTATTTTTTCTCTTCGTGATAGATTTCATTTAGAGGAAATAGAAATAAAGCTTCTTTATGTAGCAATGACTAGACCGATGCATAAGCTTTATCTTTTTGCACATAAAAAGCAGGACTTGCTGTTAGATTATGTAAAAGAGGCAAATTATCTCGACAAAGAAAAAGGCAATCCAGATGAGACCAAAGAATGCTAGGAGGGATATTGGTGAATAAAATGAATCATATACATAAGCAATTTGCAACTATTCGCTGCAAAATTATTACAGTAAGCGATACAAGAACAAAAGAAACAGATAAAAGTGGAAATGCGATGAAGGAGATTTTGCAACAACAATATCATAAAATCCAAGAATACATTGTTATTAAGGATGATGCAAAAGAGATTGCAAAAGAAGTGATGGCGGCAGTCTCAGATGAGCATATTGATGCAATACTCATAAATGGGGGGACAGGCATTTCTCCAAGGGATGTCACCATTGAGGCAATCAGTCCCCTTTTAACAAAAGAATTGCCGGGATTTGGCGAGATTTTTCGCATGCTAAGCTATACAGAGGATATTGGGTCTAGTGCGATGCTTTCGAGAGCCATTGCGGGAACCATTCAGACAACTGCTGTTTTTGCCACACCAGGTTCTACTGGAGCAGTTCGCTTGGCAATGAATAGGCTTATTTTGCCTGAGCTTGTTCATATTGTAAGTGAATTACATAAATGATGTATAAATTAGTGCATAAAGAGAGGGGAGAAAGTCCTTTCTCTTTTTGTTTAAGCAAACAGGGAATAAACGCTGAATAAAAGAAAAAACTATGGAACCAATACCAGCTGGAGTAGTCTAAAACACTATAATTCTTGTAAATATATAAATTTTTTTGTATTTTTATAAAATACTATTGAAATTCTTTATAAAAGTTGTTAAAGTGTTTAATATAGTTTTTGAATAAAAATATAAATTAATGAATAATTATTCGTATATATATAGGAGGAACATATAAATGGCAAATCCAAAAGTTGTTTTAGCATATTCAGGCGGTTTAGATACATCAGTAGCAATCAAATGGCTGCAGGATCAAGGATATGATGTTGTAGCATGCTGCCTTGATGTTGGAGAAGGAAAAGATTTGAACTTTATTCAACAAAAAGCATTATCTGTAGGTGCAGTGCAATCATATGTAATTGATGCAAAAGAAGAGTTTGCACAAGATTTTGCGCTAGTATCTTTACAAGCACATACGATGTATGAAGGGAAATACCCATTAGTATCTGCTTTATCAAGACCTTTAATTGCAAAAAAATTAGTAGAAGTAGCGGAAAAAGAAAATGCAGTAGCGGTTGCACACGGATGTACGGGAAAAGGAAATGACCAAGTGCGCTTCGAAGTATCGATTCAAAGCTTAAATCCAAATCTGCAAGTGTTAGCGCCAGTACGTGAGTGGGGCTGGAGCCGCGAAGAAGAAATCGAATATGCAAAAGAAAAAAATATTCCAATTCCGATTAACTTAGACAGCCCATTTTCTATTGACCAAAACCTTTGGGGACGTGCAAATGAATGTGGAGTTTTAGAAGATCCTTGGGCGGCACCGCCAGAAGAGGCGTATGATTTAACATCTAGTTTGGAAGACGCTCCAAATAAAGCAGACGTAATTGAAATTGAATTTAAAGAAGGGGTACCAGTAAGCATCGATGGCATCTCTTATAAATTATCTGATTTAATTTTAGAGCTGAATAAATTAGCGGGCAAACACGGCGTTGGAAGAATCGATCATGTAGAAAACCGTCTAGTCGGCATTAAATCACGTGAAGTGTATGAATGCCCAGCTGCGTTAACATTAATTAAAGCGCATAAGGAATTAGAAGATATTACTTTAGTAAAAGAAGTGGCTCATTTTAAACCAGTGATTGAGAAAAAATTGACAGAAGTAATCTATGAAGGACTTTGGTTCTCTCCTATTACAAAAGCGCTGTTGGCATTCTTGAAAGAAACGCAAAAAAATGTAACAGGAACAGTGCGTGTAAAATTATTTAAAGGACATTCTATTATTGAAGGAAGAAAATCTCCAAATTCACTTTATGATGAAAAATTAGCAACATATACTTCTGATGATGAATTTGATCATACAGCAGCTGTTGGATTTATTAAATTATGGGGCTTGCCAACAAAAGTACAAAGCATTGTGGAAAACAACAAGAAGGTGACAGTGTGAAAAAATTGTGGGGAGGCAGATTTACAAAATCTGCAGAGGAATGGGTAGACGAGTTTGGCGCTTCTATTTCTTTTGATCAAGAGTTAGTGCTAGAAGATATTGAGGGAAGCATTGCACATGTGACAATGCTTTCCCAAACAGGCATTTTAACAAATGAAGAAGCGGAAAAAATCAAGAATGGCTTATTTATTCTAAAAGAAAAAGCAGAAAAGGAAGAGCTTTCTTTCTCTGTGAAATTAGAAGATATCCATTTGAATTTAGAAAGCCAATTAACGGACTTAATTGGCCCTGTCGGCGGAAAACTTCATACAGGCAGAAGCCGCAATGATCAAGTGGCAACAGATATGCATCTTTATTTGCGCAAAGAAGTAAAGAATATTATCTCTTATATAGAAGAGCTTCAAGATGCTTTACTTGCAAGAGCCGAAGAGCATATTGAAACCATTATGCCAGGATATACCCATCTGCAAAGAGCGCAGCCTATTTCCTTTGCTCATCATTTAATGGCTTATTTTTGGATGTTTGAAAGAGATAAAGCAAGACTGACAGAAAACTTAAATAGAATTAATGTTTCACCGCTGGGCGCCGGTGCATTGGCTGGAACAACTTTTCCGATTGATCGAAACTACAGTGCAGACTTAATGGGATTTGATGCTATTTATGAAAATAGTATGGATGCAGTAAGTGATCGTGATTTTATTTTAGAATTCCTTTCTGCTAGTTCTATTTTAATGATGCATTTGTCTCGTTTTAGTGAAGAAATTATTTTATGGTCAAGCCAAGAATTTAAGTTTATTGAATTGGATGACAGCTTTTCTACAGGAAGCAGCATTATGCCGCAAAAGAAAAATCCTGATATGGCAGAGCTAATTCGCGGGAAAACTGGCCGTGTCTATGGTAACTTAATGGGGCTGTTAACGGTATTGAAGGGACTTCCTCTTGCATACAATAAAGATATGCAAGAAGATAAAGAAGGCATGTTTGATACGGTAAAAACAGTAACAGGATCTTTAAAAATATTTGCAGGCATGATTCAAACAATGAAAGTAAATACAAATGTAATGGAGCAATCAACCAAAAATGACTTTTCAAATGCAACAGAATTGGCGGACTATTTATCAGATAAAGGCATGCCGTTTAGAGAAGCGCATGAAGTAGTTGGGAAACTTGTATTATATTGTGTAAACAAAAGCTGTTTCTTAAGCGACTTATCTTTAGAGGAATTTAAAGAGGCGAGCAGTCTGTTTGAAGAAGATATTTATCATGTACTGAATCCTGTTACAGCTGTGCAGCGCAGAAATAGTGCTGGCGGCACAGGTTTTGAACAGATTAAAAAAGCAATTTCCAAAGCAAAAGCTTGTATGAATAAAGAGGGACAAGCAGTGAAGTGAAAATAAAAAGGTATTGGTCTCCCTTTGGGAGCTCAATACCTTTTTTGTCCGGGATTAACGGGCTTTTGCCCCCTACCTACGAGATGATGAGAAGAAACGAGAAATTTAGGTGGGGAGAAACTTGCTGAGTAAAAGGCCCGATTGGTTCAGCTAACAATTAGTGGGGGATGTGGAAAACCCACACTGATTGAAGTTTTACTTTATTTTTAATCATTGGATCGTGCAATGAGTACATCGCACGGAGCATTTCGCGTAACGCCTTCAGAGACGCTGCCAATAAAAAATCTTTCCACTGCATTTAATCCAGTTGCTCCGCAGACAATTAAATCCGCTTGCTGTTTTTTTGCAATCTCTTTTGGAATGACTACTTTGGGAGAACCAAATTCAATGACTGTCTTTACTTGAGATACTTCAGCTGCCGCCGCTAAATTTGCATATTTACCCATTAACTCATTGGCGAATTCATCTGATTTAATGACAATAGACTGGTCATATGCAGCAACTGTAGCAAAAGAGCGATTATCAATGACATGTGCAATAATAAGTGTGCTATGATATTCCTTCGCTAAAGAAACTGCTTTTTTGAATGCGCAATCTGCTTCTTCCGATCCGTCTACAGCAACAATAATATTCTGGTAATGTTTTGTCATTTTGTCAAAACCTCCGCTTTTCTCTCTTTCTATTTTATACCCAAATTGCATAACTTGAACACATAAATGAGACAATATAAAAGACTTTTTAATCAAGAAGGGAATGGGTAGAGTTGAACGAAAAAGACAAGCAAAAAAGTTTTGAGTGCACGTATGATGAAAGTGGTGCCGAAGCTGTGACAGCCCAGGTGATGGATGCATATAATGATGGGGCAATTGGGCAGTTTACGCAAGTGAAGGCAGAGGACCAAGCAGAATAAAAAACGGGGCTGTCCGATAAGTCCCTAATATAAAACAGGTGGAGAAAAACAATTCGTTTTTCTCCACCTGTTTTTGTATTTTTTTGATGTTTACCTGAAAGTAGATGGCGGATGCCTGCTA
>Ga0182738_1000486_pt1 | contig 55737 bp, 50 predicted proteins | sample eDN5th30CBELigMG_FD_128876 | JGI IMG/M metagenome (GOLD analysis project Ga0182738, IMG submission 128876) | Enriched Miracle-Growth compost microbial communities from Emeryville, California, USA - eDNA 5th pass 30_C BE-Lig MG (version 2)... ... | reverse complement strand
TTTTTTATGCTATCTTTATATTTTTATCCTTTTATTAGGCTGTTTTCGTAAAAATCATTGCTTTTGAATCCACTTTTTATAAACTTAGTGAAATGGAATGAACTTGTTTTTACAATTTGACCATATTAAAAAACAACAAAGTATGCAAAAACAGCCTTTTATTAAGAAAAAATTAAGGATAGATGTTTATCATGTAAGAAGAAAAGGTTTAGCCTTTTTTTAATAGGGTAAGAATAGATGGGTTTATACATTATTGGGAAGAAACTTCAGTCAGTGGTTTTTTCCATAACTATACTGATATTAGTTGAACTAATCAGGCTTTTATGGGCAGTTTTCCCCCACCTAGATTTTTCGTTTTCTCTCATAACCTTGAGATGGGAAGATTACTGCCCATTAATGCGTGATAAATAAAGGTAATTTAAAGTATAATAGCAAAAGAAAATGGCTAGGCTGTTAACAATAAAAATATTATATAATTATTTTGCTAATCGGTAGAAAACTAATTCCCTAGTATTATAATTTAAACGATAGTTTATTTAGAAAGTCAGCTCAGCACATCAGCGTATGGGAATTCAGAAAGGAGCAATTTTTACATGAAAAATATTATTATAAGAGCAGGGATGTCACCTCTTGATACATTTGATGCCCCGCATATCCTGCTAAATAATTCAATCGGGGGCAATGTAGGAAATCTTGTGTATCAATATAGTGTTTTTCGTACATTAATGACTGAGGGTACGACTATTACACCTGATTATTATGACTATGATCCTAAATATGCAGATGAAATTAATGAAAAGTATGATTGTTATATCATTCCATTAGCAGATGCGTTCCGAAAAGATTTTGTGCCTTCCTTGCGAAAGTATACGAAATTAATTAAAAAGCTTAAGATTCCAGTTGTAGTAATAGGCGTAGGACTTAGAGCGCCTTTTGAGCCTAAATTAAATGAAGGCTTCCCTTTTGACAAAGACGTAAAAGAATTTGTGAGTGCTGTCTTAGAAAAATCAAGCACTATTGGTCTGCGTGGGCAAATAACTTCAGATTATCTAACTAGATTAGGGTTCCGCGAGGGCGTGGATCATACCGTAATTGGATGCCCTTCTATGTATTCATTTGGCAGAGAATTGAAGATAAGAGAAACCAATATTACAAAAGAATCCACGATTTGTGTCAACTCATCCAGACTTTCGCCTAAACATGTATTAGATTTTATTACAAGAGGAATGGAAGAGTTTCCTAATCACTATTTTATTCCACAATGGCTGAAGGAATTAAAGCTTGCATATTTGGGTGCACCGCCTATCGCAAAGCCTAGCAGCAATTATCCTGTAAAAATGTCTGATGCAACTTATATGGATAATAAAGTTCGATATCCTTTAAATGTGCCTTCATGGCTTGATTTAATGAAACAGGCTGATTTAAGTTTTGGAGCTAGATTACATGGGAACATTGCAGCAACTATTGCAGGAACGCCTAGTATTATTATTCCGAAGGATGCTCGTATGCGTGAATTAGCTGAGTATCATCAGCTGACATATGTATGGGCAAATGATATTACAGAAAAAACAACATTATCAGAGCTTGTTGAAAAAAGCGATTTCCAAAAACCGGCTAGAAGACAAGGCGAAAACTTTGATAATTTTATTAATTTCCTTAATAAAAACAATTTAAACCATATTTATAAGGATACGCTTGCTCCAAGTAATGTTCCATTGGATGAAAAAATAGCCAAAACGCAGCTGCAGCCAGCCATTTCTCCAATCAGTGGATGCAGTTTAGAAGAAACAGTAGCAAGATGGGAAAAATATTTCCCGCTTGAAGAGGAGAAAAATAACCAGAAAATGGCTGATCTTCAAAATAAAGTGGCAGAAAAAGATAAAGTAATTAAAAAGCATCAAGGCATGATGAATAGAAAGGCAGTAAAATTAGCCTTAAAAACAGCTAATATGTTTAATTTTAAATGATAAAAAGAGCATCTGCTGCTAAAACAGCAATAGGTACTCTTTTTATATATGGGGCAATCATGGGATGATCAATCTTTAGCCTGAATAGCTAAAACAATGCGTTCACAGATTTCATGTGTAATAAGGGAGTCGCCAATAGCTGGATTAGGCTGCTTATGATGCTGGATACAATCGATAAAATGATCGATGATTTGATAAAAACCCCGTTTATAAAGAGTCGGCTCCCAATCTCCAAATTTTTCGATGCTGATTTGCTTATTATGATAATGTGTTGTTTCTACAAGGCTGTTCACCACATATTTGTGATGACTTGTCGTATATTCAATTATTTCTTCTGTTGCGCCGCCATTTCTATTCATTATTCCTATAGCTATACAATCTTTTCCAATCAGCTGAATAACTAAATGATTCAGCATGCCATCATGACGATTGAATTCTACTTTGACATCTAAAACTTCTGTATCCATTAAAAATCTCAAAGTGTCTACCACATGAATAAAGTCTTCAACCACAAATCTTCTGACATAGTCGGGGGCGGCAAATCTATTTTTTTGCATAAGTATCAAGTTCGCTCTGCCCTTGTTTTTTAGCTGTTCTACCATGGGGATAAACCTTCTGTTAAAGCCGACCATAACAATTTTTCCTCTGCGCTCTGCTAAAGCTACTATTTTTTTTGTTTCTGAAAAGTCCATAGAAATAGGCTTATCAATATAAACATGAATATCATTTCGCAACAGCTTTTCTGCTATGCTAAAATGAGCATCCGTAGCAGTGCTAATAAAAGCAGCATCCACATTTAGTTCAATGAGCTCCTCCACTGTTTGAGCTTTTTGTGGTATTCGGTATTTTTCTGATAGATCATCAAGTATTTCTCCGTTCCTTGTGCAAAGAGCTAGATCTATGCCTATTTTTTCAGAAAGAACAGGCAAATAGGCCTTTTTTGCAATATCCCCTAATCCAATTATTCCTACTTTCATATCTATTCCTCCATTCTTATTTAGAATAAAATCTATTGATCTTATTTATCCGGCATTAACGGGCTTTTGGCTCCCACCTCAAGATGATGAGAAGAAACGAGGAATCTAGGTGGGGAGCAATTGCCTATAAAGGCCCGATTGGTCAACTAACAATCAGTGGGGGACGTGGAAAACCCCCACTGATTGAAGTTTCACTTTATGATAATCTATTAGAAACCTTCAAGCCATAAAAAAGCCAGGTGCTGTGAATAATGGAAGCGCAAATTTAGAAAGGGTATATAACCTTTAAGTCAACAAAAGGAATAAAGTTCCAATTGGAGCCTTCTGTGTTCTTTTTTTAATCCAATTAGTATACTATTATTATAGTTACTAAATGATTATAAGAGGGCAGGAATATAATGGAAAATAATAGGAAAGTAGGAATTCGCTCAAAGATTACCTTTGGCTATGTAGTTATAATTTGCTGCTTGCTTGCATCGGTTATCATTATTAATAGTCAAATTAAATCCTTGCAAAAGGAAAGAAACTTGATTATTAATCATGATTCTGAGGTTCATGAGCTGACCAATAATATCGAAAAATATATGCTGGATATGGAAACAGGGCAGCGTGGTTTTATTATAACAGGAGATTCAACTTATTTAGAGCCGTATAACACAGCTGAGGAAAACTGGAAGTTGGATTATAGCAAGCTTATGAAACTATTAAAGGATAATCCAGAGCAGCAGAATAATTTAAAAGAAATTAGAACAACAATGGAACATTGGATAACAACTGCTGGAGAACCGACAATAAAATTAAAAAGAGAAAATGATGAACAAGGTCTTCAAGAATTTTTTGCCTTAGATACTGGGCATAAAGATATGGAAATGATGCGCAAGCAGTTTAATGCCTTTCGTTCGGAAGAAAAGGCTGTTACTAAGACAAAGGCTGATCAGCTAGATAAAAGAAATAATGTAATTACAATTGGTCTAATAGGCATTATTGTGATTGTGTCTTTCATAGCAATTATCGCGGCCAATATTATATCAAAATCTATTGTTAGTAAAATAATGGAAGTAACAAAAACAATTAAGAGTATTGCTGCATCAAGCGGGGATTTTAAAAGAAGAATCAACGTAAAAACAAATGATGAAATAAAAGAACTTGGGGTAGCAACAAATGAATTGCTGGATAGCTTTGAAAAACGCGAATGGCTGCAAATCAACCTTGCAGAAGTGGTTACAAAATATCAAGGAATATCTTCTATCGAAGCATTAGGGGATACTTTTCTTAAGGAAATGGCCCAAATTACAAAAGCTTCATTTGGAGCATTTTATGTTGAGGAAAAGAATAATCAAAAGACTACTTTTATTAAAAAAGCAAGCTTTGCAGATTCAGATTATACCTCGATTGGGCGAGAAAGCTTTGATTTGGGTCAAGGATTGATCGGGCAATGTGCATTGGAAAAGCGGGTATTCTTATACAAAGAAATCCCAGATAATTACCGTTTTATTGAAACTGGTTTAGGCAAAGTGGCTCCAAAAGGCATTTTAATGGCTCCAGTATTGTTTGAGGATGAAGTTATAGCGGTTATTGAACTGGCAACTTTAGAAGAATTTACAGCATTGCAGGAAGAACTGGTGGAAGAAATAATAAAAACCTTTGGATTGACTATCAATAGCATCATGGGACGGATGGAAATTGTCCGATTGCTAAATGAATCAAGAGCCATGACAGAAGAATTGCAGGCGCAGTCGGAAGAATTGCAGACCCAGTCAGAAGAGCTGCAGACTCAATCAGAAGAATTGCAGGTGCAAAAAGAGGAATTGCTTGCTATCAATGAGCAGCTGGAAGAAAGAACAAAAGATGCAGAATCAAAATCGAAAGAGCTGGAGCGGGCAAAGGAAGAGTTAGAAGAAAAGGCGGAGCAGCTCACATTAAACTCCAATTACAAATCGGAATTTTTGGCAAATATGTCTCATGAATTGCGCACGCCTCTTAATAGTATTTTAATCCTATCTGAATTGCTGGCGGAAAATGAAAATGATAGCTTATCTACAGAAGAGACAGAGTATGCTAAGGTTATACATTCTTCAGGAAAAGATTTGCTTTCATTAATTAATGATATATTGGACCTTTCTAAGGTAGAGGCCGGAAAATTAGATATTCAATTTGATGAAGTGAATATGAATGAGCTGCCGTCAGTAATGGAGCGAAGTTTCCTGCCGATAGCAAAACAAAAAAATCTAGAGTTTAAAGTGATAAAATCGAGAAATGTAGAAAATATTTTTTATAGCGATGAAAAGAGATTTTTACAAATAATCAAAAATCTGCTTTCAAATGCATTTAAATTTACGGAAGCTGGTTCAGTATCATTAAATATTAAACAAATGGATAAAGAAGAAGTGACAGAGGGAATGCAGAATATCAGCTCCAATTGGCTGGAGATTGCAGTATTAGATACAGGCATTGGCATTCCAATGGAAAAACATAAGCTGATTTTTGAATCCTTTCAGCAGGCGGATGGCGCAACAGTCCGCAAATATGGAGGAACTGGTCTAGGTTTATCTATTTGCAGAGAGTTTGCGAAACTTCTAGGTGGATGGATCTCTTTAGAAAGTCAGGAAGGCAAAGGCAGCACCTTTACTTTAATCATCCCAAGTCTGCCAAATGGCATTCCGCAGGAAACAGAAATAGATGCCGTTTATTTAGAAGCAGGCGCATCGGAATTAGCCGCAGAAAAACCTAAAGTAGCTGATGATTTACAAGAAGAGGAAACAATGCTATTGGCTGCAAATGAATATGATGAATTTGCAGGGAAAAAGGTTTTAATTGTAGATGATGATTATCGAAATATTTTTGCATTAAAAACGACCCTTGAAAAAAGAGGGATGAATATTCTAGTAGCCCGGAATGGAAATGAGTCGCTGGATATCATTAAAGAGACACAAGATATTGATGTAGTTCTTATGGATATTATGATGCCAAATATGAATGGCTATGAAGCAATGTCTAGAATACGAACATCACTGGGACTAACTGATATCCCTATTATTGCTTTAACTGCAAAGGCAATGAAAAATGATCGAGAGAAATGTATTGAGGCAGGAGCTTCTGATTATATTAGCAAGCCGTTAGATTTAGATCAATTATTTTCTGTTCTAAGAGTATGGTTAGCGAATTAAGGAGAAATTGGATGGATAATGAAGAATACTTGAAGCTGAATCAGGATAACGAAAATACGAACATAGAGGTAGACTTATTGCTTGAGGGAATTTACCGCTTATCAGGATTTGATTTTCGAGAGTATAACCGATCATCCATATCTCGTCGAATTTATTATCGAATGAAGTTGGATAATATTCCAACTATTTCTCGATTATTAGAAAAAATTATTCATGAAAAGGATTTTTTGGATCGGATTCTTAATGACTTTTCGATTAATGTAACAGAAATGTTCCGCAATCCCAGCTTTTTTAAAGCATTTCGAACAGAAATCATTCCAAAATTGCGGGACCATAAGGAGATTCGCATTTGGCATGCTGGCTGTGCGACAGGTGAAGAGGTATACTCTATGGCAATTCTTCTTGAAGAAGAAGGGTTAATGGAAAAGGCAATTATTTATGCAACAGATATGAATGAGCAGGTGCTGCAAAAGGCAAGTTTGGGGGCATTTCCTTTAAACAAAATGCAGGCATATACGAAAAATTATATTCTTGCGGGAGGTACGAATGCCTTCTCTGAATATTATAAAGCAGATCAGCAATATGCATATTTTCATGAGTCATTATTAAAGAATATTATCTTTGCCCAGCATAATTTGGTAACAGATCAGTCCTTTAATGAATTTCATGTAATTATTTGTCGTAATGTACTGATCTATTTTACACAGTCTTTACAAAATAAGGTTCAAGGGCTTTTTTATGAAAGTCTAAGCAAAGGCGGCTTTTTGGGGTTGGGAGATAAGGAAACATTACGGTTTGCCGAGGTAATGCCCCAGTATAGAGATGTAGTAGAAGATGAACGCCTTTATCAAAAAATATAAAAAAAGCTGTCTTCTTATAAGCTGAATTTTTGGCTTATAAGGGGACAGCCCTTTTATCACTATTTAACGGGCCTTTGCCCTCTATTATCTTTATTAGGTCTTCGCATTTGCTTGTATAAGCAGTACACACATATCATCTGGCTGATCATTTTGCTGCTCAGCAGTCAGCAAATGGTCGATGACACAAGTGGTATGCTTTAATTTTTTTGATGAAATAGACCGGATTCGTTTTTCTGATTCAATTTCACAAGGACCCATTGCTTCTAGAACTCCATCTGTATACAATACAATTTGTGCATCCTTTTTAAATGGAATAATTGACTTTTGAACAGGAATTTCATCAAAGAATCCGACTGCACAGCCTCCTTGATCAAGAGGAACTACCTTTTCTTCATCAATAAGAACAAAACCAGGGGGATGGCCGGCATTTGCATATTCAATTGTTTTGTTTTCTGTATCAACAACTAAATAAATAGCAGTGAAATAATAGGATAAGTCTTGTTTTTCATTTTTTAATAAACTCATATAGCGGTTTAATTCGGTAATGACAAGTTCTGGATCTACTAGTTGTTTAATGGCTTCTCTTAAAACAGAAGAAATAAACATACAAACAAGAGATGCAGAAATCCCATGCCCCATCATATCAAGGAGTATAACCGCATAGCGATGATCATTTATTTTATGCCAATAATACATGTCTCCCGCCAAGTTAAAGGAGGGAAGATAAGATACATCAATTTGGATGTTTTTTGTATGCAGAGGTGTACTCAGCAAACTTCTTTGAACATGTGTGGCTAAATCCAATTCATACTGGATTTTTTTCTCATGTTGAGTGTGCCAATCTAATTCGGCCTTTAAACGCAGAGCAACACGTATTCGAGCAAGAAGCTCTACTTTATTAAGTGGTTTTGTTATGTAATCTACTCCGCCAATATCTAAGGCCTCTGCCAATTTATTTTTATCCTCAAGAGCCGTGACAAATATGACTTGAATATCCTTTAGCCGATCATGGTCTTTAATTCGCCTGCATGCTTCGATTCCATCAATTTCAGGCATCATAATATCTAATAGAATCAGATCTACTGGCATATAGTTTGGCTTTTGTACATCAAGCTGCAAATAATCAAAAAGTTCAAATGCAGAATTAAGGGACACACAATCAGTATAGCCTGCACTTTTTAGTATTTTTTCCATTACAAATAGATTGACAGGATTGTCATCTACAAGAAGAATAGTCATGATTATAATAACTCCTTATTCTTTCCTTAGTATCGACGATTTTTAGCAAATATTATATTGATTATAAATTAGATAGAATTGTTTTAAAAAATGGCTCTGCTAAATTTGATTGTTAGTTGCAGCGAAGATTCACTATAGGCTTATCCGCCTTGTCCGCTGTTTATTGCAGGGGCTTATATATCTTATTTTTCCTCAGAAATCTTACACCTGAAAATAAAATCAACAAGTGGCATTAACAAAGTCTATTTATATTCTATTATACAAAAGATTAATCTATATCTGTAATTTAATGATTGGGCTGGAAGGGATTTCAGCAAAAGGGGTATAAAGTAGTAGTTTAATAGTAGTGGTATCTGATTTGTTGTAAATGAATTCTGAATCTAAGAAATCCAACTATAAACCAAAAAAGGGCAGCAAAATCTGCCCTTTTTTGATTTATAGGCCTAAATTAGTATACTTTGTCACCGTTAAAGATAGAGTTTTTAACCACTACATAATCAACATTGCGGATAGATTCTAGCTTATTGCCGCCAGCATATGAGATAGAAGATTGAAGATCCTGCTCCATCTCTGTTAATGTATCTTGTAAAGCACCTTTGTGTTCTACATACATTTTTTTGCCTTCTACATTTTTCTTTTCGCCTTTTTGGAACTCAGATGCAGAACCGAAATATTCCTTGAAAAGTTTCCCATCCTTTTCGAAAGTTTCCCCTGGAGATTCTTCATGTCCAGCAAATAAAGAACCAATCATAACCATGGAAGCGCCGAATCTTACAGATTTAGCGATATCTCCATTTGTACGAATTCCTCCATCAGCAATAATTGGTTTGCTTGCTGCCTTTGCACACCAGCGAAGTGCTGCTAATTGCCATCCGCCAGTACCAAAGCCTGTTTTGATTTTTGTAATGCAGACTTTACCAGGTCCAATTCCCACTTTTGTAGCATCCGCCCCAGCATTTTCTAATTCTCTTACTGCTTCAGGTGTGCCAACATTGCCTGCAATAACAAAGCTTTCAGGCAAATGCTTTTTAATATGCTTAATCATGTTTATTACTGCATTAGAATGTCCATGAGCAATATCGATTGTAATATAGTCTGGAACAAGCCCTTCTTGAGCTAATTGTTCAATAAATCCATACTCTTCTTCCTTTACGCCAACACTGATTGAAGAGTATAGTTCACGCGCTTGCATATCTCTAATAAAGGAGATTCTTTTTTCAGGCTGAAAACGATGCATAATATAGAAATAGCCCTTTTCTGCAAGGTAAACAGCAACCTTTTCATCAATAATTGTCTGCATATTGGCAGGCACTACTGGTAATTTAAAAGTATGTTTCCCTAAAGCTACACTTGTATCACATTCTGAACGGCTATTAACAATACATTTTGCCGGAATTAATTGAATATCTTCATAATCAAATACATTATCCATGAATTTGCACCTCTAAATACGAATATTTTAGTTTGTTTATTTTTAAATGTTCGTCCCTATGGTAATTTACATCATTTTTAATAGGATGTCAAAGTTTTTTCACTATTATGTAAGATAAAAATTTTGCCAATTAAATTATTTTGTTATTTTGCAGATAGAAGGAAATACTTCTACATCTATATAGTGGATAAAGAGATAGAAAATTAAGAGCTTAAAGGTTAAATATGTAAATATTTTGATGAAGTTTGGATTTTTTAAAACGTTATCATTTTATTGCAAGGACTAGTGCCATTTGTTTTTTCCTTCTGCTAGTATGCTGCAAATGTTCGATAAAATGCTTAGATCAACATCCTCATTAGAAAAATAATGTTATTTATTTAGAAATGCAGAATGAAACGATGTAAAAATTCTGAATTATTATTCTATGCAGGGGAATGCGATAGTGCTACAATTATGGCAAAAAGTAGCACGAAAGGTCAGGCTAATGGAGAAATAGTCAGCTTTCCATAATAAACCCCTTTTAATGAAATCAGCTTATCGCTTAATCCTCTTAGCTTGCCTGCAGTCCCTTTTACAACAATGGTTTCTAAGCAATTATGGTGATCAATATGCAGATGAGTTGTAGCCAATATATTATCGTGATAATCATGCTGAATTCCTATCATCTCTGCTATTAGCTTGCTGTGATGATGGTTGTAGAATAATAAAATGGCACCAGCAACGATTACTGTGTCACTTGAATATTGATGCTGCAGGATGGCATCTCTGACTAAGTCTCGAACAGCCTCTGAACGATTTTGATATCCCTTTTCTGCAATAATTTGGTCAAAATTCTTAAGTAATCCTTCATCCATGGAAACACCAAATCTTGTTAGTTTTTGATCGTGCAATCTATTTGCCTCCTTCTAAGCATGCTTAAATTTCTATTTGAAAGGTTTTGCTAGAGATAATTATATACGATATAAGAGAAGGAGAACGCAATTGAAAGGAAAAGAATATATGCAAGAAAAAACAAGGCAGCTTGCTGCACAAAAGGAAATAACTAACCAGGGTGAAAAATGGACATTCAGTGCTATGATCATCCTGTTATTTATAGTCAGCTTAGGATCCATTATTCTCTCTATTGGCATTGGTCCAGTTGCCGTTGCCCCATTAGCAGTAGCAAAAATTATGCTTCATAAGCTGCCGGTGGTACAAGCTTATATACAGATGGATTGGACCCCGCTAGAAGAAAATATTGTATGGGTCTTAAGACTCCCAAGAGTCGCATTAGGAATGATTGTAGGAGCAAGTCTTGCAGCAGCTGGCGTTGCTATGCAGGCCTTAGTAAGGAATACCTTGGCGGATCCCTTTATCCTTGGCGTTTCTGCCGGAGCTTCTGCAACTGCAACATTAGGCATGCTATTTGGCGTTTTTTCTTTTTTGGGAAGCTATTCACTTTCTATTAGCGCATTTATTGGAGCGGCGATCTCCACTGCTTTAGTCTATTATATGGCAAAGGTAAAGGGGAAAATCAATATTGCCCAACTATTGTTAACGGGTGTCGCTGTATCTATGATTATGGATGCAGTTACTAAAATTATTACATTAAGTGCTCCAAATGCTTTGGGTTTACATAATGCTGCTTTTTGGATGTCAGGAAGTTTAGCAGGCGCGAAATGGGCTTATTTAAAATTTCCGCTTATTGTCATCATTATTTGTATGATCATTTTGCTTGCTTATTATCGTGTGTTAAATGTTTTGCTATTAGGGGAAGAAGCCGCTGGCACTTTAGGAATCTCTGTTGAAAGAGTGCAAAAGCTGCTGATTATAATCTGTTCTTTATTAGTGGGTGTCACAATATCTGTTAGTGGATCCATTGGTTTTGTCGGCTTAATGGTTCCACATGTAACAAGGTTATTGGTAGGCTCTAATCATAAAAGAGTGCTTCCAGTCAGCGCTTTATTGGGCGGAATTTTAGTTGTCTGGACCGATGTAGCAGCAAGAATGGCAATAGCTCCAGAAGAGTTGCCGATTGGAATTTTAACGGCGCTTGTTGGAGGCCCATTTTTTATATGGCTATTACGAAAAAATGCTAAATCATAGGGAGAATAAGCAATGAAACTATTAGTAGAAAACCTGGCATTTTCACATGGAACACAAACCATTATTGAGGATATTTCCCTTTATGTAGCAAAGGGAGAATTTATTGGAATCATTGGTCCAAATGGAAGCGGCAAATCAACCGTGCTCAAAAATATTTATCGGGCATTGACGCCAAAAGCTGGCATGTCTTTTTTGGATGGAGAGAATGTAGACGGTATGAGCAGACGAAAAACAGCTCAAAAAATTGGTGTGTTAGGACAGGAAAACAATATTTCCTTCGATTTTAATGTAGAAGAAATGGTGGCAATGGGTAGAAGTCCATATAAGGGGTTATTTGCGCGAGATACAGAAGAAGACCAGAGGATTATTGATAGAGCCTTAAGTAAAATGGGGATAGAAAATATGGCGAAAATTAATTATATGAATCTTTCGGGAGGAGAAAAGCAGCGTGTGCTTATTGCCAGGCTGCTGGCACAGAAAACGGATTTTTTGATATTGGATGAACCGACCAATCACTTAGATATCAGCTATCAATTGCAGGTTTTTGATTCTATTAGAGAGTTGGGAGTGACAGTATTGGCTGCTATCCATGATTTGAATCTAGCTGCTTTATACTGTGATCGGATTTATGTGATACATAAGGGAAGAGTATACAAAGTAGGAGAGCCAAAGGATATTTTAACAAAAGAAATGTTGTTGAATGTTTTTGGGGTGTATGCGGATATAGCTATCCATCCTATTACAAATAAACCTTCTATTACTTATTTGCCTAAAAGTATAACATTGCAAAAGGAGAAAAAAATATGATTAAATTACAAAAGCCTTTTATTGCTCTTTGGATAATATTGTCGCTTTGTTTAGCCGGGTGCAGTTCATATTCGCAAAAAACAGTTGCTCAAAAAGAACAAGAGGGGGCGGCAAAAGACTATAAAAAAATAAATATTGATAATTATGGCGAAAATTTAGTAATCAAGCAAAAGCCCCAAAAGGTATTGACGCTTGGACCAAATGCAACAGAGCTGTTCATTGCATTAGGGCTGTCTCATTATGTAATTGGCAATAGTCTAAATAATCATAGCAGGGGAGCGTTGCCAGAATATAAAGCACAATATGAAAAAATTCCAGAACTGACACATGGATCTGCAACAAGAGAGGCAGTTTTGACAAGTGGTGCAGATTTTATATATGGGATAGATTGGGAGTTTGGAGAAGGCGGATTAGATAAAAAGGAATTAGCCGGAAATGGTATCAAGGTCTACCAAAATAGTGCGCTGACATTGGAACAAATGTACAAAGAAATCAATGACCTTGGGAAAATTTTTCAAGTAGAAGATAAAGCAAATGCTTTTGTAGAAGATCAAAAACATAGAATCGCCAAAGTAAGAGAAAAGCTGAAAAACACAGAACCAGTTAATATCTTAGTATATGACAGCGGTGGGGAAGGCGTTTTTACAGCTGGGGGAACAAATTTTGAATCATTGCTTATTGAGCAGGCAGGAGGAAAAAACATTTTCTCTAATATAAAAGATAAGCAATGGACGACTGTAAGCTTTGAAAAGGTATTAGAAAAAGAGCCTGACTATATAGTGATCCATGACTATGATAAACCCTCGGTAGAAAAGAAAATAGAAGAAATAAAAAATAATCCAGCTCTTTCCCAATTAGATTGTGTAAAACAAGAGAAATTTGTTGTTATTACATTAGAAAGTGTATTGCCTGGCGATCGCATGGCATATACAGTAGAAAAATTAGCAAAGGGTTTTTATCCAGATTTATTTAAATAAAGTGAAACTTCAATTCGGCTTTTGCTCAGCAAGTTTCTGTCCATCTAGATTTTCTGTTTTTTTATTTTCCCTTAGGGGCAAAAGCTCATTAACTAGTGATAAAAGATAGTAGGAAATTTAAAAGCGCTGTCCTTGCTTAGGCGAAGAAGCGCTTTTTTATATAAGTTAAGTATAGTAGTAAAAGAGGGCTTCGACTTTTGCCTGGATATACAGCTGTCCTGGCTCAATGCTTGTAGATGCTCCGGCTATTATACCAGTTTCAGCGACAGATTTATACGCAGCAGGATTGGGGTATTCTCTTAATTGCTCTGAAATTTTAACAGGAATCGGATCTAGATGAATTTTCAGCTCCTCCGCCATTGCCATTGCCTTTGACAAAGCGTTGTTCAAAGCCATTTTTAATGCATTAGTATAATAAAGATCTTTATTTTGAATAGAAAACTGTATATTTTGCACTTTGTTAGCGCCATTTTTTACTGCTGTATCAATAATAGTTCCTGTTTGCTGAATGTTTTCTGTGGTAATGGACAGCAGGTGATTGACTTGATATCCACGGAATTTCTGGCTATTGTCGATATAATCATATTGGGGATAGATAGAATAATCAGTTGTTTGGATATCTTTGTTTGGTATCCCCTGTTTTATTAGGAATTTTGTTATTTGCTGAATAAGATCGGCATTTTTTTGCTGCGCTTTCGTAAGTTCAATATCTTCTTGCACAACTCCTAATTGTATAATGGCAATAGTCGGCTCTACTGCCAGACGAGAAATACCATAAACAGTCATACTTCGTTTTTGGTGTTGATTTGTCTGTCTAATAGCTGGATAATACATATTTTTCTTCTCCTTTCTTATGCAATTATCTTATTGCAAGAAAGGAGAAGAGGTGTTTATCTTATTTTTCCTTTGAAGAGTCTTAGGTGAATTCTTCTTCTGCTCGCGGCCTGGAGAAACAAGTTATAGGGTATCAGCATTCAAAGGGCAGCCCCCTAAAATTTTTAGAGGGGCGCATTTTTATCGCTATTTAGCGGGCTTTTGAGGGAAGATAGGAAATCTAGGTAAGGAATAAATGCCCATAAAAGCCTGAATGGAATTGCACTTTATCCGGCATTAACAGGCTTTTGACCCCCAATGACTTTATGGCTGTTTTCGATCCCAGAAACGGGATTCTGCAATGCCCTCAATAAAGTCTGTAATATCTTTGTCGGACATATCATAAACACCAGGCTCATTTAAGTAGATGCGGCTTTTTGTCAATGAATTCGCGTCCAAAACAGACAAAGCAAGTGGTTTATAATGCTTAAATGTCATTTCAATAAACTCTAAAGCCTTTGAAGCGATGTTGCCGTCGGCGCTGACAAGCAGTGCAGCATCGTACAGACTGCTGTCTGCGGTATCATAAGTATCTGTCACTTTTAGATTTTCATTTAGAGAATGGATCTTTTTATCTACAATGCTAAAGTTTATTTTATGGCTGGCGAAAGTTTGCACCCACTCTGTAAGTTTTTTTGCATCAGCGGCCCCATTTAAAAGGATGGCAACATTTTTTGTATCTGTTTTTTTAATCGTGTTTGCCATGCTGAGAGCAGGCGATTTTTTGTCTGATTTCACTTCATTGTTTTCTTGTGGAAGAAGGGCGCCGATATTTTCAGAAACTTCTTCTGCTACTTGTCTATCAATATGGTTGAGTATAACGATGGCATTGTCTTTCACTTGCTGAGATTTGCATTTTCCTAACTCGAAGCTTAGTGCAGCTTTGAGGTGCTGCTGCTCATATGGCGCAAGACTATTGTAGAATAACTTTGCCTGGGAATAAAAATCAAGGAAGCTGTCACTTCTTCCGCGCACTTTGTATCCATCTACTTTTTCTTGATAATGCACATATCCGCCTTCCTTTTCGGGCACCGGTTCTGGCTGATTATGATTTAGGCTATTGCGATGATAGCTTGTTTGTCCATGATGTATTGTCATTTGGTGCATGCCATCACGCTGGTTGTTATGGAATGGACAAACAGGCTTATTGATTGGAATCTGGTGGAAGTTTGGTCCCCCTAAACGAGAAAGCTGTGTGTCGGTATAAGAGAATAATCTTCCTTGCAATAATGGATCGTTGGAAAAGTCAATGCCAGGAACGACATGCCCTGGATGAAAAGCAACTTGCTCTGTTTCAGCAAAGAAGTTATCGACATTGCGGTTTAGCGTCATTTTGCCGACAATCTTTACCGGAATCTCTTCTTCCGGCCAAAGCTTTGTTGGATCCAGTATATCAAAATCAAATTTAAATTCATCTTCTACTGGGATTAATTGAAGTCCAAGTTCCCATTCTGGATAATCGCCCTTTTCAATTGCCTCATATAAATCCATGCGGTGAAAATCTGGATTTTTGCCGGCAGCCTTTTGTGCCTCATCCCATACTTGTGAATGCATGCCAAGCTGCGGTTTCCAATGGAATTTTACAAAATGGGCTTTCCCTTCTTTATTGATTAATCGGAATGTATGGACGCCAAATCCCTCCATCATCCGCAGGCTGCGCGGAATAGCACGATCACTCATTGCCCACATAATCATATGAGCGGATTCTGGATTTTGCCCGAAAAAGTCCCAAAATGTATCATGAGCACTGGCCCCTTGGGGAACCTCTGTATGGGGTTCAGGTTTAACTGCATGTACAAAGTCAGGAAATTTAATGGCATCTTGAATAAAGAACACAGGCATATTGTTGCCGACTAAATCATAGTTGCCTTCATCTGTATAGAATTTCGTAGCAAAGCCGCGCACATCTCGTACAGTATCGCTTGAGCCTCGCGATCCTTGAACAGTGGAAAAACGCACAAAAACGGGTGTAATTTTTGAAGAATCATTAAGAAAATCTGCTTTTGTATAGTCCTTTAAAGACTCATATACTTGAAAAAATCCATGCGCCCCTACTCCGCGCGCATGGACGATTCGTTCAGGAATGCGCTCATGGTCAAAATGGGTCATTTTTTCTCTGAAATGGAAATCCTCTAAAAGCGTTGGACCTCTAAGTCCAGACTTTAAGGAAAATTCATCCTCTGCCATTTTTAAGCCTTGGTTTGTTGTTAAGCCTGCTTTTTGCTCATTATCAATTGTATAATGTTTCAGCTGTTCGGTTTTTTTATTTTCCATGAGAATACCTCCACTATTTATGTAGTACATTACAAGCTTTTTCCTTAATTTCCCCTATTTTTTCTATATAAAACATGAAGATATTCTATATTGCATTTATTTGAAAAATAGGTAATTGGTAACAAAATATATAAATGTGTTAAATTCAGGAATTTATCTGCCGATGTAAAGAAGATGATAATTATTTTTTGGCTGTAAAGGGAAAAAATGTTCTTAATAAAACGTTAACATATAATATGCCACTGTATTTTTAATAATAAATTTATTTGGAAATAAAAGGAGAATTGAATCATGGGGCTACAGGAATTTTTCAAGTGGAACAAAGGAACAGAACAAACAAGTTTAATAGATCAAGCGGAATCCTTAAATGGAAATATTTCCGTTTCTAGTAAAACTGAATTGTACTGGCAACTTCAGATTATTGATTTAACGGAAAAAGATTTAAGAATGGTTAAAGCAATCAAACCAATTGTGGAAGAAAATATTGATTGGGTGACAGAGGAGTTTTATAAAAATATTACAAAACAACCTAATCTGTTGGCCATAATTAAAAAGCATAGTAGTGTGGATCGATTAAGAAAAACATTAAAAGTGCATATTATTGAACTGTTTAATGGTGATATTAATGAAGAATTTTTGGAAAAGAGAAAGAGAATTGCTCAAGTACATGTAAGAATAGGTCTGGAAACAAAATGGTATATGTCAGCATTCCAAGATTTATTGAATTCTTTAATAAGACTGGTTGAGGGCATATTTGCTGACCGAAATGATTTAGTAATGGCAATTATGGTTATAGGAAAGTTAATTAATTTTGAGGAGCAGATAGTTTTAGAGGCCTATGAGGAAGAGAATAAAAAGATTCATGCAGTTTATGAAAGGCAAAAAGACGATTTTATAAAAGAAGTAAGCATAACAGCAGAGGGTCTAGCAGCAATAGCTAATACTACAAGTTTATCAATCAACCAATTAAATGTTCAATCAGATAATATGGTGTCCTTGGCCCAAGTGGGGTTAGATCTGGCTAATCAATCTGAACAGTACTCAAAAGAAGGAAAGCTGCAGCTAGATGAACAAAACCGGAATATGGAGAATATCGATGAAAGCATGTCTGCTATTAAAAGAGATGCTGAACAGCTCCAGCAAATATCGGAGCAGATTATTGAAGTGATACAGATTGTAAGTAATATTGCTAGTCAAACCAATCTTTTGTCACTTAATGCATCTATTGAAGCTGCAAGAGCAGGCGAGCATGGCAAGGGCTTTGCTGTGGTAGCAAATGAAATTAGGAAATTATCAGATCAAACGAAACAGTCTACAGAGAATGTGGCAAAGTTAATTGGAAAAACAAATCAGCAAGTTATGAATGTGACTGTTTCCCTTGATAAGGTAAATGCTTTAGTTGCACAAGGAATGAAGGGGATGTGTGAAACAGATAAGTATTTTGCTGAGATTCTGAAAGCAATGGCTGAAACAAAAGATCAAAATAAAAGAATGGAAAAGGAAATACAAAATATGGCTATAGGGATAAAGGATATAGATGATATGGCAAAAAAAGTAGCATTGTCTACAGAGGGATTAAACCAGGTATCTGAGCGTTTCAACAACAATTGACTTAAACAATATAAACATGTTGTTTAACGTTATAAATTGCCTGTTTAGCTGATTTTTAGCTAAATATCCATTATAGTAAACAGAGGAATGCCTATATATTCTAGGTCATTCCCCTGTTGCTTAGGGGAGATGCAGAATTTAATTTTAAGAAATAGTTTGTGTATTAGATGGAGATATGATTTCTTCTTCATCTTTTTTGGGAGGCCATTGTCCTGTAAATTCTTCTACATCGTAAGCAAGGAAATCCTGCAAACTTTCATCTTTATGATCAATAAACAATTCATCTGCAACAGCAGATACAATTCTTGGAATACCATAGCGCATGCCTGAAAGAGCAGAGGCTGACAGACCGCAGCTAATTAAAGCGGAATAATTAAAGGCGAAAAGACCATGCAATAATTTTTCTCCTTCTTTATCACGGCTTACAAAGGAAAAGCCGGGGCTTAAATATGGATGTGCATCCAGCAATGGGTTTGCGGCATTTTCTGGTGACTGAAAACGATCACCCCAACGAGCAATATGCTTTTCAACACGTCTTAATTCCGGACGCAAGCCTGGATCTGTCAGTAGACCTGTACTGATGATCAGGAAGTCAAAGGTATGCTTTCCTTGAGGTGTTGTGACAACAGCGCCATCTACCGTTGCTTCTACATCCAGCCATGGAGCACCTAAGTGGAGATTAAAGCCAGGCCAAGATGTTGCGCGGTTGAATGTATCATTTGTCGGCGGCTGGTTATGTTTAAAGAAATGAGCAATTGCTGTATATTTATCGCTATCTGATAGTGCAGGGAATCGTTCAATTAGTCCTGATACTTCCATTTGGCGAATTGGATTGATGCGTGGCATTTCCTTTCTGCGTACAAATACATGAACTTCTTCTACACCCTCAGATAATGCAAAGTTCGCATTGTCATATGCTGATGCCCCGCCGCCTAAAATGGCAACCTTTTTCCCTTTTAACTTTTCAAAATCGATGACTTTTGAAGTATGTGCATAAAGAGTTTTTGGGAGTTTATCGGATATAAAGGATGGAACATGCCACTCGCCGCCGCCTTGAATGCCGGTTGCAAGAATTACTTTGCGGGCAAGCAATGTATCGCTAGGTGCGCCTGTTCCTGCAATATGAAGTTTATGGATGCCAGTTTCATCTGGCTCAATATCATTTAATGTCACTTCATTGATGACAGGCAGCTGAAGCACTTTACGATACCATCGCAGATAACTCATCCAATCTCCTTTAGGAATTTTATCAACCTTTTCCCAGCCCTCTGCACCAGTTTGTGCTTCCCAAAAGGAACGGAAGGTTAAGGAAGGGACACCAAGATCAATGGAGGTTAGATGCTTAGGCGTACGTAATGTCACCATGCGAGCGTAAGTTTCCCAGGGACCTTCTAACCCTTCTTTATTTTCGTCAATTATAAGTATATTCGAGATGCGCTCACGCAAAAGACCAAAAGCTATCCCTAATCCGCTTTGTCCGCCACCGACGATAACTACATCATAAACATGTCCTTCAGGATGCTGAACGGGACGAACCCAATCGGGGCCTCCGAAGTTAAGATAAGCTAGATCTGTCTTTACTCTTTCATTTAATGCTTCTAAACTCATGTGCTAATCATCCTTTCTATTTTTATCGCGAAATAAATCTCCATCTCAAAAGTTCTATAATTTGAACAATCATAATAATAATTTCATTGAATTATATGTTAATTAAGTTTACGGATGCGTGTCATTAAATATAACAAATATATACCTTGATCATATCTTATCATTTTTGTTATTTTATTGTATGTTTAATATATCTAAATTTTCTATAAATTTTTAGTTACTTAAACTAGTTGAGTTATATTATTTAAAAAACTGTCTATTTTAAGATATTTTTATTTTTTATTGACCTTTTTTTCACTAACTTGCTAAAATGATATATATAATGAATTAATAAATGGTTATCCGCAAACTCACTTTTTGCAGTGAGTGGTGAAATTTTGTAGAGTCTGGCTCTGTTTCGTTCACCCATTATTCTAGTTAGAGAATAATGGGTTTTTTTGCGTAAAAATTGTGAAGGAAACATTGTAGAAAATGGAGGGATTATCTTTATGGAAAAATTAAAGTACTCATTTTTCGTATTGGCCGGAGCAATTAGCTATGGACTGCTGTCAACAGTCATTAAACTTGGAATGAAAGATGGCTTTACGGTTGATGAGTTAGTTGGCGGACAATATTTATTTGGCTGGTTAGGCTTATTTGTAGTAGTGCTTATTTCTCCTGGGCTCCGCTTATCTAAAAAGTTAGTTTTTTCTTTATTGCTAGCAGGTATTCCAATGAGTTTAACAGGTATTACTTACGGCTTTGCTGTAAAGGAACTTTCGGCGTCTGTTGCTATTATTTTTTTATTTCAGTTCACATGGATTGGTGTCATTATTGAGGCAATAGCTGATAAAAAGTTCCCGGGAAAAGAAAAGTGGTTGTCAATTATTTTATTATTTATTGGAACTCCTTTTGCTGGAGGGATATTTAATGGAGAGTCTTTAGAGTATTCGTTAAGTGGCGTATTATTTGGTTTACTGGCAGCACTATTTTTTGCATTGAATATCTTTTTTAATAGTCGCATTGCCGTACAGTTAAAGGCTTATACGAAAAGCTTTTATATGACTACAGGTGCAACTATTGTCATTTGCAGTGTGTTTCCTCCAGCCTTTCTTTCAAGTGGTGCTCTTCAAGCTGGATTATGGAAATACGGCATGTTTCTTGGATTGTTTGGTGTAGTTTTCCCTGTTATTTGCTTTTCGATTGGCACTCCAAAAGTAGGAGCAGGACTTGGGACTATTTTAAGCAGCGCCGAGCTTCCGGTAGTCGCCATTGCTTCCATTATATTTTTGCAGGAAACAGTGTCAGGATGGCAATGGCTTGGTATTTTTCTTATTTTGCTTGGAATTATTGCCCCTAATCTATATATGATGAGAAGAAAGGGCCAACAGCAAATGACAAATGTGGCATAAGGAAAAATTCCGAGCGAGCTGGAGAAGAATGCTTTTGCTTGACGGATTTAAATTTTTGGCCTAGAATAAAATCAATAATAGAATACTCCAAAGGGGAGTAGCTAACAGTTATGTCGTCAATACGTGATTTTTAATCACCGGCCTAACTGGCAACGATACGTTGTTTGCGAGACCTTTGCCTATATGGTAAAGGGATAAATATGTATAAAATATAAACCTTTACCAAATTATATGGTGAAGGTTTTTTGTTGTTTAGGCAAAATGACAGGTTGTTTCTATTGTAGAGGGGGAGACAAATCTAATTTATAAGGGAAAGATAAAAAATAGGCAATAGATTTATACTAAATCAATGGAGGAGTTTGAACATGAAAAAAATATTTGCTGCATTGCTTACTTTTACGATTATGTTTTCACCGCTAGGAAATGCACTGGTTCCAGACCAGTTGACAACGGTTGAAGCGAAGTCCTATAAATCAGGGAAAAAGAGCTTTAATCCATCTAGTGGAAGCACCAATAAGTCTAATACAAATTCTTTTTTTCAAAAGAAAAAGACAAATGATACGACAACTGCAACTAAATCAAATAAAGGCTTCTTTTCTGGCGGCCTAATGAAAGGCTTAATGGTTGGTGGATTAGCAGGGTTATTGTTTGGAAGTTTATTTGCCAATATGGGGGTATTAGGATCCATTTTAGGATTTATGATTAATATATTTGCAATTGTTTTATTGCTTGGCATTATTCGCAAAATATTTACGTACTTTAGAAATAAAAAGAAAGAAGAAGCGAATCCATGGAGAAATTAATTATATCGGAACAAGATATTATTAATGCTTTATGTGTATACGCTTCTCGCAAAAAGCAAGTAAAGCCAGAAGAAGTGGAAGTTGAACTAATGTATGATGACGATTATGGATTTTCCGCGGAAACATATGTCGGCGGACGCAAACAAATATTAGTTACACAGAATATAATAGAAGCATTGCGTTTATGGATGGATGAATATATGCATATTGATCCTTACATTGGAATAAAGCTGGAGCTTGATGATGAGATGGGGATTATTGCTGTGATCCAATAAGTTATAGTCTTTACTTCCCTTTAATGTATGATAAAAAAACAACCAAAGTGCATAGTGCACTTTGGTTGTTTTTTATTTGCTTTCTAAAAAGAATTTTTCAAATGTTTTTAATTGATCATCGAGTGTGTAAGGGTCTGTGAACGAAGAAGACTCTCCATCTATTTCAAGTACACGATTATTTTTTACTGCAGGAATATTTTTATATGTTTCTGATTCTTGGAAGGAGTTATCTGCACTAGAATATTTACTGAATATGATATAGTCACCTGCATACTCTGGAATTACTTCAGGAGATATTGTATAGTAGCCAGCTTTTAATGCATCTTTTTTGACTTTTTCAGGCATTTTCAATTGCATTCCCTGATACAATATCTCAGTTCCGCGTGCCCAATTGTTTCCGAATACATAAAGATCCTTGTCATAGCCTTCCATTACTGTAACGGTAGCATCTTCACCGATTTTTTCCTTTACTTTATCTCCAGCTTCCTGCGCGCGCTGTTTAAAATCATCTACCCAAGCAGTTGCTTCTTTTTCTTTATTTAAAAGTTTTCCTAATTCAACATGCTGACTTAAATAGTCTAATTTCCCCCAAGTATAGGTAACAGTTGGTGCAATTTCTTTTAGTTTATCAATATTTTTAATATTAGATAAACCGATAATCAAGTCTGGATTTAATTCGATAATTTTTTCTAAGTTTTCATCAGATACTTCTTCTGCATCTTTTAATTCTTTTTCGAAGCGAGGATTTGATTTAGACCAAACATCTACTCCAACAATATTTACACCTAATTTCAACACATTTCCTGTAAATCCAGATAAAAGAACGACACGTTTTGGATCGGTTGGAACTTTGACAGGGCCTGTTTCTGATTCATATGTAAAAAATTCCTTTTTTTCTTCCTCTTTATTACTGCTTTCCTTTTTTTCTGGACTGTTGCTTCCACATGCACTTAAAGCTAAAATCAGCAGTAGAATAACCGGAAATAACAACTTCTTCATGTTTGTTCCCCCATCTTATATGTAGTTTAAGTAATTTAATGAGTAATAATCATTAAATTAAATAGCTGCGATAAAATGATAATGATTATCAATATTATTACCGTTTTAAATATAAGGTCAGTGTTATAGATTGTCAATATATTTTCTGATTTTTTTCACTTTTAATCTGGCATGAAGAAAAATAATATAATAGAATAAAATTAATTATCAAATGTTAACTTTTCTATCATCAATGTTATTTTTTTAGAAAAAAAAAAGAGATTCTATGAATAGAACCTCTTAGAGTGTAGACAAAGTCAAAAATGCAAACATTCAGGCTGTAGATATAAAAATTATTCTCTTGTTCATGCTGGTTTTTCATTTTCAAAATTTACAGATGGGCCAAAAAATTCATAATGAATAGAAGCATCGTCAACGCCCAGTTCTTTTAAAGCGCTTAGGATATTTTTTAAAAATGGAACAGGTCCGCATATATAATAGTCGGCGTTTTTATTTGCAATATTGCTTTTTAGCCATTCTGTATCAATAAATCCTGCTTTGCGGAAATGGATATCCTTTTGATCTTCTTCAGAAGGAGCATCATATAAATAAGATAGATGGAAATTTGGCAGTTTCCCTTTCAATTCCTGCAGCTCTTTTTTAAACGCTTGAACTTTCCCGTTTCTAGCAGCATGAACAAAGTTTACTTCTAGGTTTAATTGCTTGTCAGCTATATCATTCAGCATGCTCATAAATGGAGTGATTCCAACGCCGCCACTTAGGAAAACGAGTTTTTTACCTTCGCTAGGATTATTTAAAGTGAATTCTCCTGCAGGTGCGGTAGCTTCTATTATATCTCCAATATTTATTTTATCATGAAGATAATTGGATACTCTTCCTGCAGGTTTAGAACTTTCCGCTTCTTTTTTTACGGAAATGCGATAGTATTTTTTGTTAGGTGAAGCAGATAGGCTGTATTGGCGGTTAAACAGGAATTGCTCACCAGGGATAGAAAGGCGAATAGAAATATATTGTCCTGGTTTAAATGCTGGAAGAGAGCTTTCGTCTTCTGCTGCTAAATAAAAGGATGTAATGCATTCACTTTCCATTACTTTATCAATAACTTTAAGATTTTTATAATCAGACCAACCATCTTCTTGGTTTTCTGCTTCTGTATACATTTCCTTTTCTATGGTGATAAAGACATCTGCAATGACACCATAAGCTTCTGCCCATGCATTAATGATTTCATCTGTAGCAGCTTCACCTAGAACCTCTTTAATGGATTGAAGGAGGAATTTTCCTACAATTGGATAATGCTCTGCTTTTACTGCTAAACTGCGGTGTTTATGAGCAATTTGGTGTACAACAGGAAGAATTGTTTCCAGCTTATCAATATTTTTGGCTGCAGCTAGAACAGTATTTGCTAGAGCTGTTTGTTGTCTGCCTTGCTTCTGATTAGTGTGGTTAAAAATATTTAATAATTCTGGATGTGCTGCAAACATATTTTTATAAAATACAGTAGTAATTTTTGTGCCGTGTACTTCTAAAACTGGAACAGTAGATTTAATGATTTCAATGGTTTTTTGTGATAACATACAAATAACTCCTTTAAAGTAGTATTTTAAATACATCTTTTATATTTTTATACTAAGTCGAAAAAAAGTTAAAAGCAATATTTTAAATACATCTTTTAAATATTTATTTAGATAAGTTAACAAAATGTTCACATTTACACTATTAAAAGCGTAAAAATATCATCAAGATAGGAGGAATAAACGTGAGACTGACTAGTTATACTGATTACTCATTGCGAGTACTTATTTATTTAGGGACAAATACAGAAGATAAATTAGTAAATATAAAGGAAATAGCGGAAACTTATAATATTTCTAAAAATCATTTAATGAAGGTTATCTATAACTTGGGCAAAATGGGTTATATTGAAACGGTTAGAGGAAGAAATGGAGGAATGCGCTTAGCAATGGACCCAGCAGATATTAATATGGGAGAGGTTGTCCGAAAAACAGAAGAGGATTTTTATTTAGTGGAATGCTTCGAAAATGGAAGCAAGTGTGTTATTACTCCTATTTGTTCTTTAAAGCATATATTAAATGATGCGTTAAACCAATTTATGAGTGTACTTGATCAATATACTTTAGAAGATGTTATTCAAAATAATGTGCTGCTGAAGCAATATTTATCTGTAAAATAGATTACTTTATAAAGAGAGCATTAGTAAGACAATAATAGAGAGCCAAATTGTTTCACATGAAACAATTTGGCTTATAAATGAGTGGGCTACAATTATTTTATGATGATTAATAATGAAAATAGCTGCTTCTGAATTTTTTAGCAGGATAGCAGATAACAAATGATAAAAGGGGCTGTACTCAAAAGTCATTTTTTTATGACCTTTGGAACCGCCCCTTTTTTGTATCAATCAAAATGCAATTTATAATCCTCAGATTTAATCATTTTTAATTTTCTAGAGAATATATAAATAAGAATTGAATTTAATAAGATTGGAAGAATGAAGAAAATTGTAATCATAATCGTTATATTTTGGGTAGTCCAGCCGCCATCTGCTAAGTGCATATAATTCAGTGGACCTACTAGACCAGATAATCCAAATCCAGCACTATATGGAGTGCCCTGAATATTCAGCATGCCTGCTAGTGCTCCTAAAACAGCTGCTGTAATCAGCATAGGAATAATAATTTTAGGTTTCATAAAAAAGTTGCGCATTTGTATTTTGGGAGATCCTAATACATGCGCTAATGCTGTCCCTAGTGCATTAGCTTTATAGCTGGCAATTGCTAATCCAATGCCTGCAGCGACAATGCCTAAATTGGCAGCACCTGAACCAATTCCAGATAGTGAGATAACCGTAGCTACTCCAACTGTTGAAATAGGCGATAAAATAATAATGCAGAAAATGACAGAAATAATGATGCTCATGATGACTGGCTGCAAGGATGTAGTCTTAGCGATGGCAACGCCAATTAAACCAGTAGTTGATTTCATATAAGGCAAAACCAAGTACCCTATCATACCAGGGATAAGAATACTTAAGGTTGGAAGCAATAGAATCGAATATTCTTTTAGTCGATTGCCGACAAATTTTACAAATAAAACAGTCAATGCGGCAGTAATCCCCGTGTTTACCACAATGCCAATTCCATTTAAGGCAAATAAACCATCGGCAGTTTTTTGAATAGCGCCGCTGCCGACCATTGCAGCAATCCCGACACTTGCGGTTTGAATAGCTGTTAATTTAAACGATATCCCAATCATGACTCCAATCATAACGGGAAGAAGGCTCATTATAATAATTGTAATATCTAATATATGCTGCAAAAAGGGAAAGCTAGGAATCAACAATTTTAAAATTTCTCCTAATAAGGCATTAGGGATTAATGATACAACAATACCAATACTCATTCCTGTTAATAATTTATTGAAAAATTCTTTCATTCCATCTTTCTCCAATCGAATTCGTTATTTTGGAACTAATTATAAAAAATATTCAGAAAAGCGTCAATAATTATTTTTTAACACTTCAACGCAGAAAAGAAGAATGAGTTTTAAAAAGTTATATAAATATAATATTGGAATAAATGTATATTTTTTAAAAATATTCCAAATGAATTCTCTGTTTGTTACAATAAATAGACAGAACTTCACTCCTACGGTAAAGGTGTTTTTGAATGGAAAGATATAGGGAGATTAATATAAAGTATTATTATCATTTTATTACAGTTATCATTGCGTTTATGGCATTGGCAATTATATCAAGTCATGGAAAGTCTCTAGCAGAATATTTACTTTTAGGAACATTAATTATTGTGCTTGCTATTGTACTTTTTGTTTACCCAAAGCATGAACCCCCTTTAATGAGGATATTCATTATATTCTTAAGCACTATTTACTTTTACTCTATTTTTTATATTTATCCAGAAACTTGGTCTAGTTTTATATTTATTTGTTTAATACCATTGATATCTATTTTATTTTTTGATGCCAAGTTATTTTATTTTTCTACCATTTTAAATGGCCTGTTATTTACTGTTATTTATAGCTATATTATTTTATTCGAAAGCAATCCAGCATTTAGCTATATGAAGACAGATATTACTAGGAATGTTATGAATTTTCTAGGGAGCCAGCTTTTATTATTTTTTATTTTTTGGCTAACACTTATCCGCATAAAAAAACAGCAGCTATATTATGAACAATTGCAGCAATCGGAAAAGCTCAAGACAACATGGCAGCTTGCTGCAGCTGTTGCGCATGAGATAAGAAATCCATTGACCGTTGTAAAAGGTTTTTTGCAATTGTATGAATCGGATGCTTCTACTCCTCCAGATAGAAAAAATAATTATCGTTTAATGATGGATGAAGTGAATATGGCTGAAAAAGTAATCTCGCAATTTTTAATGGTGGCGAAACCGGATACAGGAAGAAAAAGTGAAGAAATTATTGATGTGAATCAAGAACTTCACAATATAGTGGATTTAATGAAATCCTATAGCTATTTAAAAGATAGTGAATTTTTTCTAGAGCTTGAAAGTGATTGTTATATTTGCATGAATACAATGGAATTTAAACAACTGTTTATTAATATAATAAAAAATGCTATCGAAGCATCTAGTCATGGACAGACTATTGTAATTAAGAATAGAGAAAAAAATAAACAGATATGGATAGAGGTCATCGATAGCGGAAATGGAATGACAAAAGAAGAGCTGCGATCCCTTGGTACTCCTTTTTATTCATTAAAGAGCAAAGGTACTGGGCTTGGAATGATGATTTGTTATAATATTGTTCTTAAATATCAAGGAACGATGGATATCCAGAGTGAAAAGGAGAAGGGCACTGCTGTAATAGTTAAACTCCCTGCATGTAGTAGGATATGAGGATTATAGAATTGAAAATAAGGGGCAAAGCGACTTCAACAGTCTCTTTGCCCCTTATTTTTTCAATCCATAGGCGAATGCACGGAAAGCCAAGAAAAATATTCACTAATCATTTTTTTAATAGCAAATAGATAAAATAGGGAGCTCCAATAAAGGCTACCACGATACCTGCTGGAATTCCATCTGGATCGACTATATTTCGGCCGATAGTGTCTGCTAATAAAAGCAGCCAGCCTCCAATAAGTATAGCAACAGGAAGAAATAGTTGATTTCTAGGACCTACTAACGCCTTTGCGATATGTGGCGCCATTAAGCCGATAAAGAAGATGCTTCCTGCGACGGAAACGGCGGCGGAAGCTAAGGCGATCGCTGCAATAAGCAAGGCTATTCTTTCTTTGTTAATAGATACGCCAAGTCCAACTATAACAGGTTCATTTAAACTTAAGAGATCTAAGCGTTTGGCTTTGTAAAAGACAAACGGAATAAGTATAAGAAGCCATGGGAGAATCGAGTAAATAAAAATCCAATCCGATCCCCAAATATTCCCTGAAAGCCATTTTGCAATAAAGGCTACTTTCTCGCGATCTGCTGAAGAAATAAGTACAATCATTATTCCTGATAGCGCCATAGAAAAACCCACACCAACTAATACAAGTCTAATTGGCTGAAAACCGGTAGTCCGCTTATAAGAGAAAAGGTAAATAAGTACAGAAGTAGCAAAGGCACCAGCAAATGCAAATATAGGGATTAAATAGGTAAAGCTGCCTGCCTCTATAGGGAAAAATAAGAAAAATACTGCTACAGCGACACCAGCTCCAGAATTAATACCGATAATGCCAGGCTCAGCTAAATCATTTCTTGTAATGCTTTGCAGAATAGCGCCAGAAAGAGCAAGAGCCATGCCAGCTAAAAAAGTAATAATAATTCTAGGCAAACGAATGGAAAAGAGTACAAATCCCTCTTTAAAAGTGCCATTTCCTAAAAAGGTAGGCAGCAAGCGATTATAGGATAAAGAAGAAGCCCCGATGCCTAAGCTGATAAAGATAGTAAAAATAGTTAATGCAGATAATATAATTAAGATAAATCGTTGTTTTTTTATAACATTTGGATGTATCATCAGTACCCTCTTCCTCCTTTGTTGACAATCAGCAGGAAGAAGGGCAATCCTAGCATGGCTACAATTGCAGCAACCGGCGTTTCATAAGGGGCATTAATTATTCTTCCTAATGTATCAGCCAGCAGCATAAATGTTCCCCCAACAATAGCTGACATCGGTATAATATAGCGATAATCTGTTCCTACTATTGAACGTACAATATGTGGAACCATAAGTCCAATAAAAGCCATATTGCCGACAAGTGCCACAGAAGCACCAGCTAGAACAGTAATGACCATAAATAGAAGGGCTTTTACATATTTTGTTTTTTGCCCTAACCCCACGGCAACTTCTTCGCTTAAACTTAAAATAGTCAGTTGGCGTGAAAGGAAACAGGATATAAAGATTCCAATTAGAATAAAAGGAATGATGAGCTGAAGCTGCCCCCAAGTAGTACCTATTAAGCCGCCAGATGTCCACATAGAAATATTTTTGGATAATTTAAAAATAAGTCCAATCCCCTCAGCAACTGCTGTTAAAAAGGCAGAAATAGCGGATCCTGCCAGAACGAGTTTAAAGGGAGATAAGCTTTGCCTTTTAACAGCTCCAATTCCAAAAACTAGCAAGGTGCCAAGAGCTGCTCCGATAAAACAAGCGATCATTATACTAAAATAATTGGCAGATGGAATAAATGCTAAAGTTAATGCAAGGGCAAAGTTTCCTCCAGCAGTTAAGCCTAGTAAGCCTGGGTCAGCTAAAGGATTTCGTGTAATTCCCTGCATAATGGCTCCGGATACGGCAAGGGCTGCTCCGACAGTAATAGCACCAACTTCTCTGGGCAGGCGGATTTCACGAAGAAGAGTTATATTATCGCTTTTGATTTTAGTAGTAAGAGCTAGCCAAACATCTTTAATAGACGTATCTGCTGCCCCAAAAACCATTGCAATAAAAAATACGGCGATAAATAAAAGGAGACCTATTATAAATTTCCATGCAATGAATTGAGTAAAGGTAGTATTTTTTGTCATGTATCATCTTTCTTTCTGTAGTTTGGGAGTATAAATTAAGAAGTTTAAATTCTAAAAAGAAAGTAGCAATTCTTTTGAAGAAAATGCTACTTTTTAGTATAGTTTTGTTATTTTAATAGATTAATTATTTTCCTAAAAAATGCTCTTTAAAGAAATCTAGTTGAAAATCAAGTGTCAGTGGATCATTAAAGTAGAACTCGCTTGCATTTGCTTCAAAAACATGGTTATTCTTTACTGCTGGCATATCTTTATATGTTTGGGTATCTTGGAAGGAATTATCCTGATCATTATATTTGCTGACTACTAGATAATCTCCCGCGTATTCAGGAAGAACCTCTGATGAAATAGCATAATAGCCGTCTTTAAGTGCCATTTCCTCTACCTTTTTCGGCATTTTCAATCCCATTTCTTGATAAAGGATCTCTGTTCCACGGCCCCAGTTATTTCCGAATACATACATTTGTTTATTAAAATTTTCAACGACAGTAACCGTTGCATCTTCGCCAATTTTCGCTTTAATCTCTTTTCCGGCATTCACTGCACGTTTTTTAAAGTCGCTGATCCAGTCTTGTGCTTCTTTCTCTTTGTTTAATACTTTCCCAATTTCTAATTGTTGTGTAAGATAATCAACTTTTCCATATGTAAAAGTTACCGTCGGTGCAATTTTCTTTAATTTATCTAGATTTTTAACATTGTCTAAACCAATAATTAAGTCGGGATTTAATTCAATTATTTTTTCTATATTCTCATCGGATATTTCTTCAGCATCTTTTAAACCTTCTGCAAAACGAGGGTTTGCTTTTGACCAGGAGTCCACTCCTACTACATTAACACCTAATGACATAACACTCCCAGCAAATGATGATAATACTACAACACGCTTTGGATTCGCAGGCACTTCAATTGGACCATTTTCTGACTGGTAGGTAATGGTACCTGATTCTTCTTTTTCATTTTTTTTGCTGCTTTTTTCTCCTGTATTGCTGCATGCACTAATAACTAACGCTAAGATTAGAATAAGCGGGGCTAAAAGCTTCTTCATAGTTGTTTTCTCCTTTAATTAAGTGATAAGTAAGACACATAGGTTTTTTTGTTCTTGGATCCCGTCCTATTACAGCATCAATTTGGAAAACTTTTTCTAATACTTCATGTGTAATCACTTCTTCACAATTGCCTGCTTTTACGACTTCGCCCTCTTTTAAGGCGATAATATAATCAGCAAAACGCGCAGCCTGGTTTAAATCATGAAGAACCATAATAATGGTGCGGTTTTGCTCGCGATTTAACTTTTGCAGGCATTCCAGTACTTCTAGCTGGTGGGCCATATCTAGATATGTTGTTGGTTCATCAAGGAAAATGATATCCGTTTCTTGAGCTAAGGCCATGGCTATCCATACACGCTGTCTTTGTCCACCGGAAAGTGCATCAACAGAGCGATATTTAAACTCAGAAGTACCAGTTGCATCTAATGCCCAATCAATGGCTTGGACATCCTTTTTTGTTAATTTTCCGAAACCCTTTTGATGAGGGAATCTGCCGTATGATACTAGCTCTCCAACAGTTAATCCAGATATACTTTCTGGAGTTTGCGGGAGAATGGCCATTTTTTTTGCTAAAGTTTTTGTGTTTATTTTGGAAATTTCTTCTCCATCTAATAGAGCAGAACCTGATTGGTGGGGAATGATTCTGGTAATTGCTTTTAAAAGAGTGGATTTGCCACAACCATTTGAGCCAATGATAGTAGTAATTTTTTTATCCGGTATTTCTACACATAGGTCTTTTACAATTAAACGCTCACCATAGCCGATGCTGATATCTTCTGTATATAGACGAACCATAATAGCCTCCTTAATTAACTGTATTTATTTCCTCGATGAGAATGATAATCAATAGCGAATAGTTAAATAATATTATCGTTTAATATTTCTGTCAATATACCATTGTCAAAAAACAAAAAAGAAGGTAAAATTCTATTTAATGAGAATGATAATCAATATAATTGATTATGAGGAGAGGACATATTAATGAAAAATGCAGATATATTCGATGTGACGATCATAGGTGGAGGGCCAGCAGGATTATATTCTGCTTTTTATAGTGGACTTAGGGAAATGAAAACGAAAATCATTGAATTTTTGCCAGAGTTGGGCGGCAAGCTGCATTTATATCCAGAAAAAATGATATGGGATGTTGGCGGCGTAACTCCGTTGCCCGGCGCGCGCTTAAGGGAGCAGCTTGTGGAACAAGGAATAACCTTTAAGCCAGAGATTGTCCTTAATACAAAAGTTGCTTCTATTGCTAAAAATGAAGAAGGCCTTTTTGTATTAACAGCAGAATCCGGAGCATTGCATTATTCAAAAACAGTTATTGTTGCAGTTGGCAGTGGAATATTGACTCCACAGAAGCTGAAAATTGAAGGTGCTGAAAGATTTGAGTTGACTAATTTAAATTATACGGTTAAATCTTTAATGCACTTCAAAGATAAAGTTGTCGTTATTTCAGGTGGGGGGAATTCCGCATTAGATTGGGCAATGGAATTAGAGCCGATTGCAAAAAAAGTGTATATTATATGCAGGAAAGAAGCCTTTGCAGGACATGAAGCCCATGCTAAACAGCTGATGGAGGGATCTGTGGAGTGCATCTTCCAAAGCGCAATTACAAAACTGATTGCCAAGGATAATCATGAGTTAATTGAGTCTGTAGAGCTGACAAATAACCTTACTGGTGAAGTAACTATATTAGATGTAGATGAGATTGTCATCAATCATGGTTATGAAATGGACTCTTCCTTGCTGAAAAATAGTGATTTGAATATTGACATGGCGGAAGATTATTATATTGCGGGTAGTTCAGCGAGCGAAACATCTGTAGCGGGATTATTTGCTGCTGGAGATATTTTAAAGCATGATGGAAAAGTAAATTTAATTTCGGGTGCATTTCAAGATGCAGCAAATGCTGTGAATAAAGCTAAACAGTTTATTCAGCCAGATGCAAACTCTAGTGCAATGGTATCTTCCCATAATGATGTATTTAAAGAGCGAAATAGAGAAATTGTGCAAAATATGATCCAGTGTGATGATTGCACAAAGATGAAAGTTAAAATGTAAGTTTTGCAAAAATGCTTTCTGAACGATTGTTTGGACAGTGTTTTTGAGAGATAGATTATTTGCATGGAGAGAAAAAATTTTTTTAAGCGATGTAATATTGTATCTTAAATTTTGAAAAGAGGAGAATAATATTAAGTTGCTATTAATAAAATGAAAAAACAAGTATTCTATTGCAGATTTTTAATAGAACGCTTGTTTTTTTGCTTTTTAGAGTTATACAAGACCAAAAGTTAATAATTATAAACAATTTACTGTTGTCTTTGTTATAAAAGTGAAGAAAAAATGGGAAAATGAAAATGGAGGGAGGAGTGGAATTTGAAAGTAACCGTTGCTATTCCTGTTTATAATGCGGCAAATTATATAAGAGCAACTCTAGACTCATTAATGAAACAAACAATGCATTCCCGAGATTTTGAAGTAATTTGTATAAATGACTGTTCAACCGATAAGAGCAAGGAAGTAATAGAAGCATTTAAAATAAGGATGGAAAATTTAGTGTTAATAGATCGGGAAACTAATTCAGGAGGGCCGATGATTCCTAGAAATGATGCTATTCATGCAGCTAGAGGAGAATATTTACTCTTCCTTGATAACGATGATTTTTTAGGCGAGGAAGCATTAGAGAGATTATATAATGCAGCACAAGAAAATCGGTCTGACGTAATATATGGAAAATATATTGGAGTAAATGGAAGAAATGTACCTCAGTCGATGTTCAAAAAGGGAAACATCGCCAATGCCGATATTATACGAGATAATTTAGTTTACTCATTGGCCCCCCATAAAATGTTTAATGTCTCTTTTTTGCGTAAGCATCAATTCCTATTTGATCCGCAGGCTGTAGTGGGAGAAGATCAATTATTTGTGATGCAATGCTATGTGGAAGCAAAAGTAATTACTGTTTTAGCTGATTATGATTATTATTTTGTTGTATCAAGAGGAAATGAAAATTTAAGTTTAAAATACTTTCCAGCAAAGAAATTTTTTTATTCTTTCCATCAACTAATAAAATATATCGATGAAAGCAAATTAAACAATTTATATAAGCGCGATTTGAAGATTGCTTATCTTAATCGCTTTTTTCATGCAAGCCGTTTAAGAAGGCAGCTCTTATCAAAAAAAAGAACGAAGGAACAAAAGAGGGCATGGCTTGCGGAAACAAAAAAATTTATTGATTTGCATATTAGTGATGAAATAATGAAAGGTATACAACCGAGATTTCATTCCATTATATATATAGCAAAAAAACAGGATTTGAAGAAATTACTTAAGTTGGCTGGACGAATAAAGGAGGCTATTCGTTGAAAAAAATGAAAACAAAAAGAAAAAACACGAATACATATGAAAGGCCTTCATTAAATGCAAATAGGGTTCACTTGTTTGAGAAGGCTGGAACGGAATTAGTCGTGTACCGCTCTGCCGCAGGCTGGTATGAACATCGATATGTTGGTGCGGATGGGTTTAGGTATGCTGAATTTATACAGAAAAAAGATTTGCGATATCAGCTGGGATACATTTTTTTTGCAGCAAAAAAAAGAATAAAGGACCCGAATATCCGAATAAAAGTGATGAACCGCTTAAAGTCAAAGAACTATTAAGAGGGTTCATCTTTTTTTGAAAGTTCATCTACAATAAGGAATATATTTTTTGCTTAATAAAAATAATTACCAATATAATCAATGTTAAAAAATATAACATTAAAGAATCAGAAGTGGCTTATTCTTTATTTTGGAAACATACGTAAATATACGCATGTTTCTTAATGGAATAAAAAATATAATAAGGAAACAATTTGAATAAAAATTAAAATCTAAAAAATATATCATGATAAAACTATAAAAATATACAAAGGGCCATTTAAATTTTTTTGCTTTTGATAAATATAGTGGATGTGATGATAAGCATATTCAGATGATGGAAACTGATTTATAGTAGCTGCTAATATGTTGTGAGGAAATATAACGTTAAATTGGTATATAGAAAGTATTGATTATTTTTGTAGAAAAGAGGTATGATAATATTCACATAAAATTCATAATTGCAAAAAAACAAATAGTTTTTTCTAGATTTCTTTATAAGAATAGTGTTAAAAAAAGGGAAAACATTTTTAATCTAATGTATTAAAGAGTTAATAAAATATGTTAGGTTGTAATCTGCATTATTTTTTTATTTTTATATAATTTTCAGACTAATTAGATTAGTAAAAAATTGGACTAGACAAAACCGAAACCTTTGTACTAAAATAGCAATTGTGTTTGAAATTATTATACACTTTTCATTCTGAAGGTTTTTTATTTTCGGAATAATTAAAAATATAAAAAAGGGGAACTTAACATGAATAAAAAGTTAAAAGTGCTATTAATGTCTTCTACATTGGCAGCAGGCATTCTTTCGGGATGTAGTGCCGGGGGCTCCAAGTCTTCAGAAGGGGATACAATTAAGTTGGGTGTGAACTTAGAATTATCAGGAGCAGTGGCATCATATGGACAATCCCTTGAATCCGGCATCGATTTAGCGGTAGATGAAATCAATAAAGATGGCGGAATTGACGGAAAAAAAATCGAAACTGTAAAGGTTGATAACAAATCAGACTTAACAGAAGCGACAAATGCAGCACTTAAATTAATTACGCAAGATAAGGTAACAGCAATTATTGGTGCGGCAACAAGCGGCGACACCGTTGCACAAGTTCAAATTGCTAACGATAAAAAGACAGTATTATTAACACCGTCAGGCACAGCTCCAAATGTTACGGTAAATGATGATGGATCTGTTAATGATTATGCATTCCGCACATCCTTTATTGATCCGTTTCAAGGAACAGTTGCAGCAAACTTTGCTGCAAATGATCTGAAAATTAAAAAAGCAGCAATTTTCGCAGATAGTGCAAGTGATTATGCAAAAGGTTTAGCAGCGTCTTTCAAAGAAACATTCAAAGCAAATGGCGGCTCTATTGTTTCTGAAGAGGCATATGTAGCAAAAGATACTGACTTCAGCTCTACATTAACACGCATTAAGGCAAAAAAACCTGATTTTATCTTTATCCCAGGCTACTATGAAGAAGTTGGACTAATCATTAAGCAAGCTCGTGAAATGGGCATCACGGTTCCATTCATGGGAGCAGACGGATGGGATTCACCTAAACTAGTAGATCTTGCTGGCAAAGAAGCATTAAATAATACCTATATTACAAACCATTATTCTTCTCAAGATCCAGATGAAAAAATCCAAAAGTTTGTAACAGCATATAAAAAGGAAAACAAAGATAAAAACCCAGATGCGTTTAATGCTTTAGGATATGATTCTGTTTACTTGCTAAAAGACGCTATCGAAAGAGCTGACAGCACAGATGCAGATAAGGTTAAGGATGCTTTAGCAGAAACAAAAGATTTATCATTGATTACAGGAGTTGTTTCCATAGATAAAAACCATAACCCGATTAAATCGGCAACGGTTTTAGAATATAAAGATGGAGAGCAAGTCTTCAAAACAAAAGTGAATCCTTAAATAAATGAAGGAGAAAATGGGGGGGGGGAGTGTCCTCCCTATTTTCCATTTGGAGAGATTAGTGTAATATATTTACTTTTTGTTAAATAAAAGGAATTTTTATGTTGGATGTATTTCAATTAGCCATCAGCCTTTTTAAAGGCTGATGGAAGTTTTGTATAAAGAAGTATTATTATCTTCTGCCGGAATTTAAGCTAAAAAGGAGTGAATAAGATGGAGTGGCTGCAGCAGCTTGTAAACGGTATATCATTAGGAAGCATTTATGCGCTTATTGCATTGGGATATACAATGGTTTATGGAATTATAAAATTAATTAACTTTGCACATGGCGATGTATTTATGGTTGGAGCATTTATCGGTTTTTATGCTATTACAGGATGGGGATTAGGCTTTTTTCCAGCACTTATCATATCAATGGTTGCATGTGCCCTATTTGGCGTATTGATTGAACGAATTGCGTATAAAAGGTTGCGTAATGCCACAAGAATTGCAGCGCTTATTACAGCAATAGGGGTTTCTCTTCTTATCGAATATGGAGTTATTTACATTCGCGGAGCGCAGCTGGAAACATATCCAAGTGTGCTGCCGACAAAAACATTTGATGTATTTGGAGCGCAAATCAGCAGCAAATCATTGTTGATTTTAGGTGTTTCTGTAGGATTGATGCTAATTTTGCAATTTATTGTGCACAAAACAAAAACAGGTAAGGCTATGAGGGCTGTTTCGCATGATATGGATGCAGCAAGATTAATGGGAATTAATGTGGATCGCACCATTTCCGCTACTTTTGCTATTGGATCAGCACTAGCAGGTGCAGCTGGTGTAATTTTTGGTGCATATTATACAAAGATTGAGCCATTAATGGGTGTTATTCCTGGTTTAAAAGCATTTGTTGCTGCTGTATTAGGTGGTATTGGAATTATTCCTGGCGCAATGGTTGGCGGATTATTGCTTGGGGTTGTGGAAACAATTGTGAGTGCAATGGGGTATTCCTTATGGCGTGATGCAGCTGCATTTATTATTTTAATTTTAATTCTTATCTTTAAGCCTGCTGGTATATTTGGTAAGAATACAAAAGAGAAAGTGTAGGTGAAGAGATCATGAAAAAGTCTAAAAGTTTTTGGGTGTTTTTGATTCTCTCTGCCCTTACTTTTGGTGTAATTCAATTTTTAATGAATACGGGAATTATTGATGATTTATATAGTAATATGATTATTTTAATGGCTATCAACATTATGCTTGCTGTCAGTCTTCATTTAGTTATTGGGATAACAGGGCAGTTTTCAATTGGACATGCAGGGTTTTTGGCAGTAGGTGCTTATGTTTCTGCCATTGTTACGATGAAGCTTGGCCTTCCATTTTTTGTAGCTATTTTAGCTGCTGGAATTGTGGCAGCATTAGCAGGGCTTTTAGTTGGAATTCCAACATTGCGTTTGCGCGGGGATTATCTAGCAATTGCTACATTAGGATTTGCTGAAATTATTCGTATTGTTTTCTTAAATATTGACTATGTTGGTGGAGCTGCAGGGATGCAAGTCAATCGTCTAACTACATGGACTTGGGCTTTTGTATGCTTATTTATCACGATTCTTGTTATTGTCAACTTTACTAATTCTCGTCATGGACGAGCTGCGATTTCCATAAGGGAAAATGAAATAGCGGCAGATGCGATGGGAATTAACACTACTTATTATAAAGTAGCAGCATTTGCGCTAGGTTCCTTTTTTGCAGGAGTTGCTGGTGCATTGCAGGCACATAACTTCTATATTATCCAGCCGACAAACTTCGGATTTCTGAAATCATTTGATATTTTGATCTATGTAGTTTTAGGTGGGTTAGGAAGCATATCTGGGTCTGTTATTGCGGCAGTGTTTTTAACGATAATTTCTACTTACTTGCAAGATTATCCAGAAACGAGAATGATTATTTACAGCTTAGTGCTAGTTATTGTTATGTTATATCGTCCAAAAGGATTAATGGGAACAAAGGAAATAACAGATTTATTCAAACGGAAAGGAGGCAATAATCATGACAAATAATCCCCTTTTACAAGTAAATAAAGCTGGTATTTCATTTGGCGGATTAAAAGCCGTTTCCGAAATAAATATGGAACTGCACCAAGGAGAATTAATTGGATTAATTGGTCCAAACGGTGCTGGAAAAACGACTACTTTTAACTTACTAACAGGTGTTTATACGCCGACAGAAGGGGATATTACTTTTGACGGCAAGCGTTTAAATGGGCTAAAGCCTTACCAAGTAACAAGAAGTGGGATAAGCAGAACGTTCCAAAATATTCGCTTATTTAATGAACTATCTGTATTAGATAATGTAAAGGTTGCCTACCATTCATTAGCGAAACATTCCATTTTAAGCAGTATTTTACGTCTTCCTTCCCATTTTGCTGGAGAAAAAGAAATGGAAGAAAAATCACTGGAGTTTTTAAAAATATTTCAGTTAGATAAGTATAAAGATGAAAAAGCAAAAAATTTGCCATATGGACAACAGCGCCGATTAGAAATTGCAAGAGCCCTTGCTGCTGGACCAAAGCTGCTTTTGTTAGATGAACCGGCAGCTGGAATGAATCCGCAAGAAACACATGAATTAATGGAGTTAATTGCATTCATCCGCAAACAATTTAATTTAACAATCCTATTAATTGAACATGATATGCCTTTAGTTATGGGTATTTGTGAAAGAATCTATGTATTAGACCATGGACAGCTCATAGCGGAAGGAACTCCTGATGTTATTCGTAACCATCCAAAAGTAATTGAAGCATATTTAGGAGAGGAGGTAGCAGAATAATGCTGAAAGTGGAAGATATTAATGTTTATTACGGCAATATTCAAGCACTAAAGGGTGTAACATTAGAAGTAAATGAAGGAGAAATTGTTACGCTAATTGGTGCGAATGGAGCAGGAAAAAGTACGCTGCTAAAAACTTTATCTGGACTTTTAAAGCCGAAGAAAGGCTCTATTATGTACTTAGGCAAGTCCATTTCAGGAAAAGCGGCACAGTCCATTGTAAAAGCAGGCATCTCCCATGTCCCTGAAGGCAGAAGAGTATTTGCTAATATGACAGTAGAAGAAAATCTAGAGCTTGGCGCTTATTTAAGAAAAGACGCTGCAGGAATTCGTACAGATTTAGATCGAGTGTATGAGATATTTCCAAGGCTATTAGAGCGCAAAAAGCAGGCATCTGGTACCCTTTCTGGGGGGGAGCAGCAAATGCTGGCAATGGGGCGTGCAATTATGGCTAGACCAAAATTGCTTTTATTGGACGAACCATCCATGGGACTTGCTCCTTTATTTGTAAAAACCATTTTTCAAGTCATCCAAGAGATCAATAATAATGGTACAACTATTTTACTTGTTGAACAAAATGCAAATATGGCCCTGTCGATTGCCGATAGAGCGTATGTAATTGAAACAGGTCGAGTAGTGCTATCAGGAACAGCAGAAGAACTTCAGGCGAGTGAAGAACTGAAGCTTGCATATTTGGGCGGACATTAAGATTAGGAGGTTGTCACATTGGTGGCAGCCTTTTTATATTTACAAGGAAATTTTTTTCTGCCACTAATAAAGGAAAGGAACATACTATTTCATTATAGTAATGAAATGTATCATTGGAAAAAATAACTAAGTAATCTGTTGGGAAACATTTAGACTGTTATAACTGTTAATAGATAAAGCGAAAGATAATATAAAAACAACTACTTTCTATCCAGAACTGAGATTGGAAAAGAAAAATTAAATGAATAATTATGTTTAATCAAAAATACATGTGTCAATTTTGCAGTATATGAAAAAAGCAAGAGATTAGTTAATGTGCTAATCTCTTGCTTTTGGTAGGAAGTTTTTAATGGTATAAATATTTTTACTGAATAGATTGGAATAAATCAATCCATTTTTGCAGCGTTGTTTCGTCTGAAAATCTTTCAATCATATCATGTCTTCCTGCTTTACCCATTTCGATTGCTTTATCAGGATTTTCTAGAAGATAAACTATTTTATCAGCCATCTTTTCTAAATTATCATCTTCAATAAGGTATCCGGTAGTGTTGTTTATAATAACATCAGAAGGACCGTAATTGCAATTAAATGCAACAACGGGTGTTTCAGTTTCCAATGATTCAGTAATAGATAATCCAAATGCTTCATATCTTGATGTTAAGATTGTTAAAATTGATTGTGCCATTTCTTTTCTCACATTTTTAGAATACCCCATTAGTTGAACATGATCTTGCAAGTTATTTTTTAAAATTAACTTATTTAGTTTTTCCTCCTCAGATCCTTTTCCGAAAATCTCCAATTTTGCTTGTGGTTTTTTGTCTACAACATATTTAAACATTTCAATAGCTCTATCTAAACCTTTTTGATGATGTAATCGAGTAAACATACTTATTTTATTTTTATTTTTTTGATAATCCTCTAAAGGCTTTATTGGTTGAGAATTAGGGATAACAAAAATATTTTCATGTTTTCCAAATTCCCTTTCTATATCTTCTCTCTGTTTGTATGTAAGTATAACTAGGGCATCTAATTCATTTATTCTTTCAAAAATAAAGCGATGATTGTCCTTTATTTTACTGCCATATTTATAAGGAGCTTCAAAATGATTAATATGTATAAAAGAGATTCTACTAGCAACTTCTTTTGGTATATCTATAATTTTTGGAAGACTGCCGGGGCCATCACATATCAGAATGGGTTTATTTTTATACATAGTATTTTCTATACATAATTTAGTTAGCCAGTGGGTTGCTAGTTCATTATTATTTTTAAATTGATAGGATGCTTTTTCTTTTCTATCGAATAAAAAACTTGTTGTTAATTTTTCACTTTCTGAATTATACCATTTAACTAAATAGCAAAATCCATCATCTGTGAAAAAACTTTCACTATTCATTTTATTATTCTTCAAATCATACGTTATTTTCTTTTCAACACTCATATTAGTATTAAATTCATACCGTATTGTTCTCTGTTTTGTCTCATTAAATAATTCTAGGATTTTAAGCTGTCCTTGATTATCGTATTTTTTATACTTTTTATATGCTCCATTATAAAAATACCTGTAAACATTTTTATTTTTAATATCCATACATTCAAATGTATCTTTTTCTTTTATAGAAGATTGTTCTTTATAAAGTTTTTTATTAATAGTATTTTTTAAGGTGTTTATTTTCTTGAAATATTCATACATATTAATAATTTTTGTTCTTTCGTCCATTTTTTTAGACTTTAATAAATTAGTTCGAATTTTATCATAATCAGCGTTGTAGTCAAATGTAACAATATCAGCAGCATAGCCGGCCGTATAAAACATTTTGCTTCGATTTAACATTGCTGTCGTCATGCCACCTTTATTATCATTAATCTCATAGACAGCCATAAAAATCTTTTGCTTGTTATTTTCCATGTTTCTCTCCTTTATATAAGTAAAAAGTTAGAATACCTAATTATTGATCGCATAATTTGTATAGAGAAATTATATTTTTACTCATTGATTCTCTCCTCAGATGCTTATCCCTATACTATAAATTACTTCTACTACTAATTAATGTCAATTCATTAAATCGGATTTAATTGAAATTATAGTAAAAGCGGGAGGTTAAATATTTTTTGGAGGCTAAAAAATGAAAGGCATCATACTTGCAGGCGGAAGCGGCACCCGTCTATACCCTTTGACAAGGGCTATTTCTAAACAAATGCTGCCAATTTATGATAAACCAATGATTTATTATCCCCTATCTATTCTAATGCTTGCTGGAATTAAAGAAATATTGATCATTTCTACACCTGAAGATACACATCGTTTTGAACAGCTATTAGGGGATGGAAGGGATCTTGGAATTAAACTTTTTTATGCTGTTCAGGAGAAACCAGAGGGGCTTGCGCAAGCCTTTATTATTGGCGAGGAGTTTATCGGCAATGATTCTGTTTCGTTAATTTTAGGCGACAATATTTATTATGGACAAGGCTTGTCAAAAATGTTGCAGCGCGCTTCTTCCAAAACAAAAGGAGCGACTGTTTTTGGTTATCATGTACACGATCCAGAGCGATTTGGCGTTGTTGAATTCGATGAGAATATGAAAGCAATCTCTATTGAAGAAAAGCCGGAAAAACCAAAAAGCAACTATGCCGTAACTGGATTATATTTTTATGATAATCGTGTGGTTGAGTTTGCAAAAAGTATTCAGCCATCTTCACGTGGAGAGCTGGAAATTTCAGATTTAAATAGTCTTTATTTAGAAAACGGCGATTTAGAAGTGGAAATTATGGGCCGTGGATACGCATGGCTGGATACAGGAACACATGAAACATTATTGGAAGCATCTACATTTATTGAAACAGTTGAAAAAAGACAAAGGCTGAAAATCGCCTGTTTAGAAGAAGTAGCATATCGCATGGGCTATATTGGCGTTGAACAGGTAAAGAAGCTGGCAGAACCTTTAAAGAAAAATGAATATGGGCAATATTTGCTTCGTTTAGTTGCAAAAGATGAAGAAGAGAAAGGGGAATGAAGAGTGAAAGTAACGGAAAGCAAATTAAAAGGAGTTAAATTAATTGAGCCAAAAGCATTTGGCGATCATCGCGGATTTTTTATGGAAAGCTATAATGAAAAGGTTTTTAAAGAAAATGGCATCCTCGAGAATTTTATTCAGGATAATCATTCTCTATCAAAAGAAGCGGGAGTGCTTCGCGGTATGCATTATCAATTAGCCCCAAAAGCACAAACAAAGTTAATTCGTGTTGCAACAGGAGCTATTTATGATGTAGTGGTAGACATGCGCAAAGGTTCACCAACCTATGGGCAATGGGAAGGCTATATTTTAAGCGAGCATAATAAACGTCAATTATTAGTTCCAAAAGGGTTCGCACATGGTTTCTGTACAATTACGGAAAATGTAAATGTGTTATATAAAGTAGATGAACTGTATTCTCCAGAGCATGATCGAGGAATCGCATGGGATGATGAGAATTTAGCAATCAATTGGCCAGTTTCTAACCCTATTTTATCTGAAAAGGATGGAAAACATCCTCAGTTGAAAGATGCAGACAATAACTTTGAGTGGGAGGAAATCTAAGCGATGAATATTATTGTAACAGGCGGTGCAGGTTTTATTGGAAGCAATTTTGTGCGCCATATATTAAATACATATACAGATTATAAAGTAGTAAACTTAGATTTATTGACATATGCAGGAAATATTCATAATTTAGACGACTTAAAGGACAATCCAAACCATGTTTTTGTTCGCGGCAATATTACTAATAGAGAATTGGTAGCACATCTTATTAAAGAACATGGGATTAATGCAATTGTTAATTTTGCAGCAGAATCACATGTAGACCGAAGCATTTTAGACCCGGGCATTTTTATTGAAACAAATGTACAGGGAACATTAGCGCTTTTAGATGTTGCTAAAGCATATAATATTGATAAATTTGTCCATGTTTCTACAGATGAAGTATATGGAAGCTTAGGGGAAACTGGCTACTTTACAGAAGAAAGCCAAATAGCGCCAAACAGCCCATACTCTGCAAGCAAGGCATCAAGCGATATGCTTGTGCGCGCTTATCATGAAACATATGGAATGAATGTGAATATTACGCGCTGCTCCAATAATTATGGACCATATCATTTCCCGGAAAAACTTATTCCGCTAATGATTACAAATGGAATGGATGGAGAAGACCTGCCGATTTATGGGGATGGAAAAAATATCCGTGATTGGCTGCATGTAACAGATCATTGTGCAGCAATTGATTTGGTTCTTCATAAAGGTAAAGCTGGAGAAGTATATAATGTAGGTGGACATAATGAGCGCACAAATAATGAAATTGTCCAAATTATTGTGGAAAAACTAAACTTGCCGAAAGAAAGAATCAAGTATGTGGAAGATAGATTAGGGCATGACCGCCGTTATGCAATTGATCCAACAAAACTTGAGAATGAACTGGGCTGGAAACCAAAATACACTTTTGATACTGGTATCATCGAAACAATTGACTGGTATTTAAATAATGAAGCATGGTGGCGTCCATTAAAAGAAAGAGCAAAGTTAGGTAAATGAGGATGAAGATTCTTATTACAGGTGCGAACGGTCAGTTAGGGCAGGATGTTGTTGCTTTAGCCAAGGAAAATAAGGCTTATGAAGTCTACTCATTTACAAAAGGAGAATTAGATGTTACAGATGAGCAGGCTGTACAGTCAATAGTAGAAGAAGTGAAACCTGCGTGGATTCTTCACTGTGCAGCATATACAAATGTAGAAGCAGCAGAAGATGAGGGAAAAGATCTGAACTGGAAAATCAACAAAGAGGGTTCTGCTATTATAAGCAGAGCAGCAGCATCTGTTAAAGCGAAGCTTATTTACATTAGTACAGATTATGTGTTTGATGGAACGAAAAAGGAATGGTATGAAACTGAAGATGCCACTAATCCATTAAATGAATATGGAAAAGCAAAATTAGCTGGAGAGCAGGAGATTCAGAGATACTTGCCTGATGCTCATATTATCAGAACATCATGGGTGTTTGGAGAGCATGGCCATAATTTTGTTTATACAATGCTAAAGCTAGCAAAAAAAATGGATACTTTAAAAGTTGTAAATGATCAATACGGACGTCCAACATATGCAAAAGATCTTGCCTCATTTATGCTTTATATAGTAGAAAAAGATATTCAAGGCGGAATCTACCATTTCTCTAATGATGAAACAGCAACATGGTTTGATTTTGCGCAAGAAATATTAAAGAGGGAAGAAGTGGAAGTTATTCCAGTAGATTCATCTGCCTTTCCGCAAAAAGCAAAAAGGCCTCAGTATTCTGTTATGTCTTTGGAAAAAGCAAAAGCAGCTGGTTTTTCTATTCCAACATGGAAAAATGCGCTTGAAAGATTTATGGAAAATAAATAAAGAAAAAGATCTTCTTTATGTTCATCTTCATAAAGGAGATCTTTTTTTATCTTATTGTTTAGGATGTGTTTCTCCACGGCTATTGCTGTAAATAGACATGGCGGAGTGGGATCCAGTTGCAATAATCTTCTTTAGAATTTTTGCTAATGCCATGCTGTATACAAGACCATTATCGCCATATGCCATTAAGAAGTAACAGTTTGGATATTCTTCATACTCACCGATAATAGGAAGGCCGTCATGTGTTCCGCCATAGAATGCGCTCAGATAATATTCTGGATAAATATCTAATTCAGGGAAAAGTTTTTGGCATTCTTTTATTAATTTATTTTTCCTGTGAATGATTTTAGAGTCTGGATTTGCCGTATTATCATCAAGTCCTCCAATAATAATGCGATTATCTTTTGTTGTGCGCATATAAATGTAAGAGCGCGCTGTTTCCCAAATTAACGTGCGCTTATGCCAATGGGAAAAATCCGTCAGCTGATTGGTAACAACAGCGTAGGAATTTAATAATAAACCGTTTTTTTTCTTCTTAAATGTAAGATTTTCATAGCCTGCTGCAAAAATCGCCTTTTTTGCTGTAATGGAATAACCATTTTCTGTGGAAAAAATAGCAGCATCTTTGGTGATTTTTTCTATTTATTCGGGTATGCTCATACATGCGCACACCCTTCTTTACAGCATCAGCAATTAATGCATGGTTAAATTTAAAAGGATTAATTTCGCCGTCATTAAAGGTATACAGTGCCTTATATTTGCCAAACCCATATTTCTTGTTCATCTAAAAGAGTAGCCTGAAAACCATGCCTATTTAAATAAAAATACTCTTTTTCTAGTTTTTCTATATCTTCTTTATAACTTGCAAAATATAAAGAGTCCATCCGAATAAAGTCAGAGGAGATATCTAGGGAATAAAGCGATATATATGTTCAATATCATTAATAGCAGCCTCACATAACTTTGTATGGGCGATGGCTGTTTCCTCTCCAAAGGTGTTTACTAATTCAAAAAGCATTTTATCTCCTAGATATTGAATAAGGGCTGTATTTGTAAGCGACTGCCTTCCACATTATCTACTACGACCACGTTAAGTCCTGTTCCGATTAAATAATGGGCGCACTGAGCACTAGAACTGCCGCCGCTAATGATCAAAACATCACATATAATATTCTCATTCAATGGGGGATAAGCGGGATGCTCTGCAAATGTTGTTGGCTAGTAGGAGTTTCCTGTTTGTAGCTGCATAATAAGCCCTCCATATTTAAAAATCTTCTAGCTAAGAATTTCCAGGATTTTGAATCTTTACTACTGCATTCTAAGGAATTTCCAGAAATTTTTACCTGCATTTTGGGTGAACGTGAAGGCAGACTAATGAGGTCAAACTTCGCCGGTATTTAAGCACAGAAATTAATAAGCAAATAAATACGTATACACAAACTCAGACGCAAACAAATCAAAGGCTTCAGCAAAATGCCGGAATTTAATTAGTGGAAAATAACGAATTCCCTTATGGAATTTGCTATTTTTATGTAAAATGAAAGAAGATTCTATATTGCAGAGAAGTGATAACTGGAAAGGGAATGACTATATGCAGCCATTTACTGTAAAGGTAATTAAAATAATTCAATCGATTCCTCGAGGAAAAGTTATGACATATGGTCAAATTGCGAAAGCAGCAGGGAGCAATCGGGCGGCGCGGCAAGTTGTGCGTATCCTTCATTCAATGAGCGAAAAATACAATCTTCCGTGGCATAGAGTAGTAAATGCAAGTGGAAAATTGACAATTCCCACAGAAGAGGGAAAACTGCTGCAACAGCATCTATTAGAAGAGGAAGGAGTAATCTTTGAGAAGGATGAACAATTATCGCTAAAAAGCTATATGTATGATCCAATAGAATTTTGGGAGAAATAAAGGAGCTGTAAGTTTTATTAAAACTTACAGCTCCTTTTAGCAACTTGATCACATATTAACGATCCCCACTGATTAAGGTTTCACTTTATTGGCATTATAGAATAGGTGCCATTGTCTCTTTTAATACTTTTACAGAGTGATCAAATTTTTCTTGTTCTTCTTTGTTCAAGTCAAGTTCTACTATTTCGCGAATACCTTCGCGGTTGATGATAGCTGGAACTCCTACATACACATCGCTTTGGCCATATTTTCCGTCAAGGTAAGCAGATACTGGCAAAATAGAATTTTCATTATTTAAAATTGCTTTTGTAATGCGTACTAGAGACATTCCGATACCATAATATGTTGCACCTTTTCTTTCAATAATATGGTAAGCAGCATCACGAACATTGACAAAAATTTCATCCAAGTCTTTTTGGTTGTATGCAGGATTTTTGCTTATTAAAGACTCTACGCTCTCTAAACCAATCATTGCTTTGCTCCATACAGGAAGTTCTGTATCGCCATGTTCACCGATAATTGCTGCATGAACGTTGCGAGTATCCACATGAAAGTATTCTCCAAGCATATAGCGGAATCTTGCACTGTCTAACGTTGTCCCAGAACCGATTACTTTTTCTTTTGGCAAGCCAGATTCTTTCCAAGTGACATATGTTAAGATATCCACTGGATTTGTAGCAATTAAGAAAATGCCATCGAAACCGCTAGCCATTACATTTTTGACGATTTCTTTGAAAATAGTGGTGTTTTTTGCTACTAAGTCTAAGCGGGTTTCACCTGGTTTTTGTGGAAGACCTGCTGTGATGACAACCAAGTCGGCAAGACCGCAGTCTTCATATTTTCCGCTCCATACTTTTACAGGTGCAGGTGCAAATGGCATTCCATGGTTTAAATCCATTGCTTCGCCTTCTGCTCTTTTTTCGTTAACATCGATTAACACTAACTCTTCCGCAACACCTTGGTTAATGAAAGAATAAGCATAGCTGCAGCCGACTGCTCCAGTACCAATTAATACAACACGGTTAATATTTTGTTTTTTCATTTGTATCGCTCCTTTTATATCGTAAATATTTTAGAAAATTAGTAAGCTGACTATACCAACAACTATAAGTAATCCTAAGCTATATTTAATGGTAATTCCAAATAATTGGCTTTCTTTTCCTGCCAAACCAACGGCAGCAGCTGCTACAGCGATAGATTGTGGAGAAATCATTTTTGCCATCGTTCCACCTATAACATTGACAGCAACCATTGTTTCAGGAGCAATGCCAATTTGTGTGGCAGTTACAGATTGCAATGGAGCAAATAATGAACCACTGTTTACAACAGAACCTGTTAAGAATACTCCTAACCAACCTAATATTGGTGAGAATAATGGGAATATTCCTCCAGTAGAAGCAAACGCTAAACCAAGTGTTGATGACATGCCAGAGTAAGTGCAAATATAAGCGAAAGCAAGTACACTGCAAATAGTTAAAACAGGTGTTAATAATTCAAAAAATGTTTCTTTTGCAGTTTCGGCCAATAGTTTGCCGCTAGTTCGGAAAATAATACTTGCAACAACGATTGTTATTACAATTGCTGTTGTAGTAGATGAAAATAAATCTAATTTAAAAACAGCTGCATATGGTGTTGCCTCTGGGACAATTGGTGAAAGCTTCATCACATTATTATTTAAAAATGGAATTGGAAGTAAGAATACTAATTTTTCCAATGGCCCACCTGTTGCAAATAAGTTTTTAAAGAATGTTAAGTTAAATACTGTTACACAAATAGTTAAAAAGATAAATGGCATCCATGCAAAGGCAATTTGGCCAAAAGAATAGGTTGATGTACTTTTTTCTGTTTTTTCATGGTTAACACGATAAATTTCTTTTGGCTGCCATTTTTGCAAAAATAGCGCAAGTGCAACTAAACTTACTATTGCTGCAAAGATATCAGCTAGCTCTGCACCGATAAAGTAAAGAACAAGTGCTTGTGTAATGGCAAAAGATAATCCACTAACTAGAATAGCTGGAAATGTTTGTTTAATTCCTTTGAACCCATCAATAATAAATACTAGCAAGAACGCAACGAAAATACTGATAACGGGAATAATAAGTGCTGTATATCTACCAACAATAAGGCCATCTAGACCTGTAAGAAGAGCCGGAACAGTTACAGGAATACCCATTGCTCCATATGAACCACCTGCGATATTTGCAATTAAGCAAAGGCTGGCAGCATATATTGGGCTAAAGCCAAGTCCTACTAAAATAGCTGCTGTTATAGCAACAGGTGCTCCGAATCCGGCTGCTCCTTCTAAAAACGCTCCAAATGAGAATGCAACAATAAGAACTTGTAAACGTTGATCGGATGTTATAAATGAAATACTATTTTCAATAACTGCAAATTTTCCGGTTTTCACTGTTATTTTGTATAGGAAAATAGCAGCGAATACAATGGATGCTACTGGCCATATACCGGCTAATGCCCCGTATACTGCAGACATTATTACCAATATCGTCGGCATTTTATAAACAAAAATGGCAACAATAGCTGCTACGATAATACTGTAAAGACCAGCTACATAGCCTTTACGTTTAAATACTGTAAGCATTAAAACAAAGAAAATAATAGGCACTGCTGCAACAAGTGCTGAGATCCATAAATTATTTAAAGGATCATATATTTGATTCCAAACCGTCATGTGGTCCATCTCCTTTGAAAGATCATTATTGCTTTCGATACCGTTATTATAATACTAGTATTGTGAATAACATCACAAATATTTTGTCCATTTTGTGAAACGGACAATTAAAGCGTTTTCTAGGGGTGATGTTGTTCACAGGTTTGTAACAATCCTTCTAGATTAAGCTGTAAAGGTTACATGCAAGCATAGTTTTTGCATAATGTATAAGAAAATATACACTAGAATTCCTGCTTTAGCACATTATGCGGAATTACATGCTGTGCACCTATATTTAGGGATTTTATTTTTCGAACTAATTAGAATATTTTGTTGACAAATATAGTCTCCCTTTTGTAAAGTATAAGTAAATTAATAGGGAATCCACTAGGGGAGCCAATTATGGCTGAGACAAGATAATCTTGGACCCTTTGAACCTGATCTAGTTCATACTAGCGTAGGAAAGTGGAGTCGGCATCATTAGCTGAAAGCATTTTAATGTATATTAGGATTCTTTTGTCTATAATTTTAGCCACTCCATTTTTGGAGTGGCTTTTTTATGGAGAAAAATAGCTATCAATTATTTTCCATAAAATGGGGTGATTGCCGCTCCCTTTTCCTTTCCCTAAATAAAAGGAGGAAAAACATTGAAATTTTCACAAGAATTGCGTCAAGAGGCAGAAAGTATTTTCCAAGCTATTTTTGAGCATCCATTTGTTCAAGGCATTGCAAAGGGAGATTTAAAAAAGGAGCAGCTTATTCATTATGTAAAGCAGGATTTTGAATACTTGAATTCATTTATTCAAATTTATGGGATTGCCATTTCTAAGTGTGATAATAGAGAGGATATGCAAATATTTAATGAGCAAATAGCTTTTATTTTAAATAGCGAAGTGCATCCACATAATAATTTTTGTCAGGTGGCAGGAGTTGCTTATGAAGATTTGCAGGGATACTCCTTATCTCCGTCTTCGCATCACTATATTCGCCATATGCTTACAGCTGCTTATTCGGGAGGAATTCCAGATGTTCTTGCCGTATTACTGCCTTGTCCATGGACTTATTTAGAAATTGGAAAAAAATTGATGGAAGAGGTTGATCCAGATAGAGCCCATCCCTTTTATGACTGGATTCATTTTTATGGGGACCGTATGGATTCCGTTGCCGATAAGTTTTGCGCACGATTAGATGAACTGGCTGAAACTTTAAGTGACAAGCATAAGGAGAAATTAAAAGAGTATTTTCTTTTAAGCTGCCAGCTGGAATATAAATTTTGGGAAATGGCTTATACAGTAGAAGAGTGGCCTGTAAACATGGAGAGTGTTAAAGCATGAACTGGAAAATAAAAGAGGTAGTTTTGCTTGTTGTGTTATCGGTTGCTTGTGGAGTCCTTTATCTAGGATGGTCTACTTTATGGATTCCTATTTCTGCAATCGTAGGACCTGTTGGAGCTGGATTTATGTTTGGGATATGGGTTATTGCAAGTCCCATTGTTGCCTATATTATTCAAAAGCCAGGTGCTGCTTTTATTGCAGAGGTTGCAGCAGCAGCAGTTGAGCTGTTAACAGGGAGCCACTTTGGATTATCAGCATTATTAGTAGGAGTATTTCAAGGAATTGGATCAGAAATTGCCTTTGCACTTTTTCGCTATAAAAAATATAACCCTTCTGTATTGATGCTTTCAGGTGCCATTGCTGGGATTTTTAATATTCTTTACAACATGGTGGCAAATGGATTTTCTTATTATACAACAACAGCACTTGTAACTACACTGATTATTAATATTATCAGTGGAATGCTGCTTGGTGGTTTATTAGGGAAATTAATCGTGGATGTTATAGCGAAAACAGGGGCACTAGATCAATATGCTATTAGAACAAGCGCAAGAACAAAGGATGATAAGAATGACTTCGTTGTTAGGATGTAAAGATTTATCCGTCCGCTTTTATAACCAGAAAAAGCAGGTGCTTGATCATATTGATATAACTATTCAAGATGGAGAAAAAGTGTTGATTCTTGGACCAAGTGGATGTGGGAAATCGACATTATTATCCGTTTTAGCAGGCATTATCCCAGAGCATATGGAGGCAGAGGTAAGTGGAGAAGTGACAAGGAAAAAACGGGTTGGAGTTATGTTTCAAGATCCTGATGCACAATTTTGTATGAAGCATGTCAACGAAGAAATTGCCTTTAGCTTGGAAAATAGAAAAATTCCAAGAGAAAAGATGGATGAAGAAATTGTAAAGATGCTAAAAATGGTTGGATTGTCTATTGATCCAGATACTCCTATTCAAACATTATCAGGTGGAATGAAGCAAAGGCTTGCCTTAGCATGTTTATTAGCGCTTGAACCAGATGTTTTATTTTTTGATGAGCCAACAGCACAAATAGATCCGGCAGGTAGAAAGGATATATTTGCTTTATTGCAGCAAACATCGAAGCGAACAAAAAAAACAATGGTTTTTGTGGAGCATGTTTTAGATGGGTGTATAGAATGGATGGACCGCCTGATTCTTTTAGATAAGAATAGTCATATTATTGCAGATGGCATTCCAAAAGAAATTCTTTTATCTTATAAGGAAGAAATGGAAGAAGCGGGAATTTGGAGACCGAAAGTATATCCTGCAAAATGGGAAGAGGTCGTACATAATTCATCACACCCTTTAAATGGAGAACTTACCCAGCGATATAAGAGCAGGAAATTGTGGGCCAGCTGTAAAAAGGCTGAAATAGAACCTATTATAGTCAAAAAAAATGCAGCTTTAGCTTATAAGAAATCTTCTATTTTAAACAATATGAATGGCAGTATCTTGAGAGGAGAATGGGTTGCAGTTGTTGGAAAAAATGGCAGTGGAAAGAGTACCTTTCTAAAAGTTTTAGCTAATCTAATAAAGCTTAAAAGCGGAGATATTCTTCTAAAGGGAAAAAGTATAAGCAAATGGGCAGATAAAGATCTGTATAGCATGCTAGGTTTTGTTTTTCAAAATCCTGAGTTGCAGTTTATTAATGATACTGTGTTTGAAGAAGTCGCATTTTCAGCAAGGCAGTATAACTTTAGTGAAGAAGAGATTTCTGCTAAAGCGACTAAGTTGTTAAAAGAATTTGGATTGGCGGAATATGTTGATCTTCATCCGTTTATGTTAAGTTTTGGGCAAAAAAGACGTTTAAGTGTGGCTACCATGCTTTTGTTAGATCAGGAAATATTGTTATTGGATGAACCAACCTTTGGTCAAGACGAAAAATCTGCAAAACAATTGCTGCATCTTTTAAAAAGACGGCAAGAAGAGGGTACCACTATTGTTATGGTAACGCATGATATGGATATTGTAGATCAATATGCTGATAGAGTTATTCTATTTGAGGATAAAGAAATAGCTTATAATGGTCATCCTTACTTTTTCTTTCGCAATAAAAGGGGTGGTATTATACCGCCCCTTCATTATCAGTTAATAGAAGAACAGGGGGATAGATATGCTAACGAGCAATCAGTCTTATCTGTCAGTCATTAACCCTGCTGTTAAGCTGATTACACATATTCTTTTAATGATGATGCTTATGTCATTAGACGATCCATTAACTACTTTTTGTCTATGGATATTTGTCATTATCATTGGAATTAGTATTGGAGGATGGCGGTTAGCTTATTTGCTGAAAGTTTTGCTGCCATATACATTCTTTTTTGTGCTGATTTTTTGGATGATGGCTGCTTTTGGAAAGGGAGAAAATGTCTTATTTCATTGGGCTTGGTTTCGAGTAACGGAAGAGAGTGTAAAAAATGGATTTAACATATCTTTAAGAATGCTTGGGTTTGTTACTATTGGGTTGTTGTTTACTTCAACAACGGATATAAATAAATTAATGATGAGCCTTATTCATCAATTTAAGCTGTCTCCAAAATGGGCCTATGGCTTTTTAGCGGGTTTTCGCTGCATTCCTTTATTTCAAGAAGAACTGTCACAGATTAAAGCAGCACATAGAATAAGAGGGTACAGAAATTATGGAAGTTGGAAAGCTTTTAGCAGGTATGCGGTTCCTTTATTGACAACTGCTATTCGACGATCAGAGCGGATGGCTATTGCGATGGTTGCAAGAGGATTTACAGGAACAAGGGAGAGAACCTATTATATAAAGCCAACTGTTTCGAAGCGGGATTACGGATATCTCATTTCCACCTTACTGATAGCGGGAGTAATTATTTTATTTGTTGGAAGTTATTAATATAATAAGAGGGGGAAAGGCTGCGTGATGGAACTGCAGCCTTCTTCTATTTAAGATTTTTTAGAAAATAATTGCTTGTTTTTGCTTTTCCGTTGTTTGTTTTTCTTCTAATGCAACTTGTGCAGCAGCGAGTTTTGCCGCTGGTACTCTATATGGAGAACAGGATATATAGGATAAGCCTAACTGATGAAAGAAACGAATAGAGTCAGGATCTCCACCAGCTTCTCCACAGACCCCTAATTTAATTTGTGTATTTGTGCTTTTTCCTTTATAGCTAGCGATTTTGATTAATTCTCCCACTCCTGATTGATCCAATGTTTGAAAAGGATCGTGCTTTAGTAGGTTCTTTTCTTTATAATCAAATAAAAATTTATCAGTGTCATCTCTTGAGAAACCATATGTCATTTGGGTCAAATCATTAGTGCCAAAGCTGAAAAACTCTGCTTCTTCGGCAATTTCATCAGCTGTTAAGCAGGCACGGGGAATTTCCATCATTGTTCCAATCTTATAAGGAATGCTTAGCTGGCTTTCTGCGAAAATATCATCTATTACTTTTATTATGCAATTTTTGATAAAGCTATATTCTGCTTTTGAACCGATAAAAGGAACCATGATTTCAGGAGCTACTTCTATTCCTTGTTGATAAACGGCAATAGCACTTTCGATAATAGCTCTTGTTTGCATTTCATAGATATCTGGGAAGGTAACTCCCAGGCGGCAGCCACGGTGACCGAGCATTGGATTTACTTCTTCTAAAGCAATGACGCGATTTTTAATCTCGGCTAGAGAAATATGAAGATCATGGGCCAGTTTTTGCATTTCTTCTTCTTTTTTAGGCAAAAACTCATGCAAGGGTGGATCAAGCAAACGAATGGTCACTGGTTTTCCCTGCATCAGCTGGTAAAGTGGAATAAAGTCATCCTTTTGCATAGCAAGGAGTTGTTTTAAAGGTTTTTTGCGCTCCTCTTCATCGGCAGAAAGTATCATTTGCCGAACCGCTGCAATTTTTGTTTCATCAAAAAACATATGC
>Ga0182738_1000485_pt1 | contig 55750 bp, 49 predicted proteins | sample eDN5th30CBELigMG_FD_128876 | JGI IMG/M metagenome (GOLD analysis project Ga0182738, IMG submission 128876) | Enriched Miracle-Growth compost microbial communities from Emeryville, California, USA - eDNA 5th pass 30_C BE-Lig MG (version 2)... ... | reverse complement strand
TTCGTCTCGCGCAGCCCGCGCTGGGCGATCGCGCACAAGTTCGCGGCCGAGCAGGCGGTGACCGTCCTGAACGGCATCGACATCCAGGTCGGCCGTACCGGCGCGCTGACCCCGGTGGCGAAGCTGGAGCCGATCACGGTCGGCGGCGTCGTGGTCGCCAACGCGACCCTGCACAACGAGGATTACATCAAGGGCATTGGCGGCGACGGATTGCCGATCCGCGACGGCGTCGACATCCGCGTCGGCGACACGGTGGTGATCCAGCGCGCCGGCGACGTCATCCCGCAGATCGTCTCGGTCGTGCTGGAGAAGCGGCCGGCCGATGCCGTGCCCTATCAATTTCCGACGGTTTGCCCGGTCTGCGGCAGCCATGCTGTGCGCGAGGAGGACGAGGCGGTCCGACGCTGCACCGGCGGCCTGATCTGCGCCGCGCAGGCGGTCGAGCGCATCCGCCACTTCGTCTCGCGCAACGCCTTCGATATCGAGGGGCTCGGCGAGAAGCAGGTCCAGGCCTTCTACGAATGGGGGCTGATCAAGGAGCCGGCTGACATCTTCACGCTGGAGGCGCGCGACGCGGGCCAACTGCAGCGATTGAAAAACCGCGACGGTTATGGCGAAACCTCTGCCCGCAACCTGTTCGCCGCGATCAACGAGCGGCGCAGCATCGCGCTCAATCGCTTCATCTTCGCGCTCGGCATCCGCCATGTCGGCGAAACCAATGCCAAGCGCTTCGCCCGCCATTTCGGCACGGTCGAGGCGTTTCGCGACACGGCGCTGGCGGCCCGGCCGCCGGGACCGGACCTTCTGAAGGGCAATGACGCCTGGGTCGAGATGATCGGGATCGAAGGCGTCGGGAGCGTCGTCGCCGAGGCCGTCGTCGACTTCTTCGACGAGCCGCACAATCGCGATGCCTTCGCCCGCCTCCTGGAGCAGGTGACGCCGCAGCCGCTGGAATCCGCCAGGACCGACAGTCCCGTCGCCGGCAAGACGGTCGTCTTTACGGGTACGCTGGTGCGGATGACCCGTGAGGAGGCCAAGGCGATGGCCGAGCGCCTGGGCGCGAAGGTGGCGGGCTCGGTATCGAAGAAGACGGATCTGCTGGTCGCGGGGCCCGGCGCCGGGTCGAAGCTCAAATCCGCCGCCGAGAATGGCGTCGAGGTGATCGATGAGGACGGCTGGTTCTCCCTGGTCGGGGCCGACTGAACCCGCAAAAAAGAGGCCCGCCCTTGCGGGCAGGCCTCTGATCCTGCGTGTTCTCGGGTCTTACGGCGTCGCAGGAGCCGTTTCGGGTGCCGGCGTTGCCGGGGCTGGCGTCGCGGGCGCCGGGGTCGCCGGGGCCGGGGTGGTTGCTGCCGGCGGAGTCATCGGATCCGCGGCCGGGACGGTGGCGTCCGGGGTTGCGGGGGTGGATGTCACGCTGGACGATTCCTGCTCCGCGGCAGTCTTGAATTCCGGTGCCGCGTTGAGCTCATCCTTGGTCGTCTTGAGGATCAGCTTCTGGGTGTTGTCGGTCTTCACCCGCTCGAGGGTATTCGGGGATACCGCGACGTCCTTGCGGCCGATTCCGAGGAAGCCGCCGACGCCGATCACCACGGCTTTCACCTGGCCATCGTCGGTCGCGAGAATATCGACGATCTTGCCGAGGTTTTCGTCGGTGCCGCTATAGACGGTCGATCCCATCAGCGTCGAGGCGAGCCAGTCCGTGCTGCCATCCTCGAACACGATGAAGCGTCCGGCCGGCGCGCCGGCTTCGGTTGTGGTCGCTGCCGGGGTCGTGGTGGCAGGCGTGGTTGCGTCCTGCGCCAGCGCGGGGCCAGCAGCAAGGAGAGCGACCAGGGCGGTTGTCGGAAATAGCATCTTCATGGTCGTAACTCCGTGTTTTATCTAGCCAATTGAGCTTGGGCTCGACCGGACAACGGAGTGCGACGGGTCACGTTCCATCACGAAGCCTGTCACAATGACATGTTTCGTGATGGAACTGGGAGCTTCGGGCTATGCGTCCAGAGGTTGCGTCGAGGCGATCAGGAAGGCCAGATCATCCCCGTCCAGCGAGGGCGCCAGGGTCTCGCGCACCCGCGCATGGTAGCCATCCAGCCAGGCTCGCTCGGCCGGGCTGAGCAGCGCGGGCTCGACCAGGTTGCGGTCGATCGGCGCCAGGGTGATCGTCTCGAAGCCCAGCATGTCGCGGTCGCCGCCGGCGATCGGCGCCGGCGGCGTGACCACGATCAGGTTCTCGATGCGGATGCCAAAGGCGCCGGTCTTGTAATAGCCGGGCTCGTTCGAAAGGATCATGCCGGGCTCCGGTGGCAGATGGCCAGCCTTGGAGATCCGCACCGGGCCTTCATGCACGGAGAGGAACGCGCCGACGCCATGGCCCGTGCCATGGTCGTAATCGAGGCCGGCCTGCCAGAGCGCGTGGCGCGCCAGCGTGTCGAGCTGGGCGCCGGTCGTGCCCTGCGGAAAGCGCGCCGTGGCCAGCGCGATATGTCCCTTGAGGACGCGCGTGAAGCGGTCCCGCATCTCCGCCGTCGGTGTGCCGATGGCGATGGTGCGGGTGATGTCGGTGGTGCCGTCGCGATATTGCGCGCCGGAATCGACCAGATACAGCGTTCCGCTCTCGAGCGGGCGATCCGTGCTCTCGTTGACCCGGTAGTGCACGATGGCGCCGTCCGGCCCGGCCCCGGAGATGGTGTCGAAGGAAATCTCCAGCAGCGGCATGTCATCCGCAGCGCCCGCTTCGGCCCGGAACCGCTCGAGCTTCCGGGCGACGCTGATTTCCGTTTCGCGGCCGTTGGCGCCGTTCTGATCCAGCCAGGCGAGGAAGCGGGTCATCGCCGCGCCGTCACGCCGGTGCGCGCGGCGGGTGCCTTCCAGTTCCACCGCGTTCTTGCGTGCCTTCGGCAGCACGACGGGATCGGCGCCCTCGACCAGAACGCCCTTGGCGTCGGTGAGCGTCTTGGCGAACAGAGCCGGGGTGGACTGCGGGTCGACCAGAACCCGCCGGCCTTCGGCGCCCAACTGGGCGAGATCGGTGAGGAAGGCGCGCTCTTCCTTGATGTCGGCCCGTTCGGAAAGCTGGTCGCGCACGGCGTTGGAAAGCTTGCGGCCATCGACATAAAGGATCGGCCGTTCGTCGCGGCGCAGCAGCGCATAGGACAGCACGACGGGGTTATGCGGCACGTCGGCGCCGCGGATGTTGAAAGTCCAGGCGATGGAATCGGATTGGGCGAGGATCGCGGCGTCGACATCCTTGTCGGCCAGGACCTCCTGCATCCGGTGGATCTTCGAGTCGGCCGTCTCGCCGGCCAGTTCATCCGGCTGCGGCATGACCTGCGACAAGGGCGGGAGAGGGCGGTCGGTCCAGATCGCATCAACAGGGTTTTCGTCGAGCGCCACGAAGGTCGCGCCCGCCCCCTGGCAGACCGCCTCGAAGCGCCGAGCTTCCGCAAGCGTCAGGAGGCGCGGGTCGTAGCCGATCCGGTCGCCCTTCGAGAGCTTGCCCTTCAGCCATTGGTGCGGCGGATGGCCGATCAGGTCTTCCGGGGTGAAATCGTCGACGTCGACCTGGTCGCGGACCTGAAGCGTGTAGCGGCCATCGACGAAGACGGCGGCTTCGCCGGCGAGGACGACGGCGGCGCCGGCCGAGCCTGTGAAGCCCGTCAGCCAGGCGAGCCGTTCCGAGGCGGCGGGGATGTATTCGCCTTGATATTCATCGGCATGGGGGATCACCAGACCCTGCAGCCCCGCGCGCGCAAGCTGGGCGCGCAGCGCGACCAGCCGGTCGTGGATCGGATGGGCGCGGCTGGGGGCGTCAAAATTCTGGAACATGCGCAGGGGCCTTCTCACGCGGGAACGATGGGGCGACCCTAGCGAGGCCCCTTGCCGACTGCAATTCCGTCACGCGTCGTGGTTGCGGCGCGGCGCAATTGCGGCAGCATCTTGTGCGTTGCAAAAACCGCATGTCTGTCATTCCGTTACAGCTGTACCTTCACGTCAGCGTGAGGGCTATAAGGGCGATGGTTAAGGGACGCATAGGGCGCCTCCACGCAAAGGAATTGATCATGTTGACTGCAGCATTTGGCGAGTTCGGCGTTGCCCCGGCTGGAAGCCGCGGCCATGGCGTCGTACGGCGCGCTGTGGCTCGCATGACCCATACGCGCGACCGGCAGATGCCGCGCTTCGTGAATGGCTACCAGCTCTCGCTCGACGACGCCTCGCTCGCCACCTTCGGCTATGACCGCGAGACCTTCGAGCGCGGCGCGATGGGCTCGGTGGTCTAATCGACCTCTGCCCCGACCGTTATGAGCGGTCTGCCTTTTGAAAATCCGCGACAGCCCGTCGCGGATTTTCTGCTTTTTGCGGGGTGATTCCGCGAATTCCGAAGCCTATGGTCCAGCGATCACAACTTATGCTGGACATCATGCTTCAGGATCGAATTCGCCGTCCCTCGCTTCTCGACAAGGTCATGTCGCCGGCCGAGGCTGCACTGTTCATTCGCGACGGCATGACCGTCGGCATGAGCGGCTTCACCCGCGCGGGGGACGCCAAGGCCGTGCCGCTGGCGCTGGCCGAGCGCGCCGCCACCGAGCCCTTCGGCATCACGCTGATCACCGGCGCGTCGCTCGGCAACGGCATCGACGAGGTCCTGACCCGCTCGCATGTGCTGAAGCGCCGCCTGCCGTTCCAGTCCGATCGCGTGCTGCGCGCCGCGCTGAACCGGGGCGAGGTGATGTTCATCGACCAGCATCTCTCCGAGACGGTCGAACTGCTGCGCTCGCGCCAGATGGGACCGATCGACGTAGCCGTGGTCGAGGCGGTGGCGATCACGCGCGAAGGCGGCATCATCCCGACGACCTCGGTCGGCAATTCCGCCACCTTCGCGATCCTCGCCGAAAAGGTGATCATCGAGCTGAATATCGGCCAGCCGGCCGAGCTCGAGGGCCTGCACGACATCTACATTCCGACCCGCCGTCCGCATCGCGAACCGATCCCGATCGTTTCGCCGGACAGCCGCGTCGGCCTGCCCTTCATCCAAATCGATCCGGACAAGATCGCCGCCATCGTGATTACCGAGCGGCAGGACAGCTCTGCCGAGACCACCGCGCCCGACGACGAGACGCGCGCGATCGCCGGCCATCTGATCGAGTTCCTGAGCCATGAAGTGCGCAAGGGCCGGCTGACCGAGACCCTGGCGCCGCTGCAGGCCGGCATCGGCTCGATCGCCAACGCCGTGCTGCACGGGCTGATCGACAGCCCGTTCCACGATTTCACCATGTATAGCGAGGTGCTGCAGGACAGCACGTTCGACCTGTTCGACTCCGGCAAGCTCGCCTTTGCCTCGGGCTCGTCCATGACGCTGTCGGCGGCGTGCCAGGCGCGGGTGATGCCGGATCTGCGCCACTACAAGAGCCGGCTTGTGCTGCGGCCGCAGGAGGTTTCGAACCATCCGGAGGTCCTGCGGCGCCTTGGCGTCATCGCTATCAATACCGCGCTCGAATGCGACATCTACGGCAATGTGAACTCGACGCATGTCGGCGGCACGCACATGATGAACGGCATTGGCGGCTCCGGCGATTTCGCCCGCAACGCCTATATGGGCATCTTCGTCACCAAGTCGCTGGCCAAGGATGGCTCGATCTCGCGCATCGTGCCGATGGTGCCGCATGTCGACCACAACGAGCATGACGTCGACGTGGTGGTGACCGAGATCGGCCTGGCCGATTTGCGCGGCCTCGCCCCGCGCGAGCGGGCCGGGGTGATCATCGCCAACTGCATCCACCCGAGCTACCGCGAACTGGCGGCCGACTATTATCGCCGCGCCGTCCGCGACCATGGCGGCCAGACCCCGCATTTGCTGGCCGAGGCCTATTCATGGCACCTGCGCCAGGAAGCGACCGGCTCGATGCTGCCTTAGGGTCTGCAAGACCCTCACCCCAGCCCTCTCCCGCAAGCGGCGAGGGGGGCTCCTGCGTGCTGTGTCCCATACTCCGGCGTCATCCCGGGCGGAGACCCGGGATCCATTCAGCCGGGCTTTCGGGAGGTTCGTCCGTTGGGCCCCGGCTGCATGGATCCTCGCCTTCGCGAGGATGACGGCGAGTTTGGGGTGGGCGCAGAGCCACGTCGCTGGTTTGCGCCCCTTGCCGCCCCTACCGCTCCAGCGTGAGGGTCAGCCAGCCTTCCTGTTCGCCCTGGCGCACCAGCTTCAGGCCCTCTGCCTCATACGCGGCGGTGACGCCGGGGCCCTGCGCCACCAGCAGGCCTGACAGCACCACGGTCGCCTGCGGCGCCAGATGCTGGACGATTTCCGGCGCCAGCGCGATCAGCGGACCGGCGAGAATGTTGGCGACCACCAGGTCGAACGGCGCGCGCGCCGCCATCACCGGATTGCCGAAGCCCTCGGCCGTCGCCGCGTCGATCTTGTCGCCGACGCCGTTCAGCGCGGCATTTTCGGCCGTGACGCGGGTGGCGATCGGGTCGATGTCGGTGGCGAGCACCGGCTTCTCCCAGGCCTTGGCGATGGCGATGGCGAGCACCCCCGTGCCGGTGCCGAGATCGAGAATGCTCTTGTAGTCGTGGATCTTGCCGAGCCGGTCGATCTCCTCCAGGCATCCCGCCGTCGTGCCGTGATGCCCGGTGCCGAAGGCCTCGCCCGCCTCGATCTCGATCGCGATGTCGCCGGGCTGGATCTTGTCGCGATCGTGGCTGCCATGGACGAGGAAGCGGCCGGCGCGGACCGGCTTCAGGCCTTCGAGCGACTTAGCGACCCAGTCCTCGTCCGGCAACTCGGCGACGGTGAAGGCGCCGGCATGGGGGCCGAGCGCCTCGGCGACGACGCGGGCCAGCGCCGCTTCATCCGGGGCCTCCTCGAAATAGACGTCGACGGTCCAGCTCTGGTCGGCCTGTTCCGTGGTGGCGGCCGAGGGGTAGCCCAGGTCGTCATCCTCGCCGATCGCCTCGATGAGACGGATCGCGTCGGATTCCTTGGCGAGGTTGAGGGAGGCGATGAGGGTCAAGTTGGCGAACCTTGTCTGGCGGTGGCGGAGATGCTTCATAACCGCACCGGGATCGAATGGGTGCATGCTTCATGGCCGAAACCGAAATCCGCGTCGATCCTTTTCCGACGCATTCTGATCTCGACCGGCTGTGGCAGGTCGCCTGGGGACAGCCCGGTCCGGGCGATCCGGGTGCGATCCTGTCGCGCAGCCTGGTCCACCTCGGCGCCTATTCGGCCGCGCGACTGGTCGGCTTCGTCAATGTCGCCTGGGATGGCGGCGTCCACGCGTTCTTGCTCGACCCATGCGTCGATCCCAGCTTCCGACGGCTCGGGCTCGGCACGAAGCTGGTACGCCGCGCCGCCGAACTGGCGTCCGAGCGAGGCGCCCTCTGGCTGCATGTCGACTTCGAACCCCATCTCGCCGGCTTCTACCACGCGTGCGGCTTCCGCCCGACGCAGGCCGGGCTGATGCGGCTCGTTGCCGGCGTGTAGAGCAAGGCGAATTTCGGCCGGAGCTGGCATTCACCTCTCCCTCAGGGAGAGGTGAGGAACGGCAGCGAACCTCCAGCCCGATGTCGCGCCCTAACCCTTGCTCACGAAGCTGTCGACCACCTTCTTGGCACCGGTCTTCTCGAAGTCGACGGTCAGCTTGTTGCCTTCGATCTCGATGATCGCGCCGTAGCCGAACTTCTGATGGAAGACGCGCTCGCCAAGCTTGTATTTCGAATTCGAGCCGCTCGATTTCGCCACCAGTTCGCCCTCGATCTGGCGCGGGGCGGAGCGGGCATGCGCCTGCGCGGAGCCCTTGTTCGCCTGGGCGCGCTGCCAGCCGGGCGTCGAATAGGTGTTGCTGAACGAGTCCGCGCGGTCGAAGCGGCTGGCGCCGTAATTGCCGACGCCGCCGACATTGTAACCGCCATAGCTCGACGTCTGCTCGATCACCTCGACATGCTTCTCCGGCAGTTCATCGAGGAAGCGCGACGGCACGTTGGACTGCCAGAGGCCATGGATGCGGCGGTTGGACGAGAACCAGATCATCGCCCGCTGCTTGGCGCGGGTGATGCCGACATAGGCGAGGCGGCGTTCCTCCTCGAGGCCGGCGCGGCCGCTCTCGTCCAGGGCGCGCTGGTGCGGGAACAGGCCTTCCTCCCAGCCGGGCAGGAACACGGTCTCGAATTCCAGCCCCTTGGCGGAATGCAGCGTCATGATCGAGACGGCATCCTGGTTCTCGGCGCGGTCGGTGTCGGTGACGAGGGCAATGTGCTCGAGGAAGCCGGGGAGGGACTCGAACTCCTCCATCGAGCGGATCAGTTCCTTCAGGTTTTCAAGTCTTCCCGGCGCATCGGCCGAGCGGTCCTGCTGCCACATCTCGGTGTAGCCGCTCTCCTCCAGGATCATCTCCGCCAGCTCGCCATGCTTCATGGCGGCGAGCTTCGAGCGCCAGAGCTCGAACGAGGCCAGCAATTCGCGCAGCGCGCCGCGCGTCTTCGGCTTGATCTCCTCGGTATGCACCAGTTCATCGGCCGCCTGGATGATCGGGATCTGGCGCGCGCGCGCGTGGTCGTAGAGCAGGCGCACGGTGGTGTCGCCGATGCCGCGCTTCGGCACGTTGACGATGCGCTCGAAGGCGAGGTCGTCGGACGGCTGCACGACGACGCGGAAATAGGCGAGGGCATCGCGGATTTCCTGCCGCTCATAGAAGCGCGGGCCGCCGATGACGCGATAGTTCAGGCCGAGCGTGACGAAACGGTCTTCGAACGAGCGCATCTGGAACGAGGCGCGGACCAGGATCGCCATGTCGTTGAGCTTGTGGCCGTGGCGCTGCAGCGCCTCGATCTCCTCGCCGACGGCGCGGGCTTCCTCTTCTGAATCCCACGAAGAAGCGACCCGGACGCGCGCGGCGTCGGGATCGACCGCGTCGGTGAACAGCGTCTTGCCGAGCCGGCCTTCATTGTGGGTGATCAGATGCGAGGCGGCGCCGAGGATGTGCGAGGTCGAGCGGTAATTGCGCTCGAGCTTGATCACGACGGCGCCGGGAAAATCCTTTTCGAAGCGCAGGATGTTGTCGACCTCGGCGCCGCGCCAGCCATAGATCGACTGGTCGTCGTCGCCGACGCAGCAGATGTTCTTGCGACCCTGGGCCAGCAGGCGCAGCCAGAGATACTGCGCGACATTGGTGTCCTGATACTCGTCGACCAGCATGTAGTGGAAGCGCTGGTGATAGTCCCGGAGCACGTCGGGATGCTCGCGGAACAGGCGCAGGTTCTCCAGCAGCAGATCGCCGAAATCACAGGCGTTCAGCATCTTCAGCCGGTCCTGATAGGCCTGGTAGAGCTTGATGCCCCGGCCATCGGCGAACGAGCCGCCATCGCCGGGCGGCACGTCCTTCGGCGACAGGCCGCGATTCTTCCAGCTGTCGATCACGTTGGCGAGCTGGCGTGCCGGCCAGCGCTTCTCGTCGATGCCCTCGGCCTGGATCACCTGCTTCATCAGGCGGATCTGGTCGTCGGTGTCGAGGATGGTGAAATCCGAACGCAGCCCGACCAGCTCGGCATGCCGGCGCAGGATCTTGACGCCGATGGCGTGGAAGGTGCCGAGCCAGTTCATGCCCTCGACCGAGGGGCCGATCAGTTCGCCGATGCGGTGGCGCATCTCGCGCGCCGCCTTGTTGGTGAAGGTCACCGCCAGGATCTGGCTCGGGAACGCCTTCTGGGTGGCGAGCAGATGCGCGATGCGGGTGGTGAGCACGCGCGTCTTGCCCGTGCCAGCGCCGGCGAGCACCAGAACCGGTCCCTCCGTCGTCTCGACAGCCTGGCGCTGCTCGGGATTGAGGCGCGCGAGATAGTCGGGCGGCGCCGCCTTGCCGAGCGCGCGCGCAGCAATGCCGCCTGGGCGCGGGACGGGCGGGGAACTGTCGAAGGGAGCGGTCATGTGCGGGGCGGTCGATTCGAAGAACGGTACATGAGAACAAATATGGACCGTGGCAGCCGGCCATTCCAGCTTTCGTACAGAAGGAGAACGCGCCTGTCCAAGCGCGTGGCCGTCTTTTTCTGCCTCGGCGCGGTTTGCGGGGGCGGCATGGGCGCGCTACCTATGGGCAAGAGAAACAGGAGTGCGACCCATGCAAGCGGCCATTTACGAGCGTTTCGGCGACCCGACCGAGGTTCTGATGACCGGCGAGCGGCCGACTCCGGAGCCCGGCCCCGGCGAGATCCGGGTCCGCATGACGCTGTCGCCCATTCACAACCACGATCTCTGGACCATTCGCGGCACCTATGGCTACAAGCCGGTCCTGCCGGCGATCGGCGGTAGCGAGGCGGTTGGCGTCGTCGAAGCGCAGGGCGCGGACGTGACGGTGCCGGCGATCGGCCAGCGCGTCGTGGTTGCCGGCGTCCTGGGCGCATGGGCGGGGAGCTTCCTCGCCAAGGCAGCCTCGGCCGTGCCGCTGCCGGACGCGATCGACGACGATACGGGTTGCCAGCTGATCGCCATGCCGCTGAGTTCGCTGATGCTGCTCGAGGACCTGCAGATCGGCAGCGGCCAGTGGATGATCCAGAACGCCGCCAACGGCGCGGTCGGCAAGATCGTCGCCATGTTGGCCAGAGCCCGCGGAATCAAGGTCGTGGGGTTGGTCCGGCGCGATCAGGGGATTGCCGAGCTGGCGGCGCTTGGCATCGAGAATGTCGTCTCGACGGAAAGCGTGGGCTGGGAGGATCGCGTCAGGGCGCTGGTCGGCGACGAGCCGATCCTGCGGGCCGTCGATTCCGTCGGCGGCGAGGAGGGCGGACGACTGACCAGCCTCCTGGCCGAGGGCGGCATGTTGATGTCCTTCGGCGCGATGTCGAACAAGCCGCTGGTGATCAGCTCCGGCGATCTCATCTTCCGGCAGGTCTCCGTGAAGGGGTTCTGGGGCGCGCGGCGGATGCAGTCGACCGACAAGGTCGAATTGGGTCGCCTGATCGGTGAACTGGTCCGGCTGGCGGCCTCCGGCGATCTTCGGCTGACCGTCGATGAGAGATTCGCACTGACGGATGCGGCCGCGGCCGCCGCTGCCAGCGACCGGCCCGGCCGCTCGGGCAAGATCGCCATCCGCGGTTCGGTGTGACGAACCGGCTGGTAGGCTAATCCGAGCCGGGCCGCGACACGGTGTGAAACGGTCGATTCTCGCGCCGGGCACGGCGCGAAAGCGGCAGGAAGTCTTTGGCGTCGCAGCATGGTTTTGCTAGGTTGCGCGCACCATGGCGAGCGAGCCATGAAATCGTTCGGGAGGCTTTTCAGTATGGTAGTTTCGGCGCTGCGCCATGATGATGCGCGTGACGAGGTGGCTCTGGCCACGGCGCTCAATTCTCTGCAGGAGCGCTTCGGCCCGCGCTTCACGCGCGGGCTCGAGGTTCGGCGTCAGCATGCGAACACGACGACGTGGCTCCCGAACGAGCCGGCCGATGCAGTGGTGTTCGCGACGTCGACGGAAGAAGTCTCCGAGATCGTGAAGATCTGCGCCGCGCACCGTGTGCCGATCATCCCCTTCGGCACCGGTACCTCGCTGGAGGGCCACGTCAACGCGCCGTTCGGCGGCGTTTCGATCGACCTGTCGCAGATGAACAAGATCGTCGCGGTTCATTCCGAGGATCTCGACTGCACGGTCGAGGCGGGTGTCACGCGCATCCAGCTCAACAACTACATCCGCGACCAGGGCCTGTTCTTCCCGATCGATCCCGGCGCGGACGCCAGCCTGGTCGGCATGGCGGCGACGCGCGCATCGGGCACCAATGCCGTGCGCTACGGCACGATGCGCGAGAATGTCGTTCGTCTGACCGCCGTGATGGCCGATGGCTCGATCGTGCGGACCGGGAGCCGCGCCAAGAAGAGTTCGGCCGGCTACGACCTGACCCGTCTGCTGGTCGGTTCGGAAGGCACGCTCGGCATCATCACCGAGGTGACGGTGCGCCTGCACGGCCTGCCGGAATCGGTCGCTGCCGGTGTCTGCTCGTTCCCGACCGTCGAGGACGCCTGCAACGCGGCGATCCTGACGATCCAGAGCGGCATCCCGATCGCCCGAGTCGAACTGGGCGACGCCATGATGATCCGCGCCACCAACGAATTCGCCAAGCTGGGCCTGCCCGAGACGCCGCATCTGTTCCTGGAGTTCCACGGCTCGCCGGCCTCGGTGCTCGAACAGTCGGAGCAGTTCGCGGCGATCGCGCAGGAATTCAACGGCGGCGAGTTCGCTTCGGCGACGCGTCCCGAGGACCGCACCAAGCTTTGGCAGGCGCGGCACGATTCCTATTTCGCCGTGAAGGGGCTTCGCCCCGGAGACAGCATCCAGAGCGTATCCACGGACGTCTGCGTGCCGATCTCGATGCTGGCCGAATGCGTCGCCGAGACCAGCGCCGATATCGCGGCCAATGGCCTGATCGGACCGGTCGTGGGGCATGTCGGCGATGGCAATTTCCACACCCAGCTGCTGATCGACGTCACCAATCCGGAGGAGATCGCGAAGGCGGAAGCGGTGATCAGCCGGATGAACGAGCGGGCGATCGCGCTCGACGGCACCTGCACCGGCGAACATGGCGTGGGGCAGGGCAAGCGCAAATATCTCATCAAGGAGCATGGCCACGGTCTCGACATCATGCGAGTGATCAAGGCGGCGCTGGATCCGCTCGGGATCCTCAATCCGGGCAAGATCCTGCCCGACGCGTGATCGTCCCGACGCATGACGCGGCATAGCGGAGGTTGAGCTGAACAGGCTGTATCTGATCGTCGGGGGCCTCATCATCGCCGTTCTCGTATCGGCGCTGGTGATCCCTTGGTTCGTGGACTGGAATGCCTTTCGCTCGACCTTCGAGCGCGAGGCGGAGAAGATCCTTGGCCAGCCGGTGACCGTCGCAGGCACCGCCGATGCGTCGCTGCTGCCGATGCCTTCGCTTGTCTTCACCGATGTGCGGGTCGGGGGTTCCCCCGACCAGCCGATGATGAGGATCGATCGGTTCGCCGTCCGTATCGAACTGATCCCGCTGATCACCGGTACGTTCAAGGTCGTCGACATGGCGATCACCCGGCCGCGCCTCCAGGTTACGGTCGGCGCCGATGGCACGCCCGACTGGCTGCGCCGCTCGGAGGCGTCCAAGACGCTCGATCCCGATGCGGTGACGCTGGAAAAGGTCGATATTTCAGACGGTTCCATCGACTACCGCGATCTGCGCACCGGTCGATCGGTGTCTTTGACCGCGATCAACGCCGCCGTCGATGCGCGTTCGCTGCTCGGACCGTGGAAGGTCGAGGGCGGCCTTGTCGCCAATGGCGTGCCTTCCACCTTCCGGATCGCGACCGGCCGGCGCGACGAGGATCGCACGATCCGCGTCAAGCTGGAGGCCAACCCGGCCAATTTGCCGATTGCCGTCTCTGCGGAAGGTCCGCTCGGACTGGACGAGAAGGGCCTGACCTGGGCCGGCAATTTCACGCTGGCCCATGTCGAGGATGATGACGGCACACCCGCGGGCAGGAGGCCGTCGCTTGGATGGCGGGCGTCCGGCAGCTACGACCTTCGTCCGGAACAACTGCGCTTTCCTGCCTTCACGCTGTCCCAGGGGCCGGCGGACCGGCCCTACAGCCTGACGGGAGCGGCCTCCGTCGATCTCGGCAAGGCCATGCGCTTCGACGCCGTGCTGAAAGCGCGCCAACTCGACCTGGATCGCTCGATCGGCAAGGGGCCGAACGAGCCGGCCAGCGTCGATCTGGCCTCGCAGGCGATCGTGGCGGGACTTGCCGAGATTCCGGTGCCGACCATTCCCGGCCGGGTCGGTTTCGATATCCCGGGCATCGTCATCGGGGGATCGGTGATCCAGAACCTGCGTTTCGATGCGGTCACGGCCGAGAAGGGGTGGAAGATCGAGGAACTGGGCGCGGACCTGCCGGGCCGTACCCGCCTGGCGGCGGACGGCGTCATCACGACGTCGCCCAAGGCCATGTTTGACGGCGCGGTGCGGCTGGTCTCGGACCAGCCCTCGACCTTTGCCGCCTGGTGGCGCGGCGGCAAGGTCGCGGCGATGCCGCAGCTTCGCGCCTTCGAGATGGACGGCCAGTTGCATCTGGCGCCCGGTTCGTTCGGCGTGTCCGGCATGACGGCACAGATGCGGAACTCGGACCTGCGCGGCAGCCTTGCCTGGCAGCAGGCGTCGTCGACGGGCCGGCGCCATCTCGCCGTCGACCTGACGGCGGGCCGGCTCGACTACAACCAGCTCGCCGCGCTGGCCGAACTGTTCGTGGGCCAGAGGCTCGACGTCACCGGTGCCCTGGCCGATGATTTCCAGATCAAGCTGGCGACCGAATCCCTCGATATCGACGATGTGACGCTCGAGAAGGTCGTTGTCGATGGCAGCGTTTCCAACGGCGTGCTGGCGGCCAGGAAGCTTTCGATCGGTAATGTCGCGGGCGCGGCGATTACCGCCAGCGGCAGGGTCGCGGATCTCGCCGGCGCTCCGAACGGCCAGCTCTCCGTCTCGATCGACGCGTCGGACCTTACCGGCGCCTCGACACTGGTCGAGCGGCTGCTGCCGGCAACCGGCATCGCGGCCTGGTTCAAGGAAGCCGCGCCTCTGCTTGGACCGGCGATTCTCGATTCCGTCATCAGCGCCCGGGCGCAGGATGGCATCACCCATGCCAATCTGACCGTCAACGGCACGGCCGGCGGCACCGCGATCGACATGGCGCTCGGCTTCAAGGGAACGCCGGCGGCATGGCGTGATGGCGAACTCAAGGTTTCGGCCGCCGTGGACAGTGCCGATGCCGGGCACCTGCTGCGACAGTTCGGCTATCCGGCGTTCCCGCTCGACAAGCCCGGCCGGGCGCGGATCGCGGCGGAGACCGTCGACGGAGGCGGAACCCTCGCCGGCGGTGTCGCCACCACGATCAGCGGCGAGTTCGCCGGTGTCACCTATGCGAGCGAGGGCAAGATCGGCGTCGATGATTCCGGCCTGCCGAGCTTCCAGGGAACGGTCACGACCAGCAGCCGCGACGCGGCGCCCGCCCTGGCGCTGGCCGGGCTGGCTCTTCCCGGCATCGCCGAGAAACTGCCGCTGGAGGCGGCGACGTCGCTCGACATCAAGGATGGCACCGCCACGCTTTCCTTTCGCGACGCCCGCCTTGGCGATGCCTATTCCAGCGGCATGATCGACTTCGGCCGTGAGGCCGGCCGGTGGAAACTGAAGGGCGATGTCGCGGTGGACGAGGCGGATCTGGCGCTGGTTACGGCGCTCGGTCTCGGCCTGCCGCCCGACCTGCTCGGCAGCACGGAAAGCGTCTGGTCGAAGACCACCTTCGGACGTCCGGTGATCGACGGTTTTGATGCCATCTTCCGGCTATCCGCCGACCGGCTTTCGATCAGCGACAATCTGGCGGTCACCAATGCCGCCGTCGAATCGAGCTTTTCCGGCGACCGGACGGAGATCCGCCTGACGAACGGCGATTTCGCCGGCGGCAAGGCGACCGGCTCGCTGTCGATCATCAATCCGGAAGGCGACGCGGCCATCTCCGGGCAGCTTTCGGTCAAGGGCGCGACGCTCGCCGACATCGTCTGGCAGCGTGACGGTCGGTCTGTCGCCGAGGGCACGTTCGACTTTTCCGGCCAGTTCGAAGGCAGCGGTCGCTCGGCCTCGGGCGTCGTATCCTCGCTCTCGGGCGGCGGCTCGCTGTCGATCGGGGAAGGCTCGGCCCGTTTCGTCAATCCGGAAGCCTTCGGCGCCGTGATCCGCGCCTCGAATGCCGGCCGTGAGATCGGCGAGGCGGAACTGCGCAAGCTGTTCGCAGGCTACCTCGACGCCGGCACGCTGGCCTTCGAGCGTGTCGAGGGCGCGTTCTCGATCGCCGCCGGCACGATCCGCGCGCAGAATCTCAACGTCGTCAGCAAGAGCGCGACGATGGTGGGCGGCGCGACCATCGACCTGAACGCCGACACGATCGACAGCCAGTGGACGCTCACCATCGATCCCGGCGAGGATCGGGTGAGCGGCGCGATCCCGCAGGTGGGGCTCGTCTTCTCCGGCCCGCTGGATGCGCCGACGCGTCGCATCGATGTGGCGCCGCTCGCCGGCTTCCTGTCCGTGCGGGCCTTCGAACGCGAGGTCGAGCGGATCGAGAAGCTGCAGGCCGAGATCCTGGAGAAGGAAAAACTCAACCGGCTGGTGCGCTTTGCCCGCGAGGACGATCAGCGCCGGTCGGATGCTGCCCGCAAGGCGGAGGAAGCCCGGCAGGCCGCCGAGGCGGCCGCCAAGCAGGCTGCGGAGAAGGCCGCGGCGGAGGCCGCCGCCGCCAAGAAGGCCGCCGAGGCCGCGCGCAAGGCGGAGGCGCAACGCCAGGAGCGCGCCCGTCGTGCCGCCGAGGCCGAACAGCGCCAGCAGCTCGATTTCACCAACGGGATCGAATCCCTGCTGCGCGACGTTCCGCCGACGCCGCCGAGCCGCGCCGTGCCGCCGGCCGATTCCGGCGCGCCGATGCGGCTGACGCCGCCCGAATCTATTCCGAACTGACGGGCGCTCGGCCTGCCGCCGTCACGGCCTCCAGTCGGGCCTGATACCAGGCGAGCACGGCGAGGCGGATGGCGGAGGAGAGGTTGGTCTGGGCCGGGCGTTCGCCGTCAATGGCGGCGATCAGGCCGGCCAGGCTCTGGCCGCGCTCCGAGGCAAGCCCGCGCAACGCCTGCCAGAACGGTTCCTCGATCGATATCGAGGTCTGGTGGCCGGCAATCGAAACCGAACGCTTCTTCATGCCGGGGTGGGATCTTCCTCGTCGTCGCGGCGATGGTTGTCGACATGATGCCGGGCCTTTTCGGCCGAGATCCTGTCCAGCGCCTTCTGGGCGCGGGTGCGGCCGAAGCGGACGCGGTTCTCCTCGGCGGTCGCAGCCCTTTCGGCGCGGGCCTTTTCCTTGCGGAAGCGGTTCAGGTTGATGATTTCTGCCGTCATGCTCGATCTCCCCGATGGCCGCCCAGGCGGCCTTGATCCGATGCGGTTATTGCAGAAGGGGGGCGAATTCCAGGAAAAGCCCCTCGGGCACCGGTGGGCCTGGGCCAGGACAACACATCGAGATTGCCAGGCCGCAGTCAACGATACGCCAGTCCAAGCCTGGCTCATTCGATCGGGTCGGCTGCCGCTGGCTACGTATCACGTCGCTGGCGTAGAAACTCACGAGGCGCTCCATGCGCAGGTAACCTGCTCATGATGCGCCCCGCTTTGATCGATATCAAGTCGTTCGGAATTCCGGCTATTTCGGGCCGATCATGTCCTCGGGGCGGACGATCTCGTCGAACTCCTCGGAGGTCACATAGCCGCCGCCCACGGCTTCCTCGCGCAGCGTGGTGCCGTTCTTGTGCGCCGTCTTGGCGATCTTGGCGGCGTTGTCGTAGCCGATCTTCGGCGCCAGCGCGGTGACGAGCATCAGCGAGCGCTCGACGCCCGACTGGATGTTGTCGAGGCGCGGCTCGATGCCGACCACGCAATTGTCGGTGAAGGACACGGCCGCGTCGGCGAGGATGCGCACCGACTGCAGGAAATTGTAGGCCATCACCGGATTGTAGACATTGAGCTCGAAATGGCCCTGGCTGCCGGCGAAGGTGATGGCGGCGTGGTTGCCGAATACCTGCACGCACACCTGGGTCATCGCCTCGCACTGGGTCGGATTGACCTTGCCGGGCATGATCGACGAGCCGGGCTCGTTTTCCGGCAGCGACAGCTCGCCGAGGCCGGCGCGCGGACCAGAGCCGAGCAGGCGGATGTCATTGGCGATCTTGAACAGCGAGCCGGCGACCGTGTTGATGGCGCCGTGGCTGAACACCATGGCGTCATGAGCCGCCAGCGCCTCGAACTTGTTCGGCGCCGAGGTGAAGGGCAGGCCGGTGATCGTGGCGATGGCGGCGGCGACGTCCTCGGCGAAGCCGACAGGCGCGTTGAGGCCGGTGCCGACCGCCGTGCCGCCCTGGGCGAGTTGCATCAGGTCCGGCAGCGTCATCTCGATGCGGCGGATGCCGTTCTCGACCTGCTGGGCGTAGCCGGAGAATTCCTGTCCGAGCGTCAGCGGGGTCGCGTCCTGGGTATGCGTGCGGCCGATCTTGACGATGCCGGCCCATTCCTTGGCCTTGGCGGCGAGGGCGGCGTGCAGATGCTTCAGCGCCGGGAGAAGCCGATGCACGATCTCCTCGCCCGAGGCGATGTGCATTGCCGTCGGATAGGTATCGTTCGACGACTGGCTCATATTGACGTGGTCGTTCGGGTGCACGGGCTTCTTGGAGCCCATCACGCCGCCCAGCATCTCGATGGCGCGGTTCGAGACCACTTCATTGGCGTTCATGTTCGACTGGGTGCCGGAGCCGGTCTGCCAGACGACGAGCGGGAAATGGTCATCGAGCTTGCCGTCGATCACTTCCTGCGCGGCGGCCTCGATGGCGCGGGCGATCTCGGGGTCGAGGCGACCGAGCTTGGCGTTGACCTGCGCGGCCGCGTATTTGATGACGCCGAGCGCGCGCACGATCGGCAGCGGCTGCTTTTCGAGGCCGATCTTGAAGTTACCGAGCGAACGCTGCGCCTGCGCGCCCCAATAGCGGTCGGAAGCCACCTCGATCGGGCCGAAAGTATCCGTTTCGATGCGGGTCGTTGTCATGAAGTCAGCCTCTATCAGCCGCTGGCGCGGCGCCGGTCAGGAAAAGTCGGGGAGGGATTAGCTCTTCTTGCGGAACGCGTCGAGACGAACGACCTCGGCGGCCGGCTTGTCGGAAGGCTCGGCAGGCGGCTCGTCGGAACGATCCGGCGTATCGAGCACGAGCGGCGACGTGTCGACGTCTTCCATCTCGTGGCTGCCTTCCAGCGCATCCTCGTCGCTGGCTGCCGTCTCGAACTGCAGGCCGAATTGCACCGAGGGATCGACGAAGGACTTCAGCGCCGTGAACGGCACCAGCAGGCGCTCCGGCACGCCCTTGAAGGAAAGGCCGATCTCGAAAGCATGTTCCGTGACCGAGAGGTCCCAGTACTGATGCTGGATGATGATCGTCATTTCCTCGGGGTAATCGGTCATCAGCCGGGTCGAGACACGGACGCCGGGCGCCCGGGTTTCGAAGGTGATGTAGAAGTGGTGGTCGCCGGGAAGCCCCGTCTTGGCGACTTCGGCCAGCACCTTGCGCACGACGCCGCGAAGCGCGTCCTGGGCGAGAATGTCGTAGCGGATCAGATCTTCGGCCATGGACGGCGACTACCCAGAATCAATGCGGTCGGGATCAAGACAGGCACCCGATGCGGACAAGCCGCGGACCCGCGCCAAAAAAGGCCCCCTGACGAGCCTCGTTGTTTCGAAAACTCGATCTCCAGCCCGGAGAAGTCAAGGTCGCGCCGGGTTCCTTCGCCGAAAAGGTGAATGCCGTCGCGGTAATGCGGCGCCCGGACATGCGTCTGCGCCATTCGCGCCACGGCGTCGGAGAACCAACGTAACATTCGAGGAAAGAAGTGGAGGCTTCCGCCCCGCTTCTCCAAAAGTGAGACGGAACAAGGCGATGCGTTTTTCAAACGGCACGCTCAAAACCGTGAACGTTCGCAGAACACTGCCCTAGCTTGTAAAACACATTTAGCGGTGGATCGCCACTGGCTTGAAACGAAAAACGCCGCCCAGGCTGGACCCCTGAGCGGCGATATTTCGATTGGAAAGCTTGCGAGCCATTCCAGAGCAAATCTCTATCACAGGCCGAATCTGCTGGCAAAGCGCGGGTGCTCGCGATGAGCGGCCCTATCGTCGTCAGTTCGGCGCTGCTCAATTCGCCTTTGATGCAGCGGGCAGCGAGAGATCCTGATCTGGTGGCCGGCTACGCCTCCGGCGACATCGCTACTCGGGCTGCTCGGCAGATCGCGACCAAGGCCGCCGTGCGATATGGCGGACGGTTCGCACGTCCTCGCCCTCAGCGTTCGCCGGATCGTGAGAAGTCGATCAGACGCCGGCGCACGCTGGCCGCAACGTGGTGTCTTCCTCCCTCGATGGCCAGCCAGCTGACTACCTGCGAGCAAGCCTATGCGCGGATCGTCTCGGATGAGGTTCAACGCCATGGCAAGTGCGACCTCACGCTTGATGAGATCGCGGCGCGAGGCGGCATGTGTCGGAAGACGGCCAAGCGCTCACAGGATCGCGTCAACGCCCTTGGATGGGTCGCGGTCGAGCATAGACCCATCGCCGGCCGCAAGCACCTGTCGAACGTCGTCACGGTCATCTCGGCCGAATGGCTGACGTGGATCGAGATGGGTCCGAGGCCTCGGCGCACAGGGGGACATTCGTGTCCTACCACGGTAAACCAGTCTTCTCATTCTCTATCCTGCGCGCCTGTTGAGAGGTCGCAAGGGGCTCTCGAAAGGGAGCAGGCGGCGACGCTATCGCCATGGCCACCACGAAATGGGAGGCCGAGGCGATGAGCGATGATATCGACCGGGTGACGGTGCGGATCATCAACCTCGCGCTGCGCGAGTTCGCCGAGCGTGCCGTGGCGGTTGACATTGGCACGGCTCTGGACTGCGAGACGCAACGCGCCTGGGATCTGTTCGAAGCTGGCGCGCTGCACCTCGTGCCAGCGATGAGCGGCGACGGGCTGGGGCTGGCTGTCACGCGCACGGCAGTCGAGCGCATCCGCCTCAAGCGCAAGCATCGTAGGCTGGTCGCGCTTTGGCGTGACATGCAGAGCGAGGCGGCGAATGGCTGACTGGCCCTACAACACGCGCGCCTGGCTGCGGCTGAGGCTCGCGAAGCTGGCGAGCGAACCGACCTGCTATGCCTGCCGTTTGGCCGGCCGCGTCGTGCCGGCGAAGGCGGTCGATCACGTCACTCCCATCAAGGCGGGCGGTGATCCGTTCCCTCCGCTCGATCAGCTCATGAGCCTGTGCATCCCCTGCCACAACAGGAAGACGAGCGCCGTTGATCGTCCCGATCGCGCGCCGTCAATTCGCCGGTTCCGAGGCTTCGACGTCAATGGAAGTCCGATCGATCCGGAGGACGCGTGGCACGGTGGGGGTGCCTCTGATCACGGCGGTTGATGGGGCTGCGGACCGCTTGGGGGATCGGAATATACTTAGTTTCAAAGACTTAGATGGAATGAGGCATTGGCGGATGGCACTTAGAGGCGTAGGGGCGAAGCCGCTTTCGGAGCGTGGGAAGGTGGAGGCTCGCGCGCGGCCTTGGGACGAACCCGGCTTGACGCGCGCCCAGCGGGTGATCGCGTTCTGTGAGGATCTGCCGATCACGGCCGGCAAGCTGGCCGGCTCGAAGATGGGGCTGCGGCCGTGGCAGCGCGACTTCATCAATGACGTCTATTCCGACGACGCGGACGGCAATCGGCCGGTGCGCACGGCGGTGCTGTCGATGGGCCGCAAGAATGGCAAGACGCAGCTCGCGGCGACACTGGCGCTCTGCCACCTGGTCGGGCCGGAAGCCGAGCCGCGCGGCGAAGTCTATTCCTGCGCGCTGACGCGCGACCAGGCGGCGAAGCTCTTTGCCGAGATGGTCGCCATCCTGAAGGCGCACCCGGAGCTGGACGACCGGTGCAACATCGTCCGGTTCACCAAGCAGATCGAGGTGCTGGAAGGCGATGGCGAGGGTTCGCTCTATGCCGCGCTGTCGGCCGACGCCGGCAGCAAGTTGGGCCTGTCGCCGTCCTTCGTCGTCTATGACGAGCTCGGCAGCGCGCCGAACCGCGCCCTGTTCGACGCAATGGATACCGCGACCGGCGCGCGCGACAATCCGCTGATGATGGTGATCTCGACGCAGGCGGCGGCCGACCACGCTGTCATGTCCGAGCTGATCGACTACGGCTTGAAGGTTCAGGCCGGCGATGTCGACGATCCTTCCTTTCACCTGACGCTCTACGCCGCGCCGCAAGACGCGGACCCTTGGGACCCCGACACCTGGACGCTGGCAAACCCCGCCATGGGCGATTTCCGCTCCCTGGAGGATGTGAAGCGGCAGGCCGGGCAGGCGCGTCTTGTGCCGTCGAAAGAGGCGGCATTTCGCAATCTGATCCTCAATCAGCGCGTCTCGGCCGTGTCGCGCTTCATCCATAAGGCCGAATGGGACGCCAACGGCGCGCCTGTGGACCTTGCGAGCCTTGATGGGCGGGAATGTTACGGCGGCCTCGATTTGGGCGCTACGCGCGACCTGACGGCATTCGTGCTGGTGTTTCCGGACGGCTATGGCGGCTTCGATGTCGTTCCGCGCTTCTTCATGCCGGAAGGCAATATCGAGGACCGCTCGCATGAGGACCGCGTGCCGTATGATGTTTGGGCGAAGCAGGGGCTTGTGACCCTGATTCCGGGCGCAACGATCGATCCCGGATTTGTAGCTGACGCCCTGGTGACGGCCTCGACGCGGTATAACGTCCAGTCGATCGCCTATGACCGTTGGCGCATCGAGGATCTGCGCCGCGAGGTCGGTCTACTGGGCGGAATGCTGCCCCTGGCGCCATTCGGGCAGGGTTTCAAGGACTTCTCGCCGGCCGTCGATATCCTTGAACGCTGCGTGGCCGAGAAACTGCTTCGGCATGGCAGTAACCCAGTCCTGAGCATGTGTGCGGCGAATGCCGTCGTGACGCGCGATCCGGCAGGTGGGCGGAAGCTCGACAAGGCCAAGGCGGCGGGCCGAATCGACGGCTTGGTGGCGCTCGCGATGGCGTTGAGCATTTCTAAGCGGCATGAACCGGAGGCGTTGCCGGCGTGCCTGGCGGAGTTGGTGGACTGAACTTCCACTAACCTGCGGGAGTAGTCGCCCAACAACCGCTATGTCATTCGTTCAAATACTCGGAATTCTTCCGAATAGAAGCCATCCGAGGAATATTACTATGATATATACACTAGAGAAGCAACCAAGTATCAAAAGTAGCCCGATTAACCATCGAATCGGCGGCGAGTACCATATTATATTGTTGTACTCGATCGGCCTTGCTCTGGCGTCTTTACCCCGAATGTAGATTATTGGAGGTATTTCTCCGTGCCTTGCGGTCATGCTGAGCCAAAATGACTCTCCTGCGTTCAAGCGAGGTGCCCTTATGATAAGTCTTCCGTCCGCTTTTACTTCATCTGATGTGGCTAGATGCGGATATTGTTCCAGATGTTCGGGAACCCAGTTGAGGGTAATCTCAATGTCGTCAGCGGCCTTGGTTCCGAAGTTAGCTATTATTGTCCGCCTAACTCTAAGTGCGCCTGGGGTTCCATCCTCGTTTTTGGGCAAAAGAACCAGGTCAACTAAGTTTCCGTACCGCAGTTTGACTTTTGGTCTTAGCCAGTTGGTAAATATGTAGGCAAATAATGAGATAAGTATTGTTAGGCCGAAGGTGATGAGGGTGTCACTTCCGACTAGTCGCGTCCATACGCCGTTGAAAAAATCTGCCATTCTATTGTGCGTCCCTGCGCGCGGTGTTTTTTTGGGCAAACGTATGCCCTGGCGCTCTCGCCGTTATTATTTTTGAATGTCAGCGCACTCGGGAAACAGTGGTGCGGTTGATTAAGTGGGATAGCCGCTGGTCGATGATACGGAGTGTCTTCTCCGATTCATCATAATCTTGGCGATTGAGGAGCTGATCCATCGCATAGTGTAGACCGCGATGGAGATCCTGGAGCTCGTCTTCCACTGCTTGGGTGTACGCGAATTCGGCCATATTCCCCCGCTCAATCGTCAGTCAGCGCCTTCTCAATCAGCCGACGCATGGCTTCAGGCCGGTTCGGAATCGGCCTTTGTCGAGCACACCACTCGTCAAGCTTCGAAAGCAAGTCAGGCGGCATCCGCACCCCAATCGAAAGATTGGTGCCGGTCGCCGGTCGTCCTCGCTTATTTTGTGATTGCGCGTCATCATTTTTCATGCATTTATGATGACGTAAATTGAGCGGCCGCGCAAGGTGGTGGAACACTCTGCGCGGCCTCACCGCAACCGATCGGATGAGGATCGATGATGGCTGTTCCCAGCAATAGCACTGCTTTGCCTACGCGCAAGTCCACGGATCTGCGCGACTTATTACGAAGCGCCGATCGCCGGCGCATGGAAGCTGCGATCGAGACCTTGATCGCGGCCCTCGACGCCCTCGACGGCGACTCCGACCTTGAGCCCGCGACCGACGACGAGCCTTCGATTGGCTGGCCCCTTGGGGCAAGTGGGGCCACGGCCTTCCAGGATAGCGATGATCGAGAGCTAGACGACGAGCGCGAATTCACGGCGCTTGAGCGGCACGGTGGCGGATTTGTTTGGTCTGGCGCGGACGATGACGAAGACTCCCACGACTCAGAATACTGCGTGGCTGACCACTTCGGCATAGGCGATATGGACGGAGTGGCCGAGCAAGGCTTCTTGGGCATGGCGGCCGGGGCTGTGGTCTGATGGATCGCCGCAGCTTCATCTTCGCCAGTGCTGCCTCGGCCCTGACAGTTTCCGCGCCCATCGATCAAAGAGAGGCTTCGCGGGGGATAACTCCGACCAGAGCCGACCTGGAGCGCTACTATGCGTTCCTCTGGTGTGAGCTAGCCGAGCTCTCAAGAGAGATGGATGTTGAGATGCTCTGCCATGGCGTTTTGCATGAAGCAGGCGGCAACAAAGCGTATCTGGCTCGATATGGGCATGCCGCGCCCTCGACGCGGGCAGGGCGGGTTCTACAAGCTTCGGCCGCCCGCAGCGCGCAGTAGCGCTTAAGCTCTTGCAATGTTCCAGAGGTTGTTATACCTCTTGGCTATAACAAGAGGTGATTCATGGCTCCCGTTCCCAAACTTACCGCTACCGCCGCGTGCCGCGTAGCCCGCATTGATCGAGACCGCTTTAACGAGCATGTCGCGGCAGGGCGCTTCCCCTGTGCGCCGGAGACAATCCCCGGTCGCGCGCGTCTGTTCGACCCGGACGACATGATCAGCCTCTGGCTGTTCCGTGAACTGATGGATGATGGTCTCGATGCGGCCAATGCAGGTCACATCGCCTGCAAGGTGGCTGCAGCCGCCCGGGAGGCCCCCGCTGCTCAGGCAATTTCCTATGTTCAAGATCAATTCCCCAAGGGTGGCAGCGCGATCTCTGCTGAGTCCGTTCCCGATCCCAAGAAATGGAAAACTTCCATCGTCGGTGGATTGTCGATCCGTAAGGTCACGACGTTCAATGTCGGGGAACTTCGAGAGATTATCGCGCTCCTCACCGAAGAAGAGCGGTCGATTATCGGCCCCGAGGACTAGCAAGTTACCATCGCACCCGATCCTTGCGGCCGCGCCGGCCGGCCAATAGCGAAAGCTGCCCTCCGTGGGGTGCGATGGAAAAGTTCCGCAGCGGTCAAGGGTGGCGCGCCGGCACACATTTCCCCCGTGAGGCGGAATCTCCCAGCGCCGGATAGTCCGGCCCGATGGATCTTCAATCTCCCGCCGTGAGGCGGCATGTCCCCCAGAAGGAAATTTCTTATGGCTCGATTGAACGAACTGAAAGAACAGCGCGCCGCCAAGGTGGCCGAGATGGAAACCCTTCATGCCAAGGAGCGCATGGAGGGCAATGAGGAAGCCCGGTTCAAGGCCCTCGAAACCGAAGTGCGCGCCCTCAACGACAATATCCACCGTGCCGAGACGATGGCCGAATTCGAGCGCTTCGAGGCGCGCGGCGAGAATGTCAGCGGCGAGCATATGCAGCGCGAGCTGCGCAACTACTCGATCGCCAAGGCGACCCGTGAAAGCATGAACGGCAATCTGACCGGCCTCGAGGCCGAGATGAACACCGAGCTTTCGCGCGGCCGCGAGGTGCGCGGCGTCATGGTGCCGACCGAAGTGCTGCTTGGCGGCCTCGAAAGGCGCGCCCTGACCACGACGACGCCGGCCGGTGGTCCTGGTGGCAACCTGGTCCGCACGGATCTTGCTGCCATGACCGACCGCCGCCGCCCAGCTCTCAAGGTCGAGGCCATGGGCGCGACTGTTCTTCGCGGCCTGACCGGCAATCTCGATCTGCCGCGCCTGGTCGAAAGCGGTTCGGCTGTCTGGATTGCAGAACACGCCAATACGAGCCGCTCGGATGCCAAGTTCGGCAAGAAGGCGATGGGACCGAAGACGGTTTCCGGCGAGTACGAGATCAGCCGGCGCATGATCCTGCAATCGAACGAAGCGATCGAGACGATCCTTCGCAACGATCTGGCCTTTATCCTCGCCCAGGCGCTGGACTTCGCCGCGATCAAGGGCGGCGGTTCCAACCAGCCGACCGGCATCCTGTCGGATGAGGATGTCATCGCCTTGGCTGACGCCGCCATCGGCTCCGACCTCACGGCAGATCTGATCGCTGCGCTGGAGATGGACGACGTTACCGGCACGCGCGGCTTCCTGACGAATCCGGCCGTCATCGCTCGCGCTCGCAAGCTCAAGGATGGCGATGCCTTGCCTATCCCGCTCGCGACCACCTTCCACGGCGAGCGCGTCGAGGCCACGACGCAGGCACCGATCACCACGGCGGCCGTCACGGGCGGCAGCCCTGCGCCGGCCAAGTATCCGCTGATCTATGGCGAGTGGGCCTCGCTTTATGTCGGCTATTGGTCGGGCGTCGATATCCTCGTGAACCCGTACCATGCCGATGTCGCCAGCAAGGGCGGCGCGCTGCTCCATGCCTTCCTCGACGCTGACGTGGCCGTACGCCATGCCGAGGCGTTCCGCTGGGCCGAGGTGAACTGATGGTCTCGCTCGCGGATGCGAAAAGGCACCTGGGCAATGACCTGGCGGACGATGTCGTCGCTCGCCTCGTCGCTGCGGCAACGCAGTACCTGGAGCGGATCGGCGTCGAAACTGATCCGGAGCCTGCACCCGTGGGCGAAGCGATTCTGTTGCTCGCCGGCATCTTCTGCCGGCGCGCTCAAGCCGATGTCGGGCTGCGCCACGAAGAGGTCGAGGGCGTCGGCTCCAGCACCTATTTCGACCCCAAGATGATCGATGAGGCGGACCTGCAAGTGATCAAGGCTCTTGTCGATCCCTATCGGGAGATGTCGCTTTGACCAAGATCGAGAAGCGCGGCGCATGTCTAGAAATCCGCGCCAAGGGCCGGACCCTCGAAGGCTATGCGGCCACGTTCAACAATGCCGCTGAGATCGGTGGCCGGTTTGTCGAGACGATCGCGCCGGGAGCCTTCGCGGCCTCGCTGCGCGCCAAGGGTGATATCCTCGCGCTTGTCGATCATGATCCGGGCCGGGTGTTGGCGCGGACCCGTTCGGGCTCGCTGCGGCTCTTTGAAGACACGCACGGCTTGGCATTCTCGCTCGACGTGCCGGACACGACGGCCGGGCGTGACGTGCTCGCGCTGGCGGAGCGCGGCGACCTGGGCGGGATGTCCTTCGGCTTCACCGCCGTTGACGAGCATCGCGACGGCGATCGCCGCGAGCTGCGCGGCGTCGAGCTGCATGAGATCTCCATCGTCCTGGCTTGGCCGGCCTATGACGGCACTTCGGTTCAAGCCCGTTCCTTTCAATCCTCCGAGCCCTTCCGCGCCTATGCGGGCCGCGCGCTCAAGCTGCTGGAGCTTTCCCGATGAGCTTTCTCGGCCGTCTGTTTGGGCGCGAGCAGCGCTCGGAATCGCGTATCGCCTCCAGCGATCCTTATCTCTCCGAGTGGTTCGGGATGAGCGGCGGGACGAGCAGCTTTGTCGATCCGCAGCGCGCCAGCGGCCTTGCTACTGCCGGCGCCTGCATCTCGATCATCTCGCAGGCCCTCTCTGCCGTGCCGTTGAATGTCTATCGCCGCACCGCGAATGGCGGACGCGAGCGCGCAATCGATCATCCGCTCTACAGCGTCCTACACGACATGCCGAACGAGGCCCAGACCGCCTTTGAGGCTCGCGAGCTGATGATCGCCAGCCTGCTAATGACGGGCAACGCCTATGCCGAACTGACCTGGAGCGCACGCGGGCAGGTGACGGCGCTCCGGCCGCTCGACCCTGCGAACGTGACCGTCGAGCGGCTGGAAAGCGGCCGGCTTCGCTATCGGGTCACGGGGCGTGGCGGCGTGCGGGTCTTGCTGCAGGATGAGATCCTGCACCTGCGCTACCGGCTCGGCCGCGATGGCGTCATGGGCCTTTCGCCAATCCAGCTAGCGCGCGAAACGTTCTCGCTGGCGCTGACGCAGCAGGACACGGCTGCCGGCCTCGCGGCGAAGGGTAATCGGCCATCCGGCGCGCTCGTCTTCCCGAACATGATCGGCGGCGACAAAAAGGATGCCGCACTCGAAAAGCTCGGCGCAAAGCTGGCTTCGAACAGCGCAACCTCAAACGTCATGGTTCTGGACGGCGGCGCGGACTGGAAGTCCTTCTCCATGACCGCTCGCGACGCCGAGTTTCTGGAAAGCCGCAAGCTCACCAATCTCGACATTTGCCGGATCTGGGGCGTGCCTCCGACCGTCGCCGGCATCCTCGATCATGGCACCTATTCCAACGTCGAGGCCGAGAGCCGCGCCCTTGTGGTGCGCTGTCTGGCGCCGATGGCCAAGCGCGTTGAGCAGGCAATGAATATTGCGTTGCTTCCGGCCGGAAGTCGCAAGACGCTCTTCATCGAGCATGACCTGGCCGGACTGATGCGCGGCGATATGAAGGCTCGATATGAGAGCTATCGCATCGGCCGCGAGTGGGGATGGCTGAGCCCGAACGAGATCCGCGGCTGGGAGAACATGCCGGAGATCGACGGCGGCGAGGAATACCTGTCGCCGCTCAACATGGTGCCGCTGGATCAGCGCGGCGTCGGTGGCGGAGAGGACGTGTAGCGCCGTGACGAGTGTCAGCCGCCCCCCTTCCTATCTGTCCTGCGCCACCCTTGCGCGGGAATTGGACGTTGCGGAAAGCACGGTCCACGAAATGGTGCGACGGGGTGTCCTGCCGCAACCTGTGAAGCTTTCGTCGGGCTGCGTTCGCTGGCGCTGGGCTGATGTCGAGATGGCTCTTTGCTCCATGTCGGTCAGCCGCGTCTCTGATGCGGGCAGTGATCCGTTCCTGGCGGGCTTGCGGAATGTCCGGTAAGCGCAGCAGTCGGGCGGCGGTCAGTCTTCCGAAGGGCGTCCAGCGTGTCGTGTCGCGCGGCCGTGAATACTTCTATTTTCAGGTCGGACGAGGGACCGAGCATCAGGGTGAGCGAATCAAGCTCCCCGGGGATCCACACTCCCCGGAGTTCTGGCAGGCCATACGCCAAGCACAAGGCATTGCCGGTTCGGTCCCAACAGACACGATTTCAGCGTTGATCGACGCCTATGAAGCGGCATGGCCGGGTCTTCCTCGGAAGTTGGCCGATGGCACCAAAGAGCAATATCGCCGCTCCCTCCGAAAGGTGCGAGACGCCTGGGGGAGCCTTCCGGCCGAGAGCCTTCGGCCGTCGCACGTTCAAGCGTTGATCGAAACAATTGGAGCTGACCGGCCAGGGGCTGCGAACAACGTCCTGGATGCGTTGCGGGCCATGTGTCGATGGGCCAGCGGTCCGCGCGAACTTCTGAGCCGAGATCCGACGCAAGGCGTGGTCCGATTCGAGGGCGGTGAGGGACATAAGCCTTGGACGCCTGCACAGTTGGCTTGCGCGGATAAGATCTTCACAGGCGCGCTTCGCCGGGGCTACATGCTCGCCCGATACACGGGCCAGCGGGTCAGCGACATTGTGCGCCTCGGCCCCACGGATGTTGATGAGGGTGGCCTGTCTCTTCGTCAGAAGAAGACGGGCGTTCAGCCGTGGTGTCCGATTGTTCCCGAACTGGAAGCCGAGATGGCCACCTGGGAAAAACGCCCAGGCCCGTTCCTGCTTCAGGACAACAGCAAGCCTTTCACCACGAACAGCTTCTGGAAGGCATTCGATGAGATTCGCTCGGCGCATACCGAACTCGACGGGGCGGTATGGCATGGCCTTCGGGCGAACGCCGTAATCCGGCTGCGCCAGCTCGGCTACAGCGCTCTACAGATCAGCGATTCAATCGGGATGAGCGTGCAGATGGTCGAGAGGTATTGCCGATATGCCGACCGCAAGGCCGGAGGCAAAGCCATGCTCCTGCAGATGAAAGAACAGAAGCAGGACAGGATTGCAAAACATCAGAAAACTGGAAAGCAAAAATGATGCAAAACCAACAGCTTAGCCAGCAGGAGAAGAAGTGGAGGCTTCTGTTGCCAGGTGCCTCCGAACCCCGCCTGTCCGGTGCTAACCGGGAGGACTTTTATTCAGGTTCCGGCACCGCTTACGCGGCGACAGCGACCTTAGCATAGTTGTCGTTTGCAACTACAGATTTGGTCCGATAACGGCGGTACCATGCCGAGCGAAAGAACACCCTTTACGCCCTCGTCGATCCTATTTCGCCCCCGCCGAAAACCATCCCGCGAGGGATGGGCTTGGGTGGAGGCGCCGGGTACCGCCCCCGGGTCCGATGGGTTTATTTCGATGACTGTTTATCGCCATAGCCGGCTTGCACCGGCGAACCTGATATAGGGGATCGAAACGCCGCTGAAAAGGTGTTGTTGCCCCGTCGCAGCGTTGGCGGCAGGGATGCGCACGGGAAACGCGCCAACAGTGCGCAAAATCGTTCGTCGAGCGTTGCAGACCAGCCACTTCGGGTCGGTTTGCGATTCTTCGCCCATAATCCAACTTGACGCTCGCGGCATTGCTGCTAGTTGCTGTGCCGATCACTACAAAAAGCGGTCCCGGCCTCGCTGCCGGATCGGCTGTCCAATTTCATACGGGGATCCGGGTTCGCGATGGCTTGGCCGTCCTGCGAGACGCCGGTTCGTCCGCATTCATGGTGTTCGTCATGTCCTCATCCCTCCTGCGCTATGCGGTCGTGCTCGGCCTGTTGAGCGCCATCGGTCCCTTCGCGATCGACATGTATCTGCCGGCGCTGCCGGCGATCGGGCAGGATCTCGGCGCTTCGACCGGCGCCGTGCAGATGAGCCTGATGGCCTTCTTCATCTCGGTCGGCCTTGGCCAGCTGATCTATGGGCCGGTCGCCGACATGGTGGGCCGCAAGCCGCCGCTCTATTTCGGCCTTGTCCTGTTCGCGCTCGCCAGCATCGGCTGCGCGCTGGCGCCGAATGTCGAGATGCTGATCGCCTTCCGCTTCATTCAGGGCCTCGGCGCATGCGCCGGCATGGTGGTGCCGCGCGCCATCGTGCGCGACCTGCACACCGGCAACGAGGCGGCCAAGCTGATGTCGATGCTGATGCTCGTTTTCAGCATCTCGCCGATCCTGGCGCCGCTCGCCGGCAGCGCCGTGACGGCGTTCGCCTCGTGGCGCGCCATCTTCTGGATCGTGATGGTGGCGGCCATTCTGGGCCTGGTCCTGCTGGCCCTGGCGCTGGACGAGACGCGGCCGGCGGAGGATCGCGTCGAGAGCGGCGTCGGCAGCGCCATCGCCGGCTATTGGCAGCTGCTGCGCGACCGCCACTTCCTCGGTCTCGTCTTCATCGGCGCCTTCGGCATTTCGAGCTTCTTTGCCTATCTCGCCAATTCGTCCTTCGTGCTGATCGACCATTATGGCCTGACGCCGACCCAATACAGCCTGGCCTTCTCGGTCAATGCCGTGTCGTTCTTCGGCTTCTCGCAGCTGAACGGCAGGCTCGGGGCGATGTTCGGCCTGGCCAAGGTGATGCGTGTCGCCGTGACCGGCTTCGCCGCCTCGGTGGTCATCCTGTTCCTGCTCTTCCTGTCGGGCCTCGACGGGCTGCCGGTGCTGATCGGCATGCTGTTCATCGGCAATGGCTTCCTCGGCCTCGTCATCCCCGCCTCGGCCGTTCTGGCGCTGGACGAGCATGGCGAGATCGCCGGTACCGCCTCGGCGTTGATGGGCACGCTCCAAATGGTGACGGGCGCGGTCGTGATGGCGGTTGTCGGGCTGTTCCTCGATGGCACGGCGCTGCCGATGGTGGCCGGCATCGCGGCGTGCGGCGTCATCGCCTTCACGTCGACGCAGGTGACGCTCGGCCGTCGCCGTCGTCCGGCCGCAGCGCCGGCCGCGTAGGGCCGGCGCGCGACCTTATTGAAGGGTGCTGAAGGCGCGCAGGATCCAGAATATCTGGAAGGCGAGGGCGAGAATCGCGATGGCGAGGTGGAAGCGCTTGTCGCTGACGAACATCGCGTAGATCGCCACGCTGGAATAGACGATGTTGCGTACCGGGTAGACGAAGCCGAACGAGTGGAAGTGTGCGCTACCCTTGATCGCCGTGTCGACCAGATCGACGAGGAAGATCACGGCGATCAGGCCGTAGAACCACTTCCGGCGTGACATGAAGTAGTCTTCATAGCCGGCATATTCCGCCATGCTGTCTGGAAAAAGGGTGGCGCAGAGAATGAAGTACAGGCTCGCATAGACGATGATGAAGGTGTAGAGCTCGAAGGTCCAGACGCGGACCGAGGCGAGGTAGAACTCGAACCACCAGAAATGCACCACGCAGAGGAAGGCGAACGCCACCCAGAGCAGGTGTGTGACGAAGACGGGATTGCGTAGCGGATGCTGCGCGAACCGGCTCACGCCGTTCAGCAGCCGCGAGACGCTGAGGCCGAGGATGATGCCGATGATGACGCGGACATGCAGGTAGACGTCGGGGTTGGCGATGGTCTGTGACATGCCTTGCTCCAGAAGGTGGGGCGCCGATCCAGCGCTGCCCAGCGCCAATTGAGCCCAGCCTGACGCGCGGTGCAAATTCCGGGTCCGCGATCGCGCCCGCCCGTTGTATGGTCGCGCAAACCTCGAATCTCTGCCGGACGTATCCATGCGCCAATATCTCGATCTCATGCAGCACGTGCTGGACCATGGCGTCCGCAAGGAAGACCGCACCGGAACCGGCACGCTTTCCGTGTTCGGCTACCAGATGCGCTTCGATCTCGCCGATGGCTTCCCGCTGGTGACGACCAAGAAGGCCCATCTGCGCTCGATCCTCCATGAGCTGCTCTGGTTCGTCGCCGGCGACACCAACATCCGCTACCTCCAGGAAAACGGCGTCTCGATCTGGGATGAGTGGGCGGACGAGAACGGCGATCTCGGCCCCGTCTATGGCGCGCAGTGGCGTTCCTGGCCGGCGCCGGATGGCAGCACCATCGACCAGCTCGCCAATGTCATCGAGATGATCCGCACCAAGCCGGATTCGCGCCGCCTGATCGTCTCGGCCTGGAACCCGGCGCAGGTCGATGACATGGCGCTGCCGCCCTGCCACAGCCTGTTCCAGTTCTACGTCGCGGAGGGGCGGCTTTCCTGCCAGCTCTACCAGCGCTCGGCCGACATTTTCCTCGGCGTGCCGTTCAACATCGCCTCCTATGCGCTGCTCACCATGATGGTGGCGCAGGTGACGGGACTGAAGCCGGGCGATTTCGTCCACACCTTCGGCGATGCGCATCTTTACTCGAACCATCTGGAGCAGGCGAAGCTGCAGCTCTCACGCACGCCGCGCGCGCTCCCGACCATGACGCTCAATCCCGAGGTGGAGCGGATCGAGGATTTCCGCTTCGAGGACTTCGAGCTCGTCGGCTATGATCCCGAGCCTGCCATCAAGGCGCCGATCGCGGTGTGACCGGCGCTACGCCGGGCTGCCGCCGGGCTCGACCGGCGGGGCAGGGGGCTGGTAGATCTGGGATCGGTTTTTCCTTGGCTGGAGTTCCCTCATGCGCGTCGCGATTGCCTGTCTTGCCGCTTTGCTCGCCGCCGCGTCGTCCGCACCGGCCCGCGCCAATGATTCCACCGCAGCCCTTTCGACCGGCGGCCTCGTCTATGTCCTGACCGAGGATATCGAGATGCAGTCGGAGGACCTGTTCATCTCGCTGGACGAGGTCCGGGTTCGCTATACCTTCGAGAACCATTCGGACCACGACATCACCACGCTGGTCGTGTTTCCCATGCCCGACATCCAGGGCAGCATCGACTTCATGGTTTCGATTCCCGTCGAAGAGCCGGAGAACTTCCTGGGCTTCAGGACGACGGTCGATGGCAAGCCGGTCGAGACCAAGGTGCAGCAGCGCGCTTCGGCGCTCGGCATCGACCAGACGCCTCTGCTGACCAGCCTCGGCGTGCCGCTGGCGCTGCATCTCGACGCGACGCGCAAGGCGCTCGACGCGCTGGCGCAGCCCGACAAGGACAACCTGGTCCAGCTCGGCCTCGCGGCGATCGACGAATATGACAATGACGGCAAGGGGATGGTGAAGCATCTGGCGCCGAACTGGCTGCTTTCGACCGCCTTCTACCGCGAGCAGACCTTTCCCGCCGGCAGGCGCATCGTCGTCGAGCACAGCTACAAGCCGAGCGTCGGGCAGAGCGCCGACGTTTCCTTCGTCGCGCCCGAGGCGCAGTCCGAGCCCTGGTTCGAGGTCTACCGCCAGAAATACTGCATGGACGACGCCTTCCTGAAGGCGGCGCGGGCGGGGCTGAAGCCCGACGGCGGCAACAGCCTGTTCGAGAACCGCATCTCCTATGTGCTGCGCACCGGCAGCAACTGGGCCGGGCCGATCGCCAAATTCCGGCTGGTCGTCGACAAGGGCTCGCCGAAGAACCTGGTTTCCTTCTGCGCCGAGGGCGTGAAGAAGATCAGTCCGACGCAGTTCGAGGTGGTGAAGACGGATTTCGATCCTCAGCAGGACCTCGACATCCTGATCCTGCAGCCGCGCGAGCCCTGAATCCGGAGCGCAACCGATGTCCCTTGTCCTTCGCCACGCCCGCCCGGGCGACGCGCCGCTGGTGCTCGAATTCGTCCGCGAACTCGCCGACTACGAGAAGCTCTTGCACGAGGTCGAGGCCGACGCGGCCGCGATCGACGCGGCGCTGTTCGGCGATGCGCCAAAGGTGTTCTGCGAGATCGCCGAGTGGGACGGCGAGCCGGCCGGCTTCGCGCTGTGGTTCTACACCTTCTCCACCTTCAACGGGCGGCATGGCATCTACCTGGAGGACCTGTTCGTCCGGCCTTCATTTCGCGGCCATGGCGTGGGCAAGGCGCTGCTCGCCGGCCTGGCGGAGCGTTGCGTCGTGGAAGGGCTCGGCCGCTACGAGTGGTCGGTGCTCGACTGGAACGCGCCGTCGATCGCGTTCTACGAGGCGCAGGGCGCGCGGATTCTGTCCGAATGGCAGCGATGCCGGGTCGAGGGAGATGCGCTGCTTCGTCTCGGGTCCGCATTTCAGCAGCGGGGGAGGGTTGGCGAAACGGTTCCCTGATCCGTATATGCTGGCCTCAGATCCACGGAGCCTCCCCCCTTTGAAATCCCTCGAAAACTCCATCGAAAAGATCATCATGTCGGCCCGCTGGCTGTTGGTGATCTTCTATGGCGGCCTTGGCGCGGCGCTGGTGCTCTATGCGCTGTCCTTCGTGGCCAAGTTCTGGAAAGTCGCGCTCAACGTCTTCGTCTACGATGAATCCGACATGATCCTGGCCATGCTCGGCCTGATCGACGCGGCGCTGGTCGCCAGCCTCGTGGTCATGGTGATGATCTCGTCGTACGAGAATTACGTCAGCCGCTTCGACTCCGCCAACCACGACCTTTCCTGGCTCGGCAAGCTCGATTCCGGCAGCCTGAAGATCAAGGTGGCGTCGTCCATCGTCGCGATCTCGTCGATCCACCTGCTGCAGGTGTTCCTGAACGCCAACGAATATACGAACGACAAGATCATGTGGTCGACCATCCTGCACATGACCTTTGTGGTTTCGGCCCTGCTGCTGGCGCTGGTCGACCGCATCTCCGCCGGACCGAAGACGGCCAAGGAGGCGGTTCTGCCGAAGGCGAAATGACGATGCGGCTCTCGATCATCGCGGCGGTCGCCAGCAACGGGGTCATCGGCCAGGACGGCGACATGCCGTGGAAGCTGTCGACCGACCTCAAGCGCTTCAAGGCGCTGACGACCGGCAAGCCGGTAATCATGGGCCGCAGGACCTTCGCCTCGATCGGCCGGCCCCTGCCCAACCGGGTCAATATCGTGCTGACCCGCGACAAGGCTTTCGGGCCGCAGGGCGTGGTCACCGTGCCGACGCTGGACGCGGCGCTGGCGGCGGCCATCGCCGCCGGCGCGGCGGCGGAGGTCGGGGCCCAAGCCCAAGCCCAAGCCCAAGCCCAAGCCCAAGCCGAAACCGAAACCGAAACCGAAACCGAAGCGATGGTGATCGGCGGCGGCGAGATCTACCGCGCCTTCCTCGACCGCGCCGATCGTCTCTACATCACCCATGTCGATGCGGAGCCCGCCGGCGACACCCACTTCCCGGCCATCGATCCTGCCGTCTGGGAGATCGTCTCCTCCGAGGCCGTGCCGGCCGGGGCGTCGGATACGGCGGCGACCCGCTTTACCATCTATCAACGACGTCGTGGATAAACGGCCGCACGGAAGTTGAAAGCGCGACGCCGGCACACCACTTCCAGCCGGCTGAGGCCCTGCGAGGCCGCATATCCGGGGCTTCTCTTGCTTCGATGGGCGGGGGCAGGTACGCCTTCCCTATTGTTACACAATGAAGGAGCGAAGATGCCCTGGAGCAACCAGACGGGCGGCGGATGGAAAGGTGGCGGCAACGGCGGTCCCTGGGGTCAGGGCCCGCGTGGCAATGGTCCGAATCCGCCAGATCTCGAGGAACTCCTTCGCCGTAGCCAGGACAAGCTGAAACAGGTTCTCCCGGGCCGTGGCGGTTCGGGCAGCGGTTTCAATCCCGTGCTTTTCGTCGCCATCCTAGCGGTGGTCGTGGCCTTCCTGGGCTATAATTTCTTCACCTTCCGCGTCGAGCCGGACGAGCAGGGCGTCGTCCTGCGTTTCGGCCAGTACCAGCGCAGCGCTCCTCCCGGCCTGAACTTCCGCCTGCCTTATCCGATCGAAGCCGTGTACACGCCGCAGGTCACGCGCGTGAACCGGACCACGGTCGGCACGATTCAGGACGATCGGAACACCGGCGCAAATGGCCGCGACGTTCCGCAGGAAAGCCTGATGCTGACCGGCGACGAGAACATCGTCGACGTCGATTTCTCCGTCTTCTGGGTGATCAACGACGCCAGCAAGTATCTGTTCAACGTCCAGAATCCCGAAGGTACGGTCAAGGCGACGGCGGAAAGCGTCATGCGCGAGATCATCGGCCGTTCGGACATCCAGCGCGTGCTGACCGAAGAGCGTCTCGGCATCCAGGCTTCGGCCCAGGAACTGATGCAGAACAAGCTCAACCAGTATGGCGCCGGTATTCTCGTCACGCAGGTTCAGCTTCTCAACGTCGGACCGCCGGCCGAGGTCATCGACTCGTTCCGCGACGTTCAGGCGGCCGAGCAGGATCAGGACCGCGTGCAGAACGAAGCCAAGACCTACGCCAACCGGATCATCCCGGGCGCGCGCGGGCAGGCCTCGCAGATCGAGGAAGCCGCCAACGCCTATCGCGACCAGATCATCGCCGAAGCCAAGGGTCAGGCCGATCGTTTCGTGAAGGTCTATGAGTCCTACAAGGCGGCGCCCGCCGTCACGCGCGAGCGAATCTATCTGGATACGCTTTCCGGCGTCTTCGCCGACATGGACAAGATCATCGTCGACGAGAAGGGGAGTGGCGTGGTGCCGTACATGCCGTTGCCTGCGCTGCAGGGCGCGCCTGCTACCGCCAAGCAGGGAGGCTCGCAGTGATCGGTCGTATTTTCGGCGGGCTTGGCCTCGTCATCGTCATCATCGTCGCGATTGTCGCCTATTCGGGCCTCTTCATCGTCGATCAGACCCACCAGGCCCTGGTGCTGCGCTTCGGCAATCCGGTTCGCGTCGTGACCACTCCCGGCCTCTACGCCAAGATCCCGCTGATCGACAATGTCGTGATGCTGGACAAGCGTCTGCTCGACATCGAATCGCCGCCGATCGAAGTGATCGCCCGCGACCAGAAGCGGCTCGTGATGGACGCGTTCGGACGCTACAAGATCGTCGATCCGCTGCTGTTCTTCCAGGCTGCCGGCTCGATCCCGGTCGCGGAATCGCGTCTGGCGGTGGTGCTGAATTCCGCCATTCGCGGCGCCGCCGGCCAGATGGAATTCGCCAGCATCGTGCGTGAAGGCCGTGCACCGCTGATGGCCCAGATCACTGACCAGGTGAACCGCGAAGGACGAAGCCTCGGCGTTGACGTCGTCGACGTTCGCATCCGTCGCGCCGATCTGCCGCCGGAAAACAGCCAGGCTGTCTATCAGCGCATGCAGACGGAGCGCCAGCGCGAAGCGACGGACATCCGTGCGCAGGGCGAGCAGGCCGCCAAGACCATCCGGGCCCAGGCCGACAGGCAGGCAACGGTGATCGTGGCCGAGGCCAACCAGCGCGCCGACGAGATCAAGGGTGACGGCGACGCCGAGCGCAACCGCATCTTCGCGGGCGCCTTCGAGCAGGATCCGGACTTCTTCTCGTTCTACCGCTCGATGCAGGCCTACCAGGACGGCATGAAGGCCGGCACGACGCGGATGGTGATCTCGCCGACGTCGCCCTTCTTCCGCTACCTGACCGACCCGAGCGGCAACGCTCTGCCGGTGCCCGAGCGGAGCACGCCCGGCAAGCCGGCGCCGGTCTCGGCTCCCGCTGCGGATGCAACGCCAGTGTCGCCAGCGCCGGAGGCGGCGGAGGCTGGTCCTGCTACTCCGGCTCCGGCCGATGCAGCGTCTGACACAACGCCTTGACGGCGTTCGTCACCGCGCTGGGACTCGTCCTCGTCATCGAGGGCGCGTTCTACGCGTTGGCGCCGGTCCTTGCGAAAATCCTGATGCGGCAAGGCATTGCCGCATCAGACTCTGCACTGCGGGGATGTGGGCTTGTGGCGCTTGCCCTCGGGGTTGCCATAGTATGGCTCGCGCGGAATTGACACTCGGCGCAGAAGCGCCGTGCGCTAGATGTATCGAAGTCGCCGTCGTGCCAGGCTCGACGATGACGCCAGAGGAGAGATGCAGATGGCCGCGGCCAAAATGAAGACCTATCGCCTGTGCCTTGCGGCCACGCTGGGCGCGTTCCTGACGGCTGCGGCACCCGCGACCTTCGCTCCCCCCGCCTGGGCCGAGCAAGGGCCGGATTCGGTGGCGGACCTCGCCGCCGGTCTGGTTGATTCCGTCGTCAATATCTCGACATCGCAGACCGTGGAGGGCGCGCGCGGCATTCCCGCACCCCAGGCCCCCGAAGGTTCGCCGTTCCAGGAATTCTTCGACGAGTTCTTCAACAAGCAGAAGGACGGCACCACCAACGCGCCCCCGCGCAAGGTGCAGTCGCTCGGCTCCGGCTTCGTCATCGACGCGTCCGGCGTCATCATCACCAACAATCACGTCATCGATGGCGCCGACGAAATCATCGCCAACTTCAACGATGGCTCGAAGCTGACCGCGACCCTGATCGGTCGCGATGAAAAGACGGACATCGCCGTCCTGCAGGTGAAGCCGACGGCTGCCAAGCCCCTCAAGGCGCTGAAATTCGGCGATTCCGACAAGATGCGGGTCGGCGACTGGGTGATGGCGATCGGCAATCCGTTCGGCCTCGGCGGCACCGTCACCACCGGTATTGTCTCGGCGCGCAACCGCGACATCAATTCCGGTCCTTACGACAATTTCATCCAGACCGACGCCGCCATCAACCGGGGCAATTCGGGTGGCCCGCTGTTCAATGAGCTTGGCGAGATCATCGGCATCAACACCGCGATCATTTCGCCTTCGGGCGGCTCGATCGGCATCGGCTTCGCCATTCCCTCCGACGCGGCCGTGCATGTGGTCGACCAGATCCGCCAGTATGGCGAGACGCGGCGGGGCTGGCTTGGCGTGCGCATCCAGCAGGTGACGGACGAGATCGCCGAAAGCCTCGGCATGGGCCCGGCGCGCGGCGCGCTGGTGGCCGGCGTGACGGAGAAGGGCCCTGCGGCGGAGGCCGGTGTCGAACCGGGCGACGTCGTCGTTTCCTTCGATGGCAAGCCGGTGGGCGAGATGCGCGACCTGCCGCGTCTGGTCGCGGATGCCGATATCGACAAGGTCGTCGATCTCGTCGTGATCCGGAAGGGCAAGCAGACCACCCTCAAGGTCAAGGTCGGCCGCCTGACCGAGGACGTTGCGAAGACCGAGGAGAAGCAGACCACGACGCCGATCGAGCCGCCCAAGCCTGCGGTGACCGAGTTGCTGGGCCTCACGCTGTCGGAACTGACCCCGGATCTGCGCAAGCAGTACTCGATCGCCCCGGAGGTGAAGGGTGTGGTGGTGACCGACGTCGGGGTCGGCAGTTCTGCCGCCGAAAAGGGGATCGCGGCTGGCGAGGTGATCGTCGAGGTGTCGCAGGAGCCGGTCTCGAAGCCCTCCGATATCTCCACGCGCATTGACGCGCTGAAGAAGGACGGCCGCAAATCGGCTCTGTTCCTGATCGCCAACACCGCGGGTGAGTTGCGTTTCGTGCCGTTGAAGCTGGACGAGTAACCGCTTGTCGTCTCTCCTTCGGGAGAGGTGAAGGGCATCATCCCTTCTCCGCATACCGCCAGCGGGTCAAAGCAAGACCCTCACCCAAACCTCTCCCGCACGCGGGCGAGGGCTTTTGGAGGGCCGCTTCGTCTATTCGGCCGGTATGGACTCGATGGAGGAGGCTGGGTGCGACGAGCTCCTCTACCGCTCGCGGGAGGGGGCTGGGTGAGGGGCTTTCCGCCCTTTACCGCCGCTCGTGATCCGCGCGCGACAGGCGGTAGAGCACATGCCGCCGCAGTGGATGCCCCTCGGGGACCGCAGGATGGTCGAAATCATCGGCAGGGTCGCGGCTCATGCCGAGGCGCTGCATCAGCCCGGCCGAGCGGAGGTTCGGCACCGCCGTGAAGGCGACGATCTCCGGGAAATCATGTTCGGCAAACGCCGAGTCGATCACGGCACTTGCCGCCTCGCGCGCATAGCCCTGGCCCCAGAACGGCTGCGCCAGGCGCCAGCCGATCTCCACCGACGGCGCGAAATGCGCCTCGGGAAACACCTCGAACAGGCCGGTCAGGCCGACAAACGCCCCGGTGGCGCGCTCCTCGAGGGCGTAATTGCCAAAGCCGTGCGCGTCCCAATGCGCCTCAATGCGATCGATGAAGGCGTTGGCCTCCTCCGGGGAAAGGGGGGCTGGAAAGAACTCCATCACCGCCGGGTCGGCGCTCATCGCGGCGAAGGGTTCCCGGTCGGCGTCCCGCCAGCGGCGCAGGCGCAGACGTTCCGTCGCGATCGGGTTCATCCGGCGAATTCGCTTTTGCGATAGCCCTGGGCGTAGAGCAGGGCGGTGAGGTCGTTATGGTCGATCCGGGCGGCAGCCTCGGCGGCGACCTTGGGCTTGGCATGATAGGCGACGCCGAGACCGGCCGCGCGGATCATGGCGAGGTCATTGGCGCCATCGCCGACCGCCAGCGTCTGGTGCTTCGACAGCGAGAAGCGGCGGGCGAGGTCCATCAGTGCCGACAGCTTGGCTTCCTGGCCGAGGATCGGCTCCTCCACCGTCCCGGTCAGCACGCCGTCCTCGTGGTTCAGGATATTGGCGCGGTTCTCGTCGAAGCCGATCTGCGCCGCTACCGGGCCGGTGAACAGCGTGAACCCGCCCGAGACCAGGGCGGCGTAGGCGCCGGCGGCCTTCATGGTGCGGATCAGCGCCGGGCCGCCCGGCATCAGCTGGATGCGCTCGGCAAGCACCGTGTCGATGACGGAGAGCGGCAGGCCCTTCAGCAGGCCGACGCGCTCGCGCAGGGCCGGCTCGAAGGCGATCTCGCCGCGCATGGCGCGCTCGGTGATCGCGGCGACATAGGGCTTCAGCCCGGCCATGTCGGCGAGCTCGTCGATGCATTCCTGGCCGATCATGGTCGAATCCATGTCGGCGATCAGCAGCTTCTTGCGCCGTCCGGCGACGGGCTGCGTCACCACATCGACGGGGCGCCCATCGATCATCTGGAACAGGTCGTCCCGGATGGCGCCGAGGCTGTCTTCGGTGGCAGGCAGGGGGATGTCGCAGGCCTCGCCATCGCCGAGCCAGTCCGGCCGGCCGGCGCCCGGCAGGCCCGCCGCCTCATCCACGACCTCCGAAAGCGATGCCGCGTGTTCGGGCCGTGCTATGAACGTGGCGACGTATTCGAACGGAGCGGTATCGGACGGCATGGGGAACCTGAACTTTGCGACGAGGAAACCTGCTGTCCTGATAGCCGGGCCAACCGCGAGCGGCAAGTCGGCGCTGGCGATCGAGCTGGCGCGGGCGCAGGGCGGCGTCGTCATCAATGCCGATTCGATGCAGGTCTACCGCGAGCTGCGCATTCTCTCCGCCCGTCCCGACGCGGAGGAGGAAGCGCAGGCGCCGCATCGGCTCTATGGCCATGTCGCGGCCAGCGAGCGCTATTCGGTGGCGCGCTGGCGCGAGGATGCGAAGATCGCGCTGGAAGCGGCCTGGGAGGACGGGCAGCTGCCGATCGTCGTCGGCGGCACCGGGCTCTATTTCAAGGCGCTGACCGAAGGCCTTTCCGCGATCCCGCCGATTCCCGCCGAGCTTCGCGCCGCGATCGAGGCGCGCGCCGATGCCGAAGGCGTGCCCGCATTGCATGCGGCGCTTGAAACGCGCGATCCGGAAAGCGCGGCGCGGCTCGCGCCGCTCGACCGCACCCGCGTGGTCCGCGCGCTGGAGGTGGTGGAGGCGACCGGCCGGACGATCGGCGCCTGGCAGCAGGCGACCGGCGCGCCGCCGCTGGTCGAGGCCGGGGCGGTGCGTCGCATCGTGCTCGAGCCGGAGCGGGCCGAGCTCTACGCCCGGATCGGCCGGCGTTTCGACATCATGGTCGCGCGCGGCGGCATGGCCGAGGCGCAGGAGCTGCTGGCGCTCGGCCTCGATCCGGCGCTGCCGGCGATGAAGGCGATCGGCGTTCGCGAATTCGGCGCCCACCTTGCCGGCGAACTCCCGCTTGACGAGGCGATCGGGCGGGCCAAGATGGAAACGCGCCGCTACGCCAAGCGGCAGGGCACCTGGTTTCGCAACCAGATGGCGGATTGGGACCGGCTGGCGCCGGGCGCCGCGCCCGTTGTGATCGGGGCATCGCTGCCCGGCTGAGCAGAACATGTCGGGCCGGCCCAAGAACATGGCCCGGCTTTTCGCCACGATGTGGTCTTGTCTGTGCGGGATAGTCTGAATAGATCGGTCCGGCGCGATGGCAACCCTGCGCAACGCTGCGGAACCGTGCTATCCGATTGTGGTTTTGCGGCGCCTTGCTGGAATGCGCCGCGATCTTTTCATGATGAGAGCGGACATGGTCCAACCGACGCGTCGAGACGCAATGCTGACTTTCCTGTCGGCCTTTGCCGCAGTTTCCCTTTCCGGTGCCGGCCACGCTTCGGCGGCGGCCTCGGCCGAGGATGCCGGCCTGGTTCTCGGGCCGCCCGAGCCCTTCTCCTTCGATCGCATCAAGCAGCTCGCTGCCGACAAGGCGAGCCGTCCCTTCGTCGTCGACCGCTCGCCGCATGGCGATATCCTCGACAAGATCGACTATGACAATTTCCAGAGCATCGTGTTTCGTCGGGACCATGCGCTCTGGGCCGACGGCAAGGGCGGCGATCCGATCCAGCTCTTCCATCTCGGCAAGTATTTCCAGGAACCCGCCTCGGTCCATGTCGTGGATGACGGCCAGTCGCGCGAAATCCTCTATCGCCGCAGCGCCTTCGACATGCCCGAGGGCCATCCGGCCCGCGCCCTGCCGGACGATATCGGCTTTGCCGGCTTCCGCATCGAGATGCCGTCGCAGACCAGCGACTGGCTCGCCTTCCTCGGCGCCTCCTATTTCCGCTCGTCCGGCTCCCAGGACCAGTACGGCCTTTCGGCGCGCGGCATCGCCGTCAACACCGCCATGCCGGAGCCGGAGGAGTTCCCGCGCTTCACCGGCTTCTGGCTGGAGCGCGTGCTCGGCCAGGATGGCCGCGTCATCGTCTATTGCCTGCTCGACGGCCCGAGTCTGACCGGCGCCTACCGGATGGATTGCACCAAGGACCCCGTCACCAAGGGCGTGGTGATGGACATCGACTGCAAGCTGTTCCCGCGCCGGCAGATCGCGCGTCTCGGCGTCGCGCCGCTGACCTCGATGTACTGGTATTCCGAGACCATGCGCCGCCAGGCGATCGACTGGCGCCCGGAAGTGCATGACAGCGACGGCCTCGGCATGTGGACCGGCACGGGCGAGCGCATCTGGCGTCCGCTCAACAATCCGCCCAGCGTCATGACCAACAGCTTCCAGGACAAGGATCCGCGCGGCTTCGGCTTCCTGCAGCGCGACCGCAACTTCGACCATTTCCAGGACGACGGCGTGTTCTACGACCGCCGCCCGAGCGTCTGGGTCGAGCCGAAGGGCCAATGGGGCAAGGGCGCCGTCCAGCTCGTCGAGATACCGACCGATCGCGAGATCGACGACAACATCGTCGTCTACTGGGTGCCGACCGAGCCAGTGCTGGCCGGGCGTCCGCTCGAATTCGGCTACAAGCTCTATTGGGACAGCGACGAGCCCAACCCGACCGATCTCGGCCGCGTGCAGTCGACCTATCACGGCGTCGGCGGCATTCCCGGCCAGCCGCGTCCCGAGGGCGCGGTGCGCTTCGTCGTCGATTTCACCGGCCCCAAGGTGGCCGATCTGAAGCGCGGCGACGGCAAGGCCGACATCACCGTCTCGCGCGGCAATGTCACGCTCTCCGACGCCTATCCCGTCGTTGCCGGTGAGAAGGGCGTCTATCGCGTCTTCTTCGACCTGATGGCGCATGGCAGCGAACCGATCGACATGCGGATGTTCGTCCGCGACAAGGACGGCGCGGCGCTGACCGAAACCTGGCTCTACCAGTTCTTTCCCGCCAACGGCCACGGCGACAAGGCCTGATCCCGGCCGGTTCTGGCAGAAGAGAATATGGCCCGCCGGTCGTTCCGGCGGGCTTTTTGCTAGCCGCATAGAAAGCAAGACCCTCACCCAACCCTCTCCCGCGCGCGGGAGCGGGCTTTTCGGCCGGTGGGGCTCGACCGGCGCCGCGTGGTCCGGCGCGCTCCCTCTCCCGCGTGGCGGGAGAGGGTTGGGGTGAGGGTTTTCCTTGCTTCGGCACCCCGGAGACCGCCGCCGCGCCTGCCTCCTGCCTTCCCTGAATTAAGAAACCTCATCTGACCCCAATCGCGCTAAAATCGGCGCGAGGGTGAACATGCGCTGCTGCATTGGCCTCCTCCTGTGGTTGCTGGCGAACGGCGCTTCGGCCGGGGAGGCGGCGCGCGTCTATCTCGAGGAATTTCGCCTCGGCGGTCCCGCCCGGCACGTCGAGGGCTGGCGCGAACTCGATCCGGAGCGGGCCGCTTCCGGCTGCCGGGCGCTCGGCTTCGATTGCGGCGACGATCCCGATCCGGCCCGCGCGGCGACGCGCTTCCTGAAGCCGATCCTCGTCTCCGGCCCCTATCGCGGTACGGCCAGGATCCTGCGCCGGCGCGGCAACAGCTTTTATGCCGCCTTCGAGACCCCGCCGGGCTTTCGCCTCTGCAAGGCCGGCATCGACCGGGTCGCCGGTAGCATCGATCGCGGCGCTGTCTTTGCCGGATCGATCCAGCGCGCCGGCGGCGACCGGGTCGGCGTCTATGCGGCGCTGCCGGCCGACGGCTCCGGCGCCATCGCCTTCCGCCTGATGACCGTCATGGTGTCGGAAGCCCGCTTCGCCGCCGAACCCTGCTGGCCGGACGGCACGCTCCTGTTTCTCTGCTCCGGCTCCACCCGCTGCCAGGTCAGCCGCGCCTTTCCGGAGGCGGATTTGCGGTAGGGGGGGCGCGTCGCGCGATGTCCGGGGTGGGGGAAGGGGCTCAGGCTGCACGCGCCGTCTCTGATGCCTTGAACGAAGCAGAACTGCTCTCCCACACTCAGCACTGCCATGGATGAAGAGCCGATCAATTTGGAGGCGTCAATGACTAGCCGGCATCGCCTACCCGACAATTCGTACCGTACTATCGGAATGATATGCTATCAGCCTGCTAACTAGTCATCGGACGCAGAACTATAAATCGAATCCACAAGGCGGGATCCCGCTCCGACGAGCTTGGCCAAAACCTTTAGTTGCTCGCTGCAAGACTTAATCTTGGTTGCTTCGGGATAATTTAGATCGTGGTCGACTTCGCCCCAGATTTCCTCGAATAAGCTTCGTACTTGTATCTCGCAAATTACCGACGATTCTGGGTTTGGCCGCACCAGGTAGTGGACACTAGTATAGAAGCTCTCCTTGATTTCGCTAGCAAGTGATAGCCCGTCGAAATATAATTTGTATTCAGGGTCCCATGTGTATGCTTTAGGATCTTCCGCGAAATACCAATTTTGATCGCTGGCGTGACTCAGGATGGCGCTATGGATAATTGAAAAATCCGATCTTCTAAGGTGCATTACTCGGGCGCCGCAGAAGTCTGTTATTACAGAAAATAGATTTGTCGCGTCGATATGAATACCTTTTTGGCTTTTTCGGACAATCTTTTGACGTAGATGATCCGGGTCCTTAAGTCTGGATTTTATCGAATGAATTGCACTTCTACCGTTAGCATCTTTGAGTGCGTCGTTGTCCTCTAGGAAAAAATCAGTGACGTTGCTGAGGAATCCTGAAAAAGCTTTTCTTTTCTTGACGTATTGGTCAACTAAAAGATCGAGATCGGCGTCATTCATAGTGATTCAACCCGAGATATAACATCTTTGGCAAAAGATATATAATTCGGCTTCGTTGCGTCATATGCATCCCGATTTATGCGGAACGTGCTCTTATCCTTGCTTGTAGCCAAGGGGTGATCGGGAAGCGTCCAAATTGGGGCGTGGTATTTCTGTGAAAGATTCGGCAGTGTATTGTGCGTGTGCATCACCGACGTCCCTCCGATAGGGACGTCCAATACCTTTGGATCCAAATGCGCTAACATTTCCTCGGGGATCGATTGCCGGATAACAACTGGAATTTCTTTGGCAAAATTGAAGTGGCCTTGGGCGAGGTCCCACTTATTTAGGCGTGGAGTTTGTCGATATGGCCTGGCATTATATACGGTGTAGCCAAGGAATTTCACAAAGGATCTTGGGAATAGCGCTCGACGAGCGGCCCCCTGAAGACTGACAATGGTGTCGAATTCTGACTTCCATTTTGCCAGGGCGGTCCCGATATTTTTAATGCCGTACAGTGAGAATTTATCAGGTAAGCAAGGAATTATAAATCCATCCGCCATCGACAATATGACTCTGTTTAGCATTCCGAGGCTAGGCGAAGTGTCGTAAATTATATAGTCATAACCGAACTTCTCTGCATATAGATTGGCAATTGTTCTAATCTGAGTGATGGTTCGAACTGCGAGCGGATCCCCTTTATAGCTATTTGCCCACCGTTCTCCGATCTTGTCTTCAAAAGAATGGAGTGTTAGTCGACCGGGTATTATATGTATATTGTGTCCAAGTTCGTACGGGGGTGGAGTCTCAAGAAAGTCGGACTGACCATCCTCCGCCGATTTAAGCATAAAGTGAATTGATCTGGTATTTTGGAGCAACCTTGATCTAATAGATGAGTCTATGCGATCAAATTCTCCAAAATCGTCCATAAATTCTTCTTCTGGATCCCAAACCGAAAATATTTTATTGTCATTTAGACTCAGAATAGTAAGATTACATTGCGGATCTAAGTCCACAATTAGAACCTTCTTTCCTAAGAGGGCTAGGGCATGTGCGAAGTGAAAGCTTAGCGTTGTCTTTCCAACTCCTCCTTTGTTATTGAATATTGATATAGAGTACATTTTTTGTTCCATCTATGAGAATAATGTCTCGTTTAATTCTGCATCTCAGAGTTGCGCATTCTGTTTTTGTAGTCAATGGTTCGATAAAGGGTGTGTATTGATTTCCGACTTTTCCAGCTGAGCTGCGGTTGGGCACTGCCCTTCCCCCTAATTTCCGGCAATCCCAAGACCCCTTTTGCGCAATTTTCTTCTCCGGGGGTTGACGGCTCCCCGGCGCTGCGCCATGTTCCGGCGAATTCAATTCGAGGGGCCCGGACATGATCCGCCGCGACGTTATTGTACTTAGAGAGCGCACTGCCTGATGGTCTAAAGCCGTCACGATAGGTAGTGCGCGAAAATGGGCCCCGAGAGGGCCTTTTTTATTGGCTTGATGGAACTGACAAAAGGCGGACCCGGCGATGAGCGTCCGCGACGGAGCGAAATGATGACACGGCAGATGACCGGCGCAGAGATGGTCGTTCAGGCATTGATCGACCAGGGCGTGGAGCACCTCTTCGGCTATCCCGGCGGCGCTGTACTGCCGATCTACGACGAGCTGTTCCAGCAGGACAAGGTCCAGCACATCCTCGTCCGCCAGGAAGGCGGCGCCGGGCATTCGGCCGAAGGCTATGCCCGCTCCACCGGCAAGGTCGGCGTCGCGCTCGTCACCTCCGGCCCCGGCGCCACCAACATGGTGACGCCGCTGACCGACGCCCTGATGGATTCGATCCCCATGGTCTGCATCACCGGCCAGGTCGCGACGCACCTGATCGGCTCGGACGCCTTCCAGGAGGCCGATACCGTGGGCATCACGCGCCCCTGCACCAAGCACAACTGGCTGGTCAAGGACGTCAACGATCTCGGCCGCATCCTGCACGAGGCCTTCTATGTCGCGCGCTCGGGCCGCCCGGGCCCGGTCGTCGTCGACATTCCGAAGGACGTCCAGTTCGCCACCGGCACCTATCAGGGCCCGACCCGCGTCGAGCACAAGACCTATCGCCCGCAGGTCGAGGGCGACCCGGCGTCGATCCTGGCTGCGGTCGAGATGATCGCCAGGGCGAAGAAGCCGATCTTCTATACCGGCGGCGGCGTCATCAATTCCGGCCCCGAGGCTTCGCAGCTGCTGCGCGAGCTGGCGCATCTGACCGGCTTCCCGGTCACGTCGACGCTGATGGGCCTCGGCGCGTTCCCGGCGACCGACAAGCAGTGGCTCGGCATGCTCGGCATGCACGGCACCTATGAAGCCAACAATGCGATGCATGACTGCGACGTCATGATCAATGTCGGCGCGCGCTTCGACGACCGCATCACCGGCCGCCTCGACGGCTTCTCGCCCGGCTCGAAGAAGATCCATATCGACATCGATCCATCCTCGATCAACAAGAACGTCCGCGTCGACATCGGCATTGTCGGCGACGTCGCGCATGTGCTGAAGGCGATGCTGGCGGCCTGGAAATCGGCCGGCCACAAGCCCGACAAGGCGGCGTTGAAGAGCTGGTGGGGCGAGATCGACCGCTGGCGCGCGCGCAACAGCCTCGGCTTCCGCCAGAGCAGCGAGACGATCCTGCCGCAGCACGCGATCCGCACGCTCTATGAGCGGACGCGGGGCAAGGATGTCTACATCTCGACGGAAGTCGGCCAGCACCAGATGTGGGCGGCGCAGTATTTCGGCTTCGACGAGCCGAACCGCTGGATGACCTCGGGCGGATTGGGCACGATGGGCTATGGCCTGCCGGCGGCGATCGGCGCGCAGACGGCGCATCGCGACGCGCTCTGCATCGACATCGCCGGCGACGCCTCGATCCTGATGAACATCCAGGAACTGTCGACGGCGATCCAGCATGAACTGCCCGTCAAGGTGTTCATCCTGAACAACCAGTATATGGGCATGGTGCGCCAGTGGCAGCAGCTGCTGCATGGCAACCGGCTGTCGCATTCCTATACGGATTCGCTGCCCGATTTCGTCAAGCTGGCCGAAGCCTATGGCGCCATCGGCATGCGTTGCGAGAAGGCATCGGAGCTCGAAGGCGCGATCGACGCGATGATCGCGGCCAAGGGGCCGGTGCTGTTCGACTGCCGCGTGGCCAATCTCGCCAACTGCTTCCCGATGATCCCCTCGGGCAAGGCGCATAACGAGATGCTGCTGCCGGAAGACGCGACGGACGAGGCGATCGCCAATGCGATCGACGCGGCCGGCAAGGCACTGGTCTAGGGCTGGACAGGAAGACCCTCACCCCGACCCTCTCCCGCAAGCGGGCGAGGGGGCGCTCACCAGTCGGCCACGAGGTCGATGAAGGGCGCCGGCGGAATAGCCCTCGCCCGCTTGCGGGAGAGGGTTGGGTGAGGGGCTTGCTTCGTCCCGGACAGACAGAACAAGAAGAAGCGGAGAACAAAATGCAGCCTGGATCCGTCTACGCGATCAAGGAAGGCAAGGATAAGACCGAGCAGCACACGCTGTCGGTGCTTGTCGACAACGAGCCGGGCGTCCTAGCCCGCGTCATCGGCCTGTTCTCGGGGCGCGGCTACAATATCGAGAGCCTGACCGTCTCGGAGACCGAGCACGAGAAGCATCGCTCGCGCATCACCGTCGTGACCATGGGCCCGCCCCAGGTGATCGAGCAGATCAAGGCGCAGCTGGAGCGCATGGTGCCGGTGCACCGGGTCATCGACCTGACCGTCACCGGCAAGGCGATCGAGCGCGAGCTGCTGCTGATCAAGGTGCGCGGCGCCGGCGACGACCGGGTCGAGGCGCTGCGCCTCGCCGATGCGTTCCGCGCCCGCGTCATCGACGCGACGACGGAGAGCTTCGTGTTCGAGCTGACCGGCCGTACCGACAAGCTGGACCAGTTCATCCTGCTGATGCAGCCGCTGGGCCTGGTCGAGGTTTCGCGCACCGGCGTAGCCGCCATCACCCGCGGCCCGGACGCCACCTGACGCTTCCGGAAAACGGAAAGACGACGAGGGTCGCATCGCAGGATGCGGCCTTCCTTGTAAGGGGAGGGGCTTGGATCGGTCTGCCGGATCGTCTCGCGACGCGAACCTGCAATCCGGGCAATCGGTTCAGGAGTTGGGCCATGGAATGAATGTCGCCGTCGTGATTCCTGTCTACAACCGTCCCGGCCTGATCCGGCGGGCGCTGGCGAGCGTCAACGCTCAGTCGCATCCGCCTTCCCGGGTGATCGTCGTGGACGATGGGTCCCAGGATGATACCGCCCAGTCGGCTCGGCGCTGGCTGACGGAAAATGCCCGCTTCGCCTGGGACGTGGTCACGATCCCCAATGGCGGGCCCGCAGCCGCGCGCAATGCCGGCGCGGCGCGGATCGCCGAGGATGTCGCCTACGTCGCCTTTCTCGATTCGGATGACGAATGGCCAGCGGATTTTCTCTCGGGTTGCGCGGAAAGACTGGCCGAGCGGCCAGATGCGGTCGGGGCCGTTGTCGATCGCCAGACATTGCGGGACGGGCTTCCCTATGCTCTGGACGACATGAGCCGGTTCGCGGCCGATCCCTTCCTGTTCGTCCTGGAGAATGGCGGGGGGCTGGTGCAGTGCTGCGTCTTCCGCTTGTCCAGCTTCCGAAAGGCCGGCGGCTTCGACGCGCTATGGCGAACCGGCGAGGACGGCAAGCTTCTGTTCGGCGTCGCCGTCCAGGGGCCGTTCCTGCATTCCGGCGGCGCGCCCGTGATCGTGCACCAGCGGACAGCAACGACCGTGGACGGCGATGCCATGAGCGTCTCGCTTGCCAGCGCCAGAGATTACTGGATCTGGGCCGACCAGATGGAGCGGATGATCGCCGCGCTGCCGAAGGATACCCGCCGCGCGCGATATGACGCGATCTGCGTGATCATGATCGAGCGCTGGGCGGTGGCGCGGCGAACCCTGCAGGCGGGCGGACTGTCCCTGCTGGCCGCACGAGCCGGATGGCGCCGGTTTCTCTGGAAGAAGCGTCGGCGCTTCAGACGGCGGCTATCCGAGTCTCTCGGCTGGCGCGGTCAAGCTCCAGTATCGCGCTGAGCCGCGCCTTGTAGGCGGTATTGGAGAAATGCCGATCGAAGATCTCCGTGCCCTCGGCGCTGGGGCCGAAGGCTCCGTCCACGATCTCGAGCGCGGCCTGGGCAAAGGCGGCGGCGTCGTCATGGATGCGGACCGGAATGCGGGAGAGTTGATAGGGGCTCAGGCCGCGGACGACCGCGGATGTCCCCAGCATGGGAAGGCCCGAGCAGAGACCTTCCAGTAGCTTGATCGAGGAGCCACTTCCCCCGAGCGCGGGGACCAGGATCCCCTTGGCGCCGGAATAGGCCTCGGTGACCGCCCCGACGGAGCCGGGAAAGAGTGTCTCGTTGGCATGGAACAGGTCCGGCCGGATGCGGCGAACGCCTTCGCCAATCTGGCCGTAGATCCGGATGTGGTCGCGAAGCCGGGGCGCGAGCGGAATGACGCTCTCCAGGATCCAGACCGTCGTCTCGACGTTCCAGTAATTGTCGGTCGCGATGTAGACGAGCTTGCCTTCCGGCGGCGCCGTCTGGCGGCGCAGGGTCGACAGCGCTGCTTCCGTCGAAGGGGAGATGGTCGGCTCGACAAGGGCATGGCGCAAGGCCGGAAGGCGCTCACGGAAGACCTGCTCGTCCCTGGCATTGATGTGGAGCAGCAGATCCGCCAGTTGGCACAGGCGGATCTCGGAGGCGATCAGCGCGGAGACGTCGGTCTTCGGATTGAGCCACAGGCTGCCGGCGATCACGTCCTTGTTGGCGCTCTGGACATCATGGGTTTCGCAGACCAGCTTCGGTCGCTTGCCCCATCGCCGGCCGGATTCGGCGGCGAGCCGCGCTGCGAGCCTCAAGTTCCAGCAGTGGTGGATGTGGATGATCTCGACGGGGCGTTCGCGCAGCAGCATCTCGAGCTCTGCGGGAAGCTGCCGGGCCGCCACGCTCGCGGCCCAGAAGTCGATGGCGGTTCGCCGGCGGCCGAGCAGGCGATGGACCTTGCGCTGCAGGCGGGCGCGGTAGGCCGAGGGGGGAACGAGAAAGCCCACGCCAATCGCCGTTGAAAACGACATCTGGCCGAGCATGAAGCGCCGATCTGCCTCGCTCGTGACGTTGGCCGGATTGTCCGGCGCCAGGAGCGCGTAAACGTCGCGCCCGGACGCGGAATAGGCGGCGACGGAGGCCTCGAAGAGGTTGGCGCTTCCCCCTCTGGGCCAAGGCGGCATGATCACGATCACCAAGGGTCGGGGCGTAGGCATGCTGTCCCGCAGCGATTCCTCAAGATTGAAGTCAATCCACCGGTAGCGCATGTCACAAGGTCGCGGAAGCGCGTGTGGAACCTATCCACCGCCACCTTGGATACGTGCCATCGACGGCGGGTGTGTGGGGTGTCGGCTATGCCGGCTCCACCTCCGCGCGCTTCCAGCCGATCGCCGGTGCGACGTGGTCGGCGATGGCCTTCAGCAACTTGGCATTGTACGCGACGCCGAGCTGGTTCGGCACCGTCAGCAGCAGCGTGTCGGCGTCGAGCACGGCCTGGTCCTTGGCCAGCTCGGCCGCGATCACGTCCGGCGCGCCGATATAGCTCTTGCCGAAGCGGGCGATGCCGCCGCCGAGATAGCCGACCTGGTCCTGGTCCGAGCCGTCGCGGGCGCCGAAATACATCCGGTCGATGTCGTCGACGATCGGCATCACGCTGCGTGAGACCGATACGCGCGGCTCGTGCTGCCAGCCTGCCGCCTTCCAGGCGTCGCGATAGAGGCGGATCTGCTCGGCCTGCAGCTCGCTGAACGGCACGCCGGTATCTTCCGAAAGCAGGGTCGAGCTCATCAGGTTCATGCCCTGCTCGGCGGTCCACACGGCGGTCTTGCGCGTGCCGGCGCCCCACCAGATGCGCTCCGGCAGGCCGGCCGATTGCGGCTGGATCGCCAGCCGTCCGTTCATGCCGGTCATCTTCAGGTCGGCCTTGGCGATGCCGGCGCCCTTGATCGCGGCGCGGAACAGCTCGGTGTGGGTACGGGCGAGGTCGGCGCCGCTCAGATCGTCGCCGGAATCATAGCCGAAGGCCTCCCAGCCGCGCTCGGCCGGCTCGGGCGAGCCGCGGCTGATACCAAGCTGCAGCCTTCCGTCGCCGATCAGGTCTGTCGCCGCGGCCTCCTCGGCCATGTAGAGCGGGTTCTCGTAGCGCATGTCGACGACGGCAGTGCCGAACTCGATGCGCTTGGTCCGCGCCGCGACCGCCGCCAGCACGGGGAAGGGGGCCGCCGCCTGGCGTGCGAAATGGTGGACGCGGAAATAGGCGCCATCGATGCCGATCTCCTCGGCGGCGACGGCGAGATCGATCGCCTGGAGCAGGGATTCCTGCGCCGTGCGGGTCTGCGAGCCGCGGGCGGCCTGCCAATGGCCGAAGGAAAGGAAGCCGATTTTCTTCTGCAATTGTCTCTCCATGGGCGGACGCGGCGGCAGCCTTCGGACGGGCGCGACGCTTGTGTCCCATGGCTATGAACCCGGCAGGCCCGGCCGTCCAGACCGCTTCCGGTGAACGGGCTGTCGCGTTTCGGCGATCGGGAAGCTTGACCGCTTCCGGGGCTTGCTGTAGTCAACTGGAACCGTACCGTACGGTACGCTGCATCGCAGCATGAGGCGGGTTGCCCGTCTCCCGCCAAGGACGTTCCGGAAGTCGCATGAACCACACACTGCCCCCAGCTGAGGCCTATTCGCCGCGCCAGAACGCCGTTCTGGAAAGCGCGCTCGGGCTGCTGGTCGAGGGGGGGGAGCGGGCGCTGACGACGGCGGGCGTGGCGCGTGCGGCGAACTGCTCGAAGGAAAGCCTCTACAAGTGGTTCGGCGATCGCGACGGCCTGCTGGCGGCGATGATTACCTTCCAGTCGAGCAAGGTGAAGGCAGAGCCTGCGGGGTCCGGTTCGACGGGCCGGGCGGCGCTGGTTGCGCAGCTGACCGGGATCGCCGCCACCCTGCTGAAGGTGCTGGCCGGCGACGTGTCGCTGGCGCTGAACCGGCTCGCCATCGGCCAGGCCAAGCGCGGCGAGGCCGATCTCGGCCAGCTTCTGCGCGAGCATGGCCGCCGGCCGATCGAGACGCGGCTTTCGGCGCTGCTCGAAAGCGGGCGGCGGGAGCGGCTGCTTGACTTCGCCGACACGCGCGAGGCCTATCGCACGCTGTACGGCCTGATCGTGCGCGACATGCATGTGCGCCTGCTGCTGGGCGACAGCCTGGACGGCGAGGAGCCGGCGAAGCGCGCGGCGCAGGCCATCAAGGAATTTTTCCGGCTCTACGGCACGGAAGAAAATACCGGACCGGCTCCAGAGAGAGCCGGCGCGGGAAACGAACGGACGGGATAGAAAGGAACACCCTCATGCGCGTTTATTACGATCGCGATGCCGATCTCAATCTGATCAAGTCCAAGAAGGTCGCGATCATCGGCTACGGCTCCCAGGGCCGCGCCCATGCGCTGAACCTCAAGGATTCGGGCGCCAAGGACGTTGTCGTCGCTCTGCGCGCCGGCTCGAACACCGTCGCCAAGGCCGAGGCCGATGGCTTCAAGGTCATGACCGTCGCCGAGGCAGCCGCCTGGGCCGACCTGATGATGATGGCCGCTCCCGACGAGCTGCAGGCCGACATCTACAAGGACGACATCGCCGCCAACATCCGTGACGGCGCCGCGATCGCCTTCGCGCACGGCCTCAACGTTCACTTCGGCCTGATCGAAGCCAAGAAGACCGTCGACGTCGTCATGATCGCGCCGAAGGGCCCGGGCCACACGGTTCGCGGCGAATACCAGAAGGGCGGCGGCGTTCCCTGCCTCGTCGCGATCTCGCAGGACGCATCGGGCAACGCGCTCGACCTGGCTCTCTCCTACGCCTGTGGCGTTGGTGGCGGCCGTTCGGGCATCATCGAGACCACCTTCAAGGAAGAGTGCGAGACCGACCTGTTCGGCGAGCAGGCCGTTCTCTGTGGCGGCCTGGTCGAGCTGATCCGCGCTGGCTTCGAGACGCTGGTCGAAGCCGGCTACGCGCCGGAAATGGCCTATTTCGAGTGCCTGCACGAAGTGAAGCTGATCGTCGACCTCATCTATGAGGGCGGCATCGCCAACATGAACTACTCGATCTC
>Ga0182738_1000482_pt1 | contig 55964 bp, 35 predicted proteins | sample eDN5th30CBELigMG_FD_128876 | JGI IMG/M metagenome (GOLD analysis project Ga0182738, IMG submission 128876) | Enriched Miracle-Growth compost microbial communities from Emeryville, California, USA - eDNA 5th pass 30_C BE-Lig MG (version 2)... ... | reverse complement strand
TGGATTAAGAAAGGGGGGGGGTACCCACCCGGGGCCCTGGCCCATCCTGAAAAAGTCAATGTGATAGGTTATATTGCCCCTGATGGCACCCTTAGTGTCAAAACTTTTCAAGGGGATTTGAATGCCCCCCTGCTAATATCCATAATGGGGGGCCACCCCGTGGGGGGATGCAATCACTCCCCCGGGGTGGGCCAGTGGGCCCTAGCCTTTGATAATGACCCCAAGCACCGCGCTGGTGATACAAGGGGGTATCTTGGGCGGGCAAAAGCCCCCCCCAGAAAAAAAATCCCCCTTATCCTTCTCTTGGTAAGAGTTATGCCCTGGCCACCCCGTAGCCCTGATGCTAACCCTATAGAGAATATATGGGGAGTTTTAAAAGCAAGAGTTATGAAGAAGAACCCGAAAGACATTGATTCTTTGATTCAGGCGATCATGATGAGGTTAGATACCCCCCCCCTGAGGAGACTTGTAGCACATTTGAGACAATTTATGAGAGGATTGATATGCCCCCCGAAAGTGAAGGAGACCACCTACCATTCTAGTATAGATATACTGTATGAATCTAAGAACTCTAATCATAATCTCTTGAGAGCTTTTATTTTATGGAGTACTGTATTTTTATTTTTCCGTTGAATTTATTGACGGGGGTGGGCAATTTTTTGGATTCAGTAAAGTCTTAGTCGATTTTATAAAGAAAAAAGAGCGTAAATATTGTATTTTTAAAGTAGCTATTTTTCAAAAACAAGATGATGGGAGCTTTTTTGAGGGGTTTACTTTGGTTTGAAATTGACCAATCAGATGAGTTTATTTTAAATCTTGATTAATCAAAGTCCAAAATTCTAAATCTATTCACTCAGTACCAAAATCAAGTTCAAATTTTGGACATTTAATTTTATTAACCAAAATTCAAAAAGTTTTTTCCTTCCAATTTGTTTTAATTTGACCTCTATTGTGTTGGAAATTTATAGTTTAGAAAGATATCTTTGTGAAATGCTCCAAAAACTCATTTTTTAAACTAAAAGATTCTGAAAATGGTTCTATGAACATTTTAGTCACTTTAATCAACCCATATTAATCGATAATCACCCAAAATTATGAAACTTTGTTTATAAATGAGATAGTCCTTCCAGAAAATAAAAACTTTTAGCTCCTTTTATCACTTTTTACTGGATAAATCAACGTTTTGTCATCTGAAATAGAAAGAAAATTACCTAGTCAAATGGAAATTCTTCTTGTTTTCTTTGTATAAAAATAACCACTCCCATGAAGTCAAAATAAAAAGGAGTTTCTTCTTCTTCTCAATCTTCAAGATTAAAAGAGGTTGTCAGGCTTGGCTTGGGTGTTGGCTTGAAATATTTAGAAAATTTGGTTGAGAACCCAAAATTTTTTTTTTCAATATTTCGAGCCTAAGCAAAAATTTCACAATTCACACTCTTAATCTTAAATTTCTCAAAAAAATTACGCATAAAAACAATACAAAACCAAAATTAAAAGCATCAAAACACAAAAACATCTGATTTTTAAACTTATCCGGCGAATTAATGCCTCGTAAGCAGAAAGATACAAAGCGTGTGGAGTCTGAAGAAGAAGAAAACTACTATGGTAATGCTAAAGCTGTCCAACAAGAAGATGAAGGCGAATATCTCCAAGAAGACGAGTACAATGTCGAGGCCATCATGGATATGAAGGTGGAACTTGGTAAAAAGTATTACTTTATCAAATGGGAAGGGTTCCCTCATTCTCAAAACACATGGGAGCCAATAGAGCATCTTGCAAAGGTGGCTTATATGGTGGAACAGTTTGAAGAGGATTATGCAAAAGGAAAGTCTTTGGCAATGATGGAACAAGAAAATCCAGGTTATTTTGCCCCAGAAGAAGAGGAGGATTTTCCTTTAAGAAAGGAAACAAAGAAGAAAAATGATGTTAATGAAGGAAATGAGGTGCTATTTAAAAAGAGAAAATTGAACAACATCGGTGATGATGGAGAGATTTTATTTGAGAAGAAACCAATTGGTGAAGAGAATAATTTTGATTTGGGTGAAGATGATGGAATACAAGAGATTACTACAATAAAAGAAGATCTTACAAAAGCCAAACCTCGAAAGAAGAATGCTTCGAAACCCTTTACTAAAGCTCCTCCTCTTGAAGAAGACTTTGAAGATGAGAATACTTTGAAAAATAAGAGCTCTCCCAGCTCCTACCTGTCCAATAAAGTCAGTGCCGAGACTCCAGCTTTATATGCTACTCAAATAAATGATTCCTCGTTTGATAAAGACAGTGAAAAGGGCGTAAACGGCAAGTCAGCAAGGTCGTTGAGAGGAGTCGTCGCTGGGAATAAAAAGACTCAGAATAAACCTGCAAGAACAGCTGCAAAGAAGAAGGATAAGACAGGAAGTTTTAGGAATAAGGATAAGCCTCAATCAATTTTATCAATAAAGCTAGGAAAAAGTGGAGGTTTTGACTATTTAGTGGAATGGCAAAGACGTTATGATGGATCACAACCAGAGAATTCAATGGTGTCAAATGAAGAGATGAAGAAGAATGACCCTTATTTCTTGATTGATTTCTATGAAACAAAAGTGATTGTTGTCAGTAAGAATAAAGCTAAAAGGGGAAAAGGAATCCTTCTTGAAAAGGAAAAGGAGCCGGAAAGAATGAACGTTGAAGAAAAACCTATAAGGGGTATAGTTGAAACTCCAGCAACAGTTGAACAACAACAACAATCGAAGTCTGTGATAAGTATTGATGAAGATATTACAGTTTCTCCTCCTAAACAGAAAGAGATAGAAAAGCCAAGGTCTGATGACGTTGAGAAGAAACTCATTGAAGTGGTTCAAGAGCATGACAAAGAACTGGATTTCATCTCACCAACAAAAGAGACTCCAGCAAAGGCAATGACGAATAAAACCCCTAAAACTCAAGAAAGATTTAATTCGTATATTACAAGTCCTCAAGAGATTATGAGTAGTCCTGGAGAGGAAATTGTAGTCAATGTGCGCGAAACAGGTCACCATGAAAGTAGTCCTGAAAGTGAAAAGAAGATTGCTGAAAATGCGGATAAGATGATTGGCGATTTTGACTTGATTGAACAACATAACCCTCCTCCTACTCATGATTGGGAACAAAACATTCTCGAAACTCAAGGAGATCAAGGAGGTCAAGAAGGACAAGGAGACCCAACACAGACACAAGAAAAGGATTTTAATCCATCACTCTATTCTGAGATTCATGCGAACCAAGCACAGCATTTTGTACCCTCTCTTGATTCAGAACAGCTCCAAGCACTTCAAGCACAGCGTATGATGCAATCTCTTGACGAGTCAGTGCAGAATAATGAAGAGCATCGGGAACAGGAAGAAGGGGAGAAAGAGAATACAGGAATCTTGACAGAAACAATTGATGAAGGAGATAAGGAGATAAATGACGAAGAAGATGTTGGGAAGAATAAAGAGAACCAAAGTAGTTTGGTGAGCGTAATTTAATGAAGAACGCTGATGTAAATGTGTTTTTTGTACTTTTTATCTGACAGTTTGTTAAATAAGCAAAAAGATTTTTGAATAAAAATCGTGTTTGTGTTTGAGTTTATCGTTTGAATATATATAAAGATGAAGATACTTTATTTCATTGTGTGTATCAACAATAACATGGTTTTTGAATTAATGAAACAAACTCTCATTACTTGAATTTATTGGAAACGAAATTTTAAAAAAAGAGGGTAAAGTAAAATGTTAGATTCGTCTTATAAGACGGAACGTCAAAGTCAATCTGATGCAAATCTAAACGTAAGGGTTTACTATGAATTCTTCAAACCAATGACTTGAAAAGGAAACAGCACGTATTTTGAAACTGAGAGAACGAGTAAACACCGCTCAAAAAAAACTTCATCTTGTTGAAAATACACATCGAGATGCTCGAAGGATCTTCTCCAAGTTTGGAGAGATGGACTCTCCTGTGAAACCCAATCGTGATTCAATTCTAACATCAGCTATGAGATCAGTATCAAGACCAGATTATGAGCCAGATTACTCAATAAGAGCATCAATAGTAAGACAAAATGTGATTGATGAATCAGTGGCGGAGATATCTCAGATTCTTCCCAAGGATAATAGAGAGAGAATATTGAAGGAGATTTTGGTGAAGATGGACCTGTTTAGGTTGAATAGTCCAAGCACACAAAAAATTTTGGACTATTTTCAAGAAAAGATCGAGTCTAGCCGCCCATTTTTGTACGATTTTATGAAAGAGAATAATGTTCTTTCACTGAAAGTGTTGATCCAGATTCTGTATGAAGAGATTGAAAACCTCACCAATAGTCTGGATCAGAATAATGTGAATAATTCGAACCAATTGGAGGCATTGGAAAGGAAGATTGACGAAAAGAATCTCCTTTGTGATAGATTGACTGAAGAGCTTGTTCAGATGAATATTGAGCTTGAAAATGCCAGAATAAGGGCAAGTCCTGCTGCCCAGGACGGAAATAGAGTTTCGATTGATCATTTATTCTTTGTGGAACTCAAGCTCCTGCTTCAGAACATTTTTGATGAAATCTTTTCAAGCACTGGGACAATGACAGAAGACCAGAAACTGAATTTTAGATATATAACAAAGAGTGTGTTGGATAAATTGATAAAAATCGATTATGAAAACTTGCAAAATACTTATCAGACGGAGTCTTTTAGAGTGCAAGACAAGCCTATTGTCGGAGTTCCGAGTGAAAGTCGCAATTCCATCAGATATTTATTCGAAAGCGCTCCATCGAGAAAAAGTGATAATATCGGTATGATAAATACTGGACAAGGAGATTTGTTGGCGGAGATTTCTTCTTTAAAGAATGAGAATAGAGAATTAAAGAGACAATTAGAGACAAAAGGAAGAATGGCAGAAGCGAAAAGTATGGGGAGTAATCAAGATATTTTGTTGGTAGAATTGAAGAAAGCTTTAAGCGAGAAGGATATGTTGGAGAATGAATTTTTAAATTTGAAGCAAGCTTATGAATTATCAAAGGAAGAATTGAATACGATATCGAACGATATGGAGAAGATTGTGACAGAAAGAGAACAAAGAGATCAGACATTAGTATTGGAGAATAGAGAATTGAATGAGATTATCAAGGTTTATGAGACTGAAGCAAAGAAGTTGGATGCTAGAATGAGAGAGGAAGTCGGAAGAATTGAAGAAGAATTGGTGAAATCAAGAGAGAAGATTGTGAATTTATTGGATGAGAAGAGTTCATTAGAAAGGGATTTGTTCCAAGTTAAAATCGAAAAGAAGGAACTGTCAAGTAAATTGCAGTCCTATGAGATGCATATAAAGGAATTGGTGGATGAAAGAGAAACTGTGTTGGCGAATATGACAACATTTGATACAATTATGAAAGATAAAACTGTCGAAATTGATCGACTTCGTAAAGAGAAAAAAGACGTCGAAGATACATTCAGAAGTCTCAAAGAAAAAGAAAAGAACTACGCTTATGAAAATGAAAATTCCACTCATCTCAAGGTAGAAATTATTGCGAGCTTATTTAAATAATTGAATAGAATGAGATGGCGTATTTACAGAGAGAATTAAGGGAGACACAAGAAGCATTGAAGATTGCAGAAGATAAAGCGATAGTGTTACAAGAAGAAAGGAGAATAATACAATCGAAATATGCAGCATTAGAAGGAAGAGACAAGAGTCCAATGAGTGGACAGTCAGTAGAGCAGATGGCAAGTGCAATAATAGCACAATCTAATGCCGATGTAAAGTTAAGTGAAGAAGAAAGAAGAGCTTTACAAGGAAGTTTGGAAGCTAAATTGTTGCAAGTGGTGACACCTTTGAAACATAAATTAAAGCGATCTGAATCGTTAAATAATGAATATAAAGGAAAATACAGAGATAAGATCATCATGTTTATTGATAAATTGGAAGACGGAAAATGGTTGAGTAACATTATTCTCCATGCAAATGAGCAAATGGCAAGAAGTGATAACGAACAATTGCCTGCGACATTGATTGTGTTCAAAGAAGATTTGGAACGCAAGAAAGATCTCATCAAAAATAAACTCAAAGAATTAACCAACATCCAAGAAGATGTCCAAAATGAACTCAAGGTTAATAACATTAAGAATTTTTTCAAACTAACCTTTGTTATATAGCAAATATTTGATGAACAGGAGAATCCATTAAATTTTGCACAGACAATTGAGCAAGTAGAAGAAGAGGATATTCATGATGAATTTGAAAAAATTCGCGAAGAAAATGAAAAATTAAAGAGCAAGCTCGAGTCTCAGTCATATGAAATTGGAGCTTTGACTTCACAATTAAAACTTGAAGAAGTCAAAAAACTGAATCCCCATGGACAAGGTTCTTCAAGAGAATTGAGATCGAGTCGTGGAAGAGCTCCCAGCAGAATGAGCAGCAATAAATATCAAGGTAAAGTATCGAGGGAGTAAGATTTCTGTAATTTTTCTGTAGATGATGAAGATGTTGAAGTTGTGAAGGCGATGGCAGAAGTGTGTGGATCAACAGATTTATTATTAATGTTACAGTCTCAAGCTTCTTCAATAGAAATATTATTAACAAATGGATATTAAGTTTTTGCTTGTTGTTGTAATTCATAATTTTTAATATATTTTTTAAAGAAATAAATTTGCTCATAATTTGTTCATGATAAATCTACCTTACTCTCCTCTCAAATTAAAGAATATCATTTGTTTTATCTAATAATTGATTGTTTTTCAATGTTTCAGCCTGTCCATAAATCCAAATTTCCTTTAAGATCCTGTCACGACGATCTGAAATCTGAATAACAAGCGTCATTCCACGGATTTCATCTTCAACCACTCCATAAAACTTCACAACCCCATTATCAATCTTCTGTTTCAGGCCATATCCAAGTCACTTTCCACTAGCAGATAGAACAGGGGGGAGGTCCTTCTTTAAAAATCTCTTGATACATCCATAAAGAGATCGAGTTTCGACTTGTCTTTTGGGTTGAATAGAGACTGCACCCACAGTGGCGTCAATATTGCTCAAGTTAAAGACATAAACCCACAATGCCTCCTTCAATAGGTTGAAGTTTGATGATGATACTTTATCGATAAGGAACCCTGTGTTTGTCGTATCTGTTTCGTGCAATTCAGCATCATTACCTACTATTATCATCTGCTGCTGAAGTTTTTGATCGTTTATAATAAAACTGCCATCAGTCTGCCATTGCCATTCGACAAAATCAAAGGCATATTGTTTGAGCTTGTTGAAGAGCTTGGTTGATGTTACGTCATTCTTTAGTTGATCAGTGATTAGTTCATTAATAATAAGTTGATAAATCATCTTTTTCTTGATGCCTGCAGGATCAGTAAAATGCTTTAGTTTCTTATTTTGATCTTTGGAGAGAGAAATCTTATCAATAGTCTGCATAACTCTTAATTTATCTAATTCGTTTGTTGTGGGATCGATGAAATGTTTGACCAGATTTTTGACCGAAACAGAGCGTTGATTCAGTTCTAACGCTACAAGGTCTTTGAGCAACTTCAAAAGTATTTTGCTTTCGTTGATTTCTCCTAAAATGAAAGCAATAGGATATGGGCCTGTTGCTGCAATATTGTCTCCTGGTCTCAGGATAAACTCTTGGGGATGTCTATAGCGTTTTTTACAGAGGATATTATAGATTTTGGGACAGTACAAACGAAGTCCAATCAGACTGATTAGAGTACCACAATAAGCTGCTAGCATTTTGACAAGAGAAGAAAAGGAAGGATAGATTGTGAGAGTAAACTTGTCTGTGACAGACTTGAATTCGTTTTGAGCAATGATGGCAAGTTCAACCTTCAAGAAAAAGGATTTTTCTGGCGAACTAACGATGAGATTCAGGTCTCTAAGACTGATCCATTCAGGAACTTGAGAGCCATCCTGCATGACTAATTGATAGGTGAGCTCTTCTTCATGTTGAAGTTTAAAAGCTTGATGGTCTATCGGGATCAGATTATATTGGCCTGCGTAAACTCTGATATTAGAAATCTGACTTTGGAGAGAAAAAGAGGGATTGGGATTTTGTAAAAGAGGTGAATATCTTTTGAAGAAGTTGGTTGAAATTGGTTTGTTGATTGTCGGATTGAGGCGGTCTACGACTGTGATTGAACCTTGGCAAGCATCAGAATTATCTTCAATGTTCACAAGAAGTTGCTCAAGAGCATAATTGATGTAAAGTAGAGATCCGTCAAGGGTTATTTGGGTCTTGTTGTTTGTGATACTTTTCAAAACATTTGGATAAGCCTTATTGACAAATTTCGCAACACCAGTGGTATTAAGCTGAATGATGACATTCACAGGATTACGGCTTGGAGTTTTGATCTGAATTGGTTGTCTAGCAAGTTGCAGCTCAAGAGAGGACTCTACATTTAATTGGAATCCTGTCAAAATATATTTTTGAGTGAGAACGTCTCTGATTGAACTTTCAACAGAGTTGTTAAATCGAGCATCTAAGACGAGTTGCTGAGCAGGGTCAAAGCTCGTACTGAGGAAATAGTCGGTGCCAATGTACCCAAGACTGATAAGATAGGTCAGAAGACTTGAAGAAGATGCTGGTTTTTCAGTAATTCCATCAAAATCTCTTGAAGATATTTTTTGGGAGATGGTCGAGCAAAGTCTGTAGGATTGAATATCACTCTCTGTTCGAGGTTCGGATACTAGGATACCATTGTCTTTATCAAAGTACATCCAGCTGGGAAGCTGAGAAAGCGGATTTCAGGATATTGAAGGAGAGGAGAGGTTTTGTAGTTACAAAGCGAGAGTGTATTGAACTTGTAGGGTGAGCTGAGTGGATTGTATGTAGCATGGGCATTTCGAGAGAGGACTTTGATTTCTTCAGAGTAATGCTCTCCAAGGTGGATGCTTTTTGAAGGCGTGGATAAAGCACATTGTTGATCAAGCGTAAAGAAGGTCAAGCCCTTGCTATTGGAGGGGAGAAGGATAGCCGAGCCATCATTAATTGGTATGAGAGATTTCCATATTCCTCCGCTAAATTCGATTTTGAAATCACCTATGAGAGGGAGAGTAGAAGGGTTGGAAATGTCAAAGAACATTAAGCTGTCAGGAATGGCAACAGCGAGTGTGTGAGTTTTGGGAAGAACCAAGAGCGAATTTGAGCAGAAAAAGTTTCTTCCCCGGTAGGTAAGGGGGATTGAGGTGAGAGTTTCATTGGATGTTATATTCAAGACCTTGAGGATTTGGAAGTTAGGAGTTTTGACAACGGAGAGAACATAGAGAATTTCGCTGCTGTTAGGAGCAAATCTAATGGATGGGCAGCGATTATTTGATAAAACGATAGTTCTACCAAAACGCACTGGGGCTCGATCAAGGAGATCTTGCCACGATGGAAGCGTGAAAATCAAGAGATCTTCATCTAAAAATAAGAGGGTCTTTCCATATTCAGATCAGATCAGAGAATCATCAAGGGAGAAGCAGCCATCTGAGAGCGTATCTTTAAATCTAAGAAGGAAAAAATCTCGATTTTGTTGGAAAGAATTGGTAGTGTTGGCCAGGTTGACAATGGCCAGATTTAAAGAGGCCTGTTGCTTCTGATAAATGTTATCCTTAAGCATGATGTATGCGAGTTTCCCATCTTGGGAGATTGTGCAAGCAACAACACTATCATTAAAGGAAAGAGTTTTGACAGTTTTTGGGGCGAGAAGATCTGTGACGTTGACAATTTGAAGGCTCTTGGAGATTCCTATATACAAAAAGTTCTCATCGGGGGACAAAGTTAGGGTGATTGGGGCACCAGATAATTTGAGTGATTGAAGGTATTTGGGAGATTTATAATTGAAAATATCGTATATTCCAAGGAGAGTTTTCTCCTTTTTTGCTATTTTGTCTGCCAACCATAAAAGCAATTCTCTCATTTGAAGTCACAACTGTCCTGTGAGGCTCAATTTCATTCAGATAAGTTTGCCACAAGATGTTGGCTTGTAGTGGCAGCTGCTTATTCGGAATCACTTCGAGACCGAGTTTGACAGTGAGAAGACGAGATGCTCCGATAAATGCGATATTGGATCCAGGCCAAAAACCAATGGATTTGGGGCTATCGATGCTATCTGGTATCAGAATGATCGGATCATTCGATAGCTGTTTACTAAAGCTCATGAGTTGAAGACTGCTCTCATCATAAAACATGATTTGTTCATCGTCTTCATTATATACTTTGACCTTCGAACTCACACATCGGGTCCATGTTTCCAAGATATAACCTTCGACCTCATCTTGGCAAAATGAAGTGTAATTCATGCTCATAAGTTTGGGATTTTTGAGGTCCTTGACGTCTATTCTCTGAACAAAAAGCTCATGTTTTATTTCAAAAGTGTTCACTTGATATGAAGCAAGTACGATCTGATTGATTTTTTGGAACAAATCGATCAAAGTTGGAACTCCGTCAATTTGAAATTGAGAGAGTTTAACCGGGTCTCTGGGGTTATTGATGTCAAGAATTCGTAAAGAGCTATTCACAAAAGTCAAAAACAAAGTTTTATCATCTTTGGAAAGAGCGATTGAGGTGACTGGATTCTCTGTACAGTTTTCTGATTTATAGAGAGACTTTGGAGAACGAGAGTCAGTTGTGTCATAGATTTGAAAAGTACTTCCTCCAAGAAACAAGAGATTCCCATCAGAGGACCTCAGAAGAGGTCTGTAATCATTTTGAGCAGCATTTTGATTTATTTGAATCATGCTGTTAAAAAAAACAGATTTGGAAACATCCTCATAAACGTAGATAACAAGCATTTGTCCATCGTAGATCAATACTGTATTCTCATCAGGAGGGAGGAGAATCTCGCCGGAAGGAGTTCTGAAAGATTTGATAGATCGAGGCTTATTAAGATTGGAGACATCATAAACTTCAAGTTTGTTGTCAAGAAAGCTGACGTAGAGAAGATTTTTCTTTGGTGAAAAAACAAGAGAGTAAACAGGTCTGTCAATAGAACTCAGAATTTCTCCAAAACTCGAAGTCTTTTGCGTAAGCATACGGAGTGGAGGAAGAAGGTTTGATGTGGATACAGCAAGACTATTGCTATCTTCGTTGGTTACTGAAGGGTGGGTAAGTAAAAATGCACTTTTGTAAACACCAAAGATGAGGGTATAAGAGATGATAAAAGAGATCAGCAAACTGGAAAAGCTGAGTTTTGAATTGAAAGTGCTTTTATTTAGGGAATACATATGGTTCTTGGAGATTTTTGCATTCACTTCTTTCGATATCCATGAGATGAATTTGACAAGTAAATGAAGTAAGCACATGGTGATTATAAAGCTCAAAAGGCTTGAATAGCATTGCAAAGACAATTGTTTGGCTTGACTCACCACAATAAGGGCAATAGATGGCGAATTTTGTTGATGAAAGAGATTATCGAAGATTACTTCAAGAGCATAGCAGACAATGAAGGCCAGTGAAGGAAGCAAAGAGATTGGAAGAGCCTGTGTAAGGAAGTGTTTGAGAAAACAGGAGATTCGTTTCGTAGGAGAAATGTGGGTTGAGATTTCGGTAGATAATAAATCTTTGGAGGTTATCAATAAAATTAATTTTCTTTAAGTAGTGAAAAAGATCCTTTGATCCTGAGGAAATTCAGGATATTTTTTTTCTTCAGACTTTGAGATTTGGGTTTTCTTAAAGTGACTTTTATTTTCAAAAAATATGGTTGTGACGATGGTGGAAATTTTGGTGGGTAAAATCATTTTACGAAAACTGGTAAAGAAATTCTTCTCTTTTTCTGATGAAGAGCACTTGAACATCTTTCAAGTATTTTAAATGAATCTTTTAGATGAATAATCCTGCTTTTTTTTTGAGATTTGCAAATTTTGATCAACAACAAGTCAAAAAACTTTTTTTGAAAGGGATGTGAGAGTCGAATACAAGGAATATTTATACTTCATATTCATAAGATAATTTACATAGAGATTTTTATAAATTTCTGAAGTAGAAATCTTACAATGTGAGGACTCAAATTTAATTCAGGATTTTACATATATTCAAAATTTCGTCACAACATCCTTAAGCAGCTTCCGTATTTTCTTCATCCATAGGTAAAGGATGTCTATATCTAATCACTCTGGGTGATTCATTTTCATTGACTACTCTCTTCATTGTTGGAGACTGACTTCTTTCCTTTTCGTTCTCTTCTATTCTTCGAATTCCAAGCAAAGAAACCTCTTTAAGAGGAGTTTCTCTATTTAAATCTTTTTCCCGTAAACCGATCGGTCTCTTTATGTGATCCAACAGATCTTTATGCCTTGCTTCTATATTTTGAACAGAATTCACACCAGGTACGACTCCAGCAGAGACCAAAGGGTGAGACTGTTGTCTAAAAATTCCTCCAAGGTTATTATTTGAAAGGCTTTCTGGCAATGTTGGGCGTTGATCTTGTTGATCCCTTGGCATCGGTTTAATCCCAACTGGAACCTGAGGCCGAGGAAGACGAGTGGCCTTCTTGGCTTCAGTATTTGGAGCAACACGAGATGGATCAGCGATAGCGTTTAGTATCAAAGGATTTGGACGTTGTTGCGCTGGGTTATTGATTCTATCATGTTGCGCAGGAGCAGGAGGATTGTCAAATCGAACGAGAAGGGCTTGGGTCGCCTTTGGGAGAGGGAGATCAGGGGTTTGGTTTGAAGGTTGATGATGATTTTTAGGAGGAGATTGTAAGGTTTCTATGCCTACAAGTGCTTTATGACGAGGTTCGTAAGGACGATGAAGAGGATGAATGTAGTTGGAATGAAGAAGATTGAGAGGATTTGAAGCAATGGGAGAGTGAGGAGAACAAGCCTGATTCGAATTTTCAAAGTTTATGCCAAGAGTAGGAGGAGCCCTTTCCTGTTGGGATTGAAGAGGAAGAGGTTTAAGATTTGAGAACCATTTGGTAGCTCCACTGCGCCATTCGTTTTCTTTGATTTGTTTTTGGATAGATTTGGAACGGAAGAGATGAGGCTGAGTAGGTTTTGATCTTTTTGTGCAGAATAATCTTTGAAGTTTATACCAGTAATGTATGATAGAACCACCCAGACCGATATGTCCCAAGGTTCTTTCTAAATTCTCCCTGATCCCAAGTTTTTCATTTTGGTGTTTTTTCCAAAGATATTGCTCCCATTCGTGAGGATCAGCATCCCATAAAGGTATTCCAAGAGATTCTTTCTCTTCCCTGATGTATGTTTGTTCTGAAGGAGTAAAGAAAGATGCATTTTCGTTGGTTTGATCAAGGATAATGGTACGCTGAAGTCCTGTAGGAGGCCGAGCGATCACCAAGCGATTCAGGGTCATATGAATGTGTTTCGTCAGCCGCTTAAAAATTCAAGTTTATTGATTAAACTTTGTCAAAATTGAAATTTGGATTTTCGAATAATAACAACAACATTGAGTTTCAAAATATCTCATATCAATAAGAAAAGATTCTATTCTCAGAAGATAGATACTTTTATAAATTGTTGGAGTTTTGTGTGTCTTTGGAAATCTGTTGATGAAAATCCTGTTTATGTCGTGTTGAGTCATAGTGAAGAAAGATAATTTATTCCATACTTTGTGCCGCCTAATTTGAATATTCCATGGAAATTTTCTAAAATTATGACTCCCCTTTATCTTTCCTTTTCTATCAAAGGATGAGCTTTCAATTCCGAATCAAAGGAGCCTCATTTCGGTATGTTTTGAAATTTTTAACATAAAATTTTCCAACAACAATAAAAGATTTGGTGCCAATCTTGGTTCAAGAAATGCTTTGCAAATTCAAGGGTTAAATGATGATGATAGAATGACGATGATGTCTATTTATGAATAAAAAAAGAATGAAGAAACGGATGAATTAGTCTTTTTTTAATTTGATTTAAACCTGATTTTTTGAATTTAAAACCTGAACTAAATCGAAAAACTGGTTCTTTCTTTATTAAACAAATATTAAAACTCTTTCAGGTTACGAATTACTGTTCCTTATAGAGCTTATCAAGATAAACGTATACGCAAGTATGTATTAATATATATAAACTACTTAAAGCTTATAAATTTATTATAAATCGCAAGACACACAAACTCAAAAAATGTGCATGATGTGCATAATTTTTTTCATATTTATTTTTTTAACAAAAAACACAATTGATTGATTCAAATAATACCTTAACATCCAAGCCCCCTTTGTTTAAACCAAATTTTTTACTAAAAGTAAATATTTCAAATGATCGAAATGTCTCTTTCTATAGAAGGTGTGTAAGATATCCTTCAAGTTTTCTAATTCTCTTGCGACATTTTCTCCAATATCATTAAACTCTCTCAAGATCTTGAAGTTGGCAGCGATATTCAAGATGTCCTCATTGCAGACAGCAGGATTGCTGAAATTCAACAAATTAGCCATCATTTCCTTGAGCAACTCATAAATCTCTTTGGATTTCTGCTTCTTGGCCATATCTATCTTTTGTCTTGTAACAGTTGTTGTTGAAGCAGTGGTTCCTCTTGCAGATAAAGCTCCAGATTTCACTGTCATAATTGTGGCAGTACTTTTAACATGACTTCCCATATCTTCCTGGAACATATCCTTCAATTTCAGCACATCACCAACCTTATTATTCATATTTTGAACCTCTGTATCCAATGCCTTCATAATTTGCTCATATAAAGGATATTCTTTATTAGCCACAGCAAGCTCATAGATTTCACCAAGCATCTCAGCCTTGTATGATAATTCTTTGAATGGAGCTTTGAAGCCTTTATCCCCGTTTCCTATTGCGGTAATTGGCCTGTCCAATCTATGATTTCCATGGAAATGATTAGGAGCAGCGAGCCCTTCTTTTGAGAGCAAGTTTCCATAGACCTTGATGCCAGAATTATTTATACTTCTCTGAGTCTTGGAGCCTTGAGCAAGAGATTCATAGCTCTTTTGTCTAGAGAATTTTCCTCCTTGAGTAATTGAAGGGTTTCTTGAGGTTTTTGCGCCAGCTGTAAATCTTCCTGCTTCTTCTGTCTTCAGAACCTGTTGGAATCCACTTCGATCTTGATCAGGCTGGAACAAACTTTTTTGTCCCCATTCACTATCCTGAATTGTGCTTTGTCTTGAAAAGGTAGTTCCTCTTTCCTTCAACCTGGCAGTTCCGGCTCTTGAAGGGGTTCCTATGCTTTTATTTGTGCCTTCTCTTCTCATTCCGTACATGAGTTTACGAGAAGATGGGGTTTGTTCTTTAAACTCTTCGTTCATAGAGCGATAAGTACCATCTCCTTTTGAGAAGAGTCCTTTAAAGATAAGTCTATGCTGCATAACATCACCCCAGCCAGCACGTTTATCGAGATTTCTTTCAAGGACTTTTTGAAGGAAACTCACGCTGGTCTCTGAGATGGGTCTTTCTTCATTTACAGGGAATTCTATGCGGATATTTTGGATATTTGTATCGAGTTCTTTGGGAGTTTTGCCAGTCCAAGGAGTAATACCATAAAGCATTTCATAATACATTATTCCAACAGACCATAAATCGGATTTAGGGCTGATTTTTTGGCCTTTAAGGACTTCAGGAGCAAGATAGAGGGAGTCATAAGGAAGTTGAGTTTTGGAAAGGGATTCACTGTTGAAGGGTTTAGCAAAGATAAAATTGGAAAGTTTAGGATATATTTGCCCATTTTCTTCATGGAGTAAAATATTTTCAGGGCGAACAGCACCATGGGAATATTTGAGTTCTCCAAGGTCACGGAGTCCATAGATGATTTGGAGGAGCATATGAAGAGCTTTTTCTTCAGGAAGAGGGCCATTTTTGTTGAGATATTCACGAAGGTTGCCATGGTTGCAGATATCAGTCACAAGAGTGAGCGTGTTTTGGTAGAATTTGAACTCGGCAAACTTGACAACATAGTTATTATTCTGCAATTTCTTGAGGAGATTGACTTCAGTGTCAAGGTGGGCTTTGGTCAACGGGAACTTTTTGAGATCGACAACTTTCACCATAACGTCTTTACTGAGACTTCGAGAATACCCCTTATAAAGAGCACCGTAAGTCCATTGACCTAAACGCTCATTAAAGTTGATAACAACATCATCATTGGAAGAGAGAGAGATGAGGGGTTTGAATCCTTGCATGTTAACAGAGTTTTTTAATATTTCAAAAGATTTAATACAATTCTCAATACCTAATTCAGCTTAATGGATTAAATTCTTTTTTACTGTAAGAATAGATGTATTGTTTAGGGAAGTGATTTGATTCAACCTTTTTTGTGATGATTTAGAGAAAAAGGATTTATTGCCATCGAATATATGGAACCAGTATATTCAAAAAGAAAGAAAAGAAAAGAATTGTGAATGCTCTTCTGACTTTTGATTTTTGAAAAGATCTCATAGCCAAAATTTTTTGATTAACTCAGAGACTAAATGGTTTAAAACCGATTTTCCCTTTAATTATCTTTATGAAGGGATATTGTGAAAATAGAAAACACTTTATGATCTTGACTTTTATAAGCGAGATCTCGGAGCCTTTTGATACAGGGCAGAGGTTGATAAAAAGGGTTCAAATACATTTTGTTCAAGTTATAATGAAAAAAACTCTTTGAAAAGATTTATGATTTCAACCTTGAGCCATTTAGGTCGAAAATTGTAACGTTACCATTAAAACCTAATTTGCATATATTTATTTTTTGAAAATTTGAATTCCGACCTTTAAATTGTAGGACATATTATAGCTTCTGTAAAAATAAAAAATACTTTGAAGATTTTTTTGAAGTAAATGAGAAAAAACTTTCTTAGAAAAGATAAAGGAAATTTTAAGATCTGAAATTCAGAAGATAATTTCCTGATCACCAAGAACTCATAAATAGAAAAAATCAAGATTGAATGATTTAAACAGGCCTCAGGTTTTTGACAATACTGGAACTCAGAGTTCAAAAATGAAATAGATCAATTGAAAACCAAAAAATTCCAATCTAATGAAAAACTTGCTGTTCAATAAATTATGAAATTAAAATGCTCTGATGTGAAACATTCTCAATATGTTTATGTATCGAGAAAATATCTGAGGATGCCAATTTGAAATTGCATAAGAGAAACCCAAGGTTTAATTCTTCTATTTTTTAAGAAAAGACATTTTAAGATCATATCTTATGATCTGATGATCTGTCCTCTAGGATAATTGTGAGGTATAAATTCAAAAAATTTTATCAGTTAAAGTCTTATTTAGAGTTTTCATAAATTACTTTAAGAGTCCAAAACCCGCCTTTGTATAAAATATTTAGATTTCATCCCCATGAATTTACTTCACAGCTTTTTTTTTTCTTTGTTGAGAATACTTGCTTCAATGGAAGAGGGTGAAAAGGCTCCAACGTGGTGTCACTCAACTAAGATTTGATCAGAAAGAAGGAAAAATTAATCTTGATCGGATGGAGATCTGAGGGATGGGTTGTAAAGAAAGGAGTTACTACTATTTTAGTAAAAGTAGTAAGTATAAATTAATTCAAATAAATTTGTTTCGACAGAACTTATTTTAATTAAAGCAACATGGACTTTGGTTCAATAGGCGTTCAAGCCGCGAATACAGTAAACTTTTTCTCTTCTCAATTTTCTGACCACCAAACTAGACCTCTCACCTGAAGCGTCCTCGTTATGATAATGCCAGTTCTGAGACAGCCTTTTTCAGTATTGATGACGTACTATTAAAGAATTGATAGCATAATAATTTTTCCCATTAGGCTCTAGACTATGCCGGGGATAATTCTCGTTTCCAGAAGCGCGTTAACAACATCTTCTCCTTCCAATATATGATTTATTCTTTCCTGATGATGGGTTTCCCTTTGCTTATCGTCAAGCCCACCTTTTATTGTCCTGATGCGGATGGTACAGGCGTGCACGTTTGCTTGGAAAAGGACTTTTGTGAGTATGATCGAAGTACCCCGTGCACAGGGCCTGCTTGTCCCAGTGTTCATGATAATGGAGAGACTACAATTGTGACAGACTTTGCGCTTTACTGTGATAAGAGCTATCTTACTGGTATTTTGGGATCAGTTTTGTTCTTTGGTAATTCAAAAAAAAATGTGGAGAGAATAGAATATTAACGCTGAGATAGGTTCTTTTTTGGCATTCTTTTTCTTCCCATATATTGCAAATTCAAAAGGAAGAAAGTTTAGTATTTTGGTGGCGAATATAATTAGTGGAGTGTCTGCTCTTGCTGTGGCTTTTTCTCCCAACATTGAATTTATGATGGTTTTTCTCGTTCTGGGAGGATTTGCTTTCAGTGGCTTTGAAATTCTAATCTTTGTCTATACTGCCGAAGTCTCAGGTATATTTTTCAGAATGAAAGAGAGAAATAACTGTTTTTAGGTGAAAGATTTAGAAATTATTCAACAGTGACATTGGGAGCAGTTTGGGCTATTGCTCAATTGATGATCCCATTGCTTTTCTGGTTCACCGGAAGATGGGACTATATATTCCTTTGGTGTATGGCAGTTCCTTGGTTGATTAGTCTCTGGCCCAATGTGAGCATGGTCTTTGAAACTCCCCGTTTCTTGAACCAGAAGAAAAGGTTTGCTAAAGCTCGAGAAGTTATAAACAAGATCTGTGCCATTAATCTCAGACAGCCCTTCAGAGCAAAGCTCTATGGTGAGATGGACGAAGAAAATTCCAAAATGACGACCTTCTTCCCTCCTAAACAGCCCCGTGTCAGTGAACAGCCTCGTCAAACTATGAACAGTTCAAAGCCTGCTCAGACATCTGCAATTGGGTATATGGACTTATTCAAATACCCAAGAATTCGTCGAATTTCCTTGGCTTTATTGTACGTTTGGTTCTTTAGAAACTTTACCTATTTTGGCCTGAACTACTCCTTGCCAGTCTTGGGTACTGAAGTCTATCAGAACTTTACTTTGACTGCTTTTTCTGAGACTCTTGCTAATATTTACGCCTACAAATTCAAATTCGGCATCGGAAGAATTCAGTCATTGAATTACTCTATTCTGATTGTCACCTTCTCTTGCCTTATCAGTTATTTCCTCCCCATCCCTGAAGAGTGTCTCCTTGAACAAAGTCAATGTTATCAAAAGACCTTCCTCGTTATCATCGCTGTGGTAATGTTTTGAGACTAGATTTATTGTTAATTTCAATCAATAGATTGCTAAGTTCGGTATTGGGCTTTTTGCGAATATTCTGATTACCTATACTTCAGAATGCTACCCCACTGATATCAGAGCTCTCGGATTGGGTTTGACTTTGACAATTAGTAGAATAGGAACAGTTGCCATGCCATATATAATTGCCGTGATGCAAGACAATTATGTGAGTCCATTAGTGTTGATGGGTGCCATGGGTCTTGTTGCTTTTGTGACCATTAAATTCTTCCTCACAGAAACCTTGAATGAAACTATGATGGATACTCTTGTCGAAATGCAAGCTTTAAATACTCCTTTATTACGTAATCAAGATCATGAATAAATTGATATGGGGATTTATTGGTATAATCAATGATGTAATATTTTTGCGCAAATAAAATGTACATACATTCCTTTGCTTTTTACATATTTTATTATTTGATGAATCTTCTTGAAAAGAGATTTTTAAGGATTTAAAGATGCAATATATATAGCTATAGAAACCTGAAAAAATGAATAGGCAAGTTATATATAGAGACTTAGTAATATCCAGATAACAAAGTCAGAAATGAATTATTCTTTGTATACATTTTGAGCTCTTTGTAGCAAATCGAAAGGAATCTTTTGGAATCTAGCAGCTTCTGGGTTGAATTCTGGCTTTTCAATAAACTGTAAAAACAGATTGCACAATCTTTTTCTCAAACCTAAAAAAGATATAAGGGACCACTCAAAAAATTATCATTACCTTCTAAACTTGATTCACCTCTGCCTCTACTGAGCATATCAGCTTCTCTATCAATAAGATCAACAATTTCTCTGGTCAATTGGCAATCGAATTCCTTGACAGTCCACTTGGTATTCAAGAGAATATCCAATCTTTCATCCAAAGGAATATTGGTCATCTTGAGACCATTATATATGTCCATAAGTTCTTTAGCTCTGGTGGTGAAAGGAGTATGCACTTCAGTGTATCTGTTGTCTGATCTTTTCCATTCTTTGGGATTGGCCATAGATGCGAGGAATTTTTGGATTTTATCTTGTTTATTAAGTTTTGAAGCGTTAATTTTGAGTCTGTCAATAGTTTGCAAAAGCTCAGTTTCTTTATCTAATAATTGTTTCAAAGCCTTTTTCTTGTCTTCTTCAGACATTTTGGTGTTCTTCTTAATCTTGTCAGTTTCGTTCAGTCTCCAGACTTCCAATTCATCATAAAGAATATCGAAATCATCCTTTGTTCTGGGATGCATTCTTCTTTCGATTTCTTGCTTATGCTTAATTTCTTCATTCTTTCTAAACTCCTCTTCCATTCTTTCCTGCTCTTCTTGCTTAGCCTTCTTTTCCTTACGAAGACCGTCAACTCGCTTCCAACCATGATATCCTCTCATCATCCTCTGAATATATAAGCAAGCTTCTTCTCTTCTTTCTTCCCACATTTCACCAGTAAAATACATTTTTGGTTGCAATTCTTTATCCTGTCTGGTGTCTACAAATATGCCCACTCTCTCCATCTGTGTTCCAAACTCTCTCATCACCTTGGTACTAATTGTAGAATAATCATATGTTTGACTCTATTATGGGAAGAAGTGAGTTTTTATATCGATAACAGTCAAGTGTACTTCTCTGGTGAATTTAGTTTTATGTTCGCGGACTCTTTGATCAGTTTGAGCGAAAGCATGATGATATGCTCTGTCAGTTTTAACATTTTTCAACCCACCAAGGTATGGTTTAGGCTGCACAGGTCTAACAACTTCGATTCTGCATATTATTGTCTATTCATATTTATAACTCTGCTATTGTAATGGTTGATGATTTACTTCTTGGGTCTTTTCATTAAAGACTTGAGTCTCAATAATATCTGGTAATTCGAAGGGTTGGCCATTCTAAAAGAGATTTTTAGAGGTTGTGGTTTATAGGGAAGGGTTACGAGCTGATCAGTGGGAACGCGTTGGTCGGGAGGAACATCACCGTGACTAGTGACTCTTTGTTGTTCATGTGGTTGGACTTCCATGATTTTTGTGTGAGAGTGAGTATATATAATTATCTGAATATAACTTACACTGTTTTATTTATTTTGAAAGTTAAAAGGGAAGTTTATTGCCAAACTTCTTACAAATTTTCTTTAATTAAAATAAGCCAAAAAGTGAGCAATGGGAAATGTTGGTATGAAATAATTCTGAAGGATTTGAGAATATTTAACTCATATAGTTCGTGCATCAAGAAGAGAAGCCTTTGATGCGGCTTCATTATTCAGAAAAAGAAAGGTTGAATTAAATCCTAAAGTAATGAAATAGAAAGAGAGGTCTTTGGATTCTAAAATATTTTCTTTAGACTAGATCTACAAATAGACTTGTCGTCACATACTTTTATTCTGCCATGTTGGTTCTGGTTGTGGTAAGAGATTCTGAAGATATGGAAAAGTTATAGCCAATTTTTAGCAATTTTGCGCAACAAGAGAAGAAAAAGGTTTACAGGAAATGTATAATGACTATAGAAGAATGATGAAAATTGATGATATCCTGACTAAAGAAGATGATGAAGAATAATTTAAGGGTTCAGAAATCATCTAGAATTGTACAGTTGAATTGTGGAGATGGACTTTAAAGGATGAAGTTGATCAGATATTTTGGCTGAGATGTGTATATCTGATTTAAAATATGACCTCAAATATCTTTTAACAAAAATTGCTTTCTGTAAAATTATCTCGAAGTACATAATGTAAGATATGCAAAGTGAACTAAGGCTTCTTTTTTGTGAAAGATATTGTTTATGAGTAAGTCATAATTGTATTCTCATTTGGAAAAAAATGTTTGCGAAAAAAATCGAAATCAGAATACAGAATACATAGAAAAGCATGAGATGAGAGTATAAAAATGTTAAAAGAGTTTAAATAAACGCTTGATGGCACTTTTCTTTTTCTCAGGAGTTTGACTGACATCTGGATCAGCAGGGGAAGCTGATTGGTCTAAATCAGTCAGTGTCTCTCTTCTCTTTTCAGAGCCTTCATCAGGTTGTTCTTGAGCGTTTTTCACTGGACTTGGTGGTTTCCTTTCTGCAATTACTTGTTTCTCTAATCTGAGCAATATTGCGACATCTCTTTGATTTGGTGTCCATACGGGCTCACAATCTTCAAACAGTGAGTTCAAAATGACCTATATCGGAATGTAAATATTTAATCATTCCCCAATAGAATTACCAGTTGAGCAGCTGCTTCAGCTTTTTGATCTTTTTCTCCAAGGTCTTTGAGAATATTTTTGACAACTTGAACCCATTTATCTCTCTCTTCTGAATTGACTGCTTTCAATTTTAATACTTTATGCCCCCATGTCTATCACGTCATATTAGTCTTAAAAATTACAATTTTTCGCGAACCAGAATAAAGCCACGTTCTTTGATAGGGTAGCATTTTTTGAGAGTTTTTATTTCTTTAATCTTGGATGTATCACAAATATTAGCATCATTCTTTGACCAGTACAATTTCCCTTCTTTTATCATGTAATACTTTTTCTTATACCCTGAGAATTTCTTTTTATAAAGATATCCTCCAATCAACCCCAACTCCAGGCTTAGCAACTCCTTTTCTTCTTTATTCTTTGATTTCTTTTCCTTTGGAGACTCTTTGGGTTTACTCTCTTTCTCTTGTTCTTGTCCATTTTGTGGCTGTTCTTGTTGTTCAATATCGTTTTTCTCATCAATTTCAATCTCCAATTTATCAAAGATATTCTTTCCCATTTTTCCTTCAAGGTTATTCTCAGGATTCCCTTCAAATTTTTTCAAAACTTTCTTGCATTCATTGACAGCAACTCTCTTCTCATTCCAACTCATGTCCACTCTCAAATTCAATAACACCTTCACGACTTTCAAGTCAAATCCTTTTCCATGGATTTCCTTCAAAGTCAATGTGACGATGGGAACAAGAGCAGGACTTGCTTCTAAAAAGTGCTGAAGATCATCTATCACTTTGATTTGTTCTTTGATGTGAGAAGCATCTGCAGAACCTTTAAAACCTTCAGAAATAGCTTCTTTATCCTTGTTGAGCTTTTCAAGAAGCTGTTCGACTTTTTTGTATTTGATGTTTTTCGCTTGGGAAATGAGAGTTTGAATGTATAAAAGAACCAATCGTTCTAAACAAACCTTCCACATTTTTCTGGAATATTTTTTGTGGAAAATTGTTATGAAAACTGAAAAATCATCAAAGATTTTTGTCAAGACTTCTGAAATATTCAGCTTCATGAGATGAGGTTTGAAATGTAGATTCATGCTTTTAAGAGCATAGTTGGACACTTTCTCAAAGCTTTTTTCACCAATTTTTGCAAAGCCTCTCACTAAATCTTCAGAAGGGAAGATCTTTAAAAGAATGAGTTTTGATCAAAGCAGGGAAAAAAAATTACATCTTCAATTTTTTCAGATTCCATACCAGTCATGGTTTCGACTGTTCTAACAAATTCATCCAAGCTTCTTTTATATCTGATGACATCATTACTGAAAGCAACATATTTATCATAAGGAAAAGTAAGTTTTTCCTTTTAAAAAATTATTAGACAAAGAGTCCTCATTGAAAAATGTTACAATCATGGTTTCAAGGAGGGATTGATAGTATTCTATAACTTCTTTCACAACATTCAAAAGGCTTTCTGCCACTTCAGGATGACTGCATTTATTATAGACTGCAAATGTATCGTTCAAAATTTTGAATAAATCATAAGCTCCATTCGTCACATTAAGTCCTTCTGAATCTGTAATCGTCTTTGAATCTCTCAGCTTTGAGGTTTAATTCCATTGAATTATTCTAGAAAACATACCTGGATTAGAATGTTCAAGACTATTTCCATATTGGTTTTGAGCATTCTTTTAGCAAAGACTTTAATCAAGACTTTGACACCATTCTCAAGTCTTTCTTCTTTAAACTGATATTTGGCTAAACTTTGAGTATATTTGCTCATCCAATTGATGAAATATATCAGTTCTAAATTCTCAATAGAGTCGATATTCATTTTGTAATATTTGGTCAGTGTCTCACAAATTCTATCATGGTAAATTGGCATGTACATCTTGACAATATCATCTCTTGGAGGTTCATATGCATAACAGGCATCAATAGCAGCAATCAAATCTTTTGACAAAGCGTCAAGAAGGGCAAGAACTTCTTCCAAATCATTATAACTCGTAACAGGATATGCATTAAAAATATTTGCATAATCTTCATTAATCTTGCTTTTGAGTTTTTCAGCACCCTGGAATGGGAAAATATTAAGACCAAAGCAAAATCGAGGAATTACTTCTTTGTCACATAAGGAGACAAGAGGATCAATATTTTTTCCAAGTCCAGACTTGCTCTTTTTTTGTTGTTGAGCTGTTGCTCTTGACATATTTATCGCGTCAACCCACCTTTTCAGAAGTATTTGAGAACCAGACAAATCTCAGGAAATCTTACTTATTTCTTTCAGAGATGAGTGGAGTTCTGAGAGTGAACACTCTATCATCCAACTCGACCTTGAATTTGAGGCCCTTGTTTCCAAATTTTTTGCCTTCTTTCTCTTTAAATGTCACCTCAACACAATCTCTATTATAGATGGTTCAGAAAACTTTTTCGGACGAATTTTTACATGAGAGGGACAATGCCTGAACAAGAGCTCTTTTTAGTGATTTCTTTCTGATCAAAATAATACATGGTTTCTAACTCAAGCCAGTGAGGTAAATTTGTTTCACGAAGAATTTCCCCATCTTGTTCACAATTTTTTTTCTATACAAGTTTTCAGTTATGGTTTCTCCATACTCTCTCGTACCAAAGGCTTTGCTGAGATGAGAATGAACCATCTAGGTTGATAGAATCCTTTATGTTTCTTATGTTCTTTTGATAGCCAGCCCATGCATAAACGTTTTTCAAGTAATTCCGAGTCAATTTTTTCAAAGTATCCTGATAAGCCAATAGCTTGGAGAACTTCTTCGTTTGAGAGCTTTTTGAGATCTGGACTTGAATTTTCACTCATATTTTTCACTAACAAAGATTAGGGATTAATTCAATAGAGAAAAATTTTGTTTTCGCAGATTTCCAAATAAAACCCTCCTTGTAAAAACTACAATATGAAGCCCTCTAATAGAGTAAACTTTTTACTTTCATTTTCGAGTTTTATTCTTTCTAAATCTGATGTTTGAAGGTTAGACAGCTTCCAACTTTTTGCTGCACCTCTTCCTGTTGGAAATAGTAAGATACTACGATGATATTTTGCTACTTTGTTTGATTCCTGGACTTTCTTGCAGTAGATAAGCCACCAACATCTTGAGACCATCAATCCAGATCTCCTTTTCCTCCTCAGTCTGGGCTCTGAGTTGGAATTTTCTTCCTGAGTACTCAAAGTAAAAGTCTCGTGATGCTAATGAAGTAATATTCTCAATATCTTCAACATGAATCATCCCTTGTGGCTCATCTGTAGCTTTCTGAAAAGATTAAAGTGAGATATTTCACGACATTACGGGCTTGGTCTTGTAATAGCAAAGCTTGGTGCCATTATCATACATTATAAAGTATCTATAATAATAAAATTCAATGGGAGGAGTTTTGAAAGGAAGGAGACCTTTTTTGGTAGCCTTTGAGGATTTGAGGGCTCTTTTTGGAGAGGAAGCCTTCGAGCTTTTGGTACTAGGGGAGGGTAAGAAGGGGGTCTTGAACAGTAAAATACCTTGGAAATATATTCAGAGTTATCCATGTGAAAGAGTGTATAAATTATTAAGATTAAGACTAAGACTCGGAGAGTTTGCTAAAAAGTTGTTTTAATAGAGAAAATTAATTTTTATCAAAAAAACTTTTTTGCAAAATTTTTCCTTGTCAGGGTTAAGAGGAAATGGGAAAAAATAGAGTATTTTTATTTCTTTACTAAAATTGAATATAGAGAAATATTATGAATATGAGAAAATGAAGTGTTATTGATTGCCCATCAAACCTTCCGACTTGAAAGAAATTTAGAGCGAGTTATCGAAAATCCAGGAAATCCTTTCCACCCTACATAAAAAAAAATACTGATTGATATTTTTCAGAAAACTCAATTTTCAAAAAAAAAAATATAATAAAATTTTTTTCCTTCGGAAAATGGAAGAATTTTTGGGAAAGTCAGAAGATCTGGAAATCTTTTCCACCAGATGACGGAAAAGCAAAATTTCCTATCGATAACACTGTTTAACAGAAAAAAAATCTCAGGGATAATTTTTTGGAAATTTTTTGACTTGGGAATTGTTTCTCAATCATTTGAAAAGGAATATTTTTTGAAAAATTAGAGTGGCTTATGAAGAAAAAAAAAGAGTGAAGACAGAAATTTGATCAGATAGAGAGCTCAACACTTTTAACTGAATGGGATACTGTAACAATTAGGACACAAACCAGATGATTGCCTCATTTATGGACACATGTAAATAAATTAAAATACCTTTTTGAAAGGTCTGTATATCAGAAGATAGATGATCATAAAGTATGTGAGAGCAACTACCCATTAAAAGGAGAAAGAGAGGCTTGAAAGTCATCATGCCTTTTCTTTGCAATAAATTGAAATTAACTTGTTAAAATTTTATTTGCCGACGAGATTTTTACATCATTTGGGAGGCTCAAATAAACCCAACTATTGATGAATTTGAAGCAAAGAAGGAATCAAGAGAGTGCTAACATCAGAGACCTTCCAGAAGAGATTCAAGAGTGGTGTTGATGGGTTTCTCCAGAAAGAACAAAAAGAGGACCGAATGAATACTGACTGGCGTCATTACATTTTTGTATAAAAGAGTATTTAATAAATTAATTTTCTTCTCAATAATAAGTATATGCAACTTGTGATCAATGATGGTGAGAAATAATTCAAGGAGGATTCAAAGAGGTTATTTCATGGTTTTGGCTTTAAGATTTGGAGAATTGACGAATTTTAGTTTTCTGATAACTTCGGCTTTTATATTTTTTTTCTTCGGAGGTCGTTTTTGTTTTTTCAACTGGGGTAACGCATTTGAAAATCTTGGATTCATCTCCTGTGGATAAGGCTGCTGTTCAAATTCTATGTTCTGCGGGTGCCAGATAGGGCTTTGAGATTTATAAGGGAATATAACCTGGTTTTGATTTGATTGTGATAAAGTATTATTTTGTTGTAAATCATAGAAAGAAGAATTATTCCCATTTTGTGACCTTAAATAAGCCGTGCTATTTTCGAGCTCTTCAATAGTTCTTTCTTCAGTCCGTCTTGTAAACCTTCTATCTCGAGACTGGGGATTGAGCTTTGACGAGAGATTTTCATTTGGCCTTGTTTGAATTTCAAAGTTCTTTTTTGGAAATGATTTTTCATGAGAAAGATCCTGTTCAGAGGCTTCTCCCAATAAGATAACGAGGACGATTTCTACAAAGGAACTCATTCCTTTGGATCTACAAGTTTGGATAACTTTGTAAAGCTCAATAGCCATTTTTATGAGTTGTAGACAGACAACCAAGAGAGCAAAAGAAGTAAAACTCAAGTTGCACTTGATGATGATATCTTGAAGAATATCCCGAGATTTTTGAGCCTGATCACTATAACTATAAGTGTCATTTTGAGAATCAATTATCGCGAGAATAAGAACACAGATATCGATAGCAAAGACAATAACCTCATTTAGATAAAGGCAAATGAGGTCAAGGAGGCTCTTAAAAGGCTTTCTCAAGGCAAGGTAAACAAGGATAATGACATTGAGGATGACAATCAGCATGCATTGGAGGACCGGGAGTTTATTGAGAGCCACAATGATCACATTGAAGAGGTACATTCTGCAAAGATAAAAGAATAAAAAGCCAAGTTTCGCAAACGTCTTGTCATCAAAGCAATCATATAAGGCTTTGTAAGGTTCTAGTTTCTTCTTTTCTTGAGGTTCAAGTTTATCAGATGGAGTCTTTAGGAGGATTATTGCGATTCTGATAATCTTGAACATGACATAAAAGAGAGCACAATTCACTAGTAAGCTTGTTACGAAGCTGATGACTGATGCTGCAGAGTCAAACTTATTGGTATATATGTCCAGAGTTGTATAAAAAGCAATATCACCGGCACCACCAATAAGCACAATAAGCAAAAGATTCCACCTGATCGCAAGATAAAACCGGTTGAGAACCCTTTTAGCCCTTGGAAATTTCTCACAGAAATAAACAGCGAGAGCGAAGATCACAATAATCCCAAGGATTATAATCATCGTTATGAGAGTCTTCCAATAATTGATGAGAAAAGTTGGCTCAACTTGGTAATACTCGAACAGAGAAGGTAAAGTTCTAGCTTCAAATTTATCTTGCAAGCTTTGTGGCATATTAGTTTCAAAATCGAGTGAGGCAGGATCAGAATCTTGGGATAAAAGCATTAATTGCAGTTTTGTAGGATAATTGACATCAATATATTTGAGATATTCGAGCATCTTTGAAAGTCCTCGAAGGAAGACGGAACCTGGGTTGTAAGAATTGAGGGCTGATGTGACCTTCATGATCGCACCAGTAGCTCCTCCCATCTTGTCAAGAGCATTTGCTAAATTTTGGGCTTGTTCGAGTTCTTCTTGCGAATATTCTTCTTGATTGGCGATGCAAAAGTTGGTGCCATAAACTACTTGGACTTTATACCCTTTTCCACAAGTTGGCAAGCAGCTATTTGTCGAAGGATAATAATAACTGCTTGCTGATGAGCAGGGAGATCCACAAGTCTTGTAATATGCTGAAGTAGTTTGGATAAATGGAGAATCACATGATGAAGAGCAGGTTCCATCATCATAAATATAATCCGTCGTATCATCACAAGGATGAAGACAAAGCATTCCAGGAAGGTCATTTTCTTGAACGAATGGAGGGTCACATGAATATAGACATGCTCCAGTGGCGAAATGTAGGAATTGACCAGCTGCACAGCCTGTCTGACAATAATTATATAGCAAGTTAGGAGAAGGAACTTGAAGCTGAGCAATGCAAGGAGAACTGCATGTATGAGAAGAATATATGTAGTCCCCCGAATTTCGACATGAGACACATTGATTAGCATCAGGCCCGAAGCATTCGGCGCAAGAAGAGTGGCAAGGGATACATTTGCCTTCGACCATGGAGTAATATTGCGCACATTTCGTGCAATGATATTCTGTCGGGCCCACACAAAGCTCACAACTTGCATCACAAGCTTCACAATTTGACAACGTCGAGTTCCAATATGTGGCGCCTAGACACTTGCAGATGTCACTTGGAGATGTATAAACAGTCGCATCTATGCACCATCCTTCAGAATCCCAGGATGTTTTATTCACAAAGGCGAGAGAAAGCCTTCGAAAGCCAATCGATCCAGAGCTGACGGGGACAGAAAGTTTCGAGATGAGTCGAATAGTGAGGCTACTACTGGAGTGCTTTGTCCCTCCGATTACACTGTAAGCTTCGGCATCCGAACTTCCTCCATTTCCACAAGCACTGGGAGGCCAGAGAGATTTTTCAGCTCCAAGGTTTGGTCTAGTGATATCATGGCTATCAAGTTGTATGAGAAAAGTATCTTGAGATGCCCAATCATCAATAAGCCAAATTCGAAAGCGATATCTGATGAAATTATGTGGAGGTAGGTTATTGTAAGTTTTTTCATAATGGATATTTGTGCCAAGCACACTAAACCCGCCAAGTATTCGATGTACCCCACAATCTGAGAGGTAAACTGAGGGATTAGAGAGCCCATAACAAATCCAGGTTGTCCAATCATATGGATCTCGAAAAAGATCTTCAATTTGGTAACCTACGGAGGCTGTTAAAGAGTGTGAAAGAGGTTCAGAATTACCATTAAAAGCTGAGAAAAGAGGGACATAGGAAGCAACGCTGAGGGAAAGGAAAGAAAGAAGTAATAGGGGGAGGAAGAGGAGTTTATGATTAATTAAATGGTGAAACATTAAATAGTTTTTTCGTAAATAATTAAAAGGTAGTCAGTTTTATTATGTACCTCAATTTTTAAATAAGCAGAATGAATTTCTTCGGCAAAGTCCAGGTCTATTTCTCGATCTTCCAAAGGGATAATTGGCAAACTCGATGCAAGAATGGAATTATGGACTTGAAGAAGTGAACTTTTACTGATTAGAGGGGCGAATTCAATAGTTTTTTTCTGAACAATTCTGCGATCCAATATTAATGTGACTTGAATTTTAATTCTCAGGATATTAAATTATCCAAGGAGCATTTTTGAATCGAAGAATTTTTGTTTCAGTATGTGCAAATTTTGTTATTTTGGTTCATTATTTGCTGTTTTCCCATGAAAGAGCTCAGAGACCTGATTTGAAAAGAGAAACTGAAGAAGTGTCGGAATCTGAGGATTTTAGTGTTTTTGAAGATAAACTCTGAAGTCTTGCCTGATTCTGTTTTTCATTAATTTAGCAACATGGTAAAAAGAGTGTTTTTGAGCTGCCTGTATTTGATCATTTTGGGCTCAGTCACGTTAAAAGTGTGCTGTGACGACAGAGAGGTGAGATTGAATGCTAATTAAACTGTAAATTACATTTTAGTCTTGGAAACATTTCTAAAGGTGAAAACATAAAACGCTCTAAACATCCATACAATACAGAATTTAATTCATTATTTGTGAATTTGGGTTTCATTTAGATCAGTTTGTAGAGTTAGATTTTGATTAATTAAGACATGACGGCTTGTATTAACATGCTGAGATCTTCTAAGCTCACGTGCAGAATCTTGATAAGAACTTTCTTCATTCTGATTTTTCTCGCTGATTTCTATTAAGTTGTTGTTTTGGAAACCAAACCGAGAATGCTGTCGATTATCTAGAGAAATCTGAGAAATTCCAAAATCATCTTCAGAAGGTTTTGCTTCTGACGAAGCCTGTCGTTTCGTTTTCTCGTTTCCTCTTTTGATTTTCAGCATTTTTCTTTTTGACATCGGAATAAACTCAGGAGATTCAGTTGTCGTCACAGGATGAATTCTGGTCTCAGTCATCTCAGCGGAAGAAGATTTTGCTCCATCTTCTTTTAATCCTTTTCCTGTGATTGTCGTTAGGATCATCTGCCGGATCGATTTCACCCCTCTTGCTTTTAATTTATTCCTGATTCTAATGACCTGGATCACGATCAAAGTGACTTGGACTGCGACTGAAGCTAAGGCCAGGAAGCTGAATATCATATTACAGGTGATTATAACTCTTTGAAGGGAGAGATTTTCATCTGAGCGATTGGGGTTATTAGGATCCTGAGCACTGGACATGGCAATCATCAAAACGCTTATATCAATAATCAAGATGATAAGTTCGTTGATGATGAGATAGATAAGATCCCATTTTTTCTTCATTGGTCGTTTGATGATGAGATATAAAAGCATCAGAATTGTTAAACCTGTTATGAGCAAGCACTGCATAAGAGGGAAAATAGTGAGGGTTGCAATAATGATGTTGAATAAATAGACTCTGCAAAGGAAATAAAACATGAAAGCGAGCTGAGAAAACGATTGATTGTGAAAATCAATATAAAGGAATTGAAATGAGTCGAGATCCAAAATGGGGTTACTGGTCACACTTTCAGATGATATTTTATTTTTGTTTTTATGTGAATAATAAGCAATTTTCAGTGTTTTTATGAGAAGCAAAACAAAGCAAACATTGAATCCCAAAGCAAAGAGAAAGCTGATTACTGATGCTGCAGATTCGAATTTATTTGATTGGAAGTCCAAGTATGAATAAAATGTCAAGTCACCGATACTGCTGCAGAATAACATTAATAAGAGGTCCCATTTAAATATGGAGAGCAATTTGCTGGAGATGAAATTTATAGTTTTGTACTTCTTTGTGCATGACGCGGTCAGCATAAGAAGTCCAACTCCCAAAATAATCAGCGATAACGAGATCAAACTATTCCAATAATTCACTAAAAAATTCGATCCCACTTTATATCTTTCGAAAACCGCAGGTAGTGTATAATTTGTAAATTTCTTCTCTAGGCTATTTGGCATATTAATTCCAAAGCTTAACGACATTGGGTTCGAGCCTTGAGCTAATAGCAATAACTGTACTTTTGGAGGATATGTGATGTCAATATATTTAATAAACTGAACCATCTGGGACAACCCCACCAAAAATGCAAAACTAGGGCTTCCAGAATTGACTGAAGACATTGCTTTCATTGCTGTTCCTGTTGCCTGACCTCCAGCCGTGATAGTTGAAGCTACTTGTTGAGCTGATGCGATATCTGCTGGCGAGAAAGTTTGATTAAAGAGAGAAACACAATAGAGAACAGGAGAGACTTTCTGGACCTCATAGCCGAAATCACAAGTCGATTTACATTTTCCAGTGTCTTTATAATAGTAGTCTTGGAGTCGAGGGCATGGCGGATTGCAGGCTTTAGAAAGTGAGGTAATAGTTGGAACAAGAGGAGTATCACATGTTGAAGAGCAAGTTCCGTCATAATAGATGAAAAGGTCAGAATCGTCACAGGGGTTAAGACAGAGATTCCCAATGATCGAAGATTTTTTAACCATTGGAGAATCACAGGAATCTATGCAAGTTTGATTTGCAAGCATATATTGGGAAGCTGAGCAAGAAGACTTACAGTACAATTGACCAGAATTACTTTGTCTTTCAGCGGGACATGCACTTGAGCAGGTATTATCAGGGAAAATATACATCGAATTTGAACAAGAATTGCATTGATTTGCATTAGGCCCGAAGCAATCAAAACAATTGGCAGCACATGGACTGCATTTTCCGTCATATAATGCGTAGCCACCAATACATTTATAACAGTCATATTCAGTGGGTCCACTGCAAAGTGCGCAAGATGAATGACAAGACTTGCAGGATTGTGTGCCTGTATCCCAATAATTTTGATAGGTTGTGCATGGGCACGATCCTGTGGGAGGAGATGAATAATAATAACTTTGGATACAATAACTATTGACAGCATCATAAGCTGTTCTATTCACAAATTGCATTGAAAATCTTCGATATCCAATTGAAGCCTTGTCTGCAGTCTTTGAGAGCTTCCCAAAGAGTTTTATTGTGATGCTGCTGGCTGAATGTGGGACGTTTCCGATTACATCATAGAATGTTGTGTCAGTGCTACTTGATTCTCCGCAATCATCAATCGTCCAGAGAGCTTTTTCAGCACCAAGATTAGCCTTGGTGACATTAATTCCATCAAAAGACATGATAAAAGTGTCTTGGGATTCCCATTCATCCATAAAGAAGAATCTCATTCTGTATCGAACTAAATCATGTACAGGTAATCCTGAATAGGTTTTTTCAAAATAAACATCTGAACCAGAAATCTGATATCCTCCAAGGATCGGAGTCCCATTACAAGTATAGACAGTGGTAGATCCAGCTGGAAGGCCATGAGCAGTCCAAGTGTCAAAATCAGAAGGACTTCGAAATAAATCGTCAACTTGATATCCTTTGGAGAGTGAGTGCTAGAAGGAAAGGTATTTACCTGTGAATGTTGATAGAGGGACGATGTATGTGGCAGAAATTGGAGATATGAGGAGAGTTAAAACGAAGAGAAGGAAGAAATTCATAGATCAATGTGAAATTCTTCAAGTTTTACTGGCCTCTAAAGTGATTTCGAAAACTAATATTTTATTTTTCTGAATAATTTTCACCAGGTGGAGAAATCAGCTTTAAAGAGAATTAAAAAGGGGATTCAACAAGTATGGACGACTTTGCTTGAAGATGAATTTTTTCCTCATGAAGATTTTTATTTTCTCTTTCTGAAAAGGGGGATTTTGAGTTTCATTGAAAAGTTGATAAAGAAGAGCAACACAAAATTCTGAATGTTCTTGTCAAGGTATGGTTTTTAACGGAAAATAAGGGTTTACTTTTTATGAAACATCTTTTTTTTGGGTGAAAAATTCATCATTTCAAGTAGTCAACAATAAAATTTTCATCTGAATGACAGATTGAGGGAAAATCCTTCTGGGGAGATTTTCTTGTGAGTTGTACGGTAAAAAATTTGATAATTGGTTTTTTACAGTTTTGTTTTTACTTTAATAAAAAATTGTTTTGATTGAGTTGGAAAACCAAATGTGAAAAATAGGGGAAATTTTTTTCTGATTTCCTTTTTACTGAGTGAGAAGAAGAGATAGAGTGAATCTTGAAAAGTAACTCAAGTTCATCCCAACAATTCTTCAATTTTTTCATAAAGTGAATGATTGCAAAAAATCTTCTTCAAAAATTCTTTAACTTTTTTTGCAAAAAAAAGTCTTTTGAAAAATTAAAAAGACGAAGAGAAAAATTTATGAATTTATTTTTATGAGAAGAATTGAAAATCATTACATGTTTTGAAAATAGACTCAAATTTTTTGAAAAGAAAATGAGTTGAAAAAAAGGTCATGGACAAATCATAAAATTGAAAAAAGTCTTAATGTATAATACAATAATAACAAAGTCAAAAAGATGAATTGTGAAATTTTTAGACAAAGAAAAGTATTCTGATCTCAAAAAGTTCCTCACAAATCACAAGACATTTGACCTGAGAAGCTTAATAACTGAAAACCGCCTATCCTCAATAAAACATCAAGAAGTCCTGTTGCTGTATCCCAAATAAAAAAAAAAGTTGAAAGATTTACGTCACCAAATTTTTTTGGAAGGCACTCTGAGAACATTGATCGACTTTGCAATTCAAATGAAACTTATTTCAGGTCCAAGGGAACGTTTTTGAGGAGTATTTGATTTCCTTTTGCCTTCCATCCATTCATGTTTTATTCCAAGTTGGGCTGTCGAAATTTTTCTGAAAAGGAAAGAGGCTTTAGTGGTTTTCAAGGCCAATTAATTAAATCAATGATATCTGATTTTTTTCTCTCCAAGTTTGCAGAAAGCCCAAACCTAAGAGCTTGAAGATCAATTAATTTTTACAGAAGATTTCTTTTAGACTCTAATATTTTATCAAAGTTCAAAGAAAAGGGGTAAAATTTAAGTCAAAATTTTGTCAAAACCTTCAGACAAGAAGGATTCGAAAGATTTTCACCTGATTGGTTTGAGCACAAAGTCTGGAATCAATCGAAAAATGAATTCCTAAACTTTTAACAAGTTTCAATTCCTGGTTCAAACTAAATTTTTCAATGATTTTTTGTTCTCTTCTTGAAATATGAAATTTGAAGGGGGAGCTATTCATCTTCTCTTCTCTCGATTTAGTCAACCAAAACCGAATTTTTATATGTCTCCACTTCATTATGAACAAAATATTATTGAGGCTTCTGATTAGTCAAAAAAAGAACCTAACCAGGAATCGCTTCAAAACCTAAGGAAGAAAGTTTACAACTATTATTTTTAAAGGAACTTTGCGATAAATGGAGTAAGGTTTGGCATCTATTATGAGTGACATATAATTCAACCCGAGGGTTTGAACTTTTCAAAGGGCCCTGAAATTTGGAACAAGGGAAGAAAATAATTTTTTGAATTTAAAAATTTGAACCAAATCCTATGAATATATTTCAAAAAGAAAGACATCTCCCATTGTCAGAGAATTCAAACCAAAATAGGTTTCAAAAAGATCTAATCTTCTCACATAAGTAATTAACATTGAAATAGCTGATAGATCTAAAATTAATTTTGAAGCATAATTGATGGACTGAAAGTCTTAAACTAAAGAAGTATTTTATGGTCTTTATTGCAAGTTTAAATTTTAATGATTCAAACCAGCCAAAGCTTATTTTTGAAATAAGAAAGAATAGGAAAACTTCTTCCTCTTATTGAAGATCAATTCTTCGGCAAAGTGATTTTTCAGCCTCGTCATGTCCTTCCTGAACCTCCAAGGCTTAAAACTGACAATTTTTCCTTTTAACTTCTCTTGAGATGATCCAATAAGTTCAACAAGTCCTACTTATCTTTAGAATGTGGTCTTTTGCTTAATTTTATGCTTTTCTACTCTTGGTCAGAGTTTTCAGAGAATTTTTTTTTCAAAGCGAAAATAAAGAACCCAAACTTCATTCTTTTTAATTTTTTAAGGCGAGATCTCTTTTTAAAAATGAGCTTAGTTAAATTGACCCTCTGTGAGTAGAAGTAAGAATAAATTAATAAATTCTCCACCTCTGGATCCATCATCTCTTCTAAGAGCAACATGGCGACTCAAAATACCTCTGCCTTTACCCAAAAGACTCTCATTGGAAAGAAGAAAGTGAGACAGGGATTTCTGATGACAAACATTAAGCCAAACCATCTTCAAGATAAATCTCAGCGAGAACTCCACCCAAAATCTTACTCTCAGCCTCAGCCTCGTTTGAAGCTCGAATTTAAAGAAGATAACATGGTGAGTTTTTCGATTTTATTCTCGAATCTTCACATTTTCGCATGACTCTAATATGTCGTGATTAGGAAGAGCTTAATGAAGAAATTGATGAACTAAGCAAAACGAGCTTGAGGAATAATGGAAAGAAGTATCGACAGACAAGACTCTCTGCTTATTCAAAGAAGAACTTGAAGCCGAAGGTGATTCATAATAATTCACCAAAGAAAGTCGGAAGGAAAGAAAAGAACTTTCATAGTTTTAAAGTGCTCAAAAAGGTGCCTGAGAAGCGTTTTCGATATGAACCAAGAAAGACAAAAAATTACGTAAAGAGTATAATTTGAAAATGGCTGATTTTGTTAGGCTCGTTTAAAATACTTGAATACAAGGAATAATAGAATTGAGACTTTTTATTGTTTTCATGAGCAAGATATGGGAATAGATCCAAAGTTCAATGAAAGATTGAAAGAACAGGTAATTGGGGACAGTTAATTTATCATAATTCGATAGGCATGTGATAATGATTGCTCGACAGATGAAGACCAGATAAAAGGAGGAATGAAGAGCTTATTTAGGCCATTGAAGAAATATTTGGAAAGGGAAAAGGCTGGACTTGAGCCAGAGACAGAGCCAGAAAAGGCTGAGAAGGATGAAGAACAGGAAATATCGAGTGGTACAGAAGTATGGATGCTTGAACACTTTGCTGAGGAAGAAAGTTTCGAAATTTAGGCTCGGTGTAGAATACTTTTACTTTATCTTATTTCGAGTTCTCTATGCTGAGAGAGTTTATTTATTGTAAGATCAGATGATTCATTTTGTTCAAACATTTGACACATTTTCACTTAATGAAACTCAATATTTAGAGTAGAGAATAACTTGATGGAATTCTTCAATTGCAAGGCTTATTTTATCAATTCTTTGTGAGATTTTTTTTGTGCAGAGTTGGAATCTTTCATTTCAAGGGATAAAAATATCATGACATGCTTTCAAAGATTTCTAAATTTTCATTCGCTCATTTGGAAAGTAATTTACCACGTATACTAGGTTCCTTATTTCCAAGATGGCTTTTTATTCACTGAAGAGCATAAAAGACAAAAACTAAACTAAATTATTCAAGTGTTTTGAATTTCCTTGTTCATGCAAAAAAGCTTCACAAAGTTGCCTGAAATTACTTTTACTCAAAAAGTTTCGATTTCAAGAGCTTTCAAATACTTTGGAACGAATCCAATAATTTTGCAAAGAAAGTGATGCCTTCTCTTTGAAGATCTATGAGTTCTGCGAAAACTTGAAAATTGAGTAGGCTCTCCGGGTCATTAATTCTTTCTCTGTTCTTTCCCAAAAAGTCTCATTGGTTTCCTGGTATTCATTTCAATTTTTAAAGAGAGAGATTAAGAAAGATGAAATTTTGGATGAACTTGAATTTTGGTGCCTTTGTTAGGATTTAGTGGTTTTGAAAAAGTAGAGCTCATTCTTTTTTTTTATTCAATATGGAGGAGGATAGATATGTGCTCGACTTAGTGACTTTTGTTCGGGCCAAACTCAAACAAGTTTTTTCCCCTCAATAAACTTGCACAAATAGATAGAATTTGCGAATTAAGGCTTCCCAATATTCCTTCAGAATCCGAGACATTGTCGAATGTCCTTTTAAAAAAATCTGATATTTCCCGAAAACAGCCCGAGACGACTTATTTTATGGAGAAGGTTTATCAAATTTTCGTCTTTTTTATTTCGATTCAATAACTCTCAAAGGTTGAGCCATAAAAACGTGTGATCCGAACAAAAGAATTATTTTGTAAAGAAATCTTTCATATGGTGAAAAAAATCGAATGAGAAAAGGTTTTTGCTGGAAATTTCTCTCAACCAAATTCTCTAAAAAATTATTTTTGGGAATTTTTCACTTTTCCTTTTTGATTGAGTTCTCGAGAAAAGTGCCAGATCCGACGAATTTGTTGGATGAGTGTGTCAAAATTTTCGACAAATGAGTTTGAAATTTCAGTCTTGAACTTGGCAGTCCTTATCAGATTGATGAAGATTCTTTTCAATAAAATATGTAAAACACCTTTTAAAGTGAGTCTGCGGCATATCCAAGGAAAGCCAAAAAATAAAGAAAATCAGTGACTCAACTTCGCGACAAGAGTGACTTTTAGGCTCTTGGGAGATCCTTGCTCACCAGACATCATTCAACTTTACAAAGTCAATGTTTGAAACTTTAATGGACAGAAATCTTGACTTTTTTGAGTTTTACTGAAAGGATTTAGTTTTGGTCTCATGGCTTCCCAATCCTTCTTCAGAATTTCAGACATTGTCGGATGTCTTTTCAAAAAAATTCTGACATCCCACTCAAAAACCCAACATACTTATTTGAGGGACAATTTCCTAAGTCACAGCATTTTTTATTTCAACTCAATCACTATAAAGGATTGAGCCATCAAAGTGTGCGATCAGAGCTGAGAAATTATTTTGGAAACTCTCTCAAATGATGGCAAGAGTTGGAGAAAAAAATTGTCGAAAATTTCTCCAAAAAAACATTCTAGACAAAAGTCTTAGAAAAATATTTTTTGAAAAAAAAATTTCAACTTTTCTTTTTGATTTATTTCCCAAGGAAAGGGTCAGATCCAACGAATCTGACACTCGATATTGATGATTAGGATGGATTGTGGTTCTTGGAAAACGAACAGAAACCCTTGAATTGAGATGATACAAAACGGAATATGACTTGAATCAAATTAAAAATTCAAATATAATATTTGAAAAAAATTTACTCAGAAAAATTTTTTAATGAAAAATTGGGTCGGAATAATTTTGTCAAGACTTGAGAAAAAAATTAATAAACTGTCATTAAACATTCTTTAAAATCTGTTTGAGAATAGATCTTTTCTAAGTGATTTGAAAAATTTTTTGGTCAACTTTCTTGCCAAACCTCCATTCAGGCCATTTAATTTTTGAAACAGTCTGATTTTGGAGGAATTTCCTTCAATAATAGGAAGGATTTTGAAAAAACAAGAGAAAGCCAATAACTTTCTGTTTTGTTATTTTCCTCATAAAGATGTTTGAAAAAGTGTAATCCATTTTTTTAAAAGAGGAGCAAATAAAAAACTCTCTCATTTTACTTTTAACAATTTTTTTCAAGTGAGATGAATTAAATGACTTTATTCCTTTCAGAAGAAAATTATGAAAGGATTTTTTGAAGTCCCAATTTTTTTCGAAAGAATTATTTTTCAAGAATACGCTATGTAAAATTTGAAAGGCATCGGTTTGATTTTGATATTTGTTGACAAGAAAAGTTAGACCTTCGGAATTTATTGAAAAATAAAATTTAAGGCTCTCTAATGACAAATTTTATTGTGAAATAAATTTATTGAGAAAGATATTCTTTTTTATAAATTTTCCATTCTTGAACTTCCATGCTAAAAGATTCGATACGTGATGAATACCATAAAAATCTAATTCCAAGACTTTCCACAAGTTCGAAGAAAATTCGAAATTATTTTCCAAGCGATCAGAATTTTGCTCAGATCTTTATTCAAAAAGAGCCTGGAAAATAAAGATCTCAGAGGATAAGATTCAACGCAATAAAAAATAATTTCAAGCAAATATCCTTGCCTGTAAATTTCTTAGAAGTCACAAATCTTTTTCTTGGAGTCATATTTACTGTTGAATGTTTCTTGCATACTTCACGAGAATCTTCTTTTCCGTTTGCCAGCCTGTCTCACCATTACATGATAGTTTCATATTGAATAAATACTTGAGAGGCTGAAAGAAAGAAAAGTCAATCTTTAAGGATAATCCCAAATTGATTTCTATGAATAGCTCTTATAAAGGTTGATAGTAATTTTTATCTTGAATTGAGCCACTCAGAATGAGTAGCTCCTTTTATCCTTCTTATATCGAGATAACATCTAGATTCTTGGACTTATCGTTCAGGTTTTCATATTTCGAAGAGAAAAAAGCGAGTCTGACTAGGATCAGTTTTAATCATTCGATTTAAAAAAGTGAGCCGCATTTCTTGAAAAATCCGTGGTGAGCCTCTTGAGAAAAATCATGGCCAACAGACAATTCAGAAAATAACTGTATGTTGAAGAAGGGACAATAAAAGTTTATGCTGAGTATTTATTGAAGGAATTTTGATCAATAAAATTTTGTTGGAAAGTGTATGGACCAAAAATAAAGGGAATTGATTTGCCTCAATCTAATCCAGCCTCTCTTTTTATTTCGTGTGTTTCATTCCATAGAACTCAAGCAAACCCCATTAGAAGTCTAACCCAAAAAAAATTTTCGGAAGGGTTTATTATATATAGTTAATTAATACAAAATGAGATAGGAAGTTTTTATCATTTTGATAAACTCAAGATAAACCTCTAACCCTAAAATAATCAAAGATTTTCAGTCGCAGTTCAAAACAATAAACTTTTAATATGCCTCATTTTTTTCACTACCATGATGGAATCATGTTTTATTTGTTACAGGATCCTCAGGATTTCTCAAACATCCTGAAAAAGTTCTTCTCAGGCCTTTTGCTTGATGATTTACAAAAAACATAATCCCCCAAATAGAATTTTAATCGGTTATATCGTCGCGAAATAAAATTTAATCGCACAATTCCGGACTCCTTTTATCGGGTGCCTCGGAAAATTTAAATAATTATATAATGAGTGCTTTACAAGAAGCGTAAGAAGATCTTTGCTCTTTTATGACCTAAACTTTTCCCTAGATTAATCGCATCAAACAAATTCCCAGATATCCAAGCCCCTGTCGATGTTGAAGATGAAGCCAAGATCATAAAGGTCGCCTTCTATCGTCCATCCAAGCTTAAGCTAGCTTTCTTTTACCTTTTCAGCGTTTTGACCCTGGGCCTGCTTCTCCTCCTGAGTAAGTGGACCCTCCAGCGCAGAATAAAACTCAAGTACAAGAAAACCTCTTGTCAAGATGCCACTCTTTTAGTTATCGAGGGCCAAGGTAGAGATTTTAAGAGGTTTATTGTTGAACTTTATACCTAGATGGTACTCAAGAAGAAGTCTTTTTCCAAGTGAAAGAATTATGCATTGATGGAGTCGCCAACCTCTATAGAGTACGATTCGGGAGGATTGTGATAATTCTAACTCTCTTTGTAGACGTTTACATACAGATTGTATACATATTACTTGGATCAAGCAGAAAACCTGTTTAAACCAGTTCAGTTCTTGATTGAGAATAAGACATATGAGGACATTTATCAAGAAATGGCTCGAGGTATCGAGTCAAGGCAGACTTATGAGCAAAGACTTTTAACTTATGGCCGAAATGAAACCAATATCCCCGTCAAATCTGATTTAGCCATCTTGGTTGATGAAAGTCTCTCTCCCTTCTATATCTTCCAGGTAAAAACTTATGATGAAACGTGAGAGTGATTCTCAATAGGTGTTTTCTATCATTTTGTGGGGAGGCTTTGAAGAATATTATATTTTTGCCAGTGTGATCTTTTGTATTTCAGCTTTCTCAATCAGTTTGAGTTTCTTCAAGATCAGAGGGAACTACAAAAAGCTTCAAGAAAGAACCAAATTTGAGGTCACGGTCAAAGTTTATCGAAGTTTTGAAACCAAAGATTGTCAACCAGGAGCCTCTGAATTTGTCCCCATTGAAGTCTCTTCCAAAGACTTGATCCCTGGTGATTTGGTTGAGATCCCTGATGATCAAATCATGCCCTGTGATTTCATTTTAATCAAGGGTATTTGAGAGAGTTTTATTTTCATCTAAAATAATCCCATTAGGAACGTGTATTATGAATGAGAGTATGTTGACAGGAGAATCAATCCCAGTCATTAAGAACCAACTTCCCAAGACAAAGAAGATTTTCGATTCAAACAACGACACTTTGCACATTCTTTACTCAGGAACCAAGTGCTTGGAAGTCAAGAGACCAAATGGCGGAAAAGATCCAGTTTTGGGTCTTGTGTTAAAGACGGGATTTTCAACGATGAAGGGAAGATTAGTCCGCTCATTGTTGTACCTTAAGCCTGAGAACTTTAAATTCTACAGTGACGCTATCAAATATACCATGATCTTGGCTTCCCTTGCCATGGTCGGAATGATTTATTCAATTTACATGTTGATCAAAGCTGACATCACGACTGAAATGATCGTTGTCCACTCGTTAGATATCCTCACGATTGCTGTTCCTCCTGCTCTTGCTACTTGTCTGACTATTGCCTCTGAAATTGCCACAAATAGATTGGAGAGAAAGCAAATTTTGACCAAGTCACAGAACAAGATTATTGTTGGTGGACGTGTCAACACAATGTGCTTTGATAAGACTGGAACCTTAACTGAAGATTCCCTTGATTTATATGGCGTCAAGACCACTAAAATCAATGGTGGTGGAAATCTTGCTTTTGGTTCCACTGTCAAGGAAGAGTATCATCACAAACTGAATATCACCGAAGACAATCAAGAAGGAAAAAGTCACAGTCAATTGATGCTTGAATTGATGGCTACATGCCATAGTTTGGCTTATATTCGAGGCAATTTATCAGGCGATCCCCTCGATTTCAAGATGTTTGAGAGTATTTCATGGGGATACAGAGATGACAGTACTGAACACTCAAACGCTTGTAGAGTTATTCCTCCTGTTGGTGCCGAAGATAGTGGATACTTTAGACCCAGTTCTCAAGTTTTGTTATTGAAGAGATTTGAATTTGTGCCAAAATTGCAAAGGATGAGTGTGATCATCACCGATCCTAAAGAACAAGGCCAAAGAGTTTATGTTAAGGGTTCTCCTGAAGTGATCAAAAGTTTGAGTCGACCTGAAACTCTTCCTAGAGATTTCTCCAAACGTTTGGCCCAGTATACTGAGAATGGGTTGAGAGTCATTGCATGCGCAACAAAGAAACTTGAAAAGGAAGTTCCAATCTCTGATGATTTAGAACGTTCAGAATTTGAACATAGCCTTGAATTTTTGGGCTTTTTAATTTTTGAAAATAAGTTGAAACCTGTCACCAAAGAAATTATTGACAAGCTGACTGAAGCCAATATCAGATCTGTGATGATCACTGGTGATAATCCGTTGACAGCAATTTATGTTGCAAGAGAGTGCGGTATTGTGGATCCAAATCAAACGGTTTTGCTTGCTTTGGTCCAAAATGACGAAAATAACCCCGAAGTTAAACGCCTTTATTGGAAGAATATGGAACCCTTGAAAAATAAGTTCCAAGATCAAGCCCAAAGAAGAATTTCCTCCGTCATCGATATTAAGCGTTTCAGTGAGGGGTTGTATGGGGTGTGATCTAATTTCTCACTCTAGGTCTTTCAGCATTAAGTGAATCAAAAAAGAGTGTGTTGGACGAATTACATATTGATCTTGATGATCCTCGTAATGCCTTCGGTATCATTGCTTTAACTGGTAAGTTCTTTGGAATTCTCTATAGTGTTTAACAAAATATAATTCAGGTGAGGCATTGACATACATTAAACAGACAGTGACAGATCCAAATGTTTACAAAGAGATTTTGAGAAGTGCAACAATTTTTGCAAGAATGCACCCAGATCAAAAGGCATTGGTCGTCGAAGAGTTACAAAGGCAAGGAAATAATGTTGGTATGTGCGGTGATGGTGCTAATGATTGTCCTGCTTTGAAGGTTGCCAACGTTGGTATCTCCTTGAGTGAAGCCGAAGCATCCTTGGCAGCTCCTTTTATGAGCAAAATTGTTGATATTTCTTCAGTAGAAGTTTTATTGAAAGAAGGAAGAGGAGCCCTCGCTACCAGTTTCCAATGCTTCAAATATATGGCTCTTTATTCCATGATCCAAACCATCAGTGTCGTTTATCTTTATTCAAGATCCACAAACCTTGCAGATCAAGCATTCTTGTTCATTGATTTATTCTTGGTGCTTCCCCTCTCCATCACAATGAACTACACTCGCGCCAACGACAAATTATCCAAGAGACAACCCTCAGATTCTTTATTAAGCAAGGCTGTCTTGATTTCTGTTCTTGGTCAAGTCGCCATTCAAGCTGGTTTCCAGGTCTTGACTGGAAGACTCTTGATTGGACAGAAGTGGTATTTGACTGCCAAAGAACTCAATGATAACACTGAAGAATTAAAAGCCCTCACAAGTAGTTATGATTCTGCAGTAATTCTTTTGCTTAAAGTTGTTCTAACTAAATATCTCAATCTGTAGACGATTTTTATGGTGTCAACATTCCAATATTTGATTACAGTTTTGACGTTCTCTGAAGGCAAGCCTTTCAGACAAAGATTCTATACCAATTGCAAGTTTTTGGTCAACTGTCTTTTATCTTTTGCCGCTTGTCTTGTGCTCGTATTCTGGACAAATCCCAGCTTCATGGATATCTTTAACGTAATAAGCTGTGTTATGATTTGGGCTTATCTAATAATTCTACAGGAGCCACAAGAGACCTCAGAGCATCATATGTTGAAGATGAACATGAGATACATTATTGTTGGAGTTGCTGCTGTAAATTTGGTTGTGAGTGTGTTCTTTGAGAAGGTCATTGTCAATAAATTATTGGCAAGGCCCAAAGAAAATCCTCCTATCTAAGTCGGAAAACTTCATGTATTTGATGTTATGTATTATGATCAATAATTCATAAGATACATTTATTATTATGATTTGGATTCAAAGAAAATTCGAAACAAAACAAAATTAACACTATCTGAAGTTGAGCATTTAAATTAATAAACCAAACTCAAACTCTAAAACTCTTAATTTCACTTCATTTCATTTCAAAAAAGAGCAGGAATGAATAAAGGTCATGATGAAGATTTAGAATCAGAAGAATTCGGGTTTGTTTCATCACAATCCACACATGATTATGAAGATGAATATGGTCCAAAATACAACTGGGGTGTTTCTCTTCTAATGGTAATCTTGCCTCTCAAATTGTTTATTCACTGTTGTAGGGATTCATTGGGTTTGAAGTTTGTGTTATTCTGCATATCTTGTACGAGCAACCTCAATCATACCTCATATACATCATTAGACTGATTGGAATTGCTTTCATGATGAAATACATAATGATATATACAATGAACTACATTCTCATGTTAATTCCCGACAATCAAGAAGATAAAAATGATATCAAATGTTTCTTGGCATATATAGCAACAAGCGCAGCGTTCTTTACGTATGAGGTAGTGGTCTTTCTGTTCCACCCGAAATGGCTTCTGACCAACCTCATGAACAATTCTCTCGAAATCAATTATTTGAAAATATATCCCCATCTCATGCTTTGCTCGTGGATATTACTCAGACATATCAGAAAACATTCTTATCAACAAAGAAAAGGTCTCCACTATTATTAATTGTTTGAATGTAAATGAGTCATATTGAGTGACAGAGTATAATTGTATGTAGCTTTGCTGTATTTTGATCATTTGTAACAGTGTTACTTATGAGAATATTTTGAATAATTTTGTAATCACATCAGAGTTGATTTTAGATGAGAACTATGTATGATCTATCAGGACTGTATCTCTGTATTGAGGCAATTTTTAGCATGACACCCACATCTTCAGAGAAAAAAAAACTGAAAAATAAGAAGGAAAATATCAATTATCAATAATAAGGTGGGATCCTTCGTCCTTTAAACGTTTTAATTTAATCAAAAGTTATTTCCTTATTCCCTATTTTCAGAGGTTGGTGAAATGAGTAACAACTATCTTGTCCAAAAGGAAAAGAAGAAAGCCAAGAAAAGGCGAGCCAATGTCTTATTACTCAGCAGAGAAGGCAACAGAGAAACAATCTTTAATATTCACGAGAAAATGCCACCTCTAACATACGTTCAGTCGTTCAATTTGTACCTTACTCGTCTTCGTGATGCGGAATACAAGGTAAAGCATCCAGAGATCTTTACATGGAAGCAGACTGAGCAACATTTGAATAAATTGAAAGCTATTCCTTTGTTCAAGGAGCTGGAAATGAGACGACTTCGACGAGACAAAAATAAGTATGTGGAGAATGAGAGAACTGCTGTCAACGATTCAAAAACGGAGAATGAGAACTTGCCTGCAGGAAAAAGGCTTCAGAAAGGCATGAAGACAGTTAAGAATATAATTCTTCCCTTGAACGCAAGTAAATAAATGAATCTTTTTCTCGTTAAAGTTATGTGAGCATAGTGATGAGAGATAAATCATTTGAGTCAGCGAGTAGAGAGAGTACAATCGGAGATGAGTCAAGCAGTCCAACAAGAAGAAGAAGGAGAAGAAGCGCACCGATGTACAGAGATTTTGGTGATGATTACAAGCCAGTGGACTTGGCCAAATACAACTTTACAAATAATATTCGTCCAAGAAAATCCTATTCAATAACGAAACTTCAGACAAGTCTTATTGGAGCCAAGAATGCCTCAGTTCCTGACATCCACAATTTTGAGTATATGCAAGATCATTTCAATCGAAGAAATGGCCAGACGAATAAAATCCTCTCACAGAGTGAACTTAACACGAAGCAGTTAAGTATAGAATATGTAAAGACCAAGATCTTTAAGAAATTGGAAGTTGTCAATAAGAATTTCAAGCTTCATCAATTTTTACCCAATAGTAGAGCTTTGATCGAAAAGCAAGGAGAATAATTTTTGTAGGAGAGAGAGTGAGCACTAGACCTTTGACTGAACGTTTGACTACAAATGAAAAAACTTTGGAATCTACTCGTCTCGGGAATAATAAATCTGTTCATGATTTTTCTCCAATTATGGCAAAGAAGAAATCTGGTGGGTTCCACAACAAGGAGTTCCGAGAGATTATTTCCTTGCTTGATGCCTCGCCTTTAACTAAAGTTACAAGCGAATTTGATAAAGAACCCCCTTCAATCAGTCGAACTCAAACTGAAAGAGGAAGACGTACTTCATTATTAGGAATGACCACTGAAGCTGATGCTTTAACTAAAACGTAATATTTTGAAGTTAAAGCAGGTATTTTTAATTTCTTTTGTAGTCGAAGAAAAGGAATATTTGCACAAAGTTTGGTCCAAGAGCCAAACAAACCAAAGAATCTCTTGAGAAATCTCAAAATGGAGCTCAAAAAACTTGATTCCAAATTAAATCTCACACAGTATAGAGATATTTTATTTCTACATGTCATAATTCTCAAAAAAGGCACACACAGGAAGGAGACAATACAATAAATAATTCTCGATTATATATGGGTACCAGGAATCTAGCGGGGTAATCAAGAGGAGGAATGATCGATAGTCCAAATAAAGTGACAAAACCGAATGTTGAGAGCGCAAGGAGAAAAGCAATAGCAATTGATCTTGGAGCTGCTGAACCAAGAAGAAGAAAAGGAACGATTGACTCTACTGATGAAGAACCAAAGAGTAGAGGAAAAAGCACAGGGATGGACAAAGGAAAAAGACAGAATGTTTTCTTGATTGAAGGCCAGGAGAATAGCGGGGTATTAAATACAACTCAAGTTGCCGCTTCAGCCACGACGATCAAGCCTGCTCTTTCTGCTTTTGTCCCAACCACGATAAATAATATCGAGAAGGATGAGGAGAACCCATATGAGAATATATTGAATTATAAAGCTTACTTTAAGAAACATTATATGGAGTAAACCTTAGAGTTGAAGAGGATTTTTTTTAATTATCTTTTTAGATCAGCAGTGAATTTCCAAATGTCAAAGGCTTTGAAAGAAAAGATGAATTCTTTTGGAAAAACTATAAAAGACGCAATAAATGATCTTCAAAATAAGTGAATAGTTTGTAATAGTATGTATTTAGGCTTTTTAAAAACTAAGAATTTGTTATTTCATCAAAATAAGAAGATAATTAATTCTCTATAGATATATAGATTACTGTACCAATAAAAGTATGCAGATTTTATAAAAGAATTCAACAACAAAAATTTCTTTAATACTTGAAGAAGGTACAATGGAAGACCTTTTTAAGAAAATACATTCATTATAAATATTTACAGCGGAGCGGAGCGTCATTTATTCTCCATACTTTCTGAGAATCTCATTCAACTGGTGCTCCTTTAAGGGTTTAGCAAGGTGCTCAATCATTCCATATTCTAGACATTTTTTCTTATCCTCATCTCTATCATTTGCGCTCAAAGCGATAACTGGAAGTTCTGGGATCTCTTCTTTCTGAACCATTTCACGAAGAATTTTTGCAGCTTGATAACCATCAAGAATTGGCATTTGGAGGTCCATCAGAACAAATCTAAAATACTCTTGTTCCTCAGCAAACTCCTTCACCTTCTGAATTGCCAATTCACCATTCAGTGCCGTGTGAACTATGAAACCTTTAGTTTGCATAAAGTGGCTTGCGATCATCAAATTGAAGGGATTATCATCGACTAATAATATACTCTTTCTTGAGGGAGAAGTGATATGATTATGGGTTGTTGTATACTCAACCCTTTTATCTTCATATTTGGGCGAAGAAAGGTAATGTAGGGAAGTGGCAATAGATTTTCCAAAGAGTCCCTTGGAGGATTTGGTGGGACTTGGGAGTCCTGATAGCTTACCACCAGTCCCGGTTCTATCTGAAAATTGCATATCTTCAAAATCACCAAGAAGTTCTTGGTTACTTTTGTGGTGGATACTATGAATTGGACTGAAATTCATGCTTTTAGCAATATTAAGAATAGAATTTTTGCTGTATTTCATTATTTTGGTTTCGAGACTCTCAAGGTGTTCATTTTCTGTGGGGATATCGACAAGGACTGATCCATTTGCGCTTCTCACTTTGATTATTCTAGGGATGCTAAAGAAGAATCTCGTTCCTCCACCAAATTCACTGGTAACGCTGATTCCATCCTTTTTCTTGTTTGACAACAAAGCTACCAAGCCATTTGAGATTGTCAAGCCCAAGCCGACGCCTTGAGTGTTGATGGCTTCTGATTCTTCGAGTTTTCCAAACATTTTGAATAATTTTTCGATATTTTCTTCTTTGATGCCAATTCCTGTGTCTTCGACTGAGAATAATAGGTTTCCTGACTTTGCTGGATCAACAATCACTCGAATAGTGATTGAGCCTTGGAAAGTGAATTTAACAGCATTGTTGATAAGGTTGATGATAATTTGGAGAAGTCTATTTTTGTCTGTAGACATTTGGGTATTGACGTCTTCTGCAATGTCTATGATGAAATCTAGACCCTTTTGCTGACATTGGAATTCAAATAAAGATTTGACTTCTTCCAATAAATTGTTGAGGTCAAAGTACATGACAGCAGGTTTGAGTTTATTTTGTCTGAGAAGCTGCAAATCAAGCATGGAATTGATGATGTTTAATTGAAGACTATTGACACTTTTACAAAGCTCAATGTATTTTAAAAGAGCTGGGTCTTCTGTTTGCTTCTCCATCATTTGTAAAATACCAAGGGTACCATTCACAGGAGTTCTGAGCTCATGGGAAACACACGCAATGACTTTATCTTTATTGGCATCAGCGATTTTGAAGGAGAGGACTTGTTCTTGAAGAGTGATGTCATTCAAGACAATGACAATGGAATCGTCATTATCCCATTTGAGGTGGAATAATTTGGCCTCGTATTTCTTTCGGATACCCTCGGCATTCATAAATGAAGTAAAGACCGTGAAAATTTGTTGTCTGAGAGAAGGCTCTCTTTGCATCAAATGAATAAGGTTCTCAAGGGTGCAGACTTCGACTGTGGAGATCAATGACTCGATATCTTTACAGACCTTGTTGTTTTGCAAGGACTTGCTGGCATCGATGACAAAATTTGAGATCTTTTCGCTTATTTGGATATTAGAGCTGGATCCTATTTCTTGTTGGAAAGCGACATTGGAAAAAAGAAGTTTGAGTTTTTGAGAACTTGCAGAAAGCACAAAGATGCTGCTGGGAAGGTGATTGGACAAAAGAAGCTTGAATTTCTTGAACTCTTCTCTTGCGATATAGAGTTGTTTGAATAGGCCTCTGAGGTCGATCTCCTTGAGGTATATAGCGATCAAAATGAATAAATCCAAGACCAGTTGGAAGCAGAACCATTTGATGGCATCTTTATCAGGAGGAGGTAAAATAACTGCCTTGAGAATAATCATTATAAGATTCAAGAGAGCTGCATGCTTGAATGAAGTCAATCGCTGCAAAATGTTTTGGTTGAATAAGGCCATGCCATATCCGACATAAAGTGCTGAAAAGGCTGACATGGGCTCAAGAATTGACCTTATGTATAGGAGAGTCAGGATATATATAAAAAGAGTGAGGATGATGGTGAGAAGCTGGGTATAGGCTTTAAGTTTGTTGATGAAGAGGATTGTGAGGAGAAAAAGAGCGACTAATGCGAGGTTGAGGGCTCCGATGGTGAATTTGGAAGCAATGAGGGTCGTAATAGCAAAATACAGAGTGATGAGCAACATGATTGGGAGGATCATGAACTAAGAAGGGATAAGAGAGGAGAAGAAGAGGAGGTTACTTTGAAGAGTTTGAGGTTAAGGGTCTGGGTAAGGAGGGTAAATTCGTCCTCCATTTCCTTGGAGGAAAATTGAAGAGCAAGGCGATTCATCATTTTATGTATCAAAAAAAGCTGCGAAATGATAAAATTTTAATCGTCACTGTAATATTCTTTGTTAATTTTTTGTATAATTTTCTATAGTTTTCCTTGGTTCCTTCCTAATTTTAGAATTGTTGTCGATTTAATAGCTTGGATTTGGTATCCACCAATTGAAGGCTTGACTCAGAAGTATTTGGGATGCTGTAAGATTTCCCGGCTTCTATTTAAGGTTTTGTCCAGAAATTCTCAGTTCTTTGGAGGACAGCTTCAAACAAATATATAAATTGGGGATCTAATTAAAAGCATAATTAGATTAGATTAAGAATGGAGATTTTTCCAAAAGACAAGAAGAATCACACGAACAAGGAGAAGACGTGGAAGTTTACATTTTGAATTTGTTGAAATAATTCGGCGGGTGACAAAAAGACATAATAATAGTTGAAACAATTAATTAATCAAAATTGGCCATGAGCAGGAATTTAATATTTTATGGTTTAAAAATCGATCAAGCAATTACTTTTGTAATTTGATAAAGGTTCTTGAAAAGGGTAACGCCTCCTTAGATTTGGAATAAGAAAGATGATAATAGTTCCTTAATATTACTTGAGATTTTAGCCGAGATTCTACTGATTGAAAATCGCGAAAAACCCAAAAACTTGAATGATTAAAAATCTTGTAAAATTCCCGCTCTTATTTTGCTATATCAAGATGAATAAAATAAAATTTATTTTGCCGATTCGGGAATCTTGTCGAGAAGCCAGTGTTTTTAGAAGAAGCGAAGACGTTTCCTAGAGAGAAAAGAGAGCATAGAAGAGATATTGGAAGGGAATAATGGATAATTTGGCATATTAATTTATAGCTTGAATATTGATCAGATTCACAAAAAAAACTCTTGATTCACGAAAGCCATAGATTTTATCTAATTGATTTTAAAAGGTTTTATTATCGCAAAAGGCTTTTTTTTAATGCATTTTAATAACACACAATTTGGCACAGGAATCTGTTGTCTGGGATTTCCTGACATCTTTTAAACTTTTTAATTGTTCACCTGAATATTTCCTCACCTTCGCTGAGAATTATCTCCATTTATAGCTTAATTTCAGGTGAGAGGAAGATTTTTTTGGTGCCTTCATAGAGTAAAACTGATATTTATCTAAAGTAATCAGAGTTCTATGATGTGAATTGGTCTTTCATGTTTTGGAGAGAAAGAGCTTTAATTTTGGCCGATTTCTAGAGGTCGTTTTCCTCGTGATATACTTTGGATCTTTTCGATTGTTCTATGACTGTTTTCGAGAGAAAGGAGGAAAAACGAATCTTTATAAGACAGAAGCTGGAAAACTTTTGAGGGAAATATTAGCTTCGAAAGGAATTCGGAATGAAAAGATTGATTGATGAGATAAAAACTGAATTAGTGATTGCGCTCTGAGCGACGCTTTATTTGGATTTTATAAATTAAAAGGACATCAATTTTCGTTGTTTAAGCTCTTGAGAGTTGTTTGTTAAAAAAAATTAAACTTTATAAGTCTGTACGTTTAAAAAACCTCCCCTTTTTTGATTCTGAGAAAACCCCAAGGATATGATTCTGGGGAGTTGCTTCTCATCTTTCGAGTGAAGGGACTGGAGGGGTGAGAAATTGAGAATCAAAAATCCCTTATTTTTAAGTTTCAGGATTTTCTTGATCAATGAATTAAGAGAAAAGTTTAAGGGATATCTTTGAATGAGTGTATAATGTGAAGGAGAAAAATTACTTAAACCCAATCTCTCAGTTGCCGAAATGGAGAAGAGGAAGAGGTTAGGTTGGGTTCAGAGTGTCAAGAAGCAATTATTCACTAGTTCCTGTCATGGTATGAATGAGAAAGATTTTTTTTCAAATCAGAGGAAAAATTAATTTTCTTTTTTGATTTTAAACAACTTACAGGCAAGAAATAAACAATTGAAAAAAGAGATAATGAAGCGGTCTAACAAGCTGAAATTTTTGAAGGAGAAGAATTTTTGGTTGACCTTTCGGGGCTTTTTTCAAATTAGAGATGAATCATATATCTCTAACGCCGCTTTATTTCTGTTAAAAAAACGAATTCTCTAGTTCAGACAAAAACCCTTAACATTTGTCTTTTGAAAGTTCTGACAATGTTTTCACAGTTTTGATGGAACAAATCAAGTTCCTACAGATTGAAAAAAGGGGGTGGACAGGAACGAAGATCGAAGAATTTGAAAAAAACTTTTTGACACAAAAGTGAGAAAGAAATCCTCCATTCTAGCTTTGAACATGTGGTTTTCTTTTTTCAACTAATTTGATCCCTCTCAGTCTTGACAAAGACTGAAAACAGTTTTCAGATGATGATCTCTCGAGTTTAGAAAATATTTCTGAGAAGAGGACAATCTCAATTTATTATAATAAATAAGCAATAAATAATTCTTTAATAAAATTTTAAGGCTGTAAAATTGTTCTTTTCACTTCAAACAGTGTCCTGGGAATTAGTGGCTAGAGGACAAGGAATTTCTTTTCTGACAAAAGAATTTCTTTCTCAGACTGTCATCGAGAAGCATGTTCCTACAAAAGGAAAATCAATGAAATTCTTCATTTTAAGGTCTCCTCTAGAGGAAATGATTTTAGGTCTGTATATTTATTTTTCTTTCAAGCATAACTTGGTGCTTTTTATTGAAACCTCTAACCTAAAAAAATTGGAAGAACCAATAAATTCAAAAAGATTTCTTCTATTGATTTTTAGTGGAGATAAAAAAATTCTTTTTCCTGAAATTAAACCTTTTCGCGGAAAACCGTAAAGCATTTGACTTTGCAATTATTTTTCCTCGCCAATTTTTTTTTAATGTGTTTTCTCTAACTTTTAACTAACTTAAATTCCCGAAGCAACTCCAAAAATTTGTTTGAATTTTTTTCTCTGATTCTTCTTCAGACAGAAACGAAAGTGCTTCGTCTTGGAGAAACTTCCAAAGAAAGAGCTGTTCAAACAAAATCCTTTTGGAAAAAATTTTTTGAGATCGATCTCTGAATATTCGAAATCTTTTTTTGAGTTCCAGAGAGAATGAATAAGTGATTTGAAAAAAGAAAATTATTTCCAAATAATTGACTTTTACGTTGACTCAAAGATGAACAAACATATTTTTTCAATTTTTATCATAATGTTTCTAATGAAGACCACTGTTTCCATTAAGACCCCTGTTCTAATTAAGGGTCCTCAAACTTTCACTTTGAAAAATCTTTTGCTTAGACTGTTCTAATTTAGAGCACTAAAAAATATGGAAAAGTTTTTTTCAGAGGTGGGGTCTATGAGAAACATGATAGTAAAGAATTTATGATTTTTTTTTCAAGAAAGCAACGAAGGGAATTTTCTTTTCTTGAAAATCATATTTTGAGCAGGATGAGAATGAGGAGGCCAAGAGAAGAAGATTGATACTCTTTGAATTGAAAGAATACCTTTCACCTGTTTGGAAACTCACTCAGCAATAAACTGTCTAAAAATTTTTTTGGATGATGAGTTTTTGAATTTTCAGTAATTTTTGAGTGACGTTCGGAAACAGTCCAATTTTTCCTAAAAATATAATCAGTGGTCCACTGGCTTTGAGTTTGTCTCAAAATTCTTTCTTGCAATTTTTAGATGAATTTGATGAGGCTGGGCAAATTTCAGGAAATAAAAAAAAGAAAAAAGTTATATTCTTGGTCGAATTTAGACGAGGCAATTTTTTCTAAACTTCCTCCCTGTCTGTGGGTTTTTCATGAGAACAAGCACGGTTCAAGCTAGAGATTTAGAATTGTTCTCCATTTTTGAAGGAAAATTTCAGAAATGAGATTTGATTTTTGACAAGAAAATTTCCGAGAAAAAAAACTCGAAATCATTTTTTTCTGAAAGCATTGGAAGTTGGATTTTAAATGACTCAGGGTTCGGAATTCTGAACTCCGAAAATCCGGACCACTGTCCCGATAAATCAAGAAAGCTCGAAAAAATTTTTGGAGTGCGCAATGACTTTTTTTTTTGGATTAATCAAATTTTGTCTGATTTTGTGATATTTTTTCTTTATTCAAACTTTATGAGTGATTAAGAGACATGAAAAATCTCCTCTGAGGGAATCATTGTTGAAATAAAATTATTTAGAGCTTTTTTTTGAAATTTTTCTTTTTTTAAATCTCTAGAAAATATAGGGGAAAAAAATTTTGTTGGGAAATTGTACAAATCTGGAACAAACTCGGAGCGGAACGATTTCTGAAAAACTAGGACACTGGACAAAAACCAGACGATTCCGAACCCTGAAAGGATTAATCAGAAACTAAAAAAAATTTTTTTTTTGCAGCAAATGGTAAGCAAAATAGTAAAAAAGTTTTCCCCATGAAAATCACTTTTAGAAACAAATCCAAGTTAAGGTGTTAAAAAAAAATTTCTTCACATTAAAGTTGCTTTATTTTTGTTTTTCTCGAAGAGTTTTCTAAAATTTGAATGACGAACACAAATTCTGGAATCATGAATAATAGCTGTATGATAGTATTTTCCTCTTTCATGGAACAAGTTCAAGAAAATTCGCATCTCTGCTTTTTGGGAGAAATATAAAAATTCAGAAAGATCAATTTTTTTCTTCTAAAACGAAGATTTGGCAGAACCTTGTAAATCCCTAAATTTGAAAATAACTTGATAAAAAACAGTTCTCTCCTATTTTTAGATGAAAATTAGCAAATCTCTTGTCCTCTCATGTTCGTAAGCTGTCTGATTTGAATTCGAGTTGTCAAAATCCAAGCGTGAGGCCATAACTCTCTGAGTGAATAAAATAATTTTTTTAAAAATGACTTAATTTATTCTCTTGAATTTCTTAGAATACAATTACAATAATGGTTTGAATTATTGAACACAGTTTTCTGAAAGAGTTTAAGGTAAGGCTATGATTATTCTTAACCGATGGAGACAAGAAATATTTGTCTACAAAACATTTTTAGGAGAGAAAAATAAATTTATTTGGTTATCATTGAGACCATGTCAAACTTATTCATAGAAGTTTCTTTCTTCTCTTGAGAGAGATAGAAAAAGATTTTGTCAGTCTTTGAATAGGAAAAAAGCATTTGTATTAGATTCCCTGTTTAATTCTTTCATTCAATGAGAGGAGGAGTCTGCTATTGATGTAAAATGTTCAATTCTCAAATCAAAGAAGTCAGCTGAACAAAATTAAATGAAATAGGATAGTGATTAATCGAACCCTCGAATTCAATTATCTTGAATTAATTTTGAAAATGCAAAGCAAG